>Ga0306920_100005884_pt1 | contig 15903 bp, 8 predicted proteins | sample flu12Cox44000170_FD_204666 | JGI IMG/M metagenome (GOLD analysis project Ga0306920, IMG submission 204666) | Lab enrichment of tropical soil microbial communities from Luquillo Experimental Forest, Puerto Rico - flux4day.12C.oxic.44.000.170 (v2)... | ecosystem: Environmental > Terrestrial >... | reverse complement strand
CGCATATCCCGCACCAACCAGATTTCCCGTCGATGTGGCGATGCAATCTCCATAGCACAACTCGCTATTTTCAAGAGATTTACGGCGCCTGCCCATCTATTGATTTTTCTCTGTCGGGTTTCGCGGGGGAAGGGGCATTACCCAGATAGGAGCCTTAAGATGCCGAGTCGGCGTTGAGTTTCCAAGAAACCGCCGCGAAGGCTTGGCTTATTACAAAGGTCTGGCGAGCAATCCTGGGCGAGACTGGATTGCCGCCCTTTAACACAGAGGAGTTTGCCATGCACCTGTTCCGAAACTGGCTACGTTCTCGAACTTCCGACCGCCGACTTCCGGTACGGCGCCCGCAGCGTGCTAAACAGCGCTCGCCACAATTGTACCTGGAGTTCCTGGAGGATCGATTAACACCATCGACGATCACCTGGGTCAACCGCGGCCAGTTATCCGACAACTTCGCGGCCGTTTGGGGGGGCAATGCCGGACTCGCTCGCAGCGTCGTGGATACGGCCATCAACACCTGGACGAATGCCGTGTCAAATTTCAACCAACCCGGCGGCGGCAACAACATCAACGTCAGCATCTCGATGGCTTCATCGGGCGGCGGCAATGGGGGGAGCACATCCATCACCGCGTACAACGGCGGCTGGCCGACAGCTGCCAGCATTACGCTAGCGCGCGGAAACGACGGGCACGGTTCCGGTTATTTCCTCGATCCGACGCCCAATGATTCACGCGAGTTTTTGGGGAGTATCGTGAACCCCTTCTCCGGAATGGCCCAGGCGGGAAGTCCGGCGGCCGGCCTAATCGACCTGTACACGGTGACGTTGCACGAACTCACACATGCGCTGGGGTTCGTCGCCGGAACACGGCTGCAGAACATCGCAACCGACACCGGCGTGCTCGACACCCCCGGGCACCCGGAGCTAGGCACGCTCTGGGTTGTTCACGGTCCGACCATCACGCACCTGACCACCAGCGACAACAACGGCACCAGCGATGCGCATGGCCCGGAGCACACGGCCTACATTAACCATATGGTCACCTGGCAAGGCCGAACGCTGCAAGGCGCCGAGGATCTCATGAACGGCGGGCTTGGCCCTTCGGAACGGCGTCTCATTCCGACCTATGTCGCGCAGATGCTCCATGACGCCTACAACTACACCATCATCCCGGCCACGTCGCTCCCCACGTTTCACGCCGTCCTCGACCCATCGACCGGCAAGCTGCTGGTCCGCGGCCGACTCGATACGGCCAGCGGCGACACACTTACTCTCGACACGTTCAGTTTGTTTGGCACGACCTTCATCAGCACCACGGTGGATTTGGGCAGCCCGGTGCCGGGGACCGACTATCCGGGGCCTTATACCAGCGCGTTCTTTGCGTCCAGCGTCAGCTCCATCGAAATTGATACCGGGCCCGGCATTTCATCCGTCCACCTGAATCACACGACGAACGTACCCATCACCATCAACAGCGCCGGCCAGGCGTTTGCCTGGCTGGGGACGGGCGGCAATGCCCAGGGCGTGCAGGGGTCGATCACGCTGAACAACTCGGCGAGCACCACGGGGGTCTTCATCAACGACTCATCCGACCCATCAGCGCACACGACCACGATCCAGGACACCGGGGGCGGCCTGGGGCAGATCATCGGGCTTAGCCCGGCCTCGGTCACCTATCATGTCAGTCAGCTTGGGGGGATCAGCCTCGACACGGGGACCGGCAGCAACACGGTCAACGTGTACGCCACGGGCAGCATCCCGATGGATGTGACCGGCCACTCCAACAGCACTACAGTCAGAGTGGGCAACGGGACGCTGGCCAACATCCGCGACTCGGTCACCATCACCAACCCGCCTTTCTATACCACCGTCGTGGTCGATGATTCCACCGACAGCAGTACGCGGACTGCGGCGGTCAACACCTGGTCGTTCAACAACACCTATGGCCAGATCAGCGGGTTGACGAACAGCGGCGCCTGGATCTTTTTCAAGTACGGGGACACGAACAATGTCACCGTGAAGACCGGAAGCGGGACGAACACCGTCAATGTCCTGGACGTGGTCCGGCCGCTCAACCTGGAGGGACACTCGGGCACGACCACGGTGAACGTCGGCAGATCCGGCAGTTTGCAGAGCATCGTCAGCCCGGTGAGCATCACGAACCCGCCGGCCTGGACCACGCTTAACGTCGACGATTCGGCAGACAGCGCGACGCACAACAACGTGGTGGTTACGGCGGGAAGCATTACCGGGCTGGCACCGGCGACCATCAACTATCTGCAGAGCGATCTGCGGGCTCTGAACATCAGCACGGGAACGGGGAGCAATACCATCTTCGTTCCGAGCACGCCCAACAATGTAATCACGTTCCCGCACACAGCGCTGATCGGCCACTCGGGGGCCACGACGGTCAACGTGGGCAACGCGGGCAGCCTCAGCGGTATTCAGGGTGCGCTGGATGTGAGCAATCCCCCCGCCGGCGGCTACACCGCGCTGAACGTAGACGACTCGGCGGACGCCGCGCTGCACAACAACGTGGTTCTCAGCGAGAGCAGTCTCACCGGCCTGGCCCCGGCGGCAATTAGTTACAGCCAGAGCGACTTACGTTCCCTGTACGTGCGCCTCGGGAACACCAGTGACCTGAGCAGCGGCAACATTGTTTTCGTCGCGAATACCCCCATCAGTGGGGTCCCCGGGGGCATGATGACAACGATCACCACGGGGACTGCGGTCAACCAAAACGACCTGGTCTTTGTGGTGGCCACCACCGGTGCGCTGATCGTTAACCTCCAGAACAACGGGACAACCGCGGCTGCCGGTGTGATCCTGGGCGCTGGCGCCCGTACGCTGGATAGCATCCAGTCCCCGGTGACAGTGAACACGCTCACGGGCTGGACCGGTCTTGCCCTCTTTGATGACCAGAACGTCGCTGGCCAAAATTACACCGTGACTGCGAATACCGTTAGCCGCTCTGGACGGCTGATGGCCACCTACCAGGTCTCCAATGCGCTGTTCCTCTATGCCAGCCGCGGAGCCAACACCATCAACGTCCAGAGCACGTCGCAAGCGACGGTAATCAACGCCGGCTGGAGCGATGATACGATCAACGTAGGCGACGCCGGTAATACCCTTGACAACCTCCACGGCGGGAACGGCGGCTACCTCCTGTTGCAGATCAACAACCCGGGCAGCCAAATCATTTTCAATGACCAGGGAAGCGCCGCCTCGCGGAGCTATACCTTCTTCACAGACACGAGGAACAACCCGGTGCTATTCGTTCCCGGCGTTAACGAGTTCTTCTTCTCCGGCCCCCTCGCGGCCCTGGTCCTCAACGGCAGCAGCGGCAGCGACACCTATAACATTGAGACGACGTTTACCGCGACGACGATCAACGGGGGCGGCGGCGGCAACATGTTCCGGATCAGCCCGGTGGCGGAGAAACTCAGCAACATCGTTGGGCCGCTGACGGTGAACGGAGGCGGCAACGACACGCTGGAGTTCTTTGACGCCAACAACCCGAACAGCGAGACCTATAACTTCGACAGTGTGCCGAGCAATCTGACGCTCACCACCGTGCCGGTCTCGGTCAACTTTTCCGGCATGGGCGCGGTTTACCTGGTGACGAACGGCATGAGCACGGTCAATGACCCGAGCGGGACGGTGATCGTGGATCCGGTGGGGGGCCCTCCGTAGCAGGATTAGGACGCGTGTTGAGCGGGATGTCGCTATTTTTTCGGAGATCTAATCATGCGAGTACATTTTCCGTTTCCACGGCAGCGTAGTGCCGGCAAACGGGGCATACCGAAGCACAAACGTCGCTGGTTGGGAGTGCTACCACGGTTGGAACAGCTTGAGGAACGCGCGGTGCCCACGACGTGGACGGGCGGCGGCGGGAACCCTTATTGGTTCAACCGCTTCAACTGGGACACGATGACGGTGCCCGGCAGCGGCGACATGGTCACCATCCCGGAGAACAGTCCAGAGGTGTTGCTGGCGGAGGACCAAGGCCAGCCCACCACGGTCGCGGGCTTGACGATGTCCGGCGTGATGGAAATGCGGACCAGTCTGATCGTCCGGGGACCAATGAGCTGGACCAAAGGATTAATCAATGCGGATGGGGCTCACGACGTTCATCTACAAGTCCAGGGACTATTTTTGTCCGGGTCCGACCCCAAAAGCCTGATCGGCAACATTAACGTGGACAACAGCGCGCTTTTGGACTGGAGCGGGGGTGACCTCATCGCGCACAGCAACGTTGGTTTCGGCCCGCCGCGCGTTGCCAACAGCGGCACGGTGAGCCTCAATGATGATGTCTCATTGCGAGTTAGCGATTTCCCGCCGCCCGAGTTCAGCAGCGCGGGCACGCTGCGCAAACATGGCGGGACCGGGGTATCCACCATCGGCGGCTCGCTGACCGTTTCCGGTCCGGTAATGGTCGAAAGCGGGACGCTGGCCCTGAACGGAAGCGGTACCATCAGCGGGCCGGTCAGTCTGTCGGCGGGAAGAAATCTGTCCATCGCCGCGACTTATACGCTTGCCAATACCACCGTTACCGGTCCGGGTACACTGAGCATCGATGCCAACGGGACTCTGAAGTACTCGGGCAACGTGACTGTGGAGAATCTCCGCCTCGCCACGAACAGCCTGCTCACCATCCCGACAGGACAGTTGGCGATGCTGACCGTGAGCGGGACCATGGATTGGATCGGCGGCACGATAAGCAGCGGCCACGTTGTCTTCAGCCGCACACTAACGATCCATGGCGACGACGACAAGTTCGTGAACGGCTGCATGCTGGACAATGCCGGACTGGCGACCTGGACGGATGGGGGCGCCATCGTGGAGCCGACCAACGGTCTGCCGGTCAACTGGAACAACCTGGCGGGGGCGACGTTTGATGTGCAAAATGAAGCGCCGTTGGCCGGGACCGGGAATTTCACATTTGTCAACGCCGGCACGTTTCGAAAGTCCGTGGCGACGGAGACCGGAATGGCGGTGAGCTTCAACAACCGCGGCCGGCTGGATCTTGCAGCCGGAGGAACCCTGAACACCAGCGCGACCTATCACGCACAACGTTACAATTCGCCCGGCTACACGTGGCAAGCTGGCGCATCGGACACGGGCACCGGAACGGTACTCATCAGTGCACCCAGCCGGCTCACGGTCGCCGGGAACGGGAGTGTGCCGAACCTCACGCTGGTAGCCGGAGCAACGATCATGGGTAGCGGAACACTCACCGTCGAGGGCCTATTCCGCTGGACTGGAGGGACGCTGACGGGCACCGGCACGCTGCTGGCGAACGGCGGCATTACCATCAGCGGGTCCGACAGCAAAACCGTGACCGGTTGGACCATCAACAATGCCCGGACGGCAATCTGGACAGGCTCTGGCGTGATCACGGGGACCAACGCCATCTGGAACAATCTGGCGGGGAGCTCCTTTCAGGACGGCGCGACGGCGCAGTTGTTCGGGAACGGGGGCGGGGGCGGGCCATCGACACATTTCAACAATGCCGGGACCTACGAGGCAACGATCACCGCTCCCCTCTATCACATTCTCGATGTACTTTTCGACAATACGGGCACGGTGCAAGTGGATCCCGGCCTGGTGCTTTCGATCGATGACTCGACACTGACCATGGAAGATGGCTCCTCGGAGGGGGGCGGCGGCAGCCTGCTCGTAGCGGGCAGCACGCAGTTCAACGTGATGGGGAATGCCGCAGTCGAAAACGTTACACTGCTAACCGATGCGGACACCGTGTCCGGCCTCGGCACACTGACCATCACGGGCCTCTTCCACTGGGATGCGGGAACGATGGCGAACGGACACGTGCGGTTTCAGGGGCCAATCGTTATCGGCGCAAACTCGGTGAGCTTGAATAATTTCACGTTTGACAATGCGGGGACGGTCACCTGGATGGGCAACACGGCCATCTTTCTGGATACCGCATCCGCGTGGAATAACCTGGCGGGGAGTCTGCTGGACGCGCGCAACGATGCAACCGTGCGGCTGCAGCCGGCTGGAGGTTCGCAGCCGCAATTCAACAACGCGGGCACGTTCCGGAAGTCGGCCGGCACAGGCACGACTTCGTTGCAGCAGGTCGCATTCACGAACACAGGCAGTATCGAAGTGCTTAGCGAGACGATGGACCTGCTCGGCAGTTTTCCCAATTTCAGCGCCGGCACGCTGGCCGGCGGCAGTTACTTCGTGCACGGGACGCTGCGTTTCCAAAACGCGGACATTCGGACGAATGCAGCCAGCATCGTGCTGGATGGGCCGGCGGCGAGCATCCGGGATACGGCTTTCCCGTCGAATGATGCCCTGGCCAATTTCACGAGCAACACGGTCTCCGGCGCGTTCACCTTGCAAGGTAGCCGGACGTTCACGACGTCCGGCGATTTCACGAACGCGGGCACCGTGAGTATTGCCCCCAGCAGCACGCTTAATGTTGGCGGGATGTATCAGCAAAGCGCCGGCCTAACAGTTCTCGCCGGCGGCACGTTGACGGCTACTAATCTGGTGGACATCGAAGGCGGCGAGCTGGACGGATCCGGAACGATCAACGGCAACGTTCTCAATGCAGCGACTCTGAATGTTGGCGGGCCGCTGGCGGCGGGGATACTGAACATCAACGGCGATTACACGCAAACGGCAGGCGCGGATCTGCTCGTGCAGATCGGCGGCCCGAACGCGGGCACGGACTTCAGCCAGCTCAACATCAGCGGGCAGGCGACGCTTGACGGCACACTCACGGTGACCTTGATCAACGGCTTTGTCCCGAACACCGGCGACAGTTTCGGGGTACTTACTTTCGGTTCAGCGAACGGCTCCTTCGCCACGCTGGACGGCGATGGGGCGCTCTTTAACGCGGTGTACGACGCGGGTGGGTTGACACTCGTGAAGAGCTGAGGACAGTCACAGGGACGGCCTTGAGAATGGACAAGGCGGAGGTGTGGGGGGAGCGCATTGAGGGATTCTCGTCATCTACGCCGTAGGCTACTTCAACCGACTTACTGTTGTGTTTGAACCCGGTCTTTTCACGGATCGCCTCGGGCAGCCGTTCGAGCAATCGACCGTGCTCGGAAAGGACTCGAATTATCTCCGCCATTTGTGCTTCGATTCGCGCGAAGCGCTCATATGATTCCCGTTTTAACTCCAGGTGGCGCCTTTGGTTTTCCGAGAGCCCTCCCACGAACGCGGCCTGATTTTGATTGAGCGTCGCCAGCGCTTCTTCAAGTCGTTCTTTGCCATTCGGTGGCCGGCTCTTTCTTGCCAACGCCGTCTCCGGTTTTTCTGCAAACGAAACAACTTTCAGCGTCATCAGTCGGGGCGACAGGACACCGTTAGAACTTTTTCTGGCAGGGATCCGAGCGCTGACGTTGCAGTTATCCATCGGTGACATTGAGGCCGCCTGCGGAAAGCAGCCGTAAAGCCGTGCGGCGCAAATTTCGGTCGGATCAGGAAACCAGCCGGGAGGTCGATGCGTCGACCGAGGTGACGATCCTGCGCTTCCGGAGGAAATCCGGGCGGCTTGTAGCTATATTGGGCCGAAGCTGTTCGCACCAACCGCAGCCCATCGCTGAGCGACAAGAGGAGCAAGTTAGGGATTCTTCTTTCTAAGAAGAAACGCGGCGACGATTACCATGTAAAGCGCAGTTCCCCAGTGGATATAGATGGGTGGTGCAAAGCCAAGATGCGCCAGAATCACAAGCCCATCGGAGAAGGCGATGAAAATTGCAATCGCATAGACTGTTGCAGTTGTGCGCCGGTCTCCCCGCAACAGGAATGCCAGGATGACGAGACCCGCAAAGATGTCGCGAACTCCCTTGGTCCACATAAAGGGAAATGCGGTCGGGTCATGGATTGGAATGCCGAAGGCTGTTGAGGCCCCAACCGGGTTGAGTATGAAGTTGATGCCGATAGCGATGATCGCGACCGGCACCAGGAGAGTGCACCAGAACAGCGGCGCGCTCATTCTTAACGTAGAAGTATCCATGCCTGTTGTCATGTTCATTTCTCTTTCTCCTTCTTTGTCCCCGTCACTTGAGCGGAGAACTGGTTAAAGGGTACGAGGATCGTTGATTCAACATCCACGATGTTGGCAACGTCAAAGTCTATGATGTCGTCAGCGAATTCTGTGCTTTGCATATACCGCCGAGCGACCTCGCCAGGTTCCATGTCAGCCGCATAGGAAACCAGCACGAAGAGCCGTGGCTGGACATCCGCCTTGGCGGTCCAGAAACCGCGGGCCTCAATCCCGAATAGCGGAAAGCTTTTAAGATGATGGGGGTAAATTACCTTCGTGTAAAAATCGAGTGCATCTTTGGTGCGCAGCTTGTAAAATCGAAGTTCAAAGTTTCGCATTGTCGCCTCCTCTTCTGTGAATATTCATTACGCATTAACGTCTCCTCTCGGGAGAAGCTCAGTTATTCGATCTAGTGGTTGGTCGTCCAACCAATTCATGGGCGCAAAGAGAGCCTCTTATTGTTCGGGCTTTACCTCCAAAATAGGCCGAAAGAGCTTTTGGAGTGACTTGTAAGCGCGGTCGTTTCGCCTATTTGCACCGTGAAAACCGCCTCAGGCGCAGTTCAAATCCCGTCGATTGCTCGCCGTAAGTCATTGTTTGCGCTTGAACATCGCCGCAGCGGCACCTTGAAATCTTTGTTGTAAATATATCTTTGTAAGGCACTTAGGAGTGATTTGGCAATGGGGTTCAATTGCGTCCGTCAAATCAGGGCGACAAGACGCCTATTGAACTTTTTATCGCCGGCGTCGAGGGCTCGGATGCCGCGCTGCAGAGCGTTTTTGCCGGAGTCCCCAACCAACTGGCGAGATCACGCTGTGCCCGATGTGGATCCCCGGGGCGGTTCGAGGCAGCGGTCGATGTGGCCGACGTACCCAACGCGATCAGCCCACGCAAATCACGTCCGGGCGCGCTGAGCAATCGCAGTAACGTCGCGGAGTGGACAGGCAAATGCTTGAACCGGGCGCCCTGAAATGTGCTCAAGCCCACCGTATAATCATGGATGTTTAGCAAGTCATGGACTGATGCGTGCATGTCCCACGCGCTCGGAGAGCGGGTGTGAAGGCGAAGTCCCTGCCGGGAAACAAAACCTGGTGACCATCTAGATAACCGAGGACGTCCCGGCTCACCCGAGGGGAAACTGATGACCCCAGAACCAATCGATTTCGGGACCAAGAGGCTGGCGCCTGCCAGCGCTACCGGCAAGGCTTATGTAGGCCACCGGGCCAGCCTGGCAGCCCTGTCCTTGGGGGCACTCGGCGTCGTATTTGGCGATATCGGCACAAGCCCACTGTATACCGTGAAGGAGTGCCTGCTCGCCCTGGGTGGCCCAGAGGCTCAGGCGGAGGGTCTGTTCGGCATTCTCTCGCTCATGTTCTGGGCGCTCATCATGGTGGTGACGGTCAAATACGTCTGGTTCATTATGCGTGCGGACAACCGCGGCGAGGGCGGCATCTTTGCGCTGCTCGCCATCGTTCCGGAGCGGTTTCGCAAATCGGCCATGCCGACGGGAAGGGCAACGGCCATGGCGCTTCTGGCCGTCATCGGCGCCGCGCTTCTGTACGGCGACGGCGTCATCACGCCGGCAATCTCGGTGCTGAGCGCCATCGAGGGACTGACCGTCGCCAGCCCTCGACTTGAGCCGGCCGTGGTGCCGCTTACTAGCGCCATTCTCGTGGGGTTGTTCGCCGTCCAGCGGTGGGGAACCGGAGGCATCGGCAAGGTTTTCGGTCCGATAATGGCGGTCTGGTTTACAACGCTGGCTGCCCTGGGGCTGTATCACATTGCCCAGCGGCCCGAAATCCTGGCTGCCCTGTGGCCGCATCATGCCCTACATTACTTCCTCACGCACGGCCCGAAAGGCGGACTGATCCTCGGCTCGGTCGTGCTGGCGGTGACCGGCGGCGAGGCCCTGTATGCCGACATGGGCCATTTCGGCTTGCGGGCGATCCGCCTGTCGTGGAATTTCTTCGTTTTACCGTCCCTCGCACTCTGCTACCTGGGGCAAGGCGCCCTTCTTCTCCGAGACCCGCAGGCGGCTGAGAATCCCTTCTTCGCGATGGTGCCCGCCGGCCCGGCCGCCTATGCCCTGGTGTTGCTGTCGAGCGCCGCTACCGTGATCGCCTCACAGGCGCTTATTTCCGGCGCTTTTTCCCTGACCCGCCAGGCCATGCTGCTGGGGTATCTGCCGCCCATGACGATCAAGCACACGGCTTACCACACCGAAGGGCAGATCTACATCCCGAGGGTCAATGCGTTGCTGGCGATTGGCTCTATCGGCCTCGTCCTGATCTTCCGCCAGTCGGTGAAGCTGGCGGCTGCGTACGGCATCGCGGTCACCGGAACAATGACCATCACGTCGATCCTGTTCTACATCGTTTCACGGCACACCTGGGGCTGGAGTCGGTTGAAGGCCGGCGCGCTGCTCGCGCTGTTCCTGAGTTTCGATGTGCCGTTTCTTCTGGCCAATCTTTTCAAATTCTTCCACGGCGGTTATGTGCCGATGCTCATCGGCGCTGTGCTCATCGCCGGCATGCTGATCTGGAGTCATGGTCGCACGTCTCTCCTGGAGACCTACGCCAGCCGTTTTTCAACGTTCGACAAGGCCAGACCCGTCATTGACCGCCGGCTGGCATCGCGAGTCCCCGGAATCGCCGTGTTTCTTTCACCCAGTACAGAGTACGTCCCGCCGATTCTAGTGCACCACGTCGCCCGCAGTCGTTCGCTGCACGAGACGGTGGTTATGCTGACGGTCGAGCATCCGCCCGTGCCGGTCGTTGCGGACGACCCGCGCTGGCGCTTGACATCTCTGGGCGACGGCTTTTACCGCCTAGTTGTTGCGTTCGGCTACATGGAAGAGCCTCTGCTGCTCCCAGTGCTACATGAGGCGGGCAAAGCCACCGGCGTCCCGCTCGATTCGACCGATACGACTTTTTATGTCGGCTATGAAACTATCATTGTGCAGGATGAAGCGACCATTAACCGCATTCCCGAGGCCATTTTTTCCTATCTCAATCGCAACGCCGTTCGTGACGAAGAGCGGTACGGTATGCCCCTCGATCAGGTAGTCGAGATCGGCGCGCAGCTTCGCGTGTGAACCCGGCTCATCAATCGTGATTCACTGCTCAGCCGCGGGGAAGTATGCTCGCGCCGCGTCTTGTCGGCACGGCGGACTTACGCGCCGCTGGCGGCGCACGGATGACGGGCATTGGCGGTCCGGCCTTTTGTGATGTCGCGAGTTGGAAAGGGAAGATCCTCCACACTCCAATAACCCTGGAAGTCGCGCAGGCGCATTACCACATCGCACGCGGTGTGACTTCGCAAATTGTTTTCGATGGCCAAAAGCTTTAGCGTTTTTAACATCCAAAATTGTTTGTGATATATCGTGTCGGCTCACGCCAGTTTGCAACGGCTGTCAAGATGGCTGGCCGGGATGCTGGTTGTACGGGCATTGCCCGTTAACCGCCCCAAAACTTGACGCGCTTGCGAAAATACTTCTCTATTGCGTCGGCCACGCCTTCGACGGTAAGCGGGCAAACGGCCAATTCAGGCGCTCCGGGTGGGTGAATGATGCGGTTCAAATAACACAAGTAGCCCTCGGGCGCGAACGCGGGGCCGGGCAAGGAATCGGTTCTTGCTATAAAGGCCAGGGCTTCCTGTATCCGGCCGAAGCCCGTAAGGTCTTCCCACAAAAGAAAGGGCGGGATGTTCAGCCGCTCGCAAAACAGCTTCCAGCCGTCAGCCTGGCGCTTGCAGGATCATGTCGGGGTCGGCCGCGTGCACCTTGGGGAGCTGCTCCTTCGCCCGCTTGAGGTTGCGCAGCAGGTTGGCCTCGCCGGTCCACAGACAGAGGCCGCGGCCGATGAACTTGGCCCCCGTGGCCTTGAGCATGCGGATGTTGTCGCCGAGGTCGCCCCGGCCGTTGAGTAGGCCCTCCATGGAAATGGCCCGCGACAGGTAGGTCCCCAGCACGGCGCGCGACATCGTGCCGTCGAAGCGGTAGTCGCGCGGCCGGCGGCCCGATCGCTCCGACGGTTGCCGACTCAGGATGAAGTCCACGACCGGCTTCGGATCCTTCGGCGCGGTCGGGAAATGCCCCTTGCCGTCCTCGACGAGGACCGTGAACCGCCCGCCAAGCTCCCGGTAGCGCCGCTCCGCGGCGCGCGTCTGGGTGTCGAGCCAGGGGTCGAGGCTGCCGCAGACGTGTAGGATCGGCACGCCGGCCTTCGCCAGTGCGGCGAGGCGGTCGAGCGGCTGGGCCTTCGTCATGTGGCTGCGCAGGATCGGGTTCTCGACGTAGATGCACGACACCTTGTCCGGGTTCTCAATCGCCCAGGCGTACGCCTCACCCGCCGCACCGCCGGCCCCGGCCAGCACCGGCGTCTTCGACAGGTCCGCGTCGGTCAGGTGCTTGTAGACCGCGTTCCACTGCTGGAGGACTGGGCCGTCGGTGTCGGTCGGTATCGGGCCGGTGACGACGTGGAAGCCTTGGCCCAAAAGCGCCAGATCGACCGCCGCGTCGCGCGTCACGAAGTCCGCCCGGAACACCCACGGCTTCCCGGACGCCGGGGTCTTCGGCACGATGACGGTGACAGGCATCCGGATGCCGTCGAGCCGGAATTCGTAGCGGTCGTAGCACGGCGCGAACCACGGGCCGCGGCAGGCGACGAACGTCTTCTCGCTCGGGAACTCGCGGTAGTCACTCGCGGTGCCGTAGAACGCGGTCTTCGTGAACGCCGTGCCGACGAACGCCGGGACGTCGCCGTTTGCCGGTTGCACGCTGCGCTCAATGAAGTCGGCGATCGGCTTGGGGTCGCGCAGGCTGTGCGGGTGGTGGGCGGCTCCGTCTTTGAGCATCACCGAGATCCGCCCGCCCAACTGCCGGTAAATACTTTCGACGACCAGCGTGTGGTTACCCAAGATCGGGTCAAGGCTGCCGCAGACGTGCAGCACGGGCACGTCGGCCTTAGCGAGCGCTCCAAGCTGCGTGACGGCCTCCCGACTGACAGCGGGGTTGTCGGCGTAGATGCAGGACACCTTGTCGGGGTTAGCGGTGGCCCAGGTGTAGGCGTTGCGCCCGCCCCGGCTCATGCCGATGAATGCCGGCTTCCGGGACAGCCCGTGCTTCTCGGTCAGGAAGGCGTACCAGGCGTCCCACGGCTTGCCGGCGTCACACCCGATGAAGCCGACGTGGAAGCCGCGCTTCAGCAGCTCGACTTCGGCCTGCGGCTCGTGGTCGAAGTAGTAGCCGCGCCAGGACCACGGGTTGCCGGGAGCCGGTTTTTTCGGGGCGACGACGACGCAGCGCAACTGGCCCTTCACCTGGGTCCGGACGGCGGTCCGCTCGTCCGGCGATGCCTTGTGCGGCTTGATGGCCAGGTCCGCTTTGTCCATCAGGAAGTCGTAGCGGTCGAATCCGTGCCAGGTCGTTTTCTCGCCGCCAAACTGCGGCGTCGCGGCGAGGATTGGCGTGACCCCGAGTAGCGCGGCTACGACGACGGTTGCGAATGGTTTCATCGCTGTTTCCTCCAACGCTTGTGCGAAGCGCTCACTCCTTCGGCGTCTGCAAGTACGTCGGTCGGATCTGTTCGATATTATAGCGACGGGAAATCGGCCGTGGGACCGCTCGGGGACCAGGGCGTTACGGGCTTCGGTCCCATCGACATGGGCGCGCAAACCGAAGTGCCCAGCGCGCGGAGGACCAACACGCCGAGGTATCGAAGCCATTTGGCAAATTCGGTCGATGTGGGGCAAAGGTGTCAGGACCCTTTTCCGGAAAAGGGTCCTGACACCTTTGCCCCAAGGCATGCAATTACTACTGCCGGGTACCGCTCGCGTCGTCCACGTGCTGGAGCACTCGAACGGCAATTTCCCGGTCGGCGCCGCCTTCGGTCGGGAACGCACCAAGGAAGAATTGACGGGCCTACCCAGGCCGGCTACAGACCCAGATGCCGGCGCGCGTAGGCGACACTCCTACGGATGTTCTCCTCTTCCAGGGCCAGCTGGCGCTCGCGGGGCAGCTCGCTGATTCGAGCCAACGGCCGCGCGCTGGCCTGCTTGCGGACCAGGGCCAGGGTTTGCGCCAGGTAGCAGCCGGGCAGGTTGTCGAAGGTCGCCCAGTACCTGGGCGTCAGGCACGGGACCTTCAGCGGATCGCGGGTAATCATTTCCAGGTTAAGATGGATTTCCGGCCGGGCCCGCTGCAGCGTCCCCACCACTTTCTTGAGATCCAGGAAGCCATCCCCGAGCGGGACCTCGGCGAGCAGGAAGCCCTCCGCGTACTCGGCCACTGCCATATCCATGAGGTGAACCGAGCGCGCCCAGGGTGCCAGGGCTTCCACCACTTCCAGGGGCTCTTCAAGGAGGGAGAGGTTGTTCCCCGTATCGACGCAGGCCCCCACGTGGCGACTGTCCAGGCGCTTGAGGAGACCGACCAACTCCTCGGTGCGCCGGTCTTTGTGATTCTCGACTGCCAACACCATGTCCTGCCGGGCAACCACCGGCTCAGCCAGGGTTAGCGCCTGCCAGGCCCGGTCGGCCCACTCGCGGAAGGCCGCCGCCGTGGCAAATGTCTCGTAGCGGCGCCCGCTGAGCGACACGGTCCGGAGAACAGTTGCCCCGCTCTCCCGCGCCGTCCGTACTTCAGTGGTAAAGCGCTCGACGTCGGCGCGGTTCTGCGGCAGGCGGACGGAGCCTTCGAGGTACATCCCATACGCGGCGACCTTCTCCCGCAACTTGGCGATATACGCCGGGTCACGCACGCCGATCGGCACCTGCACGCCGCCGGCACCCCGCTCGTGGCAGTGCTCGACGAAGGTCAGCGGGTCCGAAATACCGAGCGTATTGGCCTTGCGGTCGGCGGCCAGGCGGACGCTGAAGGAGTACAGCACCATACCCAGCCGCGGCCCGTCTTCCGCCGGGGCTGCCGCCCGGGCGAAATGATCGACCAGAGCCGGCAAACCGGCCGCGCAGGCCGCCAACCATCGGCGTCGATTCAGGGCCATGACTCAACTCACTCCCAGGGCTTTCAAATCGGCATTCCACGGGGCTCGGTAAGGCCGCACCAGCATCCGCGCGGCCTCCGCGTCGTTGACGATTTCTTCCCGGTCGGCGTCCCAGCGAATCCGGCGGCCGACGCGCAAGGCGATGTTGGCCAGGTGACAGGCGGTCGCCGCCCGGTGGGCACTCTCCAGATCCGCGCCCGGCTGCCGGCGCGACTTGACACAATCGAGGAAATCCCGAACGTGCTGCGTGAGTTGCGCCCGGCTATCGCCCGAATCATCCTGGATGGCTTCGGTCCGGTAACGCGGCGGTCCGGACTGCTTGACCGCGACCGGCCCGCCGACCGGGTGGGCGCCGGTGAACTGCGGCACCGTGTTGGCCGGCGGCACCTCGGCGTCGGCGGTCACCAGGAAGCCACGCCGCGAAATGGCCAGGCTGCCCTTGGGACCGAAGAACTCCAGCGAGTACAAATTGGGCCGGCCGCGCGAAGCCTCGCGGTGTGACCAGACGGCCGTCCAGCCGGGGTACTCAAGGAGGGCATCCTGGGTATCGGGCGTTTCGCCGTTATCGCGCAGGCTATATCGCCCGCCCATGCTGGCGACCGACAGCGGCCCGCGTGCCCCGAGATACCAGTCCACGATGTCCAGGGCGTGGGCGCCGAGGTTGGTCATCTGTCCGCCGGAGTAATCCCAGAACCAGCGGAAGTGATAAATAGCCCGGTTGGGGTTGTAGCGGTGATAAGGAGCCGGTCCGAGGAACATCTCCCAGTCCAGCTCGGGCGGCGGGTCCCGGTCGGCAGGGCTGCCGTAACCGGGCATGATGTTGCGGAACGCCTGCATCCGCACCGAGGTAATCGGGCCGAGGCGGCCACCGCGGATCAGG
>Ga0306920_100005882_pt1 | contig 15904 bp, 17 predicted proteins | sample flu12Cox44000170_FD_204666 | JGI IMG/M metagenome (GOLD analysis project Ga0306920, IMG submission 204666) | Lab enrichment of tropical soil microbial communities from Luquillo Experimental Forest, Puerto Rico - flux4day.12C.oxic.44.000.170 (v2)... | ecosystem: Environmental > Terrestrial >... | reverse complement strand
ACAGCCGGATCGTCGATCCGTTTGCCATGGCTCATTTCCTGAACAATGACGGTTTCGCACACGAGATCGCCAACGACATTGGGAATATGAACAGTCGGCCAGTCGGCGAAGGCTTGTACGAAGTGCCTGATATTGCGCGCCTCGCGGCGGAAGTCGATCTCCGTTCTGAGGTTGGACCATATTTCGTCTATGATCCGGGTGGGTTGATAGTGCTGCAAGCGGGGTATCAGTGCAGTGACCCCACGCACGAGCCAGGACAGCGCTCGCATGTCGTGGTCGATCTGTCGGGCAATGCCGGCGCGCCGCACCTTGACTATGACCTCGCCTCCGTCCGCTAGCCTCGCCGTATGCACTTGCGCAATTGATGCCGCCGCGAGTGGTCGGATGTCGATACGCGCGAAAATCTCTTTGATCGGCCGGCCGAGCCCGCGCTCGATTTCCCGCATGGCCTCCTCGGCCGGGAACGGCGCCACGTGGTCTTGTAATGACTGCAGCGCTGCCACGTACTCCTCGGGGATCATATCCCGGCGCAAGCTCAAAGCTTGACCAAACTTAATGAAGGTCGTTCCAAGCCGTGCGAACGAGAGGCAGAGACGCTGCGGCGCTTCCAGCCGGGGATGCGACCAAGGCAGTCGCGCGACCGCGGACCCCAGCGCGAATCGGAGGGCTTCGAGGGCAATACGAAGAAGTCGAAATAGGGGCGTCATGTCATCGCGCGGCAATGGGCGAGTATTGCCGAGTCAGTATCATCTCGTTTGACCACGCCACCAGCCGGCCAAGTGCGCGGCACACCCGATGCCAAATCACTCCCCATCGAACAGAGCATCGCACCATCGAAGCCTTACACGCCTCCGGCAAGCCAAAGCTTGATCTGGATTAAAGAACGCGTCTGTGAAAGATCGTATCCGAATCTTGGAGCCCGAATTGTAAGCCGCGGAGAACATGTCCACTCATCGTGAAAGAGCTGGGATTGAGTGATGTTCGACGGGCGCCTCGAGAATCGCGATGGCTCGATTGAGGATATTCGCTGACCATGGTCACGCAAAACGTGGAGCGCCTGCTGCCCTATAATACCGAGCAGTTGTTCGATCTTGCCGCCGATGTGGAGTCCTATCCCGAATATCTGCCGTGGTGGATCTCCGCGCGCATTCGTAAGCGCGCCGGAAACGAATACTACACTGACCAGGTATTGGGGCTCGGCCCTATCCGCGTGAGGTTTGGATCAAGGACGATACTGCAGCGTCCCCAGCGGATTGATGTGACGTCGAGCGATTTCCCGTTTCGCCGATTCAGACTGTCGTGGACGTTCGAGCCACGACCAGGTCCGGCCTGCAAAACGACCGTCTTTGCGGAATTCGAGCTTCGCTTAGCCATATTACAGCGGATCTGTGAACGAGTTTTGCCAAATGTCAGTATCGACATCGTGACAGCGTTCGAAAGGCGTGCCGCTTGGCTATATGCACGCGCGGACCAGTCTGTATGATCGCACCCGCATACGGCAAATGACGGAAGCGGTCGGGGTAACAGGTCGGCATTAGTGAGTCCGGTCCTGCCGGATGTGCCAGTGCCAGGGGCCGGCTCAGAGGTGACCCAATGTTCACTTTCAATGAGTACCTTGGCAACCAACGTCGTTGTTTAACCTCCATCAAAGACTTTGGTTTTGCAGTAGGGCCAGGTGTGCGACACTGGGTTGCAAATGCAGTCAATGCTCTCGAGGTGGCAACTACTCTTTAGCAAACTGGAAAATCACGCGATGAAAGATATCCAGGATCGCCAGCGCTCTTGGGTAAGCACGTGGAGACGAGTCGCTGTGATTGTTATCGCAATAGGTGTCCCCACCTACGTTTGGCTGAACGAAGTGTGGCCCGCTTTGGCCACTAAATCCGCAAGGCACTTACAGCCTGACGAAAAGGCCAGAATGGCAGTCGCCCTCAGACTTTCTCCAGCCGAGCGATACGCCTTCCAGATAAACTGCATTCCTGACTGCACGGAATGTGAATCGTTTGCTGAAGAATTACGGGATTTTTTTAATACAGCCCCTGGATGGACTGTTAGCGGCAGTTCTTTGTTATCCACCGACGCGCGATGGCAGCGCGGGCTTTATCTCATTACAAGGAATGATGAGCAGCATATAGCGCCCGTTGAGAAGGTAATGGCCGCGTTTTCTACCGTCGGCATCGCGCTCACCCTGTCGACCGATGATTTTCGACAGGGCACATTTGTAATTGTCGTTGGTAAATGACAGCCATGATCTCACCCCCCTAGTCAGGGCGTGATTTGCGGCATTGACCTAGATCAATGCCTTTGATGACGTAAAACCTAAAGTTACCACGCGATTGAACCAATCTATTCGCTACTCAGACAGAGGTGGTTATGTCAGCCCATGATCATTCAGGCGAGGATGGCGCGACGCAAGAAAGCTTTCTGAAATCGCCAGCCGGCTTAGTTCTGATCGGCTTTCTCGCCATCGCTACTTTCTTCCTGATTACTGAACACACTGCGCACTTCTTCGGTGCCCTACCATGGCTGCTGCTCGCGGCGTGCCCACTCATGCATCTTTTTATGCATCACGGACATGGCGGCCATTCCGGCCATGGCGACAGCGCCTCACGGGGAGGACGACAATGAGTGAGGAATCGGGTTATGGCCTCTGGACCCTGGTCATCATCAACTCGGTGGTCTTCATTCTGTTTGCTTATTCGTTCTTCAAGCCACGCACGGGCCGCGACTGGCGGTCCTTCGGCGCCTTCAGCGCCTTTCTCGTTGCGCTATTTACGGAAATGTACGGTTTCCCGCTCACAATCTATTTGTTATCGGGCTGGCTCCAGACCCGCTATCCCGGCGTCGACTGGTTCTCTCACGACGCTGGCCATCTTCTTGAGATGATGTTCGGATGGAAGACAAATCCGCATTTCGGTCCGTTCCATATCTTGAGCTACATCTTCATCGGCGGCGGCTTCATTCTCATCTCGGTCGGGTGGAAGGCACTCTATGATGCACAACAGCAGCACAGGCTCGCGACCTCCGGCATCTATTCGCACATCCGCCATCCGCAATATGTCGGCTTCATTGCGGTGATGTTCGGCTTCCTGCTGCAATGGCCGACCTTGCTGACGCTCGCGATGTTTCCGGTTCTTGTTTACATGTACGTGCGCTTGGCACGCACAGAGGAGCGTGAGGCCTTAACCGAATTCGGTGATGAATACGCCCGGTACATGCGAGAGGTGCCGGGCTTCATCCCGCGGATCGCCGATTTCATCAGTGGCTCGACGCACGGTCCGGCCGGCCCAAGCCGAGGCCACCCCTGACCCAGGAGGCAGATCATGCAACGCCGAACCGCATTAAAATTGGGCTTGAGTCTAATCGCGATTGCAGCCACGCCAAGTTGGGCTGTCGAGGGTGCGACCCAGGTGACCATGTACAAGGACGCACAGTGCGGCTGCTGCGGAGCCTATGCAGACTATCTGCGCGATAATGGTTTCACGGTGGCGATTGTCGAAACCCCGCATTTGCCGATGATGTACGCGCGATACGGTGTGCCGAGCGCGTTCCAAAGTTGCCACTTGGCGATGGTGGATCGCTACTTAGCCGTGGGCCACATTCCCGTTGACGTGATCAAGCGGATGCTGGCGGAAAAGCCGAGCATTACCGGAATCACTTTGCCCGGCATGCCGGCAGGATCGCCGGGCATGGGCGGAAGCAAAACTGAGCCCTTCAACATTTACGCACTCGGCGACGGACCGCCCAAGCTCTACGCGACCGAGTAGCGAAGTTATTCTAGCGAATATTTTAGGGCGAAGGGACGCCGCTCTGCGTGAGAGCATTTTCACCATGCTTGCTTTGGCCAAGATCTGCCTTTAGGGCAAGTTAGCGGTGCGCGCAGTGCGCGAACTCGACTTCAAATCGTTCGGATAACGCTGCTCGTCAGCGAATGATCACATGCGCGTCGGCTGGATATTGATAGCAATCGTCTTGGTAACCATTGCCGCTGGCGGCTACGCCTACTGGGTTCAGCAACGAGCATCGCGCGTACCGGCCGGCCTAGCGCGCGCCAATGGTCGCATCGAGATAGAACGCGTTGATGTAGCGACCAAGTACGCTGGCCGCCTTGCCGAAGTCCGTGTCAACGAGGGAGCTGTCGTTCAAACGGGCGATATTCTCGCCCGCATCGACACTACGGAAATCTCCGCACAATTGACGGCGGCAAGAGCCGCTGTCCATCGGGCACACCAGAGTGTCGCGCAAGCCGAAGCCAACGTGGCATTGCGCGAAGCTGACCTGCACCTCGCCGAAATCGAGTTGAAGCGTGCCACCGAGCTCGCACGTTCTAGCTCCGGCACCCAGGCCGAACTCGACCGGCGGACCGCACAACGAGATATTTCAAAGGCCTCACTGGATACAGCCAAGGTAGCCGTCGAAGACGCCAAGGCCGCGACCGAAGCAGCGGAGGCTCAGGTCGCCCAAATCGAAGCGATCATCTCCGACATGACCTTGAAAGCCCCCGTGAGCGGTCACGTCGAATATCGTCTTGCACAAGCCGGAGAAGTCGTAGGTGTTGGTGGACGTGTCCTGACGCTTCTCGACTTATCCGACGTACACATGACGATCTTTCTGCCGACAAACCAAGTTGGACGAGTCGAACTTGGATCTGAAGCGCGGATCGTGCTCGACAGCGCGCCCGACTACGTTATTCCGGCAAAGGTCGCGTTCGTGGCGGGCGATGCCCAGTTCACGCCCAAATACGTCGAAACCGCAAACGAGCGGGAAAAGTTGATGTATCGCATCAAGCTGCACATCGACCCGCAGATCATTCAAGCTTTTCACGGTTATGCGAAGCCCGGCATGACCGGCAATGCATACGTCAAGATTCAACGCGACGCGGCGTGGCCAACCAATCTTACGCCGAGGCTGCCGAATGTCCGCTGATGGCGGGGCAACATCTATCGCGGTCGACTCGCTCGTTCACCGTTACCGCGAGTCGCTCGCGCTCGACCACGTCAGTCTCTCGATTCCCACCGGGGCAACCGTCGCGTTCATTGGCCCCGATGGTGTCGGCAAATCCACTCTTCTCGGCCTGATCGCTGGCGTAAGGCGCATTCAGGCGGGCACGATCAACGTCCTTGGCGGAGACATGGCGGCATCTCGCCACCGAGATGCCATTTCACCCCGGGTCGCGTACCTGCCGCAGGGTCTCGGTCGGAATCTCTATCCAACGCTTTCCGTGGTTGAGAATATCGACTTCTTCGGCCGGTTGTATGGATTGTCCGCCAGTGAACGCAGCGAACGAATCGCGCGTCTCCTCAAGGCGACGGGTCTCGATCCCTTTCCCGACCGAGCGGCGGGCAAATTATCAGGCGGAATGAAGCAAAAACTCGGCCTGTGTTGTTCTCTGGTCCATGATCCCGATCTACTGATCCTCGACGAGCCGACAACCGGCGTCGATCCGCTGTCGCGTCGCCAATTCTGGGAATTGATTGAACAAATTAGTACTGATCGCCCCGGAGTGACGCTCCTGGTCGCCACCGCCTATATGGAAGAGGCCCAACGTTTTGAGCACATCGTAGCCATCGACGAGGGAAAGATCCTCGCCACCGGTCACACATCCGAACTTCTCGGGCGTACGAATGCTGCCACCCTGGAAGAGGCCTATATTGCGTTTCAACGTCCCGAGCGCCGCGGCGATCGCACAGCACTTCTAATTCCACCGCTCCCACACAGCGACGGGCCACCGGCAATTGCAGCGGAAAATCTAACGAAGCGCTTCGGCAACTTCACGGCGGTCGATCACGTCAGCTTCCACATAGAACGGGGTGAGATCTTCGGATTCATCGGTTCTAACGGTTGCGGAAAAACGACCACGATGAAAATGCTCACCGGGCTCTTGCCGGTGAGTGAAGGCCGGGCCCAGCTTCTTGGTCAACCAATCGATGCGCAGGACCTCGCGACCCGCATGCGCGTCGGATATATGTCGCAATCGTTTTCACTCTACGAGGAGCTCTCTATTCGCGCCAATTTGGAGCTGCACGGCCGCCTGTTTCGCATTCCGGAACAGGAGCTTGAGGGCCGCGTCAAGACGGCGCTTACGCATTTCGAACTCGACGGCGTATCGGAGGTTCTTCCGCCGGCTCTGCCAGTTGGCATGCGGCAGCGATTGCAGCTCGCTGCCGCATGTCTGCATCGCCCAGAGGTATTGATCCTCGACGAGCCGACCTCCGGTGTTGATCCAGCTGCGCGCGACAGGTTCTGGCGCCTGCTGGTCGAGATGTCGCGCCGGGATGGCGTAACGATTTTCATATCAACCCATTTCATGAATGAGGCCGAACGCTGCGATCGGATCTCGCTGATGCATGCAGGTCGCGTGCTCGCCATCGGCAGACCGGCAGAATTGCGCCAGAGCCGTGGCGCCGAGAATCTCGAAGATGCCTTCATCGCTTATCTTCAGGAAGGAGAGACCCAGGATGCGTCGCATACAACCCGCGGGAAATTCTCAGATAGACGCGATGCCCGGCGCAGTTCCCCTACGATCGAAAGATCACGATCGCGCGAAAACCTGCTGTCCTACGGTCCAGCCCTGGCCTCATTACGCCGGACCTGGACTTTTGCACGGCGAGAAGCGCTCGAACTGCTGAGAGATCCTGTGCGGCTGGCTTTCGCACTTCTCGGTCCTCTCATTCTGCTGGCTGCATTTGGCTACGGTATTTCGTTTGACATCGAAAACGTTCCCTATGCGGTGCTCGATCGTGATCAGTCTTACGAAAGCCGCTTGTTGCTAGAGCAGTTTTCGCATTCGCGTTATTTTGCGGAGCAGGCGCCGCTCAGCGACGAATTCGAAATTGACAAACGTTTGCGGTCAGGCGAATTGCGCTTTGCCATCGATATTCCGCCTGAGTTTGGCCGTGACCTTCTGCAGGGGCGCCGTCCGGAGGTGAGTTTTTGGCTCGAGGGTGGCAATACCTTTCCCGCCGAGACCGCTCGCGCCTATATCGAAGGTGCAGTCTTAACCTATGCCGAAGATCGCTATCGTCGTCTGCACGGCCGGGCGACTCAGCTGTTCCCGATCAATGTTGAACCACGGTTTCGATATAATCAGGACTTTCGTAGCGTGTCGGCCATGGTCCCGGGCACGATCATGCTTCTGCTGGTCGTCTTTCCAGCGATGCTCACCGCGCTCGCAATCGTGCGTGAAAAAGAGATCGGCTCGATCACCAACGTCTACGCGTCTCCTGCGGGTGTCAGCGAATATCTCCTCGGCAAACAATTACCTTACGTCGCCATAGGGTTTGTCAGCTTTGTTGCTTTGCTGGCCCTAAGTGCTGGCCTATTTGGCATCGTTCCAAATGGATCTGTAATAGTTCTGGCAATCGCGGCGCTTGTATACGTGTTCGCTGCTACAGCATTTGGGCTTCTAGTGTCCGGATTCGTTTCGACACAAGTGGCGGCCATCTACGCCACTTGCATTGCGACCGCGATGACGGCTGCACATTATTCAGGGTTTCTATTTCCAGCCTCATCATTGGAGGGCATGGGCCGCTGGATGGGACTCGGATTCCCGTCGCTCTGGTTCCAGACCGTGAGTCTCGGCGTTTTTGCCAAGGGTCTCGAGGCAAGCGCATTTATCCCTGAGTTCACTATCTTGGTTGGCTTTGGCGTTCTGTTCCTCGCTCTAGCTCGCCTAACTGTGCACAAGCAGGCCCGTTAGCGATGCAGCGCTGGATCCAAAATGTCTTTCGCCTCGGTCTCAAGGAGATCATCAGCCTCTCACGCGATGTCGTGATGGTCGCCCTAATCGCCTTCGAATTCACGGGTGCGGTCTACTCCGAAGCGGATGCCATGAAGGTCGACATAAACAATGCCCGGGTCGCTATCGTCGATGCCGACCAGTCGACGCTGTCAGGCCGAATAAAGGACGCTCTGCAACCTCCTTATTTTCAGCCGCCCCGCGAAATTGACCGCTCCGATCTCGATCGCTTGCTGGACAAGGGGGCATATACCTTCATTCTGGAAATACCGCAGCGCTTTGAGTTTGATCTTTTGGCAAATCGCGGCCCATCAATACAAATTAATGTCGATGCGACCGCCGTAGCCCACGCCGCTGTGGGTACGGCTTATATCCAGGAAATCATAATGCGCGAGACGGCGAGCTTTTTGAAGCAGCGTGACGCCAGCGCGGCTGTTCCCATCAATCCCGTTATTCGCGCGTTGTTCAATCAGAACCTTGACGCGATCCGGTTCACGGGGAGCATGGGGGTCATCGACAATCTCACGATCCTTGCCATCGTTCTGGTCGGCGCAGCGGTGATGCGCGAACGCGAGCGCGGCACCATTGAACATTTGCTAGTGATGCCAGTCCGAGCAAGCGAGATCGTCGCCGCCAAGATTTGGGCAAATGGCTTGGTCATTCTCCTAGCCGCTGGCTTCTCGCTGCACGTTATCGTCCACTTGTTACTTGGAGTACCCGTCATCGGTTCGGTCGAGCTGTTTCTTGCTGGCGCAGCCGTTTATCTTTTCGCCCTGTCGTCGCTGAGCATCCTGCTGGCAACGCTCGCAAATTCGATGCCTCAATTTGCTTTACTGTCGATCCCTGTGTTTGTTGTCATGTTCTTGCTTTCTGGAAGCTTTACGCCATTCGAGAGCATGCCTGCGTTGCTACAAGATGCGATGTACATCTCGCCGTCGACACACTTCGTCAGATTCGGCCAAGCTGTCCTTTATCGCGGCGCCGGAATGGGAGTGGTTTGGCCCGACCTCGCCATCATGGCTGGACTTGGCGGCGTCTTTCTCGCCGTGGCCCTCTCGCGATTCCGGACCATGCTTGCACGGCAGAGCTAGATGGGGACGTCAGTTCTTGACTCAGAGGGCGAAGCTTTCTTGGGGAGCGGGTGTCGAACACCGTCCTCAATTGCCAGGAACTTGTTGGAAAGCACTGCAAACTGGTGGTCGAAGCGATTGACGACCGAGCCGGATACTCACAAACTGCTGGCACGATCCGGTAGCCCGCTGATGTCCTGGTTCCGCGCAATAAAGGACTTCGTTCGTATACTGGTCGCGCTCTTCGTGATCGCCCAGTTCGCGGGGGTTGTATCTTCGCCCCTCGCCAGCGCCGAAGCCTTCGCCAAGGCGGCTGCTTCGGGCGTCCACGATCATCACGCACATTTGCACGATCACGATGGCAACGCAGTTCACCACCACGGCGATGGCCAAGTGGACCGCTGCTGCGCGTTGCACGCATTTTTTGCCGGTATTCTTCCTCCAGTGATCGAACTGCCAGCTGCAGTTGTCCCGGGACAGCGGCTTGTCGTGAACTTGGCTGACATCGCACATGGTGTCGCCATTGGCCGGCTTGATCGTCCGCCAAGACCTCTTGCTCTGATCTGAGTCGAAGTGCGTCCGCAATTGCGGCGCGCTCATCCGATTACTGCATGAGGTCCATCATGCCCAGACATCACGCGTTTGCACGCGCGTTCCTAACCGAAACAGTGTTGTGCTGCGTGCTCGCCGTCGCAACGGTGCTCGCCGGCTGTGCGTCATTTTCACCCGATGGCGGAATGAGCGCAGTGGACGGGATCGTGACGCCCGCCCTTGCCGCAACTGTCGAGAAAATAAGCAGCGAGGAAGCTGCCGCCGACGCCGCCACCCGAACCCATCGATTGCTAACGTCCCCGTTGTCGGCCGAGACGGCTGTGCGCGTTGCCCTTCTGAACAATAAATCGCTGCAGGCGGCTTATAACGAGCTCGGCATTGCCGAAACGGTCATGGTTGAGGCGAGCTTGCCGCCCAATCCGAGATTTTCGGTGAGCGGAATCAGCACGCCAGTCGAGCTTGATATCGAGGCGCGCATCGTTGCCGACATTCTCGCGCTGGCGACTTTGTCAGCGCGTGCCGAGGTAGCCGCCGATCGCTTTCGTCAGGCGCAATTGCGCGCTGTCGAGGAAACGCTTCGCGTCGCGGCAGAGACGCGACGGAGCTACTACCGCGCCGTTGCAGCGCTTGAACTCGTTCACGCGCTCGATCGGGCGGAATCGGCGGCGCAAACCAGCGCGAAGCTCGCCAAGGAGCTTGGCGACACCGGGGCGATGAACAAGCTCGATCTGGCGCGCGAGAGTGCCTTCCACGCCGATGTCGTAACGCAGCTTGAAACAGCCCGGCAGCAGGCGGGGAGCGCGCGCGAGCAGCTCATCCGCGCCACTGGCCTATTGGACGATGCCTCCTCGCTCAAACTACCGCCGTCCTTACCGGCATTACCGCGGCGACCACGAGCTCTTGCCGCCGCCGAGACCGAGGCCATCCGACGGCGCGTCGACCTGCAAATCGCCCGGATCGAGGTGGAGGCGCTCGCCAAGTCTTATGGGCTCACCAAAGCGACGCGTTTCATCAATTTGCTCGACGTTGCCGGCGTCTCGCGCACGCAGCGCGATCCCGGTGGCGCACACGGTACCGGCGGCGGTGCCGAGGTCGAATTCCAAGTGCCTATCTTCGATTTTGGGGAGGTTCGTGTGCGGCAGGCCGAAGAAGCCTATGCGACTACCGTCAATCGCTTGACCGAGAAGGCCGTCGAGGTGCGCTCGCAAGCGCGCGAGGCGTATCAAAAATACCGCTCGAGTTATGGCATCGCCGACCATTACCGCAACGAAGTCTTGCCGTTGCGCAAGACGATATCGGACGAAACCATGCTCCGCTACGGCGCCATGCAGATCGATGTTTTTTCGCTGCTCACCGAGGCACGGCAGCGAATCACCGCGAATATCGCAGCAATCGAAGCCCAAAGGGACTTCTGGCTGGCGAGCGCCGATCTCGACGCCGCGCTGATCGGTGGCGGTGCCGGTCGCGGCGAGAGCACGGCGCGTGCGACCGCGAGCTCGGCAAATGCTTCGGCAGACGAGTGATGGGAGAGAGACGATGTTCACACGACGAGGTCTGGTCGGAGCGGCAGCCATTCTCGCCGGCACTGGCGTGGTGAGCGGTGGCCAGCAGGCGGCGAGCATCCCTGAGGCGCCGACGACGAGAACGAACACCATGCAGCCCCCGCTGCTTCCGATGAGCGGGCCCGATTATCAGCCGGTTGTCACACTCAACGGCTGGACATTACCCTGGCGGATGAATGGCGACTGGAAGGAGTTTCATTTGGTCGCCGAGCCTGTGGAACGCGAGTTCGCGCCGGGAATGACGGCACATCTGTGGGGCTACAACGGCCAGGCTCCAGGGCCGACGATCGAAACTGTCGAGGGCGATAAGGTCCGTATCTTCGTCACCAACAAGCTTTCTGAGCACACGACCGTGCATTGGCACGGCATGCTGGTACCGAACGGCATGGATGGCGTAGGTGGACTAACGCAGCCCCATATCGAGCCCAGCAAGACCTTCGTTTATGAGTTCGAAATCAAAGGAAGCGGCACGTTCATGTACCACCCGCATTCCGACGAGATGGTGCAAATGGCAATGGGCATGATGGGCATGTTCATCGTGCATCCGCGCGATCCGAGGTTCCGACGTGTCGATCGTGACTTCGTCTTCCTCATGAGTTCGTATGCCATCGACCCCGGGACCTCGTTACCCCGAGTCTCAGAAATGACAGAGTTTAATATGTGGACCTGGAACAGCCGCGTCTTCCCAGGCATCGATCCGCTGCCGGTGCGATTGGGCGACCGCGTGCGCGTGCGGATGGCCAACCTGACTATGACCAACCATCCAATCCATCTGCACGGCCATCATTTCTCAGTGTCTTGCACTGATGGCGGCTGGGTGCCGGAGGCGGCGCAATGGCCGGAGACGACAATAGACGTGCCGGTCGGCGCAATCCGCGCCATCGATGTGGTTGCCGACAATCCCGGCGACTGGGCGTTTCACTGCCATAAATCTCATCACACCATGAATGCCATGGGCCACAACACCAGAAATTTCATTGGCGCGAAGCAGAAAGAACTGACCAAAGCCATCCGCAAGGTCGTGCCGGACTACATGCCGATGGGGTCGGCCGGCATGGCTGAAATGGGCTCGATGGAAATGCCGATGCCCGACAACACGCTGCCGATGATGACGGGCTTCGGTCAATTCGGGCCGATCGAAATGGGCGGAATGTTCACTGTCATGAAGGTACGTGAGGGCCTTGCCGTAAATGATTACCGCGATCCAGGTCCATACAAGCACCCCGACGGGACGGTTGCCTATGAATTTAAAGGCACTACAGCCGAACCTGCTCGTCGCTCTTAGATTTGGCCAGCCGAGCGCAACCCAATCAACTTGCGCGATCGAGCAGTCCTCGAATAGGCGTCCATCAATCTGAAAGGAGAAGGTTATGCAAACAATCTCCCGTCTCACTCTCGCCCTCACGCTCTGGCTCGGCGCGCAAGCCGGATTTGCCCAGTCGTCCCTGATTGCGGGCCAAGTCGTTAAGGTCGATCAAGCTGCGAAGAAGATCACGATCAAGCACGGACCAGCGCCTAAGCTCGATATGACTGAGGGCATGACAATGGTCTACGCGGTGTCGGACCCGAACATGCTGACCTCGGTAAAAGCCGGTGACAAAATTAGCTTCGATGCAGGACGGATAAGCGGCCAGCTTACCGTCACAAAGATCGAGAAGGCAAAGTGACGTGGCTGTGTGCGCCAATTTGGAATTGAGGCGGCAGGCCTGCCAGCATCGTCGCCAGGCGCACTCCACACTCGAAAGAGAACCAGCATGCACACCTTAAATCGCACGCAGATCACAATTGCATTTCTTGCCTTGCTCGTGTTTGCAAGCGTTCCGCGGAATCTTGCCATCGCCCACGAAGGGCATCAGATGGAATGCAAAAAAACGAGCATGCAGGCAATAAAAGCTGACATCCAAGCCATGAATGACGGGGAGGCAAAGACAACGGCCATGAAGGAGATGAAGATGGCCGAGGAGATGATGGACAAGAAGGACATGAATGCCTGTAAAACGCACATCCACAACGCGATGGACGCGATGGACAAATAGAGGGCATTCCCAGCCGAGTTCACGCTAAGAGATTGAGGATTCGGTGTCCCCCACGACCAGACGTTGGTCCGTCGCTGCGTTGCTGGTTGGCACACCGATGGTGCTGATCGGTGCAGCCTCGTTGGCGATCTATGCAGGAATCTATGACATCGCCGCAGACGAGCCGCATAGTCAGCCGGTCTTTTGGTTGATGCAGATGGTGCGGGATCGGTCAATCGCGGCTCACGCCACTGATGCTGTTCCCGTTGATTTGAGTGACCCAAAGCGTATCGCTTCCGGTGCTGTGCAATACGAGGAAATGTGCAGTACCTGCCATCTTGCTCCCGGTATGAAGAGGACCGAGATCAGTTGGGGCCTCTATCCGAGAGCTCCGGAGCTCAGGCGCCGAACTCGGCTCACACCCGCGGAACAATTTTGGGTCGTGAAGCATGGGATAAAGCTGACGGGCATGCCGTCCTGGGGCGTCACGCACGATGATGAACTGCTTTGGGATATCGTGGCGTTCTTACGCAAAATGCCTGAACTCACAGCTGATGAATATCAGGCTCTCGTAAGGAGCGCTCCAAAGACGCACGAGGAAATGATGCAAGAAATGGAGATACACGGCGTTCATGACCACGGTGACCATGGTCAGCAATAACGGCTCTGTCGCTAGAGTGCTTGCCCGCGGCGGTCAAGTGCAGCGACGTAGCCGTGACCATGGTGCCGGCTTGTGACGGGTCCTCACCATTCGCGTGGGCCGCTGCCGGGCCAATATGAGCCGCCGCCCCCGTTATTGTAAAAGTCATAAAATTTTTGCGGCGTTGTTCTGGTGTCACTGCCGCTGCTACCGTCCCACCAACCAGCATTTTTTGAATATATGGCCGGCTGAACGATGGGCGGCTCCTTCACATGGGATTGCTGCACAGCCGCATGAGCGGCCATTGCCAACGCGACGACAACATCGATCTTGTGCGAGCTTTTCTCTTTGGTGATTTGCAGACCGCGAGCATTTTCCCTTACCACCGCGCGGCTGATTGCTAAGCGGATGCCGTCGTCGGGATAGGCGACCAAGCCTGCACTCCGGATCAATTCAAAAAGATTCGTGCCAATGACGGTGAGGTTCGCCGGCGTCTGCGCAAATTCCCCATCGGCACGCCGACCCTTTGCATCCGCTGCGCGGTTGAGGCCATCTGAAACGGATCAAATAAAACCCTGCGCACCCGAAAGCGTCGTTGCAGATCAAGCAGCGTCGCCTCGACCGTCGCCTCGAAATCCAACGGCGCGCGCTCGCTCGGCTGAAAGACGCGATGAAAGACAAGGCGCACCTTTCGAGCCGTGACACTCCATGTCACCGCCACAACCGCCGTCGAGTCGTGCTTGGTTGAGGCGTCAACGCCGACCCACACCGGCAGCGTCTTATCCGCGAGCGCTGGCGTGGCATTCGGATCAACACAGCCTCGCCACCATGACATCTCGATAAACTGCGACGAGCTAGAGGCAAACTGGTTGAGCACCTGACGCTGATAGGCGCTGGCACGCTCGCGTCGCATGCTGGTGAGCCAGGCGGAATCTTGCCAAGGGGCTATCGGTTTGTGCGACCAGAACATCAATAGGCCGTCACCGGCATAAAGATCTTCGCCAATGAGCGGCTGTTGCAGACCGCGACGATAGAGCTCCTCGAGCAGAACGGATTCGCCTTCGTAGCCGGCATAGGTGACGGTGACACGGCAGGCGATTTTCCGTGTTGGCGGCGGCGTCATTTCATCCCACAACCCAACAGTAGCGTCTTACCGCCCCCCGCATGACCAGCCAAGATCGCAGCGATCAAGCGGGCGAGCGCACCGAAATTCATCAATGTGCAGATTGCCGTCAAAACAAAAGCTAGCCGCCGCACCATTCGGCGGTGGCGGCCAATACCGGCCCACTGCGCATCGGTCGATGCGCTACGAGCCCGTGTCTGCGTCCAGGCGGTTGCGACTGAGAGCGGAATTAAGAGGGCAAGCTCCAGGCCCGGCGCGAGCCAACGCGGTCCAACCGCGAGATCATTTACGATCCCGATTTGAAGCATGACGATGACGAGAATGGCGCCCCTAGCCAGCCAGAAATCGATCGGCTGGGTCGTAAGATGTCTATGTGAGCGATCCATTCGGTATCTAACCGGCGCAAAATGCATCGGGGGGTGAGCGCACGATTGCCGCTAAATATATTTTCTAGCAACCAGCGATATTGGCTACCGAGAAGGGCCTAAAATTCAATTCAGTGCCGGCGCACGTGAATTCTTGTTGGTTCCGATAATCACGCATATCGGAGGTAATTTCACATCCCAGTGCCTAGCGGATTCCCGCAGGCAGAAAGCTTTGAATGAAGCCCGCTGGAAGATCAGAAACGCGATCATCGGAGGCGCCGAAGTCATCAGCGTCGCCGCGGGGCCGCGGCGTCTAACGGCGAAACAAGTCTGTTACGGCGAAATCACGGCGACTTAGCGCGCAACGCGCACCAAGAGCTTACCGAAATTCTCTCCGCGCAAGAGCCCGATGAGGGCCCGCGGCGCGTTCTCGGGTCCCTCAACCACGTCCTCGCGATATTTGACTCGTCCCTCGCGGACCCAGGCCGAAACATCGCGCATGAAATCCCCATAACGCGCAGAAAAGTCGGAGACGATGAAACCGCGAAACGTTAACCGTTTGGTCAAAATCGCTCGCATCAAGTGCGGCAGCAGGATCGGACCGGGTGACAGCGAGGTTGCGTTGTACATGGAAATCAGCCCACACACCGGAATGCGGGCGAACGGATTGAGAAGCGGAAATACAGCCTCGAATACTGCGCCGCTTACATTCTCGAAATAGACATCGATACCTTTCGGACAGGCGGCCGCAAGACGGCTGGCAAAATCAGATCTCCGATGGTCGACGCAGGTATCAAAGCCAAGTTCCTCGGTCACGTAACGGCATTTCTCTGGTCCTC
>Ga0306920_100005880_pt1 | contig 15905 bp, 13 predicted proteins | sample flu12Cox44000170_FD_204666 | JGI IMG/M metagenome (GOLD analysis project Ga0306920, IMG submission 204666) | Lab enrichment of tropical soil microbial communities from Luquillo Experimental Forest, Puerto Rico - flux4day.12C.oxic.44.000.170 (v2)... | ecosystem: Environmental > Terrestrial >... | reverse complement strand
TGGCAAGGTCACCGGCGGAGCCGGTAACGGCCGTCTCCTCGGTCAGCTCGGCGATGGCGGCGTCGGCCATGGTGACTCCTTTGCGGCGTGGATACGGCTTATATTCGTCACAGTGTGCCGAATATAGGCAGGCTAACAGGGCCCGGGCCCCGTGACGAAGGACGCGCGGGAGTTCCGGGGGTAGCCCCCCGGGCTAGCACTGGCCCTGAGCCAGCGGGGCCCAGGGGGTCGTCCCCCAGGACAACACAGCAGGATGGGACGGGAGAGGGGAACGGCCGATGGGTGTGGCTGCGCCTCCCGCGAGGGCTGGGCGTCGCGGGCGCCCGCCCGGCACCAGCCGGCGCGAGCTGGAAGTCATTGCGCTACGGCTGTTCACGGCCAAGGGTTTCGAGGAAACAACGGTCGACCAGATAGCTGCCGAGGCGGGGGTCAGCAGGCGGGCGTTCTTTCGCTACTTCGATTCGAAGCCTGATGTGCTGTGGGGTGCGTTCGACACCGAGGTCGCCACCATCCGCGCCCTGCTCGATGAGGTCCCGGACGACCTGCCGGTCATGGAGGCCGTGCGGCGGGCGGTGCTCGTGGCCAACCACTATCGGGCGGCCGACGTGCCCGAGTTGCGCGCCCGGATGGCGCTGATCGGGTCCGTGCCCGCGCTGATGGCCAGCGCGGCGGTGCACTACGACGCGTGGGAACGCGCCATCAGCGATTTCGTGGCACGCCGCATCGGGCAGCCGGCCGACTCGCTGTACCCGCTGGCCGTGGGCCGGGCCACCCTCGCGGCCTGCCGGGCAGGGTATGACCGGTGGGTCGTGCACGCCGACGCCGACCTCACCGTGTACCTCGATGCCGCCCTCCGCGCGCTCGCCGCCGGTTTCGCCGACGACGCCCTTACCAAGGAGCCCCGTGGCGCGGGCCGGGCCGGGCCGGCAGCCCGCCGCCGCTAGGTCAGGAGACCCCGAGATGGCAAGCACGAGAGATTGGTTCGAGACGGTCGCCGAGGCGCAGCGCCGTGCCAAGCGGCAGCTGCCCCGGTCGGTGTACCTGGCGGTGGTGGCCGGCACCGAGGCGGGCGTCACCATGCACGACAACGTCCGGGCGTTCTCCGAACTCCGTTTCCGGCCGCACGTGGCCGGTCTGCCCGCGGAACGTCAGCTTGCCACCACCGTCATGGGCCTTGAGGTCAGCCTTCCGGTGCTGATCTCCCCCACCGGGGTGCAGGCCGTGCACCCGGACGGTGAGGTGGCGGTGGCGCGGGCCGCGGCCGCCGCCGGAACGGTCATGGGCCTGTCCTCGTTCGCATCCAAGCCAGTCGAGGAGATCGGGAAGGTCACGGACAAGCTGCTCTTCCAGTGCTATTGGGCGGGCAGCCGCGACGACATCCTGGCCCGGGCGGAACGGGCCCGCGCGGCCGGGGCCAGCGGGCTCATCGTCACCCTCGACTGGGTCTTCGATCACCGCCGCGACTGGGGCAGCCCGTGGATCCCGGATCGCCTTGATTTCAAGGTCATGCTGCGGCATGTCCCCCAGGTCGCGGTCCGGCCCGTGTACCTGGCCCGCTGGTTCCGCAGCGGCTCCCTGCCCGGCCTGGGCGTGCCCAACTCCGCCGCACGTGACGCGCAGGTCCCCACCTTCTTCGGTGCCTACGGCCAGTGGATGGGCTCCGCCCCGGCCACCTGGGAGGATCTGGCCTGGCTGCGGCAGCAGTGGGACGGCCCGTTCATGATCAAGGGGATCACCCGGCCGGATGACGCGCGCCACGCCGTGGACATCGGCGCCACGGCTATCTCGGTCTCCAACCACGGCGGCAACAACCTCGACTCCACCCCGGCGACCATCCGCTGCCTGCCCGCTGTGGCCGACGCCGTCGGGGACCAGCTCGAAGTGCTGCTCGACGGCGGCATCCGGCGCGGCAGCGACGTGGTCAAGGCACTGGCCCTCGGTGCGCGTGCGGTCATGATCGGCCGCCCCTACCTGTGGGGCCTGGCCGCGAACGGGGAACGCGGCGTCAGCAACGTGCTGGAGATCCTGCGCCAGGGGGTCAGCGAGACGCTCTACGGGCTGGGCAAGTCCTCCATTCACGACCTGACCCGCGACGACATCATCGTGCCCGACGGGTTCACGCTCAGCCCGAAGACCTGACAAGCGGGCGGGCACGGTCCCGCGACCTGTGTGCCTGAGCGCCCAGGCTTCCAGGGTCGATGTGCTCGTGCTCGTCACCCAGCACGGCAACAACTCCGATGCTGCCTACTGGGACGCCCAGGTACCCCAGCCCTGACAAGCAATCCCATCCCAGGCCGCAGGCTTGTATCTCACCTGACCCAGTAATTCATGGTGGCCTTGCCGACCGGCGCGCCGACGTAGAAAGGGCTCCTGACCTTGGACGATTGACTATCCGGACGCAAGTTCCCTTGCGGTCTTTGCCGGGCGCGGGGTGCGGCTGATCGCCGCGGGCAGGCGCCGGCCGAGCACCACCGCGGCGACGCCGGCCGCGGCCGCGAGCCCGGCAGCGGGAAGCAGGGCCGCAGCTGGCGATACGGCGAGCAGCCGGGTCCCAACGGTTGGCGCGAGCGCCAGGCCGATCCACCAGGACAGGCCCATCGCCGCCATGTACCGGCCGCGCAGCGCCGCCGGGGCCATGTCGGCGACGAGCGGCATCAGCGCCGTCGTGTGGAAACACTCGCCGATCCCGATGGCGATCGCCGCGATGAGCAACGCGCCGTAGCCAGGTCCCGCGGGCATCCAGCCCACGGCCGCGATGAGCAGGAAACTCCCGGCGAAGATCGCCGCGCTGATCGCGATCGCCGTCGTCCGGCGGCGGCCTTCCAGCACCCGCGACACCGGGATCTGCGCGATGGCGACCGTAAACGCATCGGTTAGCAGCAGCAAGCCGATCAGTGATGTGCCGAGGCCCAGGTTGGCATGCGCGTACTGCGGCACCACCCAGGAGAAAAAGCCCCATCCGACGGCGATGATGGCAACGTTGATCCCCGCAAGCCAGACGAAGGCACCGTCGCGGAGCACATGCCGATATCCGCCGGGCATCGGTTCGGCGCGCGGCTCCGCCGCCACCGCGATGGCAAGCACGGCCACATACAGCAGGTAGCTAACGGCGTTGCCGAGAAACAGCGCGACAAGACCGGCCAGCCCGTAGGCCGCGACAAGCCCACCGAGGCCGCCGCCCAGGCCGAAGCCGACGTTCGTGGCGACGCGGGATACCGCGATCACGCGATGCCGCAGTTGTGGCGGTGCCAGCGCCGCGAGCAACGCGGACTGACTCGGCTGCAGCGCGCCGTTGCCGACGCCCGCCGCCGCGGCCGCGGCGAACGCCTGCCAGGGGCGGTGTGCGGCCGCCAGCCCGGCGTATCCGGCGGCAAGCGCGACCCCGCCGCCGACCGCGGTGGCCCGGGCACCGACCCGGTCGATCACCGGCCCGGCAGCCGGCGACGCCAGCACCGCCAAGCCCGTCACGACGCCGATGACAGCACCGGCCACGCCCAGGCTGAACCCGCGGCCGCTGTGCAGGTAGATGACCTCGAAGGGAAGCACCGCGCCCCAGCCGAGCGCGTTGAGAAAGATGCCGACCTGGACCACCCACAGCCCGCGTGGCAGCCCAGACCCACCGGGCGGCGTCGTGTACCTGCCTGCCCGGCGCGCCGCACGCCCATCCGTGCGCACCCTATGGCCTCAGGGCTGAGTGACTTATGTTATAGTACATTATGTCTCTCTCACTAGTACAGACTATTGGCAGCGGCGCGGGTGCGGCAACCATTGCTGGCCAGATCGAGAGGCTGATCGCGGTGGGCGAACTGCGACCGGGCGAGCGCCTGCCCGCGGTGCGCACGCTTGCCACCGACCTGGGCGTCAGCCCGGCGACGGTTGCCGCCGGATACCGCAGCCTCCGCGACCGCGGTCTCGTCACACCCGATGGCCGCCACGGCACCGCCGTGGCGGCCATGCCGCCGCTGCGAGTCCGGCCCGCCCGTATCGTGCCGCCGGGCGTGCGCGACCTGGCCAGCGGCAACCCGGACCCGGCGGTGCTGCCACCGATGGGGGCCGCGCTCGCTCAGATCAATACGGCACACAAGCTCTACGGCGGGCCAGCGATACTTCCGCAACTCGCTGAAATCGCGCGGGCCGACTTCGCTGCCGACGGCGTCACCGGTGAGGTAGCCGTGGTGAGCGGCGCCCTCGACGGGATCGAGCGGGTGCTCCAGGCTGAACTGCGGCCGGGTGACCGGGTCGCGGTCGAGGACCCCGGCTGGCCGCGCATCCGTGACCTGGTTACCGCTATCGGCCTGCGGCCCGAGCCGGTCGCGGTCGACCAGGACGGCCCGGTCCCTGACGAGCTGGCGGTGGCCCTGCAGGCAGGTGCGCGCGCCTTTATCGCCACGCCACGCGGGCAGAACCCGACCGGTGCCGTGGTCGATGCGCGCCGGGCGGCGCGGATCCAGGCCGTGCTCGCCGGTCATCCGCAGGTGCTTGTGGTCGAGGATGACTACATCGCCGCCATCGCTGGCGTGCCCTACGCCAGCGTCCACGGCAGCAGCGATCGCTGGGCCGTTGTCCGGTCGGTGTCCAAGGTCCTCGGTCCTGACCTGCGGCTGGCGACGCTCGCCGCGGACCCGCTGACCGTGAGCAGGATCGCTGGCCGTCAGCTACTCGGTCCCGGCTGGGTCAGTCACCTGCTTCAGCAGACGGTCGCCACGATGTGCTCCGACGCGGGCGCCCGCGGGCTCCTCGCCCGTGCCGAACACCGGTACGCCACGCGCCGTGCCGCCCTGGTCGCCGCGCTCGCCGAACGGGGCATCGGCTCGCATGGCCGGTCCGGGCTGGGTGTGTGGATTCCGGTCGAGGAGGAAGCGGCGATCGTTCAGGCGCTCGCCGAGCGTGGCTGGGCAGTGAGCGCGGGTGAACGCTTCCGCTACCGGACCGCGCCCGGCATCCGGGTCACCACGACCACGCTGCAGCCGGACGAGGCACACCGTCTGGCCGGTGACATCGCCGCCGCCATCGGCGGCAGGTCCACCACGTACGCCGGGTAGTCATCGATTCGCGTGCTGGTGGGCCGTCGTAGAGTCGCGGCAAGGGCAGATGACACAATGTAGTTGAGTCATTATCCGTTGTAACAGCACGCGTGCGGCGCGCTCAGTCACGGAGCTTGCGGAGAATGCGGGCCAGGTGGACGCGGTCTGTGGCGCTGAGCCGGCCGAAGACCCGCTCCGCCTCGGTCCCACGCGCCGCGCGGATCGCGTCGAGGACGCTCGCACCGTGCTCGGTCAACTCGGCCAGTGTGGCCCGGCGGTCGGCCGGGTCGGGCCGGCGCTCGGCCAGGCCGCGCGACTCGAGGGTGTCGACCACCTCGGTGACCGAACGCGGGGCAATGCGCAGGTGCTCCGACAGTTCCGACAGGCGCATCGCCCCAAGGCGGCCGAGGACGCGCAGCGCCCGGAACGCAGAAGGCGTGATATCCCACGGGGCCAGCGCCTCGTGGGAGGTTTCCCGCAGCAGCCGCGCCACCGACCAGAAGACCTCCGGCAACGACTCGTCGCCACCCGGATCGCGCGAGGGCCCCGCCGTGCCGACAGCCCCCATGGCCGGATCCCGCCCGGCCCCGGCCGTGCCGGCAGCGCCCGCATCCGTCGCGTCCTGGCTCACCGGAATATCATAGCAACTGTTGCTGTTGTAGCCTCATATTGAGGTAACCTCAGTAATTGGAGGGCTAGACCCCAGAGAATCGAGGAACTTCTTGGAATCACCACCTACGAATCGAGACATCAGCAACTCCAGGCGTGGCGGCCGGACCGTAACCGCCGCCGAGAAGGCGCAGGCACGTGAGGTGTCGCTGCGCCGCGTCGGTGCATTGTTCACCCCCTACCGCTGGCAGCTCGCGATCGTCACCGCGATCATCGTCGCCTCCTCCATCGTCGGGCTGGCCGCACCGTTCCTGCTCCGCGCGGTCATCGACACCGCGCTGCCGGAGAAGAACGTGCGGCTGCTGGTCTGGCTGGTTATCGGCATGGTCGCCGTGGCCGCCATCACCTCGGCCTTCGGTGTGGTCCAGACCTGGATCAGCACCAAGATGGGCCAGCACGTGATGCACGAGCTGCGCACCAGGGTCTTCGCCCACTTGCAGCGCCAGTCGATCGCGTTCTTCACCCGCACCCGTACCGGCGAGGTCCAGTCCCGGATCCAGAACGACATCGGCGGCATGGAGTCCGTCGTGACGTCGACCGCGACCTCCATCGCCGCCAACTTCACCACCGCGATCGCCACCGCGGTGGCCATGGTCGCCCTGTCCTGGCGGTTGTCGCTCATCTCGCTGGTCGTCATGCCGCCCGCGGTCTACCTGACCCGCAAGGTCGCCCGGATGCGCCGGGCCATCACCACACAGCAGCAGCGCGAACTGGCCGACCTCAACGTCACCATCGAGGAGGGCCTGTCGATCAATGGCATCCAGCTCGCCAAGACCATGGGGACCGGGCCGGCCCTGATCCAGCGGTTCACCCAGTCATCGGCCCGCCTGATCGACCTTGAGCTGCGCTCCCAGCTCGCCGGGCGCTGGCGGATGGCCTCGCTAAGCGTGATCTTCGCCGCGATCCCCGCGATCATCTACCTTGCCGCCGGGTTGCCGGTCACGGCGGGCACGATCACGATCGGCACCCTGATCGCCTTCACCACCCTGCAGAGCAGCCTGTTCCGCCCGATCACCGGCCTGCTCAACACCAGCGTCTCGGTCATCAGCTCGCTGGCGCTGTTCGCCCGGATCTTCGAGTACCTGGACCTGCCGGTCGAGGTCGCCGACCCGGCGGACCCAGCCGAGATCGACCCGGCCCAGGCCCGCGGGCACGTCCGCGTCGAGCGCGTCGACTTCACCTACCCCGGCGCCGACCGCGCCGCCCTCTCCGGCATTGACCTGGACATCCCGGCCGGCAGCACGCTGGCGCTCGTGGGTGAGACCGGGTCTGGCAAGACCACCCTCGGCTCGCTGATCGCCCGGCTCTACGACCCCAGCGGCGGCAGCATCCGCATCGACGGCGTGGACGTCCGTGACATGCGCCTGACCGACCTGGCCGCCGTGGTGGGTGTGGTCAGCCAGGAGACCTACCTGCTCCACACAACAGTCCGGGAGAATTTGCGATACGCCAGGCCGGGCGCGACCGACGCCGAGATCGAGGACGCCGCCCGTGCGGCCCAGATACACGACCTGATCGCCGGGCTGCCCGACGGCTACGACACGATGGTCGGATCCCGCGGCCATCGGTTCTCCGGCGGGGAGAAGCAGCGCATCGCGATCGCCCGGACCTTGCTCCGCGATCCGCGGGTGCTCGTGCTCGACGAAGCAACCAGTGCCCTGGACACAGAAACCGAGCGCGCCGTCCAGCAGGCGTTCGACGCCCTCGCCAAGGGCCGCACCACCATTACGATCGCCCACCGGCTGTCCACCGTCCACGACGCCGACCAGATCGTGGTGCTGGACCACGGCCGCATCGCCGAAACGGGCACGCACACCAGCCTGATCTCCGGCAACGGCCGGTACGCGCTGCTCGCCGCCTAGGCCTAAGCATCCCCCTTGGCAACCGTCGCTGGCGTGACGCGGAAATACTTTCCCGGGGGTGTCGATTCCGGCGGCCGGCGTTCGTGACCAGAGTGAGCTCGCCGGTCAGGACGCGGGCCGCAGGACAAGGAGATCATCATGGGCAAGCTAGTCGTGACCGAGTTCATCTCCCTCGACGGGATCATCGAAGACCCGGGCGGCAGCGAGGGCACCGAGCAGGGCGGCTGGAGCTTCCTTCACCCCGCCGACGAAGGCCAGGCGTACAAGGGCGAGGAACTGGAGCGCGCCGACGCCCAATTGCTCGGCCGGGTCACCTACGAAGGGTTCGCCGCCGCCTGGCCGGCGATGGAGGACACCACCGGCGAGTTCGGCAAGAAGATGAACGCGATGCCGAAGGTGGTCGTCTCGACCACCCTCACCGAGGCGGCGTGGAACAACACCACGATCATCTCGGGTGATCTGGCCGCCGAGGTCAACCGGCTGAAGCAGCGGTACCAGGGCGACATCCTGGTCGCGGGCAGCGCGACCCTGGTGCACGCGCTGACCAAGCTGGGCCTGGTCGACGAGTACCGCCTGATGGTCCACCCGGTCGTGCTCGGCAAGGGAAAGCGGCTGTTCAGCGAGGACAACGCCGGCACGGACCTGGAACTGGCCGAGTCGCGCAAGGCGGGCCCGGACGTGCTGCTGCTGATCTACCGCCCGGCGAAGCCCGCGGCACACTAAGGCGATGACCCCGGTCGGCCGGCCGGTGCGGCGTGCCGCCCGGCCGGTTACGCCTTGGCGCCGTTCGAGCGCTGAGCAGCGGCCTTGGCCAGCAGTTCCAGCTCGTCCACCAGGTAACTGGCGAGCGTGTCGAGGTCGGGCACCAGCTCGCGGCAGCTCGTCAGGCCGAAATGCAGCTTGCCGAGATAGCCGACCACCGTCATGTTCAGCCCCTGCCCCGCGGTGATCACCGACACCGGGTAATGGGCGAGCAGCTTGGCCCCGCACAGGTAGACCGGCACGTTCGGGCCGGGGACGTTGGAGATGGTCACGTTGAACGGCGGCAGCCGCTGCAGCAGCCCGGTAGCGAACACCACCCGTGCGGCCCGGGCGGTGAGCGCGGGCATCGCGAAGTCGCTGATCTGGTCGACCAGGCCCTGCGGAATGGCCGCCTGCTGCGCCTTCGCGGCCTGCGTCGCGGCGTGCGCGAGCTCCAGCCGGTTCTCCGGGTCCGTGGCGTTGGTGGGCAGCGCGGCCAGCATGGCCGAGACCTTGTTACCCAGCGCCCCCTTGCTCGCCGGGTCCCGGACGGACACCGGGATCATCGCGATCAGCGGCGGCTCGGGCAATGCCTCGTGGTCGGCCAGCCAGCGGCGCAGCGCGCCCGCGCACATCGCCAGGACGACGTCGTTGACCGAGACACCGTAGGTTTTCTTGACCGCCTTCACGACGTCCAGGTCCACGCTGCGGAACGCCACCCGCCGGTGCGGCGTGATCGGCTGGTTGAACGGCGTGACCGGGGCCCGGCCCGGCGTGGTCGCAATAACCCCGCCGTCGCCGCGGTTCAGGCCCAGGATGCCGCCGACGAGGCCGCTGGCGGTCGGCGCCAGGGTCGGCAGCCAGCGCATCATTTCATTGGCAATACGGGCGGTCTGCACGGGCCACCACGCCAGCCGCGCAGCGGCGATCGCGCTCATCGTGACCAGGCCGGGCGGCCGGCCCGGCCTGAATGGCTCGTGTGGCGGCACCTCGCGCCCGGCCGGGCTCAGGTCCAGCAGCACGGTCAGCAGTTCCGTGCCGGACACGCCGTCGATCGCGGCATGGTGGATCTTCGTGTACACCGCGGCCCGCCGCTTGGCCAGCCCGGTGATCAGGTAGATCTCCCAGAGCGGCCGGCTGCGGTCCAGTGGCCGGGCGTGCAGCCGGGCGATCTGCTCGCTGAGCTGGGCATCCGAGCCCGGCCGCGGCAGCGCGATCTCGCGGATGTGGTACTCGATGTCGAAGTCGGGGTCGTCGGTCCAGTACGGCTGGTCCAGGCCGAGCGGCACGTTGAGCAGCTTGCGGCGCAGCACGGGAACCAGCGGCAGCCGGTCCGCCATCACGTCGGTGAGCCTGGCCAGGGTCAGCGGCTGCGGCGCGTCCCTGGGGTCCAGCACGCTCACCCCGCCGACGTGACCGGTGGCGTTGGCCGTTTCCAGGGCGAGGAAGGCAGCGTCAAGGCCGGTCAGTTGCTGCATGGCGATCCTCCTCGGCGAGACCCCGTTCTGCCGTGTCAGATCCACCCTGGCACCGGGCCGGTCACCCCGGCAATCTCCTCCCAGGCGATGATCATGGCGTTTCGGCCCTCAGGAGGGACATGTCCCCATGATCATCAACGGCTGGGACGTGGCCGGGGGCGAGTTCAGAGGTCGTCTTGGCTGTTTCCCGGGCCGTCCTGGTCGAAGTACTTGCGGTTCTCCGCCTCCATGTCGGCGACGTCCGCGGCGGCCGCCTCCCTGATCTGTTCGAGTTCCGGGTCGAGCGGATGGCCCCGGGGCATGACAAGGCGCTGGAACCAGCTCCGCTCGTCCGTTTGCCGACGCGCACGGGACCTGGAGAAGACGCCCATCGTTGCTCCTGAAGTCGATACCTTCGGCGTTCCCGTGCGGGCGGTTGTTCATGCCGCGAGAGCCCTCGGCTTACCGCTATGAGGCCAGGGTGAGGTACAGCAGGTACCCGTTCAGCGCCACGATCACCGCGGTCACGGCGACGGCCGCGGCGCTGGTCGGGCGCCGGTTCACCAGCGGGCCCATAATGTCGGCGCGCCGGGTCAGCAGGACCAGCGGCACCAGCGCGAACGGGATGCCGAACGAGAGCACCACCTGCGACACCACCAGGCTGGCCGTGGGCGGCAGCCCGGCGCCGAGCACGATCAGGGCCGGCAGCATGGTCAGCCCGCGGCGCAGGAACAGCGGGATGCGCCGCCCGAGGAAGCCCTGCATGACCACCTGGCCGGCATAAGTGCCGACGCTGGAGGAGGACAGCCCGGAGGCCAGCAGCGCGACCGCGAAGGCGAGGGCGGCACCCCCGCCAGCGAGCCTGCCGAGCGCGTCGTGCGCCGCCGGGATCGTGCCGCCGCCCTGCCCAGCCGGCTGGCGCGCCATCGACGCGGCCACGAACAGCATCGCCAGGTTGACCAGCCCGGCGGCACCGAGCGCGATGACCACGTCGAGCCGCTGGAAGCGCAGCACCCGCAGGCGCTCGGCGTGGTCCCGGCAGGGCACCCGCGACTTGGTCAGCGCCGAATGCAGATAGACCACGTGCGGCATCACGGTGGCCCCGATGATGCCCACGGTCAGCAGCAGACGGCCGCCGCCCAGCGCGGGGACCAGGCCGTGACTCGCGGCGGCCGGGCTGGCCCCGACGGCCACCAGGTCGTAGGCGAAGCCGAGCAGGACCAGGCCGAGCAGCGCGGCGATGGCCAGCTCGAAACGCCGGTAGCCGCGCTGCTCCATGGCCAGGATGCCGAACGCTACCACCGCGGTGATCAGCCCCGCGGCCAGCAGCGGCAGCCGGAACAGCAGGTTCAGCCCGATCGCCGCGCCGACGAACTCGGCCAGGTCGGTGGCCATCGCGACGAGTTCCGCCTGTGCCCACAGGCCGAAGGACACCGCGCGGGGCAGGTGGTGCCGGCACAGCTCAGGCAGGTCACGGCCGGTCGCCACACCGATCTTGGCCGACAGGTACTGCACCAGCATCGCCATCAGGTTGGCCAGCAGGATGACCCAGACCAGGCTGTAGCCGAACCGTTCACCCGCCGAAAAGTTGGTCGCGAAGTTGCCCGGGTCCACGTAGGCAACCGCGGCCACGAACGCGGGGCCGAGCAGTGCGACCACACCGCGCAGCCGGCCCGGAGCCCGGCCCTGGTGCAGCAGGCCTCCCCCGCCACGGACGGCGGCACGCCGCCTGACCCGGATACCTGCCGGCCGCGCACTCCGCGCGGCCGGCAGGTCCAGGGCAGGGTCCGCGGCCACGGCCGCCGCTAACCGACCGAGGGGCCGAGGCCGAGCGACTGGGGCGTGCTGGCGTCGGGTGACGGCTGGTGCAGCCCCTCATCCAGCGGGCCGAACTCGGTCATCAGCGCGCGGCTGCCGCCCCACGGGGTTTGTTCCTCGGCGACCAGCGTGTTCGTGGTGAGCAGCAGGCCCGCCACGGACGCGCCGTTCTGCAGCGCGGCCCTGGCCACCCGGAGCGGGTCGATGATGCCCATCTCGATCATGTTGCCGAACCGGCCGGCCAGGGCGTCGAAGCCCTCGTCCCGGCCGAGCCCGGTGAGCCTGGCCACCACCTCCTCGCCGGAGTAGCCCGCGTTCGCGGCGATCAGGTACGCGGGCGTGGCCAGCACCTTCCGCACGATCTCCACGCCGGTCGCGTAGTCGTCCTTGACCTCCAGGTCGTCCAGGGCGGGCTCGGCGTGCAGGAGGGCGGCGCCGCCGCCGGCCACGATTCCCTCGGCCATCGCCGCCCGGGTGGCCGCGAGCGCGTCCTCGACCCGGTGCTGCAGTTCCTTCAGTTCCGCGGGCGTGGGCGCGCCCACCTTGATCACCGCGACCTTGCCGGACAGCGAACCGATCCGCTCGGTGAGCACGTCCTCGTCCACGCCGAACGTGGCCCGCTCCAGCTCGGCGCGGAGCTGGCCGAGCCGGAACTCCACGTCGGCGGCCGAGCCGCCGCCGTCGATGATCGTGGTCCGCTCGGCGTCGGCCCGTACCTGCCTGGCCCGGCCGAGCTGGTCCAGCGTCATCGTCTCGAGGGTGAACCCGGACTGCCTGCTGTACACGGCGCCGCCGGTGATCGCGGCGATGTCCTCCAGCTTGTGCAGGCGGCGGTCACCGAAGCCGGGCGCGCGCACCGCCAGGCACTGGAACACCCCGTTCACGTGGTTGTGCACCAGCATGGAAAGCGCGGTGCCCTCGACGGTCTCCGCCATGATCACCAGCGGCCGCGGCGCCCGCATGATCTTGTCAAGCAGCGGCATGAGCTGCTGCACCTTGGTGATCTTCTCGCTGCACAGCAGGATGTACGGGTCGTCCACGACGGCTTCCAGGCTGGCCGGGTTCGTCACCAGGTACGGCGACAGGTACCCGTTGTCGACCTCGAAACCCTCGACGAAGTCGACGGTCATCCCGTACTTGGCGGACTCCTCCACGGTGACGATGCCACCGTCGCCGACCGTGTGCAGCGCCTTGGCGATCACCGCGCCGACCGCCTCATCGTCGTTCGCGGAGATCGCGGCCACCCGGGCGTAGTCGTGCTCGGTCTGCACCGGGTAGGCGACGCTCTGCAGGTGCTCGACCAGGCGCGCCACGGCCATGTCGATGCCGCGCTTGACCAGCACCGGGTTGGCGCCGTCGCCGATGGCCCGCACGCCTTCGGCGATGATCGCCTGGGCGATGACGGTCGCCGTGGTGGTCCCGTCGCCGACGATGTCGTTGGTCTTGATCGCCGCTTCCTTGACCAGTTGCGCGCCCATGTTCTCGAACTGGTCCTTCAGGTGGATCTCCCTGGCGATCGTCACGCCGTCGTTGGTGACCACCGGGGAGCCGGTGATCTTCTCCAGGATCGCGTTGCGGCCCTTGGGCCCCAGCGTCGAGGAGACCGCGTCCGCCAGCTGGTCCACGCCGGCCAGCAACAAGGCGCGCGCCTCGGCGCCGAAGCGCAGTTCCTTGGCCATTGCTCCTCCTTAAGCCCGGCCGGTCAGGGGACGAGGATCGCCCGGCCGCGGACGCGGCCGGCGTCCAGGTCAGCGAACGCCTCGGGGGCGGCATCGAGCGGGTACGTGCGGGTGTGCAGGGTCACCCTGCCGCCCTCGGCCAGGGCCATCAACTCGGCGAGGTCGTTGTAGGTGCCGACGATGTTGCCGACGATGTTGCGCTCGGTCGAGATGATGTCGAGCGTGGGAACCTGCACCGTGCCGCCGTAGCCGATCACGAAGCAGGACCCGCCGCGGCCGGTCATGGCCCACGCGTCGGCCTCGGCACCCTGCTCGGCCACGAAGTCGAGCACCACATCCGCGCCGCGGCCGCCGGTGAGCTCGCGCACCGCCTCGACCTGCGTACCGTCGGCCACCACGGTGTGGTCCGCGCCGATCTGGGCGGCCAGCTTGAGCGCGTCAGGGTTGCGGTCCACCACGATGATCGTGGTGGCGGTGAGCGCGGCCAGGCACTGGACGCCGATGTGGCCCAGGCCCCCCGCCCCGATCACGACCGCCGTCGTGCCCGGGTACAGCAGGGGGATGGCCTTGCGTACCGCATGATAAGCAGTGATGCCCGCGTCGGCGAGCGCGGCGACGTCGGCCGGCTGGGTCTTCGGGTCGAGCTTCACGCAAGCGCGCGCCGAGGTGAGCAGGTAGTCGGCCATCCCGCCGTCGTGCGACAAGCCGGGGAAGGAACTGTCGGCGCAGTGCATGTCGTCGCCGGCCCGGCAGGCGCGGCACAGCCCGCAGGTCGGCGTGGGATGCAGGATCACCGTGTCGCCGACGGCCACGTTAGTGACCGCGGAGCCGATCTCCTGCACCCAGCCGGCATTCTCGTGGCCGAGCGTGTAGGGCAGCGCCGGGTGCATCGCCGCGTCCCACTGCCCCTCGATGATGTGCAGGTCGGTGCGGCAGACGCCGGCCCCGCCGATCTTGACGACAACGTCGAGCGGGCCCTTGACGCTCGGCTCGGGCACCTCGTCGACAACGGGCTGCTGATGGTAACCGTGGATCCGGACAGCCTTCACTGGGCTCTCCTCTCCTCCGGGGCCTGTCCCAGGCCCGCGGAGTCGTATCTGTGCCGCAACATGCCGCGGCAGATGCTGCTGTTCGCCTCGATGCTGATGCGCGTGGACCGGGCCCGCCGCAGGTGCAGCGGCGCCGCCTCCTCGCGGATCCGCTCTCCGGTGGCCGGATCTATCAGCAGCGGCGCCCCCGGCCCCGCGGGCAGGCCGAGCTCGGCCCGCCGCTGCCGCAGCCGGTCGAGCGCGGCGGACGCGGGCACCTCGCCCAGCGTCATCGCCAGCAGGGCGGCCCGGCTGGTCCCGGCGGCCAGCAGCGGCCGGCAGACCTGGTCGGTGCCGGCCAGCACGGCCTTGCGCAGGAAGTCCGCGCGCAGTTCGTGCAGTTCGCTGACCGCCTCGCCGTCGAACGACGCGACGAAGCCCGCCCGCGCGGCCACGCCGCCGTTGATCGCATCCGAGGCGAAGTGGTCCTCGAGGACCACCTCGGTGCTGCGCACCCCCGCCACCCCGCTGACCGCGTCGTAGGCGTCGGCCACCATGAGGAAGGCGAAGTTGGGCGCGCAGAAGTAGGTGGGCAGGCGAAGCCTGACCCGCGCGTCTCCGTCGGCCGAGACGGTGCACGACGTGACGAAGCCGAGCGTGGTGATCGGCTTGTCAAGCTCCGGGTCGCGCACCGTGGCCAGCGCCGCAAGCGCGGTGCCTACCGGCCGGCGGGTGCCATCCCGCGGGCCGGACGTCGGAGAGGAGGCCCTGGAGGAGGAGCCGCCAGGGCCTCCCGCGCGGCTGGTTGCCGGGGCCGTCATGCCCCCGCAACCAGCTGGGCGTCATCCTGTGCGGCCGGGGCGCCCGCGTTGGCCGGGAGCCGGAACTCCGCGGGCACGTCGATGCCGTACAGCTTGGCCGCGTTCAGGCCGAGGATCTTCTTCTTGCCCGCCACGCCTAGCCGCGGGTAGTCGGAGAAGTCGTCAGAGTCGGGGAAGTCCCAGTCCACGAACCCCTCGACCTGCCACTTGGGTTCCCAGATCGCGTAGTCGCTGCCGAACAGCATCTTGTCCTCGCCGACCCAGAACAGCAGCTCGCCCATGACCCGGGCGAAGAACCTGGGCCGGGCGTGCATCAGCGCACCGATCACCACGGCCAGGCCCGCGTAAACGTTCGGCTCCTGCGTGGCCATGTAGCAGAAGTCGTCGATGCGGGGCAGGCCCACGTGCTCGACGATGAAGTTCAGGCCGGGGAAGTCGGTGGCGGCGTGGTCCACGTCGGCCACGTCGAACGCGTCCTTGTCCAGCGGCCAGATCGTCGGGCCCTTGTGCACGTGGATGTTCTTGATCCCGAGTTCCTGGCACGCCTCCAGGTACTTGTAGGCGCCCGGGTCGGTGAGCTTCCAGCCGCGGGACCCGTTGTTCCATTCCGCGGTGTACAGCTTGCAGCCCTTGGAGCCGAACCGCTCCACGTTCTGCTGGAGCACCTTGAGCCCCTCGTCCCCGTCCCGCGGATCCCAGCGGGTGTTGTAGACGAACTTGCCCGGGTGCTTCTCGCCCATCAGCGCGTTGCGCTCGGTGGTGTTGAAGCCCTCCTTGTACCACTCCTTCAGGTAGGTCGGCTGGAA
>Ga0306920_100005877_pt1 | contig 15908 bp, 15 predicted proteins | sample flu12Cox44000170_FD_204666 | JGI IMG/M metagenome (GOLD analysis project Ga0306920, IMG submission 204666) | Lab enrichment of tropical soil microbial communities from Luquillo Experimental Forest, Puerto Rico - flux4day.12C.oxic.44.000.170 (v2)... | ecosystem: Environmental > Terrestrial >... | reverse complement strand
ACGAGGGCGCCGGCCAGGGGCAGCGCGGCGATTGGCCAGACCAGGGAGATCATGCCCAGAGGATCATGGCTTCGGCCCACACAGGACGGCCCGGGGAAGGGCCCCGGGCCGTCTCACGTCGAGGCGCAGCCTATCGGACCCCCTGCGCTCTGTCAAGGCGGAGCGCCAGACTACCGGGGTGAGTACATGATGATGGCGACTCCCGCGAGGCACACCAGACTGCCGACGAGATCGTACCGATCGGGCGCCGTGTGGTCCGCCGCCCACCCCCACATGAGTGAGAGCACCACGAACCACCCCCCGTAGGCGGCATAGACCCGGCCGAAGTGGGCCGGCTGGTACGTGGGGACGAGACCGTAGAGGAGCAGGGCGGCGGCCCCCAGGGCGCCGACCCAGGCGGCTCGGCCGTTGCGCCACCACTGCCACACGAGATAGCCGCCACCGATCTCGCAGAAACCGGCGAGGACGAACAGCCAGGTGGTGCGGGCCACGGCGCTCATCGATGGCATCTCCACCGCCCTCCGGCGGGCGCTCGACCTTGGCCGACGCCCAGGGTTCCTCGGGACGCTCGTGAGCGTCACTCTACGGGGAGGGTCGGCCACCGCCAAGAGGGCTGCCCGCGGGGCCTTGACAGGGAGCCCGAAGCCGGGATACGAACCTGTCGGGCCGAATCTCGAAGGTGGAGCGGGACAGGTCGGTAGATTTCGGGGAGGAAGGCCCGCCGATCTTCGAAGCACGAAGCTGTTGGGGGACTATGGCCCGAAAAGGCCCGTCTCGAGGCCCGGGCAGCGCGACCGTGAGCCGCCCGGCCGCTCCGCGTCGCCGGGAGGCCCGACCGGTCCCTCGAGCGGTCAGGGTCCACCTGATCAACTCCCCGGACATCGAGTCGAACTGGTTCGTGCCGGCGCGCCTGGCGCGCCAGGCCGAGACCAGGCTCCGGGGAAGGCACCGGCTGGTGATCACGGTCAGCGAGGATCCGACGGTGGTCACCCCCGCAATGCGGGACGCCCAGGTGCTCGTGGGGTTCCGGCTCCCCACCGCGCGCATCCGTGAGCTGACGAGGCTCCGGTGGATCCACCTGGTCAGCGCCGGGGCCGATCACCTCCTGCCGTTCGACTGGCTGCCGCCGGGCGTGACCGTGACGAACAGCAGCGGGGTGCACTCCGAGCTGGCGGGAGAATACGCGACCGCCGCCCTGCTCATGCTCAACGCCCGCATGCCGAGCCACGTCACCAACCAGCGCCGGGGGCACTGGGAGCAGGTGTTCAACAGCCCCATTCGAGGCAAGACCGTCCTCGTCATCGGGCTCGGCGCGATCGGCGGCGAGGTGGCCCGGCGGGCGAAGGGCCTGGGCCTGACCGTGCTGGGCGTCCGCCGCAGTCGCCGGCCGCACCCCTCGGTCGACGCGCTCTACGGCCCGAGTGATCTCGCCCGCGTCCTGCCCCGGGCGAGCTTCGTGGTCGTGAGCGCACCCCTGACGTTCGAGACCCGCCAGCTGCTCGGACCGAAGGAGCTCGACCTGCTGCCCCCGGGCGCCGGGCTCCTCAACATGTCCCGAGCCGGACTGGTCGACGAGGGGGCGCTGGCCGACCGGCTGGAGCGGGGCGCCCTCGGAGGGGCCATCGTCGACGTGACCGACCCGGAGCCCTTACCGGCCACCTCGCCCCTCTGGGCCGTGAGAAACCTCGTGATCACGCCCCACATCTCGTCGGACCCGACCGACTACGTCGCGCGCATGACGGTCATCTTTCTCCGGAACCTGGTCCGGTTCGTCCGCGGCCGCCCCCTCCACAACCGGGTCGAGCCCGACCGGGGGTACTAGGTGGGCGCGACGGAGTCCGGCGCGGTGACGACGCGGGACCTGGACCACCTGGATCGTCGGATCATCGAGCAGCTCCAAGAAGACGGACGGCGGTCGAACGTGGCCATCGCGCGGGTGCTCGGCGTCACGGAAACCACGATCCGCCATCGCATCGACCGGCTGATCTCCAAGGGCTTCATTCGGATTGCGGCCGTGATCGATCCGCGCAAGACCCCCTATCTGACCGATGCGATGATCTGGATCCGCCTGGACCGCGGCCAGGCCGGAGAGGCGGGCCCGGCCCTGGCGGCGTTGCCCAACGTCGTCTACGTCGCCTACACGGCGGGACGATACGACATGTTGATCGAGGCTCTGTTCGAGTCCGACGAGCAGCTGTTCGACTTCCTCACGACCGGCCTCGCCCAGATCCCGGGCGTCCTGCAGAGCGAGACGTACCACGTGATCCAGACGGTGAAGATCAACTACGACTGGAAGTTGCCCCTCGATCCAGGAGGCCCCGACGGCGGCGGTCCGCGCCACCGCAGGGGGCGGCCCTCGAGGCGCACGCGGCGCGGCCGGCAGAAGCCTGCCCGGGGCGCCGGGCCTCGACGGCCATTCCCGGAGCGCCGATGAGGAGCGGGGCTCGGCGGCCCCGCAAGGAGCAGAGCCCATGACCCTGCCAGCCGACCTGTTCGCGCTTCGCCACTACGCCGCCACGCGACGGCCGATCCGGGAGGCCTCGACCCTCCCACCCTACTGTTACTGGGCCGCGGAGTTCTATGCCCGCGAGGTCGAGCGCATCTTCCTGCGAGAGTGGGTCTGCGTGGGGCGGGCCGAGCAGATTTCGAATACCGGCGATTTCTTCACGGCCGACGTGCTGGGGCGGCCGTTGATCATCGTGCGGGAGAAGTCCGGCCAGATCCGGGCGCACCTGAACTCGTGCCGGCACCGGGGAACGGCCATCGTCGAGGGCGAGGGTCACTGCACGGCGTTCCACTGCCCCTATCACAACTGGACCTATGCCTTGTCGGGAGAGCTCCTCGGCACACCGGAAATGGAGGAGACGGTCGGCTTCGACAAGCGCCAGTATGGGCTGCTCGCGGTGAAGCTCGACACGTGGGGGGGATTCATCTTCGTGAACTTCGACCCCGGTAGCCTTCCCCTGGCGACGGTGCTGGGCGATCTGCCGGCGCTCATGCGGAACTACCGGATGGACGAGATGGTCTGTACCCGGCGCCAGATGTACGAGGTGGGCTGCAACTGGAAGGTCTACGTGGAAAACGCGATGGAGGAGTACCACACGCCAACCGTCCACAAGTCGCAGTACACCGACCGGGTCCCCCTCGAGTCCTGGGTGGTGGAGGAGACCCGGGGCCTCTACGAAGTGCTCTACACCGAGACGAAGGGGAGTCTGGCGCTCCTAGGCGACGAGGGATTCCCGCCGCTAGCTGAGCTGTCCCACAAGGAGCTCATCGGGTCCTACATCCCCTACGTCTACCCGTCCCTTATCTTCCTGATCTCGCCCGATACCATGTTCTACGTCATCGTTGACCCCAAAGGGCCGGAGCACTCCACCATCAGAATGGGAAACTGCTTCCCCGGCTCGACGGTCGCCCGCTCCGACTTCGAGACCGTCGCCAAGGCGTACTACAACCGGACGAGCACCACACTTCCCCAGGACAACAATGCCTGCGAGTGGCAGCAACGGGGCCTGCGCGCCCCCGGGGCGCTGCCCGGCCGGTACTCGATGCGCGAGCAGCTCGTCCACCACATCGCCAACTACGTGCTGGACCGGGTGATCAGCCCGGGTGCGCTCGACAGCTCGGGCGGCTCGGTCGCTCGGTGGGGTTGGCGCAAGCTCCCGGCCCCGGCGGCGGCTCCCGGTGCTTGAGGACGGAGAGGAGACCGGACGAATGACGACGGGGCGCTCGGTCAACTCCGGCGAATCCGCGGCGCGCACGCTCGCGGAGCAGGGCGTCAAGTATTGCCTGGCCAGCTACGTGGATCTGCACGGCATCCTCAAGTGCAAGGCCGTGCCCATCGCCCATCTCGATCGCATGCTGCGGGCTTCGGAGATGTTCACGGGGGCCGCGCTCGACGGTGTCCCGCAGGCGGTGAACGAGGACGAGGTGTGCGCGAAGCCCGACGCGAGCTCGGTGACGGTACTCCCCTGGAACCCGGAGGTGGCCTGGTTCGCCAGCGATCTCTATCTGCACGGGAAGCCGTTCGCGGCCTGCAGTCGTGGCATCCTGCAGCGAACGCTCCAGCGCGCCGCCGCCATGGGATTCCGCTTCAACCTCGGCATCGAGACCGAGTTCTGCGTCTTTCGCCGAGGGGCCGACGGCGAGTTCGCCCTGCTGAGCGACCGCGACACGCTCGACAAGCCGGCCTACGACGTCCGGACCCTGCTCGACTACTACCCGATCCTCGATGAGCTGGTCAGCGCGATGAACCGGCTGGGTTGGGACGTCTTCTCCTTCGACCACGAGGACGCGGTGGGGCAGTTCGAGACCGACTTCGCCTACGCCGACGCGCTGGCGATGGCCGATCGCTTCACGTTCTTTCGCTGGATGACCCACGAGATCGCTCGCCGCCACGGTGCCTTCGCCACCTTCATGCCCAAGCCGGCCGCGAACCGGACGGGCAGCGGGGCGCACTTCAACATGTCCCTGGCCGACATCCGATCGAACGCAAACCTGTTCGAGGACCCGAGCGATCCCCGGGGCTGCGGACTGTCGAAGCTCGGCTATCAGTTCATCGGGGGCGTCCTTCGCCACGCGAGCGCCATCTGCGCGGTGGCCGCCCCGCTCGTCAACAGCTACAAGCGCCTGGTGCTGAAGGGCAGCATGTCGGGGTTCACCTGGGCGCCGGTCTACATCTGCTACGGCGGCAACAACCGGACCAACATGCTGCGCATCCCCCACGGCGGGGGACGCGTCGAGTGCCGGATGCCCGACATCGCCTGCAACCTCTACCTGGCGGCGGCGATGATGCTGGCGGCGGGGTTGGAGGGAATCCGCGAAGCCCTCGATCCCGGCGCCCCGCACATGGAGAACATGTACGAGTACACCGAGGCGGATCTCGAGCGACAGGGCATCCGCGTCTTGCCCCGCACCCTCTTGGAGGCGATCGAGGCCTTCGTCGCCGACCCCCTCGGTCGCGAGGTCTTCGGCGAGCTGATGTTCAAGACCTTCGTCGACTTCAAGCGTCGCGAGTGGGCTGACTACCACAACCACGTGTCGGACTGGGAGCTCAAGCGCTACCTGACCATGTTCTGAGGCCCGTGCGGCTGATGGCGGGCCCGAGGGGTGTCGCGGCGATGGGCGTGGCCGGTACGGTCATGACGGTGCTCGGCCCGGTGGCGGCTGGCGAGCTCGGCGTGACGCTCCCCCACGAGCACGTGATCTGCGACATGGCGCGCTCGATGTACACCCCCGACCCGGACGCCGAGCGGCGGGCCGCGGCCGAGCGGCCTATCTCGCTTGAGGCGCTGTGGCGGGTGCGGGAGCGGCCGCTCGAGCAGCGCGAGAACCTGCGGCTCGTCGAGGAGGAGGTCGCCCAGGCGGAGTTGGCGCACTTCCGGCGGGCCGGCGGGGGCACCGTGGTGGACTGCACCGTCCGAGGGCTCTACCCCGACCCCCCCGCGCTCGCCCGCCTTTCCCGGGCGAGCGGCGTGCAGATCGTCCTGGGGACGGGGTACTACGTCGCCCGCACGCACCCTCCCGACATGGACGGGAAGACTGCCGAGGGTATCGCCACCGAGCTGATCCGCGACCTGACCCACGGCGTCGCGGGAACCGGCGTGCGGGCCGGCCTCATCGGGGAGCTCGGGATTGGGGGGACCACCGCATTCGAGGGCATCCGTTCCTTCGACGACGTCGGTCCGAACGAGCGCAAGGTGCTGGAGGCGGCCGCGATCGCGCAGGCCCGCACGGGGGTAGCCATTTCGCTCCACCCCCCGCGGGGTCGAGCGGTGCCGCGCTCGCGCCTGGCCTGCGGCGCCCTCGACCTCCTGGCCCGGGAGGGCGTCCCGCTCGACCGCGTCATCGTCGGTCATCTCGACGGGAGCTGGCGGGAGGACGTCAGCATCCACCACGAGATCGCCGAGCGGGGCGCCTACGTGGAATACGACGTCTGGGGATGGAACGACCTGTACTGGCCCGAGCGCCGCGACGGGTTCCTGCCCGACGCCAAGCGGCTCGAGCTGGTGCTGGGGATGATCGAGGGGGGCCACGTCGATCACGTGCTCTTGTCCCACGACATCTGCACGCGCCATCGACTCCGCCGGTACGGCGGGCACGGGTACGACTATCTCCTCCGCGTTGGCGTGGCCATGCTCCACGCGGGCGGGATCGGCGACGCGACGATCCGCACGATGCTGGTCGACAACCCGGCGCGCGTACTGGCCGTGGCCCGGCCGGCGGGCGGTCCCGATCCCGGTGCGACAGCGCCCGAACGCGCGGCGATGTCCTGAGGTCGCGAGAGCCGCGATGGCGTACCAGTGGCAGTGGAGCGTGATCTGGGACAACTGGTGGCTGTTCGTCCAGGGCGCGTTGATGACCCTGTTCCTCACCGTCTGCTCCATCGGCATCGGGCTGGTGGCGGGCCTCTTTCTGGGCCTGGCCAAGCTGTCCACGCGGGCGTGGCTCCGCATCCCGGCGGCGTGGTTCGTCGAGATCTTCCGGGACGTGCCCCTGCTCGTGCTGCTGCTGTGGATCTTCTACTGTCTCCCGATTCTGACCGGCCTGACGCTGGACATCGTCGAGTCGGCGATCCTAGGCATCTCCATTCACGCCTCGGCCTACCTGGCCGAGGTCTACCGGGCGGGGATCCAGTCGGTCGATCGCGGCCAGATGGAGTCTGCGCGGTCCCTGGGCATGTCCTTCTGGCAGGGGATGCTGCGCATCGTGTTGCCTCAGGCGGTCCGCCGGATGATCCCGCCGTTCCTCAACGTCACGGCGGACTTCATGAAGGCGTCCTCCCTGGCGTCGGTGGTGGGCGTGTGGGAGCTCCTCCGGCAGGCCTCCAACCTGATCGCCAACACGTGGCGGCCGCTGGAGGCCTACACAGCCGTCGCCGCGACCTACCTCATGCTCATCCTCCCGGTCGTGTGGCTCACGGGGTTCGTCGAGCAGCGCCTGTCTCGCCGGCTCGTGACCCGCGCCGCCCATCCCTGATGCCTCCCGGCCAATCCGGCATTCCGTTGCCTCCGGCGATTACGATCGAGGGCCTGCACAAGTCCTTCGGGCGGCTGGAGGTCCTCAAGGGCATCGACGTCGCCGTCGACCGGGGCGAGGTCATCTGCGTGATCGGGCCCAGCGGGTCGGGCAAGAGCACCTTGCTACGCTGCGTTAACCTGCTCGAGATCCCGGACCGGGGCCGGATCTACCTCGAGGGCGCCCTCGTCGGCTTTCGGGAGCGAGCGGGCGGGCCGCCGGTCCGGGCGTCCGAGCGGGAATTGAATCGGACCCGTTCGGAGATCGGGATGGTCTTTCAGCACTTCAACCTCTGGCCCCACAAAACGGTCCTGGGGAACCTGATCGAGGCGCCCATGCGAGTCCGCAAGCTGCCGCGGGCGTCGGCGATCGAGCTCGGGCATCGATATCTCCGCAAGGTCGGGCTGATGGACAAGGTCGCCGCCTTTCCGCCGACCCTGTCGGGAGGCCAGCAGCAGCGGGTCGCCATCGCCCGGGCCCTCTGCATGCAGCCCAAGGTCATGCTCTTCGACGAGGTCACCTCGGCGCTCGATCCCGAGCTAGTCAAGGAAGTCCTGGACGTGATGAAGCAACTCGCGGCGGAGGGCATGACCATGCTCGTCGTCACGCACGAGATGGGCTTCGCCCGGGAAGTGGCCGACCGGGTCCTGTTCATGGATGACGGGGTGGTCGTCGAGGAGGGCCGCCCGGACAGCTTGTTCCAGCAGCCCGTCAACGAGCGCACGCAGCGCTTTCTGGCGGCGGTCCTGCGTTAGGCGGTAGCGGGCGGGCGGACCCGCCGACGGCCGCGTCGACGGGGTGGCCACCATCGAGAGACGACAGCGGACTCGAGTTCGCGAGGAGGGTGGGGTATGGCGAGGCAGGCGCGGGACGTGGCAGCGCGGCGAGCATTTCTCCGATCGGCGACCTTCGGCGGTCTGCTGGCCGGGGCCGGCGGCGTGGCGTCCCCGCGGGTGGCCCACGCGCAAGGCGCGCCCAGCGAGGACGTTCTCCAGCGGATCATCAAGAACAAGCAGATCAACATCGCGGTGGTGATCTATCCCCCCCTCACCATCAAGCAGGGTGGAGAGCTGTCAGGGACGTTCATTGAGGCCGCCCGGTGGCTCGCCAAGCAGATGGATGTCCCGCCGACCTTCGTCGAAGCGGAGTTCGGGACCTTCATCGCTGCGATCCAGTCGGGCCGCGCGGACATCGCCCTCGCCGGCTCCTTCGCGTCCGTCCCCCGGGCGATGGCGGTGGACTTCACGAAGAACGTCATGTGGTTCGGGTCAAGCGCCCTGGTGCGAAAAGCGGACGAGCACAAGTGGAAGACCATCGAGGACGCCGATCAAGCGGGCGTGCGCTTCATCCAGGCCGAGGGGACGGCCATCCAGAAGCAGCTCGGCCAGATGCTCAAGAAAGCCAAGCTGGTGTCCACGGCGCCCGGGACGCAATCGACGAACATGGCCCTCGAGGTGCTGTCCAATCGAGCCGACGTGTACGTCGAGGATGACTGGCTGATCAAGAAGAACGTTGAGCAGCACAAGGGCCGCCTGGTCGAGATGCCAGTCTACGTAGACAAGCCCTGGAGCCTTAACGCGGTCTCCTGGGCGGTGGCCAAGGGCCAGTCGAGCATGCTGAACGTGCTCAACGTGGCGATCGACCGGCTCACCGACAACAACATGTTCCAGCAGTGGGACGAGAAGTACGGGGCCCACTGGGCCTACAAGAAGGAGTTCTTCACCCAGTCGACCAAGGGATAGGGCGGGGGCGACAGAAACGCGGGTTCCGGCGGGCCCGCCGGAGCCCGCGCCGGGGCGGACGATGTTGGACGTGATCATCCGGGGTGGCTCGGTCTTCGATGGCACCGGGAAGCCGCCCGCGGTCCGGGACGTCGCCATCGCGCAGGGCCGGATCGCCGCGCTGGGGGACCTGGGCGCGGCGAGCGCCGAGCGCGTCCTCCCCGCCCGGGGGCTGGCGGTGACACCGGGCTTCATCGACGTCCACACTCACTCGGAGTACACGCTGTCCGTCCGACCGCGCGCGGAGAGCGCGGTCCATCAGGGGGTGACGACCCACGTCACGGGCAACTGTGGATACTCGTGTGCCCCCATCGGGCAGCCGGAGCTGGCCAAGCACCTGATTTTCGGCTTCGCACCCGCGGCCGGGGGAGGGTGGCCCGACCTCGGCGACTACTTCGCCGCGCTGGAGCGGTCAGGCGTCGCGGTGAACGTCGCGTCGCTGGTCGGCCACGGGGTGGTGCGGGCAGCGGTGATGGGACTCGAGAGCCGATCGGCCACCGATGACGAGATCGGCCGCATGGAGGGCGTGCTCGAGCGAGCGCTGGACCAGGGGGCCATCGGGATGTCGACCGGGCTCGCGTATCCGCCCGGCAAGAGCGCCGACCGCCGAGAGCTCGCCGCGTTGTGCGCGGTGGTGGCCCGCCGGGGGGGCCTCCACGCGAGCCATGTCCGGAACCGGGACGTGCGATACGTGGAGGGGTTCGAGGAGGTCCTGAGTCTCACCGAGTCCACGGGCGTCCCGCTCCAGATCTCGCACATTGTGACCAAGCACGGGGCCCCGGCCGGGGCCACTCACCGGGCCCTGGAGATGGTGGCGTCGGCCCGCCGCCGGGGTCTCGACGTCGCGTGCGACATGCTGGTGTGCGAGTGGGGCCCCGGGCAGCTCAGTTCGTTCCTGCGTCCGGAAGCCTTCGCGGGCGGCCTCGCGTCGACGCTCGAGCGGCTGCGAGACGCGGCCAGCCGAGCCCGGCTGCGGCAGGCGGACCCCAGCTGGCGGATGGCCCTCGATCCCGGGCAGTACTACCGGATGGTGCTGGCGCGCGCGCCTCGTACCCCGGATCTCGTCGGCCGGTCCTTCGCCCAGCTGACCCGCCAGTCCGGCAAGGACTTCCACGAAACGGCCTGTGACATCCTCTTGGCCCACGGCGAGCAGCTCTACGACGTCTTCATGATGGGCGCGGCGTTCGAGCGGGACGACACGTTGGCCGCGCTGGTCTCGCCCCACTGCATGCCCGAATCGGACGACGTCGTCGCGGGGCCACCCGACGCGGCGGCGGGGGGCGCGCTGACGCCCGGCTGCTATGGCTGGACCTCCCAGTACCTGGCCGAGATGGTCCGGGAGCGCCGGCTGCTCCCGGCCGAAGAGGCAGTGCGACGGTTGACGTCGCTGCCGGCCGCGCGCTTCGGGCTGGAGGGGCGTGGGCGGCTGGTCGCGGGATACTGGGCCGACGTCGTGATCTGCGATCTCGACCGCATCGCGAGCAACAGCACGGTGACCGACTTCGCACGGTACCCGACCGGCGTCGAGCACGTGTTCGTCAACGGGCGGGCGGTGGTCGAGGACGGGCGCCACACCGGCGCGTTGCCCGGCCGCGTGCTACGCCGACGGTAGGCCCGGGGTAGCCAGGATGGCGGTCCTTATCACAGGCGGCATGGGCGTGCTGGGCTCGATGGTCGCCGAGGAGCTTGTGGGCCGAGGCGAATCGGTCGTCGTGTATGCCCGGCATCCGGACCGTTCGCTCGTCCCGGCCGAGGTTCTGGGCGCGCTCGAGTACGTCCGGGGCGACGTGCTCGATCTGCCGAACTTGGTGCACACCATCCGGCGGCACCGGGTGGAGCGGGTCCTTCACATGGCCGCCCTGTTGATCGGCGAGTGTCAGACGAATCCCTATGCCGGCTTCCAGGTCAACGCCGGCGGCACGGTCAACGTCTACGAGGCGGCGCGGATGACCGACCTCGCCCGCGTGGTCTACACCAGCTCGAAGTCGGTCTACGGCGCGGTGCCGCCTCCCTACGGCCATCCGACCTACGCTCCGCTCCCGGAAGACGGACCGAAGAACCCTGTCCGCGTCTACGACGTCACGAAGCTTGCCGGAGAGCACATGGGACTCACCTACGCCGAGACGAGCGGGGTGGACGTCGTGGTGCTGCGGTTCGCCTCGACCTTCGGGCCCGGCAAGCTAGCTCGGCACGGGCCGGTGTCCTGGCACAGCCGGCTGGTGGAGAGCGCGCTCGCCGGACGACCCGCCCGGCTCCCCCGCGGCGGCGACCAGCCGGATGACATGATCTATCACCGCGACATCGCCCACGCGATCGCGCTGAGCGCATATGCGAGCAGACTCGCGCACCGCGTGTTCAACATCGGGCGCGGCGAGGCGTCCACCATGCGTCAGTTCGGGGAGGCGATCCGCCGGGTGATCCCGGACGCCGTGGTCGAGATCGGTCCCGGTCTCGACTACTATGGGAGCGGTATCCCCTACTACTCGGTCTACGACATCACCCGGGCCAGGACGGAGCTCGGCTTCGAGCCGCGGTTCGACCTCGAGACCGGGATCCGCGACTACGTGAAGACCATGGAGCGCCTGGGGCTGCCTCCGATGGTCATCGACTAGGACGCCCAGCGAGGGACTGAGCATGCGAGACGGGGCGAAGGACGGCGTCTGGGTGACCCGGGTGGTCTACCACAAGACGAAGGCGGGCCGGGAGCGCCGATTCCTCGACATGATGACCGCCGTGGCCGAGGCGTGGAAGAAGCAGCTGCCCGAGATCCAGGTCACGCGCTACCGCTCGGCCACGGCCGAGCGGGGCGTCTACGTCGTCCTGGTCCGATTCCGTGCCGAGAACCTCCATCACTTCTACGAGTGGTCTGGCGCCGCGCTGGAGCGCGAGTGGGGCCAGAAGGAGACCGAAGCGTTCCTGGCCGAGTACTACGGGTGTCTGGAGGAGTCCCGCCAGGTGGCGGTCGTGACGGAGGCGGACGCGTGAGCGCGGGGGGCGGGCCGGGCGGCGGCTTCCCCCGGCTCCATCGCCGTCGTCGGCGGTCGACGCCGTGACGGACCTCATGGCCGCGGCCAACGCGGCGGCGGTGGAGCGGCTGTGCTCGGCTGACCCGGTCCTCGTCGACGTCCGCCCGGCGATCGAGGTGGTTCCGGGCCTCACCCCGTCGACCATCCTGACCTCGGGACCGCCCTTGCCGTGGAGCGCGTATACGGGCGGTCAGCGGAACGGGATCCTGGGCGGGGCGCTCTTCGAGGGGCTGGCACCGGACGCGGCCGAGGCGGAGGCCATGCTCGGGGACGGCCGAATCCGGGTGGCGCCCTGTCACGACCATGGCTGCGTGGGCTCCCTGGCCGGCATCTACACGGCGTCGATGCCGGTCTTTATCGTGGACAACCGCGCCGTCGGCAACCGCGGGTTCTGCAACCTGTTCGAGGGGCCATCGCCCGCCCGGCTGAACTACGGGATCTACAACGCGGAGGTCCGCCGGAGCCTGCTCTTCATCCGGGACGTGGTCGGCCCGACGCTCGGGGCGGCCGTGCGGGCGTTGGGCGGGATCGCTCTCCGGCCCCTCATGCGGCGGGCTCTCCAGATGGGCGACGAGCTCCACAGCCGCAACACGGCGGCGACGCTCCTGTTCGGACGCGAGCTCTTTCCGGTCCTCTTGGACCTGGCGCGGGATCGGCCCGGCCCGGTTCGCCAGCTGGTCGAGTACCTCACGAGCGATTACGTCTTCTTGCGTCTGTCGATGGCGGCGTCCAAGGTCACCGCCGACGCGGCGCACGGCATCGAGGGGTCCAGCGTCGTGACGGCGATGGCGTTCAGCTGCCGCGACTTCGGGATCCGTGTGAGCGGGCTCGGGGCCGAGTGGTTCCGGGCGCCGGTGCCGGCCGTGCAGGCCCGGCTGTTCCCGGGGTACACACCGGACGACATCGAGGTCATGGGCGGCGAGAGCGTCATCAACGAGACGGTGGGGCTCGGGGGCTTCGCCCAAGCCGCCGCCTTCGCGCTGCAGGACTACCAGGGCGGATCCGTGGAGGGCATGGTCGACCTGAACCGCGCGATGTACGCCATCACACTGGCTCCGCATCCCGAGTTCCGCATCCCGTATCTCGGTTTCCAGGGAACGCCGACGGGGATCGACATCCACCGGGTCGTCTCGACCGGGATCCTGCCCGCCATGGACATCGGGGTGGCGGGACGGAAGGGCGGCCAGATCGGCGCCGGCGTCCTCCGCGCCCCCCTTGGCTGCTTCGCGGACGCCGTGGAGGCCTACAGAACCCGCTACGGCCCGGCCGGGGTCAGCCGTCCCCGGGCCGACGCCCGCGCGGCTCGGCCGTGAAGGACAGGCGATGATGAGTGACCTGGCACTGTTCGACCCCCAGCGCTACGCGAAAACCCGTCTCCCGGCCTCCGAGGCGTCCACGCTGCCGCCCGATGCCTACACGTCGGAGGCGTTCTATCGCCGGGAGGTGGAGCGCATCTTCATGAAGCAGTGGAACTTCATGGGCCGCGCCGAGCACTTGCGCCAGCCGGGCGACTTCGCCGCCCTCGACTTCGTGGGGGTGCCCCTCATCTTCGTGCGGGACCGGCAGGGGCGGCTCCGGGCCTTCGCGAACTCGTGCCGGCACCGGGGCACCCAGCTCGTGGAGGGGGAAGGGCAGTGCAAGAGCTTCCGCTGCCCGTATCACTCCTGGGTGTACGACCTCGATGGGACGCTGCTCGGCGCGCCCGAGATGGAGCGGACCGCCGGGTTCGATCGGGCGGACTACGGCCTCGTGCCGGTGAGGCTCGAAGAGTGGGGCGGGTTCGTCTTCGTGAACTTCGACCCGACGAGCCCGAGCCTCCGCGCGCAGCTGGGGGACGTGCCGGACCTGCTCGAGTCCTACGGTCTCGACGATCTGGCGTGCACGCGCCGCAAGACGTTCGACATCGCCTGCAACTGGAAGCTGTTTGTCGAGAACGCGATGGAGGAGTACCACATCGCGACCGTTCACCGCGTGACCATTCAGGCCAACACGGCGATGGACACGCACGGGGCGGAACCGCCCCGCGGAAACTCCGCCGTGCTCTACTCGCGGCACGAGGGCAGCATGGCCCTCCTCAAGGGAGACGTCGGGTTCCCGTTCATCGACAGCCTTCGCGGGAAGCCGGCCGCGGGAACCTACTTCGTCCTGCTGTATCCCAGCACGATGCTGGGGTTGACCAAGGATTGCGTGTGGTACCTGGAGTTGCGACCCCGTGGCCCCGGCCTCACCACGCTGATCCACGGAGCCTGCTTCCCCCGAGCGACGGTCGCTCGGCCGGACTTCGATCAGGTGGTCACGCGGTACTATCGCCGCTGGGACACGACGGCCGCCGAGGACATCCGCGCCTCCGAGTGGCAACACAAGGGCCTCGACTCCCCGTTCAGCCGACCGGGGCGCTTCTCCTTTCGCGAGGTCCTGGTCCACGAGATCGACAACTGGATTCTGGATCGGGTGCTGGACCGGTAACGCCGTCGGGTCCGCCGCGGCGCCAGGCCCCGGGCGCGCGCGGTCGCTCTCTCGGGGGGCACTCATGACTCTGGCGGTACGGCCCGTGGCAGGTTCTCGCGGCCAGGGGCGTTCCTCGCGGTGGGCAGGACGAAAGGCCGTCCGGAATCTCCGGCCGGCTCCCAGATCACCACCCGGACGGCGGTAGGGGCGAGGCCGGCACAGGGGTTGTTCACCTGCGGGCAGTTCGCGATCAGCGCGAGGACGTCCATTTCGGCTCGCAGATCCACGTAGTCCCCCGGCTTCGAGAGGCCATCCACGAAGACGGTCTCCGCCAGCCGCCCGTCCGGGCCCACCGGCAGGTTGGAGAAGAGGTTCAGGTTGGCCACGATGTCCCGGCGCCCCATCCCGCGTCGACGCAAGAGCTCGAGGAAGGTCTCCCGACAGCCGGGCACGTCCTCCACCCCGTACATCAGGCGGTTGCTGGGTCGGCTGCAGCAGCCCCCGATGGTGTCGTGCCGTCCGCAGGTGTCGGCCACGATGGTGAACATCGAGCGCGCCACGTCGGAGTACAGCACGTGCCCGGTGGTGAGGAGGATCGTCCGGGCCTTCTTCATCGTGTTGGCCGCGTGGTATCGTTCCTCCGTCTGATCGGCGGCGTAGCAGAGAAAGTCGACCCCCTGCTTGCCCGCCACGTCGATGACCCGCAAGATCTGACCCTGCCGAACGACCTCGGCCCAGCCTTCCCCGGGCCGCACCACGTCGTCGCGCACGATGTGCCCCCCGGGCGGCACGCTCCCTGGCTGCCTACTCATCGAGCCGCTCGCTCGCAGATGCTCATGCCGTCTACCGCTCTCGTGACCCGACCGTAGCGAGACGGGCACGCGCGGTCAAGAGCCGGCCCCGTCAACGTCGCCGCGATCGGATCCCCGCCGAAAGCGCGCGAGCTGGACCGTCCGGGGCGCAGGCCTTGAAGTCGGAGAGCGGCGCGTCAGCTCGGCCCGCTCGGTCCACCGTCCCCTCCAACGATGGCGACCTGGCCCCGCCCGCTCCGTGATGGCCACCGCCGGCCGAGGCGGCGCCGCCAAAGGCGCCACGAGCGCCAGCGAGTCCGGCTCGATCGATCCCCGGTGCCAGATCGGAGCGACCCCTCCCTCGAAGTGGTCCGCCAGAGGCTCTTCGCCGGGGCGGGCTTCCCGCCTCGGGCCCCCCGCTCGCCGCCTACGCCCGCGGGTCGTCGGCCTTGAGGCCGAGAGCCCGCAGCTTCTTCCGCAGGGTGTTTCGATTGATCCCCAGCAGCGCGGCGGCGCGGAGCTGGTTGCCGCCCGTCTCCCGGAGGACGGCGCTCAGCAAGGGGCGCTCGACGAGCCCGAGGACCAGCTCATGGAGGTTGGCGGCCTCGCGAGTGCCCAGCCCCCGGACGCACTCCTGGAGCGTCCGCTCGACCAGGTCGGTCAACGTGCCCTCGCCGGCGGGGGGAGCCGACGGCCCGGGAGCGATCGGGAGGTGCTCGGGCAGGATCACCCCGCCTCCGGTCATCACCATGGCGTGCTGGACGACGTTCTCCAGCTCGCGCACGTTGCCGGGCCAGGAGTACCCGATGAGGCGCTGGAGCGCTTCGGCCGAGACCTGCCGCTCG
>Ga0306920_100005874_pt1 | contig 15914 bp, 16 predicted proteins | sample flu12Cox44000170_FD_204666 | JGI IMG/M metagenome (GOLD analysis project Ga0306920, IMG submission 204666) | Lab enrichment of tropical soil microbial communities from Luquillo Experimental Forest, Puerto Rico - flux4day.12C.oxic.44.000.170 (v2)... | ecosystem: Environmental > Terrestrial >... | reverse complement strand
CTATTTCTCCGTCGAATACAAGGACGTCGCCGCGTTCTCGATCCTGATCGTGGTGCTGATCTTCCTTCCGACCGGCCTGCTCGGCCGCCCCGAAGTCGAAAAAGTCTAACGTGACGGCATCCACATCCGAATTGACGCACGTCTCCCGCCTGCCCGGCGTGGCATTCATCTTCAAGAAGGCACTGATCAGCGCGTTCGTGGCGCTTGTGCTTTTTTCGCTGATGATCGGCATCCGCACCGAGGCGGGTCCCACTGGACAACTGATCTATTGGACGAGGTTCGACGATCTCGCCATCCTCGTCGGCATCGTCTTCGTCGGCAGCATCGCCGTCGAACTGTTCAGGCAATGGTGGGGGCCGGCAGGGACCGCGAGGTCCGTTCCGCAACCGTTGCAAGCCGCGCTCGATATCGCAGGCCGCGCGATCCCGCCGCTGCTTTTGATCTTCACCTTCCTCGTGCCGGTGATCTTCTATAACCAGCGCTACATTCTCGATCTCGGCATTCTCGTGCTGACCTATGTGATGCTGGGCTGGGGATTGAACGTGGTGGTCGGGCTCGCCGGTCTGCTCGATCTCGGCTATGTCGCGTTCTACGCGGTCGGCGCCTATTCCTACGCGCTGTTGTCAACCAACTTCGGGCTGTCGTTCTGGACCTGCCTGCCGCTCGCCGGCATTCTCGCGGCGTTGTGGGGCGTGATGCTTGGATTCCCGGTGCTGCGGCTACGCGGCGACTATCTCGCCATCGTTACGCTGGCTTTCGGCGAGATCATCCGCCTCGTCATCATCAACTGGCAGAGCCTGACCGGCGGGCCGAACGGCATCAGCGCCATCCCGCGGCCGTCCTTCTTCGGCATCCCCCTGACGGCGGCCGATGACGGCCTTGCCGCCAGGCTCGGCATTGAATTTTCGCCGACGCACCGCATCGTGTTCCTGTTCTACGTGATCCTCGCGCTGGCACTCCTGACCAACTGGGTGACGATCCGGCTGCGCCGCCTGCCGATCGGCCGTGCCTGGGAAGCGTTGCGCGAGGACGAAGTCGCTTGCCGTGCGCTTGGCATCAACACCACCACGACCAAACTGACCGCGTTCGCCACCGGCGCCATGTTCGGCGGCTTCGCCGGAGCGTTCTTTGCTACAAGGCAGGGCTTCATCAGCCCTGAGTCCTTCACCTTCCAGGAATCGGCGCTGGTGCTGGCAATCGTGGTGCTCGGCGGCATGGGATCGCAGCTTGGCGTGGCGCTTGCCGCGCTCACCCTGATCGGCGGCTTCGAACTGTTCCGCGGATTCGACCAGTACCGGATGCTGGTGTTCGGCATGGCGATGGTGCTCCTGATGATCTGGCGGCCGCGCGGATTGATCGGCTACCGCGCACCGACCGTGTTTTTAAAACGCAGCGAGGCGATTTCCTCCGAACTCGCCAGGGAAGGCCGGGGATGAGCGCCGACAATATCCTCAACGTCGATCATTTGAAGATGCGCTTTGGCGGCGTCGTCGCCGTCAATGACCTGTCATTCGAAGCCGAGCGACGCAAGATCACGGCCTTGATCGGGCCCAACGGCGCCGGCAAAACCACCGTGTTCAACTGCATCACCGGATTCTACAGGCCGACCTCGGGTGCGATCCGACTCACGCATGATGACGGCCGCAGCATCCAGCTCGAGCGATTGAACGATTTCAGGATCGCCAGGCAGGCGAAGGTGGCGCGCACATTCCAGAATATTCGCCTGTTTCCCGGGATGACCGCGCTCGAGAATCTCATGGTCGCGCAGCACAACGCGCTGATGCTGGCCTCCGGCTTTACCATTCTCGGTCTTGTCGGCGTTCCCTCGTGGCGCGCGGCGGAGAAACACGCAATCGATCAGGCCAAGCGATGGCTCGACCGCATCGGGCTTCTCGATCGCGCCGACGATGCGGCCGGCAATCTGCCCTATGGCGATCAGCGACGTCTGGAAATCGCGCGCGCCATGTGCACCGAGCCGGCGCTGCTTTGCCTCGACGAGCCGGCTGCCGGCCTGAACGCGCGTGAAAGTGCGGCACTGAGCGAACTCTTGCTCTCGATCCGCGACGATCAGGGTACTTCGATCCTTTTGATCGAGCATGATATGACGGTCGTGATGGAAATTTCCGACCACATCGCCGTGATGGACTATGGCGTCAAGATCGCCGAAGGGCTGCCCAAAGCGGTCCGCGACGATCCCAAGGTGATCGCGGCCTACCTCGGCGCCGACGAGCAGGAAGCCATTGCCGTCATGGAGAGCAATCCGTGACGAAGACACTCCAAACCTCCCCCAGCAAGGGGGAGGTCGATCGCGAAGCGAGCGGGAGGGGGTCGCGCTTTTCGCGCACGCCGGTAATGACGGCGCGTGCAAGGAAGCCGCGCGCTAATATGACCGAGGCAGAGACCCGGCTTTGGCGGGCGCTTCGCCGCAATCAGCTCAATGGCCTGAACTTCCGAAGGCAACATCCGATCGGCGCGTTCACACTCGATTTCTACTGCCCAAGTTTTCGGCTCGCAATCGAGCTCGATGGAGGTCAGCATGCTGGGCTATGCAAGCAGACCGACGATCGCCGTACACGCTGGCTAGCCGAACGCGGGATTGTTGTCGTTCGTTATTGGAACTACGAGGTCCTTTCAAGCTTGCCGGGTGTGCTCAGCGACCTTCTCGCCCGCTCTGAAAGACTCGTTCAACAAATGACCCCCTCCCCAACCCTCCCCCTTTCAGGGGGAGGGAGAGGAGCGCGGATATGCCACGAAAAACGAATCCGACGATGACCACGTCATCCGCCACACCGATGCTGGCGATCCGCGGCCTTCGCGCCGCCTATGGCAAGATCGAGGCGCTCAAGGGCGTCGATCTCGTGATAAGCCCGGGCGAGATCGTCGCGCTGATCGGCGCCAACGGCGCCGGCAAGTCGACCTTGATGATGACGATCTTCGGCAAGCCACGTGCCCGCTCCGGGCAAATCCTGTTCGACGGCCGCGATATCACCACGATGCCCACCCACGAGATCGCGCGGCTGCGCATCGCGCAATCGCCCGAAGGTCGACGGATTTTTCCGCGGATGAGCGTGGCCGAAAACCTGCAGATGGGCGCAGACGCCACCGATTCCAGCGAAGCGGACCGCTCCGCCGGGCTCGAGCGGGTGCAGGCCCTGTTTCCGCGGCTCAAGGAGCGATTGAACCAGCGCGGCGGAACCTTGTCGGGTGGAGAGCAGCAGATGCTTGCGATCGGCCGCGCGCTGATGAGCCGCCCGCGCCTGCTCCTGCTCGATGAACCGTCCCTGGGCCTCGCCCCCCTGATCGCGCGGCAGATTTTCGACGCAATCCGCACCCTCAATAGGCAGGATGGCCTCACCGTGCTGATCGTGGAGCAGAACGCCAACCACGCCTTGAGGCTCGCCCATCGCGGCTATGTCATGGTCAACGGCCTGATTACGCTGCAAGGAACGGGTGCGGAACTGTTGCAACGTCCCGAAATCCGCGCTGCCTATCTCGAAGGCGGCAGGCGAGGTTGACCGGCTATCGCCCCGGAATGACCACAATGGTTACCCCGGAAGCCGCCTTTGCCTGAAATTTATCGATGACTTCGCCAAAAAATGAGTCGAGAATGGCTGGTGTCCCGGTTCTGACATTCGTATCATGTCGTGGCTGGCTCGTTTACGAATGTCAGAACCAAAGGGACACTAGTAAATATGAATTTCTAGTGCGGTTTTGGATTTGATTTTTGCGATAAGAATTCGCGGCAAACTGAAGCGAATGTCAAATCCACCGCACTGGATCCGGCGTGGCCAGCAAATTCCCGTGGCGAACTATCTGCGAGGACCTCTCATGAAATCAGTAAAACTCATTGGGCTGGCAATCGGCGCGTCGCTTGCGCTGTCGACAACGGCGTTTGCGCAAGACATCACCATCGCTGTGGCGGGCCCGATGACCGGCGGCGAATCCGCATTCGGCCGGCAGATGAAGAACGGCGCCGAACAGGCGATCAAGGATTTCAACGCCGCGGGCGGCGTGCTCGGCAAGAAGCTTGCGCTCGAAATCGGCGACGATGCCTGTGATCCCAAGCAGGCGCGTTCGGTGGCGGAAAAATTCGCCAGTGCCAGAATCCCGTTCGTGGTCGGCCACTACTGCTCGTCGTCGTCGATCCCGGCATCGGAAGCCTATGCCGACGGCAACGTATTGCAGATCACGCCGGCCTCGACCAATCCGCTGTTCACCGAGCGCAAGCTCTGGAACGTCGCGCGCGTTTGCGGCCGCGACGATCAGCAGGGCCTGGTCGCCGCCGACTACATCATCAAATACTACAAGGGCAAGAACGTCGCCATCCTCAACGACAAGACGACCTACGGCAAAGGCCTTGCGGATGAGACCAAGAAGGCGCTCAACAAGGCTGGCTTCACCGAAAAGATGTTCGAGTCCTACAACAAGGGCGACAAGGACTTCACCGCGATCGTTTCGCGCATGAAGCGCGAGAATATCGACCTGGTGTTCGTGGGTGGCTACCACCAGGAAGCCGGATTGATCGTGCGCCAGATGCGGGACCAGGGAATGCAGACCGTGCTGATGGCCGGCGACGCGCTCGCCGACAAGGAGTTTGCTTCCATCACCGGACCCGCCGGCGAAGGCACGCTGTTCACCTTTGGTCCCGACCCCCGGAACAAGCCGACCGCGAAGGCGATCGTCGAGAAGTTCAAGGCTAACAACATCGATCCCGAGGGCTATACGCTCTACACCTACGCCGCCATGCAGGTGTGGACGCAGGCGGTGGCGAAGGCGGGCACGACCGATCCGAAGAAGGTGATGGAAACAATCAAGGCCAACGCGTGGGATACCGTGATCGGCAAGATGGAGTTCGATGCCAAGGGCGACATCAAGCAGATCGACTATGTCGTCTACAAGTGGGACGCCAAGGGCAATTACACCGAGGTCAATCCGAAGGGGTCTTGAAGACTGGACCCGCAACTTTACGACCAATCGACGCCCCGGTTCGCCGGGGCGTTTTCGAATCGCGCACCGAAAAGGATCGGCAAGGATCGACCATGAACAACCTCCTCACCGATATTGACGGTGTCCGCGTCGGTCATGCCGACGATGCGGCGCTTGCATCCGGTGTGACGGCGGTGGTCTTCGACAAGCCGGCGGTGGCAGCGATGGACGTGCGCGGCGGCGGCCCCGGCACACGCGAGGGCGCGCTGCTCGACCTTGCCAACACAGTCGAAAGGATCGATGCGATCGCGCTCGCTGGCGGCTCGGCGTTCGGACTTGACGCCGGCGGCGGGGTGCAGGCCTGGCTTGCCGAACAGGGCCGCGGCTTTGAGGTGCGCGGTGCGCTTGTTCCCATCGTCCCCGGAGCGATCTGCTTCGATCTTCTAAACGGCGGCAACAAGAAATGGGGACGCTTCGCGCCTTATCGCGACCTCGGCTATGCCGCGGCGGAAGCGGCCGGCACCAGCTTCGCGCTCGGCAGCGTCGGCGCGGGGCTTGGCGCCAACACGGCCGACCTGAAGGGAGGAGTAGGCTCCGCTTCGGCGCAGACCGATGGGGGCGTAAAGGTCGCCGCGCTCGCGGTGGTCAATGCGGTCGGCACGGTCACGGTCGGCGAAGGCCCATGGTTCTGGGCCGCCCCATTCGAGATCGGCGGTGAATATGGCGGCCGCGGATCGCCGCCCGCCATCACTCCGGAGATGCTGAAAATGCGGATCAAGGGCGGCCCGTCCGCAACCGCAGTCGAGAACACGACGCTGGCTGTGGTGGTGACGGACGCGATTTTGACAAAACCACAGGCCCGCCGTCTGGCGATGATCGCCCAGACTGGATTTGCCCGCGCGATCTATCCGGTGCACGCGCCGATGGACGGCGACGTGGTGTTCGCCGCCGCGACCGGCCAAAGGCCGGTCGGTCCGCTGGTCGGCCTCACCGAGCTCGGCATGATCGCGGCCAATGTAGTGGCCCGTGCCATCGCGCGAGGCGTTTATGCCGCAACCGCCCTGCCGTTCCCCGGCGCCTTGCCAGCGTGGCGCGATCGTTTTGGATGAACCTGGCGATCAAGTCCCCACGTCAGCAAAGCTTCATACGTTGAGCGACAGCGAGGCGGGTGGATGCGGAACCGGCACGGCCTTTCCCTGGACCAGCTGGTCGATGGCGTTGTAGGCGGAGGTTGCGGCATTCGAAAATGTCGGCGGCGCGGAGAGCAACGAGTTGGCGTCTGATCCGTTGAAGCCAGTGGACTGGCTCTGGGCCGCCAGCAACGCGCTGATATTGTCAGGCGATATTTGCGATCCGTTCGTGGAGCCGGTGAGCGGCGCGGTCCCGGCCCCCAACGCCGAGGGGCCGTCAATTGGCGGCGTCGAAGCCGGGCCGAAGCCCGTTCCTTGCGAAGACGACGGTTTGGGCGTCGTCAGAGATTGGATGGCGTCCAGTGCGGCCGACGCCGCGCCCAGAGCAATCAGCATGACACAACTCCGACAGGCCGCTCATGGCGACCCCATACAGATTAGGCAGCAATCCGCGTGCCATGATAAAAAATCCAGCGAAATGAGGGATTTCCATGTCTGAAACGACCCGCGGGGGCCGGCAATTAGTGCCGCAGCCGGCAGAAATTTCCGCACCCTCTGGCTTGCATTGCCCCTTGGCCTTGCGCGTGTTAGGCGGAAATCGCCCTTAATGATCGAAGGTCAGAACCAGGCATGTCCCAGCCATTTGCGCCTCGTCCTCTCGTCATCGCGCCCTCGATCCTGTCCTCCGATTTCGCCAGGCTCGGCGAGGAGGTTCGCGCCGTCGATGCGGCGGGTGCCGACTGGATCCATCTCGACGTGATGGATGGGCATTTCGTGCCGAACATTTCCTACGGTCCTGATGTCATCAAGGCGATCCGCCCCTGCACGAAGAAAATCTTCGACGCCCATCTGATGATCTCGCCGTGCGATCCCTACCTCGAAGCCTTCGCCAAGGCCGGCTGCGACCACATCACGGTGCACGCGGAAGCCGGCCCACATCTGCATCGCTCGCTGCAGGCGATCCGCGCGCTGGGCAAGAAAGCCGGCGTATCGCTGAATCCGGCGACGCCGATCACGGCGATCGAATATGTGATCGACATGATCGATCTCGTGCTGGTGATGTCGGTCAACCCCGGGTTCGGCGGACAGGCGTTCATCCCCTCCGCGCTTGCCAAGATTCAGGACTTGCGCGCGATGACGGCGGGGCGGCCGATCGACATTGAAGTCGATGGCGGCGTGGCGCCCGAGGTTTCCGGTCAGCTTGCCGCTGCCGGTGCGAACGCCTTCGTCGCGGGTTCGGCCGTGTTCAAGGGCGGTACCGTGGAAGCCTACAAGGCGAATATTTCCGCGATCCGCAATACGGCCGCTTCCGCACGCGGCGAAGCGATCTGATCATCGGTTCCGGCCCGGGTTGGCTGCAGATTACAGACCACAGACCCTCGATTTCAGAATCGAACTTGAGGTTTTGCCATGAAAATTTCCGGACAAGACGTCCTGATCGTGGTCGACGTGCAGAATGACTTTTGCACGGGTGGCGCGCTCGCCGTTCCCGACGGCGAGAAGGTCGTTCCGGCGATCAATCGCATCGCGCAAAAATTCCGCAACGTCGTGTTGACGCAGGATTGGCACCCCAACGATCACGTCTCCTTTGCCTCAAATCACGCGCACAAGAAGCCTTACGACACGATCAAGCTGCCCTACGGCACGCAGGTGCTCTGGCCCGATCATTGCGTTTGGAATACTCAGGGGGCGGAATTTCACAATTCGCTGCATATCGCCCAGGCCAGCCTCGTGCTGCGCAAGGGTTTCCGTCGCGACATCGATTCCTATTCGGCGCTCTACGAAAACGACCACAAGACCCCGACCGGCCTGCTCGGCTATTTGCGCGAACGCCATTTGAAGAACGTTTTCGTCGCAGGCCTCGCGCTCGACTTCTGCGTCCGCTACTCGGCCGAGGATGCGCGCAAGGCCGGCTTCGAAGTGGCCGTGATCGAAGACGCCTGTCGCGGCATCGACATCGACGGTTCGATGGCCGCGACCCATCAAAGCCTGAAGTCGCTCGGAATTTCCATTGTCAATATCGAGGCGTTTCTCTGACTGCCAACTTGGTTCACGCAGGTCGTTGCGATCGAAGCAACTCCAGCGTCCGATGGTCCCGCACCCCACCGTAATATTTCGCGATCGCGCGAGCGAATTCGGCTTCGCCCGACACGGCGGCAAATAGCGTCATCGACGAGCAGAATTTGAGGTCGTCCGGACTCCCGAGGATTTCCGTGATCGTGCGGCCCTCGGCCGCGTTGACGAGAGCGGTGCACTCCCGAAGCCGCGGCCCTAAAATGCCGTGAGCAAGGTAGGCCGCTGCCTCTTGCGTTGAAGCGACGGCAAAGCGCTGCGCCATTGCGCTATGTCCGAGACCGGCCAGTTGGGGAAAGATGAACCACATCCAGTGGCTCTGTTTCCGGCCCCGGCGCAATTCGGCGAGGACACGCGGATATACCGGGGATTGCGCATCGACAAATCGCTCAAGATCAAACGGATCGGTCATGGCGAGCTGCCCTGGGTGTTAGAGACCGGTGCCGAGGCTTTCGTCGGAAGTGGTCTGGCTCGCGCTCTCCTGCTCACCATGCGAGGCGAGCCGGGGCGGCCGTACGACGGTGACTGTGCAGGACGCTTCGGCCGCGACCTTGGCGGAGACGCTGCCGAGTAGCGTGCGCACCAGGGAATTCTGGCGTGCGCCAATGATGATGTGATCGACGTGGTTGGCAGATGCAAATTCCAGGATCGCGGCGGCCGGATCGATGGCTTCGAGAACATGCGCAGTCAACCGGCTCTCGTCGAGCTTCAGTGGTGAGGCCCAGTGCTTCAAGGTCACGAGCCGGTCGACATGCTTGTTGTGGCCCTCTTCGTCAAGCGTCCGGTCGATGGTGACGCGGCCGAGCTTGAGCACGTTCAGGCAGGCCAACCGCGCCGAGGGCAGCGTCTTGAGGATTCGTTCGGCGGTGAGGCGCAACGCCGCATTGAGTTCGGCCGATCCTTGCGTGACGTCGATCGCGATCGCAACGATCGGCCCTGAGGCCAATTGAGTGGCGACTGCGGATTGACCCCGCGGCCGGACCAGGTTGCCGTTGAAGCGGCGGCGCCAGACCGTGAAAAGCGGATCGCGCTCGAGCCGTTCAGAGCGGGCGGTCAATTTGATCTGGTCGGGGTGGGCGAGCTCGAACGCCAGTTGCGAGGCAGTGGGATAACGCCAGACCGGCTCGACCTCCAGACAGCGCAGCACGACTTCCTGCAGCCAGGACGGGTAGTCGGCCCTCAATTTGCGCGGCGGATACGGATCGCGCCAAAGCCGTCGCCGCATGCCGCGCATGGTTTCGCTTTCGCCGAACGGCCGCAGGCCGGTGGTAAAGAAATAGAGCAGCACGCCCAGCGAAAACAGGTCGCTGCGCGGATCGTCGCGCACCCCGAGCAATCGCTCCGGCGCCATGTAGGGCGCGGTGCCGTAGGGCACGCGGAATTCTTCCTGCAAGAGGTCAGGCAATTGATTGTGGTGCGACAGCCCGAAATCGATCAGCACCGCCTCGCCCGAGGAGCGAAACATGATGCTGCTCGGCTTGATGTCGTGATGGATCACGTTCTGCCGATGCAAATCGGCCAGAGCGACGGCGATTTTCCACGCCATGACGCGCATTTCCTCGTAAGGAAGCGGCAGATCGTCGATCCGGCCGTAAAGCGTCTTGCCCGGAATGATTTCGATGGCGATGTAGGCCTGGCGTTCGAAGTCGCCCGCCGCATAGCAAAACGGAACGTGCGGTCCAGACAATTTCGGCATGATCATCTGCTCCATCTCGAAGCTGACGATGGCGGCGGGATCCTCGCCTTCCGAAACCCGCGGGATTTTCATCAGAACCGGCGAATCGATGTCGGGGCGGCTGGCGCTCCACAGCGTTGCCATGCCGCCGCGATGAACGCATTCCCCGATCGTGAAACCGTCGATCGTTGCGCCCGGCTCGACCGACATCGCTATCTCCCGACCAGGAGGCGGTCGGCGAGCCACGTCGGCAGGCCGTTGTCGCGAATTCGACTGGCGGCCGCCTCCACGTCATAGGGCACGCGGCACCAGGTGATTTCGCGGGAATCCGTGTCGTACATGGCAAAGGATGCCGCGGGATCGCCGTCGCGGGGCTGGCCGACCGAACCGAGCATGGTCAGCCAGCGCCGGCCGGAAAGCAGCTGCACCGTCACGCCCGATACCGGGACGAAGCTCGTCATCTTGCCCGTCGCCGAGATCGAATAAAGCGCGGGCTTGTGGACGTGGCCGCAGAAGGTGATGTGCGCATCGGTGGCCAAAAGACTTCGTCCGGCGTCCGCGGTCGACAGCACGTAGCGCCATTTTGCCGGACTGCTCGCCTCGGAGTGCACATAGAGACGGTTGTCTTCTTCAAGCATGAGAGGCAATTCCGCCAGGAAACGCCGTTGAGCGGCGCCCAATTGGCCGCGCGTCCATTCGATCGCGGCCTGAGCCTCGGCATTCATGGTTTCCGAAAAGACGGCGACCGCCTGGTCGTGGTTGCCGCGCACGGCGAGCGCGCCCTTGTCGACGAGATCCATCACGGTCTCAACCGCCCATTCCGGATCGGCGCCATAGCCGACGTAATCGCCGAGGCAGACGATGCGGTCCGCGCCATGCGCGTTCACAAAATCAAGGCAGGCGCTGAAGGCCTGCCGATTGGCGTGAATGTCCGAAAAAAGTGCCAGCAGCACGCTTTCCTCCGCAGACCCACCCTATCGTCCGATCTTTTTGCCGGAGTTGATGGATATCAAAAACAAGCGTGGAAGGCGCGCAAAACGGCCGGCGCGAAGCAATGTCTAGCGTTGGTGCGGCGTTTCAAGGCCCTTGATCAGCACCGCCAGGAGCGCATCGATCCGCGCTGCAAGCTGGGGGTCTTTCCAGTCGTCGGAATGCGCGGGATGATGGAAGCGGCTGGTGGCGTCGAAGATCGCCTGTGCCGTCACCTTGACGTCTGCTACTTCGAACACGCCCTGCTTCACGCCGTCGGACAGGATCTGGGCCATCTGGTCGATCAGGCTCTCTCTATGCGCCCTCACCACCTTGCAGGCTTCCTGCGCCAGCGACAGGTAGGTCGCAAACATCTCGGGATCTTCGGCAACTCTCATTTGCTTGGCGGCAAACAGCGCGCGCAGCCATTTGTCGAGCCGCGCCGGCGCGGGTGTCGTACTCTCGGCGATCTCGGCAAGGGGGGCGCTGACGCGCTCCAACCAGCGTTTTGCCACGGCCTCGCGCAGCGAGGCCTTGCTCGGGAAATGGCGGTACACGCTGCCGTGGCTGACATCGAGTGCGCGCGCCACGTCCACGACGGTTGCTTTTGCGAGCCCGAAGCGGCGCAGCACGTCTTCGGTGACTTCCAGAATACGTTCCGACGTCAAAACCACGGCCTCGTTCATGCGCTCCTCCGCTGCTTTTTCGAACCGATCTTGTCGTCGGTCATTGGCTATGTCTTAGCGTTCGAGCCTCTCGGCTTGTTCGGCCAGATGGCGGGCGACCCGCTGATTGAGCCACTGCTGGATTTGGGCGGCCAGATGAAGAATTTCGATAGTCATGGCGAAGTCCTTGTACGTTGCCTGGTTACCGCCGGTGCGGCTCCCGGGTTGACGCCTCAACTTCCGGCGTCAACGGGCTATATAGGATCTCCAGCTGACAGATTTCACTATCTGTCATTCAATAATCCGTGATCCTAGCGCCTGGTTGGCACCAGGGCAGCTCGAGGGACAGATCCCGGGGACCTGCTGGTGTCCCTTTCAGGCGGCTACCCTATTCCCCCTCTTCGTCCTTGGGCGGCATGCGCGGCGGCAGCAGCGGCGTGAACGATACTCCATCGCCGGCTTGCGGCCCGGCTTGGAAGAAGCCCGTCGAGGGATCGCCGCCCGCCGTCTCGATGATCGCCCTCGGCAAAATGTATTCCCGCGCGGCGTCGATAAGGCCACCACGGCCGGTGCCGAAATCGGCGGCCCGGCCACCCTGTTGCGGATGTCCGGCACGGATCTGATCGACGGCGTGATCGATCCTTTCGGCAAGCTTTTCGCTGTAGGGCAGTCTGTAAGCCCTGGGGACGCCGCTTGGCCTGTTGTCCTCGTCCAGCGCCTCGACCCAGAGGTAGATCGAGCCTGGGTCCCCCTGAAGCGAATGCGGGTCCACAACGCGCGCATACACGAGTTTGAAGGCGGGCGGCAGGCTCTCCGCACTCGCCCAGCCCAGCATTTCCCGGATAGCGTTGAAGCTCACGATATAGAATGCGCTGACCACAACCACGGCCAGAGCCTTCGCCTTCCACGGCAAGCGCCCATAGGCGAGAGCGACGAGCAACAGCGCACCGATCACCGCGTAGCTGACCGAGAGCGCGACCACGATCGATTGCAGCCTGTCCGTCATCGCGTCATCCTGACACCGGTTTTCGGATCGAGATCGGCGCCGTTGGCGCGAACGTTGCGGAATGTCTCCAACAGCGATTTGGGCCGCCGTTGAACGTCGATCACCTTGCCCTCGGCGTCGAGCCAGAACCGAAGCGCGGTCTTCTCGTCGCCGGTGTGATCGACCGTCACCTTGTCGTCGAAGATCACCTGCGCCGTCGGATTGAGCTTCTGCACCTTCACGGTCGCGTCTACCGGGCGGCCGGTCGTCGCCTGGAAATGCGAGATGTTGACGGTGTATTCGCCGGCGACGATACCGCGCACGGTGACGATTTCCTCGCGAATGGGCGAGGCAATCTTGCGGCCGTTGACCAGGATGAAGTCGTTGGCCCCGCCGCGATCGTCGCGGTCAAGCGTCAGGAAACCAGCCTCGCGATGGCGATACCAGGCGATATTGCCGATCGGATCCTGCACGAACAGATCGAGATCGTCGGGATGGTTGTCCGGCCAATCCATGGTAATGATGAATTCGGCCTTGGAATCGACCTTGCCCTCCTTCGAGTCCGGCGCGATCGCGAGCAGCGCAAGGAAGAACAGGAAGGCGATCACCTGCAGCGCCTTGAACAGCATGACGCTGAACGGATCGAACGGTTCCTCGCGCGGATAAAGGCCGAAATCATCCATCATGGCGACGCTCCAGCACCGGGGCAACCCGCGTCTCGGTCAGTGTGACGGCGTCAGAGAACACGCGCTGGGTGGCGGCATCCAGCATATAGTACTGAATCCTGATCAGGATGGAGCCGACGAGGCCTGCGAGCGTCGTGTACATCGCCACCGCCATGCCGTCGCTCATCAGTCCCATCGACGATTTCATCGCGACCTTGTCGGCGGCGTCGAGCCCCGTGATCGGCGCCAGCATGATGATGAAGCCGATGATGGTGCCGAGCAGGCCGAGCTTCATCAGCGTGTCGGAAGCAAACGCGCCAAAGGCGTTGGAGCCGCGCAACCGGTCCGCCAGCGTCCGCAACAGCAACGTCTGGTCGAGGCGACCGGAACCTTGCGTTCTGGATTTGGTGACGAGGCTCTGGATGTGATCCGTCACAAGACCGGCCGGCAACGCCTGGGCGCCAGCCCCGAGCACCGCTGCGCCATCCGGCGCCGACAGGATTGCGATGCAGCGCCGCGCCGCTTCGGCCTCGCGCTCGATCGCCCGCGTTCGCCAGAAGCAATGGCAGCAGGTGATGACATAGAGCACGGCGATCAGGCTCGAGATGTAAGTGCGGTCGGAATTGAGCATCAGGCCGATGAAACCGTATCGCCACAACACGACGCCGGCGAAAATGCAAAGACCGGTAAAGATCATCCAGAGCAGCAGAGGACCGCGTTCCCTGCTGCCGGTATCGAATGATGCAATGGCGGTACCGATCGTGCTCATCTGCCTTCGCTCCTGGTGGTCAGCTCAAGTTAAACCGCTCCGGTCCTCGCCGTCCAAAAAGATGTGCCCGGTGCGGATCGGTAATTTTCACGTTTGAGGGAACAGCAGTCGAAAAATCCGGCGGGAGGTCGCCGACTGCCTGAGCGCGAGCAGGCCGGTCCTGGTTCACCGCGATTGTTCACCCTGCCGCCCCATCCCTGTGGTTTCGCAGAGCGCGATCTGCTAAAGCGCGACGTAAAAACACTCGGCCGGGATTTGCCCTCATACGCGCCCTGCCCAGTCCGGAGACACTGATGATACCCCGCTACACCCGCCCGGAAATGGCCGCGATCTGGGAGCCCCAGACGCGCTTCAAGATCTGGTTCGAGATCGAGGCGCATGCGGCTGATGCGCTGGCGGAAATCGGGGCCATTCCGAAACAAGCGGCCAAGGCGGTCTGGACAAAGGCCCGGGGCGTTACTTTCGACGTGGCCCGCATCGACCAGATCGAACGCGAAACCAAGCACGACGTCATCGCATTTCTTACTCATCTGGCGGAAATCGTCGGACCCGAAGCGCGTTTTGTGCACCAGGGCATGACCTCCTCCGATGTGCTCGATACCTGCCTCAACGTGCAGCTCACCCGCGCCGCCGACCTGCTTGTCGAGGACATCGACAAGGTGCTTGGCGCCCTGAAGAAACGCGCCTTCGAACACAAGATGACGCCAACCATCGGCCGTTCGCACGGCATCCATGCCGAACCCGTGACCTTCGGACTGAAGCTTGCCTATGCCTTTGCCGAATTCACCCGCGCCCGTGAACGGCTGGTCGCCGCGCGCCATGAAGTGGCGACCTGTGCGATCTCAGGGGCGGTCGGCACGTTCGCGCAAATCGATCCGCGCGTGGAAGAACATGTCGCCAAGGCGATGGGATTGCGGGTGGAGCCGATCTCGACGCAAGTTATCCCGCGCGACCGCCACGCGATGTATTTTGCAACACTTGGCGTGATCGCCTCCTCCGTCGAGCGCCTCGCGACCGAAATCCGCCACCTGCAGCGCACTGAGGTGCTGGAAGCCGAGGAATTCTTCTCCGAGGGACAGAAGGGTTCTTCCGCGATGCCGCACAAGCGCAACCCGGTGCTTTCGGAAAATCTCACCGGATTGTCGCGCATGGTGCGCGCCTATGTGACGCCGGCAATGGAGAACGTCGTGCTGTGGCACGAGCGCGATATCTCGCATTCTTCGGCCGAGCGCATGATCGCGCCCGACGCCACCGTGACGCTGGATTTCGCACTGGTCCGCCTGGCCGGCCTGATCGACAAACTGCTGATCTATCCGGCGAATATGCAGAAGAATCTCGATCGCCTCGGCGGGCTCATTCACTCGCAGCGACTTTTGATCGCGCTGACGCAAAAGGGCTGCAGCCGCGAGGATGCCTACAAGCTCGTGCAGCGCAACGCGATGCCGGTGTGGCGCGGCGAAGGCGACTTCCGGTCGCTATTGAAGAACGACGCCGAGGTAAAGAAATTTTTGACCGATGCCGAAATCGATCAGCAGTTCGATCTCGGCTATCACCTCAAGCACGTCGATACGATCTTCCAGCGCGTGTTCGGGACGAGCTGACAACGCCTCGCGCCCGCGCAAGCGCACTTCGCCTCTAGCCCGGCGCGCCGTCAATCATTCTCGCCGTTACGCGGTCGCGCTTGATGAAATGATGCCATGCCGCACCGGCAAGGTGAATCACGATCAATGCCAGCAGCACATAGGCAAAGAAAATGTGTCGTTCTTCATAGGCATCGGCGGCGGCCTTGTCGGGCGAGGTGATCTGCGGCACGTGGAACAGGCCGAACCAGCTGCTGTAGTCCGGCGTGCGCGCACCTGAATGCGCCCAGCCCAGCATGGTGACGAGTATGATGGCAACATAGATCGCGCCGTGGCTGATATGGGCGGCGATCCGCTGCCAGCGCGGCGTCTCCTTCGGCAGCGCCGGCGTGGGATTGATTCCTCGCCAGATCAGGCGAAGGACGGTGAGCAGCAGCACCACGTAGCCGATATCGGCATGGATCGAGCGGTAGAAGA
>Ga0306920_100005873_pt1 | contig 15915 bp, 13 predicted proteins | sample flu12Cox44000170_FD_204666 | JGI IMG/M metagenome (GOLD analysis project Ga0306920, IMG submission 204666) | Lab enrichment of tropical soil microbial communities from Luquillo Experimental Forest, Puerto Rico - flux4day.12C.oxic.44.000.170 (v2)... | ecosystem: Environmental > Terrestrial >... | reverse complement strand
TAAGGCTTTAAAGAAGGCTTGCCCTTGCGCCAACTCCACGTGGGGATTCAATCCCGTGTTCTCATGGGTTGTGCTGTGGTAGTCGCGAAACGCGACCAGAGGACGGACGATGAGTTGCAACTCGCCGAAGTGACCGTGATTGGGTCCCACGCGATACTGCACGACGACCGTGTTTTCTCCCTGGACCAGGAACAGCCGCTTCTCGACCTCGATCTTCTGGACTTCATAGGTGAATACCGGAAAAGGATCAAGGCGGAATGCCTTCAAGTACTGGTGTCCCTGGGGATGAATTGCTCCCGGATACTGGTTCACAGAAAGTTCGTGCGCCACACCATCGACGAGGAGCGTCTCTTCCAGCTTCGAGAGCAGCACATAGCGGTCAACCGGCGGCTTCAGCGATGCGATCAGCAGGCCGTGGTAGCGGCGCGTATTCATGCCCAAGATCGTGGAACTGGCGAACCCGCCGATACCGTTGGTTTCGAGCCATTCGCGTTGTGCGGCGTGGTCGAGTTGCCGGCATATATCTTCGTTGAACGCGATCATGCCATCCTCCAGTCCTCGTGATAAGCGGACTATGCCACCGTCACGCTCTCGAGAACACGGTGCGACTCGGCGTTGGCATCGGCGACTTCGCAGTACACCTTGATAGCGCTGCGGTCGCCGGTGAGTTGGCGGAACAACTCGGCGAAGTTCTCCAGACCATGCACCGGGTTTGTCAGCAGCTTCGGAAGCCACCCCGGATACTCCGCCTGTGCCTGGGCCATGTCGCGTACGCCCGACTCGAAATACTCCCGGTTGGCATTGACCGTCCCAACCATCACCTTGTTGCCGAGTACGAAGTCGAGGTTAATGCGGTCAGCAGGAATTTCGATGGTCTTATCGCCGCCGGTCACGCTGGCCAGAACTAGTACGCCGTTCTTGGCCAGACCCTGCATGGCGTCGAAGACGACGGCCGAGTTCCCGGTCGCTTCAAAGATGATGTCGTAGGGACCACACTCCTTCGCGCACTCCAGGAACGGCAACTGCTGGGTGGCGTGATAGTGCGCGCCGAGCGACTCGATCAGGTCAGCATTGCGGCTAGGCTTGGGGCTGCGGGCAAAGGCGTCCACCTGCAATCCACGTAGTCGAAGGACGAGGGTGGCCAAAAGTCCAATTGTGCCGGCGCCCATGACCGCGGCGGTGCGCGGCCTCCACACCTTCAGGCGACGCTGGATCTCATAGGCCTGTACGATGCCTTTCTGTACGACAGTCATTGGCTCAAGCAAGACCGCGACATCCTTCAGTCCCTGCGGAATCTTGACGATGTACTCGGGGTCGTCGACGTAATATTCGGTCAGGAAGCCGTGCAGACGGCTGATGCCACGCTCAAAGTATTGATCGTCGGTCGTCATGTCGTAGGTGCCGATCTTGTCGTAGAGGCTGTTGCCAGGGCGGCGCACGGTAGCCACTACGTAATCCCCGGGTTTGAACTCGGTGACGTTCGGGCCAACCTCTTCCACTCGTCCGAAGCCCTCGTGCCCAATCACCAGGAATTCATAGCCGTTGGGAGCAGCGCCGTATTCGGCGGCATTGATTTCCTTGTCCGTTCCATCCACGCCCACTTTGAGGATGCGGACCAGCACGCCGCGTCCATTGGGCACGTCGTTTACGCTGGGCTTGTTTAAATCGGCTAGGTGGACAGTGTCACTCTGGCCTGGAAAAACTGCAATGGCTTTCATTTTGGTGTTCATCTCCTTCGTTAGTCGGCAGCTACGGCCGCAACCGCGTCCGCCAATTGTGATTTCCTTCCGCCGCTTTGTTGCATGAGCTTTCCGACCAGGGCGGTCCATCCGGTCTGGTGACTGGCGCCGATGCCGGCCCCGGTGTCGCCATGGAAGTATTCGTGGAACAGGATGAGGTCGTTCCAGTTCTCGTTGTTCTGGAACTTGTCGATGTCGCCATAGACCGGCCTCCGGCCGTCGCCGTCGCGGGTGAAGATGTTGCTCATCCGGCGCGACAGCTCCGCCGCTACCTCCCACAATGTCAGATACTGACCCGACCCCGTGGGGCACTCCACCCTGAAGTCGTCACCTAGGTAGTAATGGAAGCGCTGCAATGCCTCAACCAGTAGGAAGTTCACCGGGAACCAGATCGGCCCGCGCCAGTTGGAGTTACCGCCGAATAGCTCGGTGCGGGACTCTCCCGGTTCATAGTCCACCCGATGCTCGGCGCCACCCACGATCAGCACGTAGGGATTGGCCTCGTGATGGCGCGAAAGCGCCCGGATGCCGTAGGGCGAGAGGAACTCGTTCTCGTCGAGCATGTACTTGAGAATGCTGCGCAGCTTTTCCGCGTCGACGATGGACAGCAGTCGCCGTTCGCCCTGGCCGCGCGTGCGCATGCAGGCGAGATTCGTGGTCAGGTCTGAGCGGTTCTCTATGAACCATTCCATGCGCCGCTTGAACGACGGCATCCGGTCGAGCAGGTCCGAATCCAGCGTTTCCACTGCGAACAGCGGTATCAGCCCCACCATTGACCTTACCTTCATGGGGAAACGTTCATCGTTACCAGCGTGTAGCACGTCGTAAAAGAATCCGTCTTCCTCATTCCACAGGCTTTGGCCGTCGCTTCCGCGGTGGCACATCGCGTTTGCGATGTAGAGGAAGTGCTCCCAGAACTTGCTGGCCACGTCTTCGTACGCCGGGTCTTCCTTTGCCAATTCGAACGCAATGGCTAGCAGATTCAGGGTATACATGGCCATCCAACTGGTGCCGTCCGACTGTTCCAAGTGCCCGCCCGTGGGCAACGGTGCGCTGCGGTCAAAAACCCCAATGTTGTCGAGACCGAGGAAGCCGCCCTGGAAGATGTTCATGCCTTCGGCGTCCTTGCGGTTGACCCACCAGGTGAAGTTCAGCATCAACTTGTGGAAGACCCGCACCAGGAAGGCGCGATCACCCCGGCCACGCTGCTTCTTGTCGATCTTATACACGCGCCATGCAGCCCAGGCATGCACCGGAGGGTTCACGTCGCCCAGCGCCCACTCGTAGGCAGGCAATTGTCCGTTGGGATGCATGTACCACTCGCGCGTCAGCAGCACGAGCTGTTCCTTCGCGAATTCCGCATCGACCAACGCCAGCGGTACGCAGTGGAACGCAAGGTCCCATGCGGCGTACCAGGGATACTCCCACTTGTCGGGCATGGAGATGACGTCGGCGTTGTAAAGATGGTTCCAGTCCTTGTTGCGCCCGTTCTTGCGCTCCGCAGGAGGCGGCGGGCCGGCGGGATCGCCCCCCAGCCATTCGCGCTGCACGTAGTGATAAAACTGTTTTGACCACAATAGTCCCGCGAGACTCTGTCGCATTACATTCTGCGCATCGTCGGAGAGATCTTCGGGGATAATCCGCGAGTAGTACTCGTCGGCTTCCAACTTACGGGTCAGGAACACGCGATCGAACTCACCATTGAGAGGATCCTTTGAGGCGGCCCACTCCTGGTCCGTCAGGCGCAGTTTGATGGCCACAGTTTCGCCAGAAGCGACGGTAAAACCGTAATCGGGCGCGGCTTTGGTGCCTTCACCGGCTTTGTTCACCGCGTCGAACCGCCTGTTCACTACAAAATCGTTGATGCCGTCCTTGCAGAACACTGGCCCGGGTGCGTCGTACAGGCGACGCTTGTTGGTTTCGTTTTCGGTGAACAACACCGACGGCTTGTTCTCCAGGTAGAGGTAACGGCGGCCATAAACCGGATGGTCGATGTTGATCACCGTTCCGGGGCGCCCATTCGATCCTTTTGCCAGCTTCGGTTTGATGACCTCCTTCGCCCACGACCAGGTGTTGCGAAACCAGATGGTCGGCAGTAGGTGCAAGCGCGCCGGCTCGGGACCGCGATTGGTGGCGCTAATGCGGATGAGCAGGTCTTCTGGCGAGGCCTTGGCGTACTCCACAATAACGTCGAAGTAGCGGTCTTCCTCGAACACCCCGGTATCCATCAGCTCGAACTCGGGATCGTTCTTGCCCCGCCGACGGTTCTCCTCCACCAGTTGAGCGTAAGGGAACTCCGCCTGTGGGTACTTGTACAGGTACTTCATGTAGGAGTGCGTGGGAGTGCTGTCGAGGTAGAAGTAATATTCCTTTACGTCCTCGCCGTGGTTGCCCTGGTTGCCGGTGAGCCCGAAGATGCGCTCCTTAAGGATGGGGTCCTTCTCGTTCCACAGCGCCAGCGCAAAGCAGATGTGCTGGTGGCGGTCGCAAATCCCGGCGATGCCGTCTTCATTCCAGCGGTAGGCCTTGGAGCGGGCGTGATCGTGCGGCAGATATTCCCACGCGGTGCCGTTGGCGCTGTAGTCTTCGCGCACCGTTCCCCAGGCGCGCTCGCTGACGTAAGGGCCCCAGCGCTTCCAGTGCGACTTGCGGTCGCGGCTTTCTTCCAGGCGCTTGTCTTCCGCCGTCAACTTTGGGGATGCTGTCATCTATCTCTCCTTGAAACTAGCGCTGCAGCAGCAGCAAGAAATGGCCATCAGGGTCGCGAACCAGGTCAGCCTGGCCTGCATTGAATAGGAGTCCGGAGTCCGTGATTTGTTTCACCGAAACACCAGAAAAATTGTGCGCATGCAGTTGGGCGTCAAGACCCGCCAAATCATCCACCACGATCACGGTTTCGTGGTGATCAATGTCGGTTGGGCTGGCATTGGCCGCGGCGGGCCTTCCGCCGCGTGGCGTGATGTAGTCCAGGAACTCGATGCCAACACCCGATGGGCTCCGCAACGCCGTGATCCGCAGGTGCGCACCAAAGACATTGTTCAGGTGCTCCTGCTCAAAGCCGTAGTTGTCGCTCTCACCGGCCACACGCATGCCCAACAGTGTGCCGTAAAATGCCAGGCTGGCGTCGGTATTGGAGACGGTGATCGCTGTGTGGTCAATTCCCAGGAACAATCGCCCGTTGGGCTGCTGCCATTTGGGATCGCCCTTGCCGGGGGGGAATTGCAGCACCTCCAGCGGATGCCCATCGGGGTCTTGGAAGTAGAACGCCTTGATGCCTGCGGCGTTCGGGTTCCACTCCGGCAGAGTCTGGGGATAGGGCGAAATGTAATGAACGTGGTTCTGCCGCAGCACCTCGTAGGCTTGGGTCATGTCGCTGACGATGATCGCCACATGCTGGAACGACAGGTCGTTGCTACGAGCATCGGCGGGCACCGGCGCACCGGCGGCGCCGAGGAACTGCATGAGCTCTATGCTCTCGCCCCCCAGCTTAAGGTCAACCACCCGAATGTGCGCACCGCTGACGCCGTAAAGTTGATCGAACTCCGGACCACTGCGCTCCGTATCGCTCACTTTCTCGAAGGTAAGGACCCTGGTGTAGAAAGTGACAGACTTATCCATATCGGAGACGGTCATAGCCACCGGTCCGACCTGCAGCGCATGCCCGCTCGCTGACCCCAGTTGGCCGCCGAGCGAGGCTTGGAGGACTGCCAATAGTAGCCATGTCAGACCCAGTCTGCGGAAAACGAGTCTACGAAGCACTGCCCACTCCCACTCGTTCGGCTACGCCCGCGCCCAGGCGCTCCAGAATGTGATCGCCCACGCGCAGCGCATTGGCCATGATTGTCAGCGCCGGATTTACCGCCGCGCTCGACGGGAAGAAGCTACCATCGACGACGTAAAGATTCTCGAGATCATGGGCTTTACAATTCACATTGAGCGCCGAAGTCTTGGGATCGTGCCCGAAGCGGATGGTGCCGTTCTGGTGCGCGACACCCGCCAGCGGAATGCGCTGTCCCACGTAAAGGTTGCGGCCAAACAACCCATCATGGCAGTCATGGCCGTGCGCCGGGCAATTGTGATGCTTCAGGGCTTGCTTGAGCTTGGCCTGCAGTCGCTCGTGCGCTTCCAGGTTGTTCGGCGCGTACGTCAACACGATCTTGCCCTCGCGGTCGATGGTGACGCGATTCTCCGGATCAGGAAGATCTTCCGACGTGAGCCAGAAATCCAGCGAATGTTTGGCCATCATCTCCAGCGTGAAGTTCGGGGCGATGGCCGGCGCGCCCGCGCGCAGCGTCACCGCGTCCAGCTTGCCCACGAATGAGATGTGGCCCATGGGGTAGGGCCAGTCGTCCGAGCCGAAGTAAAAGTCGTTCACCCCCAGCGTCTTCTGGAACACCGTGGGGTTCTGGCATTTGGAAATCGCCATCAGCACCGAATTGGTGTGGCCCATGTAGTGACGTCCCACAACGTCAGAGCTGTTAGCCAATCCGCGCGGGTGCTTTTCGTTGGCCGAGCGCAGCAGCAGGGCGGCCGAGTTGATGGCGCCGCAGGAGACCACGACCACGGTCCCGGTGAATCGCTCTTGGCTGCCATTCCGCTCCACTATCACTGCGTTCACCTCGCGGCCGGAGGAATCGGTTTCCAGCCGCTTCACCAGCGAGTTGGTCAGCAGCGTGAGGTTGGGATATTTCACTGCTTCGTCCACGCACAGCACCTGCGCGTCGGCCTTCGCCGAGACCAGACAGGGGAAACCGTCGCAGGTGTTACAGCGGATGCAGCGGCTCTTGTGCGGATTCTTTTCGTCGAGCATCACGCCCACCGGAACGTGGAAGGGCTTGAGTCCGCCGGCAGCGAAGTCATCGGCCAACTGCTGGATACGTGGCTCGTGGCTCACCGCCGGCCACGGATAGGGGGCGCTGGCCGGAGGCTCAGTAGGGTCCTCGCCGCGCTCGCCATGCACTTGGTAGAGTTTCTCGGCCTGCGTGTAGTAGGGCTCGAGGTCGTTGTAGGTGATGGGCCATGCCGGAGAAATCCCGCCATAATGGCGCAATTCGGCGAAGTCGCGCTCGCGGAGACGAAACAACGCCGCGCCGTAAAATTTGGTATTGCCGCCGACGTTGTAGTTGGTGTGCGGATGAAGGTCGTTTCCGTCCTTGTCGTGCCACGTCTCTTTGGTGTTGTAGTGGGCATCGACGTTGACGACCTTTGGGTCCCAGTTCGCCTTTTCGCGGGGTACGTAGTCGCCCCGTTCCAGGATAAGGATGCGCTGGCCCGAAGGTGCGAGATGATACGCCAGCGTGCCTCCTCCGGCGCCTGTCCCGATGATGATTACGTCGTAGCGGTTATCGATTGACACGGCGATCCTCTCCTCTGCCCGCATGTGGGCATGGTCTATAGAGTGATTTGGAGTTGACCCTGACCCGAAAACTCAATCTCGCGGCACTTGCGCTGGCATCATCATGTAGCCGCATCGGAAAATGCATCGCGCGGTCCCCGAATGGTTCAGCTTGGCGCAGATCACGGCATGAAGTCCGCGTGTCCGCACGAACCCTTCGGCGGCGGTCATCATGCCGATAATCGGAGCGACAAAGTAAATCCAGATTCCGTTCCACTGCATCCCGACAAAATCGCTGGCGAAGGTGCGCGCGGGATTCATGCTCATGCCCGACAGTGGCGCTTCAAACGTAATGAACAGCATCACCATGGTTCCGGCGGCGAGGCCGGTAAAACGCGCGTACTTGTGGCTGTTCGAAACATTTAATATGACCGTCATCAGCAGGAACGTAATCAAGACTTCCCCGACGAACGCCCCCGCCTCACCTCGTTCGCCTGGGCGGGTGATCGCAAAATTCACATTGCGGTGTGCCAGCGTCGCTCCGATCAGGGCGAATGAAACCACCACTCCCAGAACTCCACCTGCGAACTGCGACAACACGTAGAAGGCTGCGTCCCAGCGCTCTACCTTGCCCAAGCGGTAGAACGTCAGCGTGGTCGCCGGATTCATGTGCGCGCCTGAGCGTTGTCCGAACGGCGAATAAATCAGGAGGATAGCGGTCATTCCCATCGCCAGTCCTATCAGGAAACGGCGCACGTTCGCGTTCATCACGCTTGCACGCACCGGCGACGCGGGATGCTCCAGCAGCGCTGAGAAGGCACAGGCCGAAATCATGAACAGGCCAAGACAAATGCCCTCGATCATGTATTCCGGCCAGTGTTGCGTGAACGCTTGTTTTGCGTTGTCCGTCCAATGCCCGGTTCTCGCTTGGGCAGCCACGTGTTCGTTCAGCAGTTGTGCTGAGAACAGCCTCACCGCCGTGGCTGGCGTGCATTGGAATTCACTTCTCATGTGCGGTGGGATTCGGCTCAGCGAGAAAGGTTACATGTGCCAATTAATCCCGGTGAGTGAGCTCTCGGGGCTCAGCGCACTGCGTTCCTTGCTGCGCGACCTTGTAACCTTTGGTTTCTCGGCGAATCCCATCGCCTAGACGGAAGCCCGCCGCCCAACATGAGGTTTCTGGCTTCCGTCCCCCAAATCTTGGAATATTACTCCGATACGCAAAGGCAGAGAGATGAAAGGTGTCTGAGCCTTCGAGCGCAACTGAACAGACGTGGCCATGGCCGGACTCGCTGGATGCCCTGATCGCCACACCCAGCTACCACACACTCCTGTTTGAAAACGAAAAGGTGCGTGTATTGCACACGCGCATTCCGCCCGGAGCGACAGCCCCCATCCACACTCATCGCTGGCCGTGCGTGGTCTTCATCCAGAGCTGGAGCGATTGCATTCGGCGTGACCATATTGGCGACGTTTTGGTGGACTCCCGGCAAGGTTCAGAGACGCCGAAACTCAATACGCCTACATGGCAACAACCGTTGCCACCGCATTCGCTGGAAAACATCGGGGATGCCGAGATCAACACCACCAGTGTGGAGATAAAGATAGAGTTATGGAATGAATGGATCTGATTTGCGCTTGATATTGCCCGGAGATCGGCTAGAATCCAATCGTTCCTTTGTTTCTGTGGGGCCCTGCTATCTTGGTCTGACTCCTTCAGGTCGAAAGCATCGGTACGACATGTCTTCAGCCACGCCGCAACCTGTGCCGATGGAAGACCAGTTGATCGACCGTTGCCTCGGCGGAGATCACGAAGCCTTCTACGAGCTTATGCGCCCGTACGAGCGCGCAGTTTACTTCGCCGCCGTGGGCGTACTCCACAACCCTGCGGACGCAGAGGAGGTGGCGCAGGAAGCTGTGCTGAAGGCTTTCAACAATCTGACCAAGTTTCGTCGTGAAGCGAAGTTTAGTACCTGGCTCATCCAGATAACGATCAATGAAGCGCGAATGCGGTTCCGCAAAGACCGCGGCCACCTCTACGACTCCATCGACGAGCAGAAGACCGATGAAGAAGGCGACTATCGTCCGAAAGACTTTGCGGATTGGCGGAACATCCCCTCGGAGGAGTTGCAGCGAAGAGAGTTGCGCGAAGCGCTGAAAAGAGCGCTGGCGTCGCTGGATCCGAAGTACCGTGAGGTGCTGGTGCTTCGCGACGTGCAGCACATGAGCATCATCGAAACCGCGCAAGTGCTGGGCATCAGCGAAGGCCTAGTAAAGACTCGCCTACTGCGTGCAAGGCTGCAGATGCGCGACGCACTGGCTCCCGGTATCGACGCCTCCTGGACCACCGGCAGGGCCGAATTCAAGAAGGTCCGTCCATGGTGACTGATGTCTTTCCAATGCAACAAATGTTGCCGGTGTGAATCTAATCTATGGTGATTGAAATCAGCTGCGTTGAGGTCTGGCGCGAGATATCGAATTACATCGATGAAACGACCGACCCCGAATTACGTGATCGCATGGAAGCTCACTTCAGAGTGTGTAAGCACTGCTCCGCCGTCCTTGATGGTACGAAGAATGTGGTTAGACTGATTGCCGACGGTGCTGAATTTGAAGTTCCTACCAGCCTGAGCAAACGTATTTATAGCAAGCTGGATCGCCAGTTGGAAAAAAGTTAAAGCGGCAATCCGGCTGACTTTGTCGACGATATCCGACACATCCTGGTTATCCATGAACTTCGAAATTCTCCAATCGTTGTTCGGTTGCTTGCTCCACAATTCAAAGTAGCGGGTACGACGGTAAGCCGGCTCGCCGCCATTCCGTGGCGTGAGCGTCAACTCGTGCCATCCATGGTCAAAGGCGTTCTTTTCGAACACCGAGATGCCGAGAATGATGACATTGAGTTTGGCTTCATATTCAGCGAAGAGCTCTGCCAGAGAACGGCGAAGCTTTGTGGCGGCATCATCTCGATAGTGGGTGGGACGCGAGCCGGACATGTCCGTAAACTCGGGCGCAAAGACCGACAGTACGCGGTCCACGTCGGCGGTGTTGAATCCTTCGTGATAATTCGATTTCGCCACATTGATTGCATAGACATCATCCATAGGTACCAGCCCGATCGCAAAATCGAAAACAGTAGCATTAATCTTGGCGCTGTGGGGTGAAGATTCAAACCGTACCAACGCCGTCAGCCCAACAAAATTGGCAACAAAACGCCGAGGCCCAAAACCAGGAACCAAAGTGCGGGTGCGGGCGTTCCCAGCGGACGTACCCGACGCTTTTCGCGCATGGCGATGCGCGGGTCCAGTAGCAGCCATCGCGTGTAGCGATGCTCCAACAGCAGGAAGACGTATGCCGTTACGGCACCGAAGATCAGGTGCCCCATCAGCGACGGCAACAGGGCCGAGGCAGCTTCAGTGCTCCAGTCACAGACGCCGGTGAGCATCAGGGGCAATAACGTCATCGGCCCCAGATACCACCAGATCAGGCCAAACAGCCATCCCCACGCCACGCCGGCCCCGAGATTGGATGATTCGTTGCGAAAAAGCAATCCGAAGGTCATGCCGATCAGTGCACTCACCAGCAGGTGGAGCAGCAATCCGTGCCAGTTGGTGAAACTCGTGTCCACGCCCGCAACCTTCATCAGCACACCGGTCTTCAGCATGATGGGGCTGGACACAATGCCTCCGGCGAACCCGGCGAACGCTCCCCATCCCAGCGATTGCAGCACGCGCAATCCAGGCCCATGCGCTTCGCGATTCAGAGGATCCGATTGGATGAAAAGCCGCACCCAGATTTTGTCGAGCGTGGCGTAGCTCACCCCGAGAATCAACCCATACAAGATGTGGCCCACCAGCGCTCCGAACATGGCGCTCCCGCTTTCCGACGACCAGTCGAGTGGCGTACGCGAGAGAAGCGGGAAAATGGTTAGTGGACCCAGGAACCACCACAGCGTTGCGTATCCCACCCCCCAGCCCATGCTCGAGCCGTAACTGCGCACGTCGCGCTGGAACAGCAAGCCGAAGATCACGCCCATCAGCACCGCAATCACGAACTGAAGGGTGAGGCTGGAAGCGCGTGACGGCAAATCGCTCAGGCCAGAGAGCAACGGGAAGAATTCTCCCGCCGACATCCAACGATCAAAGATGAAGCCGCCTAGCAGCCCCGCCAGTCCTCCGGCCACTATGGCGCGTGTCCAGTTGAAGTAAGTGTCGGATGTGCTGGAATGCAGTCCGCCGCGAATACCCAGTACTAGGCCAACAGGCATCCCTAAGCAGACCAGGTACCCGACCAGCAACGGAAATTGGTCTCGTGTGTCACCCAGGCCCGCCATCGAGTGGGCTTGCCCGGTAAAGAGCGGAAGCAGTCCAGCGGGGAAGATCAACCACATGAGAAACGCAGCCGCCAGTCCCCAGATCAAACCGGCGCCAGCGCTGGTGGCGCGCCGCGCAAAAAGAATGCCGAACGCCAGTCCGAACGCTCCCCCAACGGCCGCGCCAAGCAGGATGGGCCTGCCCAGCGCGAGGCTCTGCAACACTCCCCCGCACAGCCCGACGACTAGGCTCACAGCGGCCTCTGCCCGAGTCAGGTTTCGTGGCTTGATCTCGGTGTTCACTGCGGCAAGCGCCGACAATGCCGACATGATGTCTTCTCTTCCCTTCTAGCGTAAATCGATAGTTTGGACAATGTCCTTAGGGAAAAACAGCTCCACTGTCCAGTCCACCAGCACGCGAATCTTACGTTCCAGCCCCGGTAGCTTGCCCAGGTAAATGCCCCGCCACATCAGCCATGCCAGCAAGCCCGAAAAACGCATGGCCTTGTCGCGCATGAACGGGACGGTTAGTTCTGCGCAGGCGGTCTGATGGCCCACAACACATAGGGCGCCCAGCGAGTCGAAATGAAACCCGCGTGCCGGGCGGCCCTGCAAACTGGCGCGGATGTTCTTCGCCAGCGCTTTCGCCTCCCGCAGCGCAAACTGCGCAGTCGGAGGACATGGCTTTCCCGATTTGGCATCCACCACGGCAGCGCAATCGCCCAGCGCCCAGAGTCCTGCTTGGCCAGGGACGGCGAGCGTGGCATCCACGATCACCGCGCCGCGCTTGTCTTTTTCCAGCGGCAGCGACTTGGTGAGCGGATTCGGCGCGGTCCCAGCCGTCCACACCAGAGTGTCGGCGGATATCTCACCGTCGCTGAGGACGACCGTACCCGGACGTGCATCGGCGAGCCGAGCATTCAGGCGAAACTCCACACCACGAGCTTCCATTCGACTTTGCGCATAACGGCCAAGCGACTCGCTCAGCTCAGGCAGAATTCGGTCTCGCGCATGCACCAGCACGACTCGCACATCCTCGCGCCGGAGGTTGGGATAGTCGGCGAGAATGCCGCGGGCGAAATCGTTCAGCGACCCCGCCAGCTCGACCCCAGCAAAACCTCCCCCGGCGATGACGAAAGTCAACAGCGGCTTTCGAGCCTCCGGATCGCTTTCACGGTCGGCCCGTTCGAACATCTCGATCACGTGATTACGAATCCGGATAGCGTCGATCAGGCTTTTGAAGTCGAAAGCCAGCTTCTGCACGTTCGTCAGCCCGAGATAGTTCGAAACCGCGCCCAGCGCGAAGACAAGATGATCGTAGGCGACTTCGCTGCGGCAGCTCTCGTTGCCGCCCATGCCGGCCTCAAGTGCTACCCGCTTGTTTTCCACATCGACACTGATGACACGCCCGCGAACGAAATCCGTGCGATGTAGCGATGTGCGCAGCGGCGTGCTGATGTGACTCGGTTCTAGGCTGCTGCCCGCCACCTCGGCAAGCATCGGAGTAAACAATAGTGCGTTGGTCTCGCTCACCAGCGAGATGGAAACTGAGGGATCTTTTTGCAACTCCTTTTCGAGGCATTCCGCCGTCGTCATTCCGGCGAACCCGCCGCCGAGAATCAGGATGCGTTTCGTCGGCTCCGGTGTAGCAGGCTGGGGCGCGGGTTCAGGGCCTAGCAGGCGCACAGCGACATCGTTCAACAACTGCACCAGCAGACCAAGCGTCACGCCGTAGAGCACCCAACCCACCAGGGCGGGAAAGTGCTCGCGCATCTGCGCCGCGCTCCATTCCGGCATCTGTCCAGAAAGCAGCGGTAACGCGATGACACTGACAACTCCCCAAAGCGGCACTCCGAGAGCACCAGCCGTCATCACGTTGTCGAGAAATGCCCTGGGGGTTTGCCCGGTGCTGAGTGCGAAGGCCGCGCCGATCGTTGCGCCGAGAAGCAAGCTCAGGTCGACGTGACCAGAGGTTGCGATCACGGCAGCCGAGGCCGCTCCGCCAGCCAGTGCCCCGACCACGCCTTGCCGAATCTTACTGTTCATTGCGTTTCCTCTGCAGCCCGATGCACCGCTGGTTGTATCAGCCGGTGAGATTCACAGCCCCGGAAGAAGTTTCGACTTTGCGGAGTAATGGGCCGGTAGTCGAGGCGGGGGTGCTGCCACCAGGGTTGCTCAGGTAGGTCAACTCCCTGACCCAGAAATTGCGAAAGCTGATGGGTTCGCTCTTGTCGCCATGGGCCTGCAGCTTAATGGGAGCGCCATCGAACGCTTTGTAAAACGGTTTGCCGATGTACAAAGTTTCGCCTTTCAGCTCGAAGTGTCCTCACCAGCACGCCGTTGAAGAAGGCGGTCACGTATGCCGGCGACTTGAGCGAGCCGTCGGAGTTGAACGTCGGCGCGGTCCACACTACGTCATAGCTCTGCCACTCGCCCGGTTTGCTGTTCGCGTTGACCGGCGGGGGAGATCGTTTGTAGATGCTGGCGGCCTGTCCGTTGACATACGTCTTGTTGTTATAGGAATCGAGCACTTGAAGTTCGTATCCGGCGTCACCCGGGCCGGTGGAGGCCGGGAAAACACCGCTATTGCCGCGGGACTGCCCCGAGCCGGTGATGTTCTCGGGACTTCCTGAGCGAAGTGCGGCTGCCCAACATGGATTCTGCACGCGCATTTAACGCAGGCAAGGAAGAAGTTGAGCTTGCCAAGGCTCAGAAGCGTGCGCCCAACGTGGAAATCGCGGGATGGTAGCAAGACAGCAACCGATCATACGCCTGGCAAGCACGAAGCCCGACTCGCACTCGGGCTTCGGCTCCTTCGGAGCTATTTGAGCTGGAGCGTGAATATGTTGCTGCGCCGATCGAAGCAGGCCAACAGAACGTCGCCGTTTGGGGCAAAGCCGTCTGCCATGCACGCGGTGTAGTTGGTGGGGACTGGTTCAGGGCCCAATAACTCCAGGCGGCGATCCTTGACTCGAACACGCCACAACGCATCGCCGTCAGTCCCATGGAAGTACACCCACTTGCTGTCGAAGGACCAAAAAGGATTGTGGACGTTGTTGTGGACGGCCAGCAGACTCCACTTGCCTGTCGCTAAAGCCTTCACCAGTGTCTTCAAGGAACTGGAGCCGATCCCGCAGTACAAAGCCACGGCGAAGCTGGCGGGCTTTCTGCAGGCAGTCAGACCTTCCCAACCCTGAACAAAATTGTCGGAGTACGGTCCCGACACCGTGCGTCCCATGGCGTGTCATTGAGGAAGATGGGGGAGGAGCAGTGATCGTACGGCCCTGAGCGATCGCGGTCACTGGCGCGAGGTAATCATTCGCGTTCTGAACGAGCCACGAGTAGACAGAAGCATATTTCACAACCGTCCGCTGGCCCAGGTCACTCCGCGCTGCATGAGTGCTCGTGCTTCTGGGATGTCCCACTCCTCCGGAGCGTGACCGATCGCACTGTAGAAGACGCGGCCACGTCCCCAGCGGCGTTTCCACGCCACCGGCATGACGGTTCCGGCAATCCACGGACAGGGCTCAGCACTGAAGGTAGTGGTCGCCAGAACCTCATTGTCGGGCGCAACGAGCATGTAGTACTGCTCAGAGCGCACCTGGAAATCGCTGAAGCCCGAGGTGATAGGATCCGTTTGCGATGTGATTTGGACTGTGTATTCTACTATGTCGCCAGGGTGGGCTGTGAACGATCCGCCAAGCAGGAAATGAAAGTTAGGATTGCTCCGGAAGGCGTCTGCGGTGCCGTGAAAGCCCACCAACCCTGTTCCTTCCTCTATGGCTTGCAGCACTCCCTGCTCTTGTTTCCCCGTGAGTTCTCCCTGGGTCCACACCGGAAGAATCAGATCGCGTTGATTGAGGTCCGATGATTCCAGAACCGCCAGGTCGGGCGTGATCTCAACGTCGAAGCCATCGAAGAGGCGATCTTTGGCGAGAGCGGCAAACCGTTCTGGCTGGTGTCCAGGCCAGCCGCCGTACAGAATCAAGGCATTCGGCATAGAGTGCTCCGATTAGGCCATAGGGCGATAAGAAAGTTCCACACGATTTCCGTCAGGGTCGAGGATCACGCTCTCGTAGTAGCCGTCGCCGGTCATGTGAGGTCTCTCAAGAACAGCGCACCCAGCGGTTTCGAGGGTGGCGGTCAACTGGTCGATTTCCCCGGCTGTATCGGGGGCGAAGGCGATGTGAATGAAGCCGGTGAATTGGCGGTAAATATCATCGATGCTGCGAGGTACAGACGGCATCTGCATGATCTCGAGACGTGATCCGCCGGCGAAGGCGATGAAATAGGAAGCGAAGTCCTTAGATGGATTCTCGTACCGCGGTCCAGCGACGCCATTGAAATGGTGAACATAAAAATCCTTGAGTCGCTCAAGCTGGGTGGTCCAAAGCGCAATGTGTTCGAGAGCGATCACGAGCAGAATCCTTTCGTGCAGAACAACGCTAACGACTCTGTGGGAAGCAGCCTATCCCATACTAATTCGTCGGGAGATCCTACGTTCTACGCGGGCCGGTTTCGGGCTGAAT
>Ga0306920_100005872_pt1 | contig 15915 bp, 12 predicted proteins | sample flu12Cox44000170_FD_204666 | JGI IMG/M metagenome (GOLD analysis project Ga0306920, IMG submission 204666) | Lab enrichment of tropical soil microbial communities from Luquillo Experimental Forest, Puerto Rico - flux4day.12C.oxic.44.000.170 (v2)... | ecosystem: Environmental > Terrestrial >... | reverse complement strand
CACCGAATGGGCCGCTGCTGTTGGCGTTTGCCGCGATGAAGACGGCTACCTCATCACCGGACCCGATCTCAACTCCCACGGCATTCTTCCCACCAAGTGGCCGCTCGAGCGCGCTCCGTACTACCTCGAAACCAGCATGCCCGGGCTGTTCGCGGCGGGCGACGTCCGCCACGGCTCGGTCAAGCGCTGCGCCTCCGCGGTCGGCGAAGGCGCCATGGCCGTCACCTTTGTCCATCGTTATCTCTCCACCATCTGACCCTGGCACTCTCTTGCCGTCATCCCGACACCGCTGCCGGGGCTGGCGGAGACCCCGGCGTATTTTGCTGGCTCGCACCGAAGCGATCGTGGGACGATGTACGTGCCCGCCCGCGTCCCTCGAATCACCTCGCCAGCGCAAAGGAGCTAGATCATGCCGCCCTGCACACACCTCTCCCACGTCCACAAAGTTACCCCGCACACCAAAGGCTGCGAAGAATGCCTAAAAATGGGCGATACCTGGGTCCATCTCCGTCTCTGCCTCGAATGCGGACATGTCGGCTGCTGCGATTCCTCCAAAAACAAACACGCCACCAAACACTTCCATCGCACGAAACATCCCATCATGCGTTCTCTCGAACCGGGCGAATCCTGGGGCTGGTGTTACGTCGACGAGATCGAGCTCGATTTCGCCTAAGTCTGTGCAAGGCCTGCGCTCCGCCCTTTCTGTGAGTGTTGTGACGCCGGCTTTCATACCAGCGTGCTTGCCTCTGGTGTCATCCTGAAGCTGCCTACCGCAGGCAGGCCCCGCGCTCCTTGCGTGCGAAGGATCGCAATCGCTGCATCTTGTGGCCTCGACCGTGCAACCAATGCCATGGCTCTGGCTTCGTAACCTTATCCGCCCTCCTTCACTCTCATCTACAGCAGGACACATTATGTATAGTCGCTCGCTCTTTATCGCTGCTGGCTTTCTTGCTTTGTCCTCAGTGCTCGCCTTTGCCCTCGTCGGCGGCTCCGCAACCTCCCGCCACGAGTCTAAACCTTCCAATCCCTCTTCCGCTCGACCCGTCCTCGTCGAACTCTTCACCTCCGAAGGCTGCTCCAGTTGCCCTCCTGCCGATTCTCTCCTCAAACAATTGTCCGAGGAACAGCCCATCGACGGAGCCGAAATCATCGCTCTCGAAGAGCACGTTGACTATTGGAATCACCTCGGCTGGAGCGATCCGTTCTCCTCTCCCGACTTCACTCGCCGCCAGGAAACCTACGCCACCACCCTCCCCGACGGCGGCGTCTACACTCCTCAAATGATCGTCGACGGTCGCGTTCAGTTCGTCGGCAGCCTATCTAACGAGGCCCGCGAAAAAATCCAATTGGCCGCCGCGCATTTGAAGTGGCGCCTGCTTCTCACGTCCGTCGCCACGTCGAAACCGCGATCGCGCTCCTTCGAACTCCGTCTCGACGCACCGCCGCCCGGGAACTCGGAACTCTGGCTTGCTGTCACCGAAAAAAATCTCCGATCTCGCGTCACTGCCGGCGAGAATTCCGGCGAAACCCTCCAGCACGCGCCGGTCGTCCGCCTGCTTCGTAAAATCCAATCAGTCCCGTCCTCCGTCGTTGAGCCCATCCGCATCAACTTCGACCTGCGCCCCGGCTGGAATCCCGCTAATCTGACCGCCGTGGTCTTTCTCGGCGACTCGCACTCCCATCAAATCGTCGCAGCCGGTCTCTCCCCTATCGCTCCCTGATTCTCGTCTCTGCGCGGTCTCTCCCTCGGACCGTCAGCAATCAGGGCTCGTATCCTGCGCAGAAAGCTCTGCAAGTCTCAACGAGTACGTCCGCACGCTCCAGGCCCGCCCCGTCGCTCGTTCCTGGCACCCTTTCTGACAAGCCTCCAAACGCGAGCTTGCCTTTTGCAGCCAAGCTCCAGGGCGAAGGATCATCCAACCCTTCGGTCTTGCCTCCTCCAACCCTGTCCGGACCTGACTACGGTAGGCAAGCGGAGGGCGTCGGCTCTCTCTTCCACGCCATCTCTTGGGCGTCCGCGCCTCGCAACGGGGGGATCGCGCCATGAGTCAGACACCATTCGGCTCGACGCGTCCCTGAATCTCCTTTCGGCCAGCTAATCTTGACCTCTCCCCACCCGTTATCTACTATTACAATTCTTTCAGATTTCTTTCTCCGCTCCCCTCGCTCCTCTGCAAAATAAAACCAGCGGGGGTCCCCGCTGGACGGTGTTCGATGAAGCTCAGAGGTCTGACCTGGCTTTTCCCAGTTGTCCTTTTACTCTCACCCCTCTCAGCCCACGCGCAACCTCCGTCCGCCCACAACGTGTCTCCGAGCGACGCCGTCGTCTCCGTTCAGGAACTCGCGATGCCCGCCAAAGCTGCACGGGCCTTGGAAAAAGGTACGAGCCTGCTCCTCAAGGGCGAAGCAGAAGCCAGCCTCCCCTACTTCTCCACCGCCATCAAGCTTGCCCCTGCCGCTTTTCGCGGCTACCACAATCGCGCTCTTGCCTTCTACCGGCTCGGTCAACTCGATGCCGCCGCGCTCGATTTCCGGAAGTCCATCGACCTCTCGAACAGCACCTTCGCGCCCTCTCTGTTCGGACTTTCCATGATCCTTTACCAGCGCTCTCAGTTTCCCGAGGCCGAATCCCTGGTTCGCAAAGGCCTCTACGTCAACTCGGGCTCTGCCGTGGGCAAATATTGTTTGGGACTCGTCCAGTATTCTCTCGGACGGATCTCTGAAGCTCTACAAAGTGCTCTCGACGCCCTCGGTCGCGATCCTGCGTTCGCCGACGCCCGTGTGCTGCTCGCCCGCATTCACGAACGCCAGCACAATCCTTCCGCCGTCATCGCCGATGTCCAGGCCTACTTCAAACTCGATCCCCGCGGTCCTCTGCAAGACGAAGCCCGCAAACTCCTCGAGCGCGCCCAACAAAATCTCGCCGCCCTCTCCGCCTTTGCCTTCTACGAAACGCCCTAACGGGTCGCCCTCATTGTGTCCTTCCGATGGAATCTCAACCCGTGCGTCTTGCCTCGCTCCTCGCCCGAGCCTGCCCGGCCTACCGCATTTCCCCCTGCCCCTAGCGGCGCCACAATTTCATACGGCCCCAGTCTTGTTCCCGGAGAAAGCGTCGTGAGCGCCCGCAATTATACCCCCACCCCCGTTCACCTTTCGCCATCAAGGTACTTCGGTACCGTAGGCCGCTTGCCCTACACATGTTAGAAAAGGGAAAGGTGCCCGCTTAAATGAAAAGACTATTCCTCGGCCTTTTCTGCGCTGTACTCCTGGCCGGCCCCGGCCTGCTTCCCGTGGCCTCGGCCCAAGGCTGGTGGTGGCACCATAAAGGGGCCGGCCCCGCCGGTGTCGGCTCGACAGGCAAGACCAAAAAGACCAAAACCCATCGCGAGAAGCCACATCACGACAAGACCGAGCCTCTCCACAAATTCCCCAAGTCCATTGGCAGGTGGCACAAGGGCCCAGGCCCTGCCGGCGCCGGCGTTAAATAGCCTGCCTGCCCCAAACCGCCGGAGTCTCGGAGCGACGGCTCCCTCTCTTGCGCTCCTCGCGAGACGACCGACCGCATCTCTGCATCTAATGCGCATAGCGTCAAAGGATCAACCCCATGGCCGACAAACTTGATTCCCTTCGTGCCGATCTTCTCGCGCTTCTCACCAGCGAAAACGCCCACGCCACATTCGACGCCACCGTCAAAGACCTCCCCGCTGACCTTCGCGGCAAACGTCCCAAAGGTGCACCTCATTCACCCTGGGAACTCCTCGAGCACCTCCGTATTGCACAATGGGACATCATCGAATACGCCCTTAACCCCAAGCACAGCTCGCCCGATTTCCCTTCCGGCTACTGGCCCAAATCTCCCGAACCTCCCGATGCAACAGCGTGGGACAAGAGCGTCGCCGCTTTCCGTTCCGACCTGAAAAAACTCGCCGCCAGAATCGAAAATCCCCCTACTGATCTCCTCGCCCCGATTCCTCACGCGAACAACCAATCTCTCCTCAACAAAGCGCTCCTCGTGGCCGATCATAACGCCTACCATATCGGCCAACTCGTCCTCGTCCGCCGTCTCCTGTCCTCCTGGCCTTGATTCTCGAACTTCGGGTTTTCGCTTCACGGAGGATCTCTGCTCTGTTGGCCGCGCTATAATCCGCGTTTCTCTTTCTTCGCTTCGCTCTCCCCGCTCTTCCTCCGGAAATGCAGGAGTTTCTTCACTTCCGCCACCGCCGCTCCGCTCTCGTCCTTCACTTCTACCGCGTACTCCCTCTCGATCTTCTCTTCTTTCTCCAGCGCCTTTCTGATTTCCTCGATCTCCCCCTCTGCCAGCCGAAATTCGGCCCGCACTGTTCCTCGTCCAGGCCTTCGAAATCGGACGCTCGCGCTCTTGTCCCACACAACGTATTCCCGTCCCAGATTCTCGATCAGCATCACCATGTAAAACGGATCCGTCATCGAATACAGCGACCCACCGTAATGCGTCCCCACATAATTCTGGTTCCATCTTCTCAACTTCATCTCCACGTCGACCGCGCGCCAGTCCACGTCCCACCGGGTCACGCGAATCCCCGCACCCAGAAACGGCGGCCACCAATTGATCATCCGCCGGATATTCCGCATTACAATATTCCTCACGCCTCTACCCTCACTCTCTCTTTTGATGGCTTCGCGCGGCACGTACCGCCCTTGCAACCCGCTGGCAGCGCTCCCGTCCCTCCGGTAAGCTTAATTCACGTGACGGAACCTTCTTTCATGACGGAAATCCCCGAGTCCATTGGACCTTACAAGATCCTGTCCAAACTCGGCGAGGGAGGTATGGGCGTCGTCTATAAAGGCCTGGATCAGCGCCTCGATCGCGTCGTCGCACTCAAAGTCATCTCCAATATCGGTCCCGACGCTACGCGGCGCCAACGTTTCTGGCAGGAAGCGCGCGCTGCCGCTCAGGTGGCTCATCCCAATGCCTGCAGGCTTTACGACGTCGCCGAAGAACAGAATCATCTCGTTCTCGTTATGGAGTTCGTCGAAGGCGAATCCCTCGCTCTCCGCATCGGCCGCGGCGCTCTTCGCACCCAGGAAGCTGCGCAAATCGTTCTTTGCATCCTCTCCGCTCTCGGCGCCTTCCACAAAGCCGGCATCGTTCATCGCGACGTCAAGCCCGGCAACATTCTCCTCTCCCCCTCAGGCACCAAGCTGATGGACTTCGGCATCGCGAAACTGAGCCCCGTGCACTCTCCCAGTGAAAGCGACGTCACTCTCACCGAAGTCACCCTCCCAGGACTCTTTCTCGGCACTCCCCGTTACGCTTCGCCCGAACAGTTCCGAGGCGTTCCCGTTGACGCCCGCTCCGATCTTTTCTCGACCGGCGCTCTCTTCTTCGAAATGCTCACCGGTCAATCGCCTTTTCCCGGTGAATCCTTCGGTGAAATTGCGCACTCCGTCTTGCACGCCCGCCCACCGGCGCTCAGCGGTTCTCCAGCGATTTCCGCTCTTGGCCGCATTGTGAGCGTCGCGATGGCCCGCGACCCTCGCGACCGCTACTCCACTGCCGAAGCCATGGCCGCCGATATCCGCGCGGCTTTGCTCTTGGACGGCACTGACAGCGCCGCCTCCGCCCGCGCCTTGCGCAGGCTTATCGTTCTTCCCTTTCGCCTCTTGCGTCCCTCCGCAGAAATCCAGTTCCTTACCTTCAGTCTTCCCGAAGCCATCACCGTGTCCCTTGGAGGACTCGAGAACCTCACTGTGCGTTCCTCCATTGTTGCTGCGCGCTACGGTGATGACTCACCCGATCTCCAGAAGATCGCCTCCGAAGCTGAAGTCGATGTCGTCCTCACTGGAGCTCTCCTCCAACTCGGCAAGCAATTGCGTATCACCGCCCAACTCGTCGAAGCGCCCAGCGGCACTTTGCTATGGTCCCACTCCTCGCAGGGCACAACCCACGAACTCCTCGAGCTTCACGACGACCTCGTTCGCCGTGTTGTTGATTCCATTCTGCCCTCCCTCACCGCCAGCGAGCAGCAGTCCCTCCAGCAGGAACGTCCCGCCAGCCCCACCATTTATGAACTCTACCTGCGCGCTAATGAATATAGCCGTCAGTGGGAAAACCTGCCCGCGGCTATTGAAATGTACGAACGCTGCGTCGCCGCCGATCCCTCCTACGCTCCTTCTTGGGCCAGGCTCGGCCGTGCTCGCTGGCTCTGGGACAAATATCAGTTCGGTTCTCGCGAAGGTCTTCGCGCCGCTGATGAGGACTTTCAGAAGGCCCTGCAACTCAGCCCCAACCTCCCTCTCGGCCATAATCTCTACACCCCTCTTCAAGTCGATCAAGGCCGTTCCCTCGACGCGATGAAGCGTCTCCTTGATCGCGCCCCGCGGCGCCGCGGTGATGCCGACATCTTTGCCGGACTCGCCCACGTCTGCCGCTATTGCGGCCTTCTGCAGGCCGGCCTTTCTGCATATCAGGAAGCTCGCCGTCTTGACCCGCTCATCCCTACCAGCGTCAACCACACCTATTTCATGCTCGGCGACTACCAGCGCTCTCTTGAAACCTCCGGCGGTGATTTCGGCTTCGCGATCGCTCTCGACCTCGCCATGCTCGGTCGTACCGACGAGGCCATTGGCGTGCTTCGCCAGAAAGAGCCCCTTACCCCCTGGCGTTTGGGGAAATTGTATTTAACTTCTCTTCGCGCTCTTCTCGAAGGCGACCGCGCGCAAAGTCTCAAGGAAAGCGACGAGCTCGCCGCCGCCACTTTCCGCGATCCTGAAGGTTTCTACTATCTCGCCAGGCAGTTCGCTTTTCTTGGTGAACGTGCCAAGGCCCTCGAGCAGCTTTCCCGCTCCATCAAGAACGGCTTCTTCTGCTATTCCGCCATGGTCCGCGACCCCTGGCTCGACCCCCTCCGCGGCCACGAGGAGTTTGTCCGGCTTTTGCGTCAGGCCCACGAACTCCACCTCGACGCGCTCAAGACCTTTTTTGCCGCCGACGGCGCCTCTCTCCTCCGCATCTCACCCGAAAACCCCTAAACATCTCCTTTTGGTGCCTCCGCTTGTCTTGACAAGCGAACAATGCCTGTGTTCTCGAGGCGCCTCATCAGCCGGCCGTCTAGTTTTCCGTCATCCCAACCTGCCTGCCGAAGGCAGGCGCAAGCAACGCGACGCCCGCTTTTTCCTATCTTCTAACTTCCTCCCTCACTCCCAATCTTCCCTGCAACTGCCTCTTGTATCTCCGGCTCAGCCGCAATCTCGTCCCATTACCGAGCACTACGTCGGTCCCGCCTTCTTCGCTCACCTCCAGCCTCCGCACCCGTTCCAGATTTACGATCGCCGACCGGTGTATTCGGCAAAACGTCCCGGTGCCCAGCTCTTCTTCCACTTCATTCATACTTCGCCGCAGCAGATGTGTTGTCGCCCCCGCATGCAGGCACACGTAATAGTCCGCTGCCTCAATCCAGTCAATCTCCGAGATCTTCAGGAACAGCATTTCTCCCGCATTCTTGATCGCCAGCCGCTCGATTTTTCTTGGCGCATCCTTCAACGCAATTCTTTCTTTCGCTCGCTCCAACGCCCGTGCAAACCGCGCGTTGTCGAACGGCTTCAGCAAATAATCGAGGGCCCCCGCCTCAAACGCCCGCAACGCATATTGGTCATACGCCGTCACAAAGACCAGCGCCGGCGGCAGGTCCTTCCCCAACTGTTCGAGCACGTCAAACCCGTCGCACTCCGGCATCTGCACATCCAGAAACACGAGCTCCGGTTTTCTCGCCCGGATCTCCCGCAGCGCCTCTTTTCCCGATCCGCATTCACTCACCAACTCAATTTCGGGATCGCGCCCCAGCAGCACTCTCAGGCTGCTCCGGGCCAGCGGCTCATCGTCGACCACCACCGTCCGTATTTTCCCCCGCTCTCTCCCGAACTGCGCCACCTACCCCTCCCGATAAGGTACCGACAGCGACACCCTCACTCCTCTCCCCGCATTGCCCATGTTTAACTCGAACCCATCGCCGTACAAGCTCTCGAGTCGTGTCCGAACGTTGCTCAGCCCGATCCCGCCGTTGCTCTGATCCCAGTCCGCGGGCAATTGTGGACCGTCGTTGTATACACTCACAGTTAGCATGCCATCCGAACGCTCCACGCCGATCTCAATCGCGCCTCCTTGGGCGCGCTTCGCGATTCCGTGCTTCACAGCGTTCTCCACGATCGGTTGCAAAATCAGCCCCGGCACTCGGGCCCTGCAAAGCTCCTGCGGCACATCCACCCGCAACTCCAGCCGCTCCGCAAATCGTGCTTTCTGAATGTCCAGATACTTCTGGAGGAATTCCAATTCCTCTCCAAGCGGTACTTCCTGCCGTTGCGAATCGTTCACCACGCGTCGCAGCAAATCGCTCAGCCCCGCGATCATGTTTACCGCCGCATCACTTCGTCCCTCACGAATCAAGCCTGCAACCGCGTTCAGCGTGTTAAACAAAAAGTGGGGCTCAATCTGTTGTCGCAGCGCAGTCAACTGCGCCTTCGAAAGCTGCTCGCCGAGCCGCGCTGCCTCCATTTGCTGCCGCGCCAGCCTTTCCCTCGATTCCACCATGTACCCCAGCAGCAAGATGCATCCATACAGAATCACAGACCCCAGCAGCTGATTGAGAAATTTGTGAAGAAACAGTGCCCCGTACGGCCCCGGCGGCTCCGAGTAGGCCCACGGGTCCAGCAGCATTTCGATTCCGGCCACCAGCCCCGCGTATGCGAGTCCGATGCCAACACACGCTGCCCCGTGCACAACCCACGGCGCCAACTTCTTCCAGCGCAGTGGGTATTCCCATCCGAGCCGCAGCACGATTGGCGTCGCCAGCGCCCAAGGCAGCCACCCGAGCGCCTGCGTTATGAACAGATACGCCCACCGGTGGTGCATGTGCTCCGCGCGCATCACCACCACGGTCTGTGTCGCATCCCACAACGCGATCCCCGCCCAGATCGCCCCAATCCAATACCAACGCGGCGCGCGCGGTTCTAACTGTGCTCTTTCCATGCCAGAATCATACTCTCAGCCCTGCGGTGCCGCCTTAACTTGCAGCCAATCGTTTCTTTTCTGCAGGCAGCGGTCCTATTCTGGCTCCGGCGAACAGGCGGAGCGCCAGTGCCGGTTTGTCCTCACCCCAGGAAATGCAGCCAATCACCCACTCCCTGCAGCCACTGGTCTGGCCTTTCTCTCGTCCCCGCCGCATACTCCGCACCATGGTTACCAAACTGAAAGTCGCGCTCCTCAGCGGAGCAGTTCTCCTCTCCGCTGCAACTTTCCGTCTGAACCCGAAACCCTCGCCGAGTTCCGGCCCGGAGTACACCAGCGATGGCCACCTCCGTTTTCCCGAGCATTATCGCGAATGGGTCTACCTCACCACTGGCTTCGACATGAGCTACAACCCGGCGATGGATATGGGCCACCACATGTTTGACAACGTTTTCGTGAATCGCGAAGCCTATCAGGCCTTCCTCGAAACCGGCACGTGGCCCGACAAAACCATGCTCGTTCTCGAAGGTCGTCGCGCGGAAAGCAAGGGCTCCATCAACAAGGCTGGACATTTCCAAGGCACGGACACCATGGGCTTCGAAGTGCACGTGAAAGACGAATCGCGTTTCCCAGGCAAGTGGGCTTTCTTCGGCTTCGGCGATACTACGCCCGCCAAAATGATTCCGCGCTCCGCCGAGTGCTACTCCTGCCACGCCGAACACGCCGCTGTCGACACGACTTTCGTCCAGTTCTATCCAACTTTGCTCTCACTCGCCACGAGCAAAGGCACCCTCTCCCCCAGCTATCTAAAAGAAAACGCGCCTGCAGAATCCAACGACGCATCGAAACCAAACGCCGACAGCAAGCCCTATCCCTGATTCACTTGCATCACTGCTTGTCATCCCATCCTACCTGCCGCAAGGCAGGCGGAGAGGTTAACGCCGTTTGCTGGCTTGCAACGGAGGGACTCTGACAACGAGCAAGTGTCCCGCGCTCCCTCGATGGAACTATCTCCACTTGTGATCCTGAGCGTGCTGCGTTTCGTCAATGGTCGCTCCGTCTCTTTGCTCCCCCGCAAAGATTCTTTCTCTCCAACACATACTATTCGTTGCGCATAGCGGTGACGTCCCGCGGGCTGCCGCAGGCCGACATTGCTAGACTTGGCTTCTTTGGTTCCGCCCGCCTCTGTACGAGCAGTCCGCCTCCCTATTGAAGGAAGGGAGGCGGACCGTTCGTTCTTTAGCGCTGGCTCGTAACCGAGGGATCGCGGCACGGCGTGATCCCAACCGCTGTGTCTTCGCTCACTCGGTCATCTCTCGCTGCCTACCGCTGGCAGTCTGCGCAGCGAGGGCTTCCTCTTTTTATTTCGTCTACTCATACCTCAGTGCCACGATCGGGTCCACCCGCATCGCCCTCCGCGTTGGCACCACGCCTCCAATGACCGCCGCCGACAACAGCACCATTACCGTCCCGGCGAATACCGCTGGATCATTCGGCGACACGCCCACCAACAACGAACGCAACACTTTTGTCGCACCCAGCGCCAACAACAACCCAATCACTAATCCCGGCACCAGCGGCGCGATCCCCTGTCGAAACACAAGCCCCGCAATATCCCCGCGTGTCGCTCCCAGTGCGATGCGCAATCCAATCTCCTGCGTTCGCTGGCTCACCGCCTGCACTATCACCGCATACAACCCGATTGCCGCTAGCACCGTCGCCACCACGGCAAAGGCCGTGCACATGGTGCCAAAAAGGCTCACCGTCAGCCGGCTTTCCGCAATCCTCTCCTCGAGCGTTCGCACTTCATACACCGCCAGATTCGCGTCTATCCGCTGCACCTCGTGGCGGAAACTGTCCGCCAGTGTCGCCGGAGGCACTTCGGTCCTCGCCACTAGAAACATTTGCCGTTCCGGCTCTTCCGCGAACGGCAAATACACCAGCGGATCGTGCTTCAAGTGCTCCCTGAAATTTTGCAAGATGTCCGGCACCACTCCCACCACCAGCAGCCACGGCCCCGGCGCCGCGCTCTCTCCCATCAGACGCATTCGCTTGCCCAGCGCCTCCTCGCCTGGCCAGAACTTCGCCGCGAACGTCTCGTTTACCACCGCCACGGGCGGGCCCGCCTGTCCATCCGCCCCCAGAAACAGCCGCCCTCGCCGCGCCTGCACCTGCATCATCTCGAAATAATTGTTGCTCACTACCAGGCTACCTACTTCGGGTCGCTGCCTCGCGTCGTTGTTCTTTCCCTCAAACTCCACGCCAAATGGAATCCAGTTCCCCAGCGGCAACTGTGACGCTGCTCCCGCCATGGCCACGCCCGGCAATCCCTTCAGCATCTTTGCCAGATTCTCGTGAAACTCAATCCAGCTCTCGGGATTCTTGTACTTCGCCTCCGGCAAATTCACACGCATGGTCAGCACATTCGCCGTAGTCACTCCAATCGGCGTGCTGTACAAATTCACCGCGCTTCGAATCATCAATCCTGCCCCGGCCAGCAACACCACGCAAAGTGCCATCTGGAACCCCACGAGCGCATTCGACGCCCGCAATCCAAACTTGCTCCCCGTCACACCGCTCCCGCCGTCCCTCAACGCTGCACTGATCTCCGTCTTCAGCAGACGCAGAGCCGGTGCGAGTCCAAACAAAATCCCCGTTCCAATCGAAATAGCCCCAAGATAAAAGAGCGCATTTCGGTCCAGCGTCAAATGCAGCCAGATCGGCTTCACCTGTGTACCCATGCCGCGGTCAAACCACCGCAGCCCGCCGACCGCCACAAGCAATCCGAGAAGTCCTCCAGCCACCGACAGCACCACGCTCTCCAGTAAAACCTGACGCAAGATCGGGATCCTTCCCGCCCCAATCGCGACGCGGATCGAAATCTCCCGGGCGCGTTCCGCCGCTCGCCCCAACAGCATATTCGCCACATCCGCGCACGCGATCAGCAACACGAATCCCACCGCCACAAACAGCACCAGGAACAGCGGTTTCATGAAATACACGCCAGTAATCTCCATGATCGGCCGCACGTCCGCTGTAAAGTCCTTGTTTGTCTCGGGATACTGCGCCGCAAGTCGCCCCGCAATTGCCTCCACCTCCGACCGCGCCGTCGCCAGTTCCACGCCATCACCTAGCCGTCCAAACAGAATCAACTCGCGGTTGTCTCGTTTTTCTCTTGCCGCGTCCGGAACGAGCGGCACCCACAAATCCGTCTCTTCAGGAAATCTACGTCCAGGTGGCATCACTCCGATCACCACGCGTGGCGCTTCGTCCAAGCGCACCGTTTTCCCGATGATTCCTGGGTCCTGCGCGTACCGGTCCCGCCACAGGTGATACCCCAGCATCAGCACCGGCGCCGCGCCTGGCTGTTCGTCTGCCACAAGGAAATCTCGCCCCAGCAGGGGCTTGTGCTGCACGACCGAAAACCCGTTCGAAGACATCTGCACACAGTAATACCTCTCCGGCAACGCACTCTGGTCGCTCAAGTTCACGGGCACAAACCGGTAGGCCGCCAGTCCCGCAAACGACTTCAGCTGTCTACGAAAATCCCGAAAGTCTGGATACGAGACTGTCCAATCCTGCTCATGCAGCTTGTTTGTCGAGCTCACAATCACTATGCGGTCGCGATTCTCGAGCCCCAGGTCCCACGTCAGCGCTCCGTTCACGATCGAATACATCGCGGTGTCCGCGCCGATCCCCAGCGCCAGTGCGATCACCGCCGCCACCGTAAATCCGGGACTCTTCATCGACATCCGCAACCCAAATCGAAAATCCCGCCACAGGTGATCGATCCAACTCATCAGCAGCGCCTCACGGCACTCCTCCTTGAACCTCTCCACACCTCCAAACTCGATCCTCGCCCGCTGTTCTGCCTCTTTCACCGCCACACCGGCTTGCTTCAGATCCTCCGCCCGCGCCCGGATATGCGCGCGAATCTCCTCGTCCATTTCCTGCTCGACGCGCTTCCGCCGAAACAACGCCGTCGCCACCGCTCGCCACCAACTCAGCAATCCCATACTCCCTCCCCGTTTTCGTTCACCACATGTGCCCTCGCCTGTCATCCCGACTCTGCCTACCGCAGGCGGGCGGAGTGGCTCGGCTCTTTCTTCCGCGGCGCTCTAGCGTGCGCCGGGCCACTGAGCCGAAGGATCCTGGTAAGGTTTCTACCGTACGCATCTCGATGAAGACCTCTGTACGGTTCTTCCTCAGATCTCCTCCGCCTCTGCTCCCAGCACCGATCCCATCGCCTCCACCAGGCGCCTCCATCCATCAGCTTCCGAGCGCAGTCGTTTTCGTCCCGCTGCCGTCAGTTCGTAAAACTTCGCGCGCCGGTTGTTCTCCGACGTTCCCCAGTTCGCCTTTAAATATCCCTGCTTCACCAGCCGGAACAGAGCCGGATACAGCGCCCCCTGCTCGATCAACAGCGCCCCATGCGAAATCTGTTCAATGCGTAGCAGTACACCATAGCCATGCAGCGGCCCTAGCGAGACCGCTTTCAAAATCAGCAGATCCAATGTTCCGGGAAGAAGCTGCGCCTGCTCGCCCACTGTCGCCTCCTAAGATGGTTAGGAGACTAACCCTTCTCTCCTAAGCTGTCAAGGAGAGTCTCTCCGGCCCGCAATTCCTTTCACGAACTGCTAGTGGCTTCCTGTTCTCGGCCTGCTGTCTTAGCATGGTCGTGTTTGTTCACGCGCGGTTTCGCACCAAGGTAGCGATCCCTGGCAGGACGCTACCCTCACCCATGTTTACACTGCTGCTACCGTCCCGCGATTCCCCGGTACCATGCGCCAGCCCAAGCACCTTACGAGACGAACGAGTTCCGCATACTGCTGCCGGCAGCATCATCACTCCCACAAGTTGATGGCACTCCGGGGACACTCGGCGGGCGGCCGCAACTCCACATCCCTTTGCCGCCGTCGTAATCCCGCTTAATCCCAAGATGGGAATCGCCGGTGAAGAGGTTGAGTAGGGTGAAGTCTACCTTGGGTTAACCTGCTGATCCGAGTTCAATGGACGGTATAACAACGGTCGGTCTGTGACTTTCATCAAGTTGTTCGCGTTTTTGTTCTCCCGCGACCGTCACGGGCCTTATCTTCGTTCTTCTTCGCCGCTGCGCTTCGGTTCCGCGCCGACGCTGCTTACCTCAATTGTCTTCCCACAAAACGCAATCTCGCCGTTACCGCTCTTCCCTGTCCGCCGCTGAATGCCCCGAAATTCGGCGCGTCAATGTTATTCACCACCACATCCGGATTCTGCCGTCCGAGAATATTGATCACCGCCACGCGCACCGCAAACACGCGATGGCTAAACCCGAATTTCTTTTCCACCGCAATCGTCAAGCTCGCGTAATCCGGAAATCGCAGCGAATTTGGCGGGCCCACCAGAAACTGCTGCTGGTTGATCACGCTATAGGGATACCCTGTCCGGTATTCAAGAAAATACGTAAACAGAATCCCCCAAATCGGCGTTGGAACGCTGCCCCACGTCAGCAGCCGGTTCGGCGCATCCCAGGACAGCGGCCCGGGCTGCTGCGGCGCGAAGTACAACTGTCCGAGCACCGGATCCAGGTCCTGGTCAGTCGTGGCTTTCGACCTCGTGTAACTTCCGAAAAGCATCGTGCCATTTGAAAATGTGTGCCGCGCCGAGATCGTCACGGCCCGGTATTTGTCCCGCCGCGTAGTCTGCAGCAGAAAATTGCTGCCGATATTCCCCGGTGATTCTGTTTCGTACACCAACTCGTGATGCCCGTCGCGCGCCAGCAGTTCCAGCGACAACAGCGTGTTTTCCCCCAACCGCTGCTGCCAACCCGCGCTCGCTATGTCGAAATAGGGTTGCTGCAACGATGCCAATCCCCCGGTCGGCCGCACAAAAAAACTCGACGCCGGCCCATCCACCGGCGTTGTTCCTGTTGCGTTATAAAGCGTGTCCACCTGCCACTGGTCGTAGGTTTGCCCGATTAACGAAAGGTTCAGGGGAATGTTGTACATCCCCCAGCCAAACGAAAACTTTGTGCGATCGCTCGAAAACGGCAAAAAGTTCACCGCCACTCGCGGCTGCACGAGCGCCGCCTGGAACAACCGGTCCCAGTCCGCTCGCACGCCCACCTGCGCCACCACATACCTGTTCGGCGTCCACTGATCCTGCACAAACCCGCCGGCCAGCGTATTACTCAACGAGAAGCGTGGATAGCCCGCGAACGTCGTCAGCCGGTCCAGCGTCAAATCGTTGCGCAGCGCTTGAATCTCTCCCCGGTCGTCATACGAAATCAGTTCGACGCTCGATAAATTCGCTCCCGCCGAAAGCGTGTGCGTTCCCATCCAACGCAGCGGCGAACTGATCGCGTCCGTAAACGCCTGGTACCGCCGCCCCATTTGCTCGGTTTGCTGGAAATAATTTCCTTCCGCGCCATTCACCAGCAAAACGTACGGTGCATTCCCCATCGGATTTGAGTCACCATAGTTTCGTTCCACGCCGATACCATACTCAAAGAGCGTTTTGCGCACGTAGCTTTGCACCTTCACAAACCCGAACAGCATGTTCGAACTGGTGTCCGACGTCGTCGAGATCGGGTGCAGTGCGTCGAGCCCGAAATTCGTGTTGCTCCGGTTGTTGTACAGAAACGCGATGTGCAGGCTGTTGTTGTTGGATATCTTCCAGAGCAACCGCGACCAACTGTCTCCTCCCCACTCGCTCCTCTCGTTCTCCCCCGATGGCAGCCCGTTCACGATACTCAGTGTGTGCACGAGGTCGAACGCTTGCGAAAACCAGAAGTGTTCCCTCACGATCGGCCCGGAAAACTCCACCCGCGGGTAGAAATTCCCGAACTGCACCCCCTCTTGCACATTGATCCCCGGGATAAAGTCAGTCGTGCCAAAGCGCCACCGGTCATCGCCTTCGCGCGTGTCGTAGCTCAGAATCGCCGCGCCCGGGTG
>Ga0306920_100005871_pt1 | contig 15915 bp, 13 predicted proteins | sample flu12Cox44000170_FD_204666 | JGI IMG/M metagenome (GOLD analysis project Ga0306920, IMG submission 204666) | Lab enrichment of tropical soil microbial communities from Luquillo Experimental Forest, Puerto Rico - flux4day.12C.oxic.44.000.170 (v2)... | ecosystem: Environmental > Terrestrial >... | reverse complement strand
CGGCGGGGGTGGGGGGGGGGGGGGGGGGGGCCCCCCCTTCAGTGAGGCTCCCAGGGTGCCACACCGCACCACCCCCACCCCCAACCCCTCCCCACAAGGGGGAGGGGAGCACACCGAGTGCGCGGCACGAGCTGCGTCATCACTTGCAGAACCGATCGCGCCATGACCGCCCCCACCCAAGACAAACAGAAGGAAATCGCCTTCTTCGACGGCCATGCCGCCGCGGACGACTACGACGTGTTCGAGCCGCAGGCGAGCGCGCGCATCGTCGATGCGTTCGTCAAGCTCACCGAGCTGCCCCCCGGCGCGCGCGTCATCGACCTCGGCTGCGGTTCCGGCACGTTCTGCGCGCTGCTGGCGCGCGCCGGCTACGACTGCGTCGGCCTCGACATCAACGCGAAGCTGCTCGAGGTCGGCCGCCGCAAGCATCCGCGCATCGAATTCGTCGCCGGCGACATCGAGCATCTGCCGTTCCCCGCCGAAAGCTTCGACGGCGCGCTGTTGAGCGGCGTGGTGCACCACTTCCCCGACCCCTCGCCCTGCGCCGCTGAAACCTTCCGCGTGCTGCGCCCGGGCGGGCGCTTTCTCGCCTTCGATCCCAACCGGATGAACCCGTTCATGTGGCTCTACCGCGACCGCTCCTCTCCGTTCTACAGCTCGGTCGGCGTGACCGCTAACGAGCGGCCCGTGCTCGCGCGCGAGGTGCGCATGGTATTCGCCCGCGCAGGCTTTGCGGTGACCTCGCATTACCTCGCCGGCCTCGCCTACCGCTACGTCGCCTCGCGCCGCGCGCAACTCGCGCTGCCGATCTACAACTTCATCGACCGCACGGTGTTCGGCCTTCCCGCGATGGAGCGGCTGCGCCCCTTCGTGCTCACCGCCGGGGCGAAGGGGTGAGATGGGCGGGGGAAAACGGTATCAGCGTCATTCTGAGGCGCTGCCTTAAAGCATCGTGTGAAGTGGAATGAGCGCGCAGCTAACTCGGTCTGCTCCCTCCCCCCTTGTGGGGGAGGGATGGGGAGGGGGGTGGTGCGGTGATGCAGGAGCATCGCCTCACACAACGACCCCCACCCCCAACCCCTCCCCAGCCGAAGTCGGGTCTACCCGATTTCGGCCACTTAATATGCCGGACTCGGGCAAGCCCGAGTCCGGGTGGGGAGGGGAGCACACCGAGTGCGCGGCGCTGTTGTGCGTCACGCAACAAAAATGACTCCCCAGCTCGACATCGTCATTCCCGTGTACAACGAGGGCCGGCAAATCGTGGCGGTGCTCGAAGGACTCGCGCGCGCGGTGAAAACGCCGACGCGCGTGCTCATCTGCTACGACCGCGAGGAGGACGACACGCTGCCGGCGCTGCGCGCCAACCCGCAGGCCTACGCCGGCCTTCCCGTCGAGCTCGTGCGCAACGAGGGGCGCGGCGTGCACGCCGCGGTGATGACCGGCTTTGCCAAGAGCACCGCGCCGTTCCTCCTGATGTTTCCCGCCGACGACCACATCAACGCGCCCATGCTCGACCGCATGGTGGAGCTCGCGCGCGGCGGCTGCGACATCGTCTGCGTCAGCCGCTTCATGCCGGGCGGCGCGATGATCGATTGCCCCTGGCTCAAGGCTCTCCTGGTGCGCAGCGCCAATTTCACCTTGCATCACATCGCGCGGCTGCCCACCACCGACGCCAGCAACGGATTTCGCCTGTTCTCGCGCCGCGTGATCGAGGAGATTGCGATCGAGTCGACGCAAGGTTTCTGCTACAGCATCGAGCTGTTGGTGAAGGCGCATCGGCTCAAGTGGAAGATCGCGGAGGTGCCGGTGACGTGGATCGAGCGTCAGGACCGCCGCAGCCGCTTCCAGGTTCTGCGCTGGCTGCCGGCCTATCTGCGCTGGTACTTCTACGCCTTCGCCACCACCTTCCTGCGGCGGCCGCCGAGCACGGTGCCGATGAGGGAGACGAGTTAATCGGCGGAAGAATTTGGCGACAGCGGAAAGTTATTGCCGCGTACTCGGTGTGCTCCCCTCCCCCTTGTGGGGAGGGCTGGGGGTGGGGGTCGTGCCATTCCTCCGCAGGTGGCGCCATCACTATCTCGCCGCACCACCCCCCTCCCCACCCCTCCCCTCCCCCACAAGGGGGGAGGGAGCAGACCGAGTTTGCCGCTTGCGTTGATTTCACTCCGCACAAACGCGGTCTAGGATGCCCTGCATGAAATACCCGCGCATACGCTCGCGCCGCACCACGGAAGTGTCGCCGTGGGTGAGCATCATCGCGCGCGAGGTGGAGTTTTCGCGTGGGCAGCCGCCGCAGGTCTATCACGCGGTCGAGCAGCCCGATTACATCTCGATCGTCGCGCTCACCCGCGGCGGAAAAATTCCCATCGTGCGGCAGTACCGCCCCGCGCTCGAAGGCTATGCCTGGGAGCTGCCGGCGGGCCTGGTCGATAAGGGCGAAGATCCTGCCGACGGCTGCCGCCGCGAGCTTCTCGAAGAGACCGGCTTCACCGCGCGCGCGGTGCACGCGCTGGGCGAGAACTCCGCCTGCACCGGCCGCCTCAACAACCGCATCCACAATTTCTTCGTCGAGGCGGGCGGGCGCGCCAACGGCTTTGAGCCTGAGCCGGGCATCACGGTGAAGCTCGTGACGCCGGCGGAGATCGTGCGCATGATCAGGAGCGGCGTGTTTCTCTCCCAGCTGCACATCGGCGCGCTGCTTCTTGCCGAGCTCAACGGCTTTTTGGCCCTCCCGCGCAACGCGCTGCGCCCGCCGCGCAAGGCGCGTCATGTGCGGAAGTCGGGTCATGTACTGAACCAGCGGAGAACCTGACGCGCCGCAGACTCAGTCTGCTCCCTCCCCCCTTGTGGGGGAGGGTGGGGAGGGGGTGGTGCGGTGGTGCACGATATTTGTCTCACAACAACGACCCCCACCCCCAACCCCTCCCCACAAGGGGGGAGGGGAGCACACCGAGTGCGCGGCACTATCTGCGTTCAGCTCTTTGATGGGCTAGTCTGATAGCGTTCAGCATGACCACACCCGCATGAGCGACCTCCTGCTCGCAACGGCCAGTCCGGAGTTTTGGCGCAACTGCGGTTACGTCGTCGTGACGTTCGGCGTCATCGGCGTCGTCGCCGTCATTCTTTTTCCCGACCACAAGCGCCGCCTGCAGAAGGCACTGGCGCTGATCTTCGTTGCGCTGCTGCTCGCGGGCCTCGCGCTGACCCGCTTCGGCAATTCGGCGCTGCTTTCGGAAGCGCGCGAGCGCGCGAGCGAAGCCGAGCGCGAGCTCGCCCGCGTGAAAACGCCGCGCACGCTGACCGCGGAGGCGCAGCAACGCGTCGCCGCCGCGCTGGAAAAATTCGCGGGCCAGGAATTCGAGGGGCAGGTCGCGACCGGCTCCGAGGATGCGCGGCCGCTGTGGGAGGACCTCAACAAGGCGCTCGCCGCCGCCCGCTGGGTGCGCGTGGCGCCGGCCGGTTTTGCCGTCGGCGATCCGCCCGCCGGCGTGCCGCTCGCGCCCAACTCCGGCGTCACCGTCTTCGTCGCGGCGAGCCGCGCCAACGAGCTTGCGCCCGTCGCGCAAGCGCTCGCCGCCGCGCTGATGGCGGAAGGCATCATCGCCGGCGTCTCCGCCTCCGCCGGCCCGCGCATGGAGCAGCGGCCCAACGTCATCGCCACCGAGATCGGCCGCAAGCCTTAGCGATCACTGGTGCCGCATGCTCGGTGCGCTCCCTCTCCCCCGTGGGGAGAGGGTGGGGGTGAGGGGGTTCGAAGCCCACCGACAGACTTTAACCCCTCACCCCACCCCTCTCCCTATGGGAGAGGGAGCAGACCGAGTGCGCCGCTCGTGCTGCGGTTCACTTCGCGAGTGCGCGCGAGTATTCGGCGGCGCTATCGCCCCACCATCGCCGCCATGCGCTGCAGGGCGCGCGCGAGCGCAAGGCGGGCGGGATGCTTGGAGATATGTTGCGTGAACGTAGGAAAGCGCCGCCGCAACAGATCGAGCCCTTCCCCGTGCACCCACGCCGCCACGACCAGCAGCGTGAGCAGCCAGGTTAGGTAGTAGTAGCGGCCGGAGCCGGCGTAGAACAGCGCGACGCCGTGCTGCACCAGCGTGGCGAAGGCGGTGAGCCGCAGCCATGGGTCCGCCGCTCTCGACAGCATGACGCGAAACAGGATGACGATGGCGGCGGCGTTGAGTGGGATCATCGCCCAGGATTCCGACGGCCCGGCGAGCCAGCCCCCGATCTGCTGCAATGCGCGCGTCACATGCGCACCGGCAAAGTCCAAATGCGCAAGCTCGACGAACGCCGCGACATAGGCCGACGGCGGCATCACCAGCAGCACCGGATGCGCGGCACTCGTCGTGAACAGCACCAGCGCACCGCCGTAGACCCAGTTGTGCAGCGCCATCCCCAGCACCGCGGAAAAGCCCAACACCAGTCCGGCGACGCGGCGAAACTCCCCCTGCGCCAGCGCGGCGATGCCGGCGCCCAAGAGCAGGATCCCCGCCGCCGGCGCGATGTTCGGCCGCACGAACAGCGCCAGCGCGAACAGAAGCCCGGCAAAGAATGCGCGCGCGAAGCGATCGCGCGGATTAGCTACATCGTCTTTGTGTGAAGTGGAGTGTGCGCGAGCGGCAAACTCGGTGTGCTCCCCTCCCCCTTGTGGGGAGGGGTTGGGGGTGGGGGTAGTTGTGCGAGGCAACGCTCGTGCATCACTGCGCCACCCCCCTCCCCACCCCTCCCCCACAAGGGGGGAGGGAGCAGACCGAGTCCGTGGCCCAAACAGCAGCACAAAGCCCGCGAGAAAGAGTACATACGCCGCCGGGTCGGCGAAGCCGCGCGCCGCCCACTTGACGTATTGCACCAGGCTCGAGCCGAAGCCGACGCCGACGGGAATGGCGGCGAAGATCAAGGTCAGCGCGATCGCCCAAGTGAGCGGCAGGAAGCGGCGGAACAGCGCGAAGACAAGAAACGGCAGCAGCAGAATGAGCGAGAGATAGCCGAGATAACTCTCGCCGAAGAAAACATGCTCGGCGGCGCGCAGATAGCGCATGCCCGGCGTGAAGTAGAACACGGCCTCGCCGCCCTGCAGCGCGCCGGCGAGGTCGCCGGCCACGAGCCGGGTGAGGATCACGCGCGCATAGCCGTCGTAGACGAGGCCGTCGTCGCCGCTGTCGAACGGGCGCACGCCGCCAAGAAAGCTCGCGTCGTTGAAGAGCGCGACGAGGAGCGTCGCCGCGAGCAGCGCAAACGGCAGCACGAGCCGGCGCGGCGAGACGCGCACAAGGAGGGCGAGCACGGCCGCGCTCGCAATAAGCGCGAGCGCGGGCGCGACGAGCTGGCGCAGCCGCACGTGCCAGGTTGGGTCGAGCCGCATCGCCAACTCATGCGCGATGGCGACGCCGAAAATTCTGCGCCCGACGTCGTCGCCCGTGAGCGTGCGGCATTGCATATCCGCGTGCGTCACCGGCGCGAAGGTTTCGCCCGCGCCCTCCCACAGCACTTCGCCGCGCCAGCACAACGCGCTGCCGACGAAATCGGCGGGGAAGCGGTACATGACGAACCACGGCATGCGCAGCGTCCACTGATGCAAGAACGCGAGCGAACGGCGGTCGCGCTGCGCGCGGGCAAGGTCGCTGGCCTGCGAATTCCAGTTGTAGGCGAGCTCGTTGACGAAGCCGAGGCGCAGCCGGACGGGGTCGGAAAAATCGATGCCGGTGACGCGCCGCGAATACGCCGGATGCTGAAAGATGCCGTCGGCAGAGAAGGCGAAGGCTCGCGTGGGAAAACCTTGCCCGCGCCAGCAGCCGTCCTGCGTCGGCGCGCAGCGCCGCGACGGCGGATATGTGGCGTCGAACTCTGCCGCCATGAGGCGGAACGCCTCGCGTGGCAGCCCCGCTTCGAGCGCGCTGCCCGCGCGGTCCAAGAGAAAGACGTTGTGGCCTTCCTCGATGCGTGGCGCTGGAAACAGAATTTGTGCAAGCACGCACAGCACAACCGCCGCGATCGCGCCGAGCCACGGCGCAAGCCGCGCCGACACCGCTCCCGCCACCACCATCACCGCCGCGATGACGAGCAGCGCGTAGCGAAACAGGTCGTTGACGGGCAGCCCGAGCGCCGCGAGCACCAGCACCAGCGCGGCGAACTTGAGCCACGGCTGCGCGGCTCGGCGATCGGCGAAATGCGCGTCGGTCAATGCTCGGGTCCGATTTTGCCGGACCGTACCCACTGGCATTGCTGTTGTCGAAGGGCACTGCTTTTGGCCGCTGCCCGGGCGGCACATGCGGTCTGCGCCCCTCCCCCTTGTGGGGAGGGGTTGGGGGTGGGGGTCGTGCGATCTTTCGCAGCTGGTGCCACCGAGATTTCACCGCGCCACCCCCCTCCCCACCCCTCCCCCAACGCAAGTCGGGCTTGTCCGACTTGCGCAAGATTAAGACGCGACCCGGGCAAGCCCGGGGCGCGTGGGGAGGGAGCACACCGAAAGCGCTGGTCGGTGAATCACGTCAATCGATTAGCTGGATGATTCGCCGACCGTTGCTACAGTGGTGAATCCATTCACCGGAGAAACCCCATGCCGCCTGTGCTCGCGCTGTACGAAGATGTGCTGTCGAACGGCGCGGTGCTGGCGCTGCCGCCGGCGGCGCGGATGATTTTCCTCGTGCACGGCGGCGTGACGATCGCGGATCGCACCTTGCACGACGGCGAGGCGTGGCACGGCGAAAATGCAGCGATCATCACCGCCGGCGAAGCCGGCGCAACATGCTGGCGTTACGAGCTCGCGGCGCCGACGGCACAAATCGCGGCGGGCGTACGCTCGCGCGAGAAGTTGTCCGTATCGCTCGACACTTTACCCACGGGCGAATTGCTGCTGCGCGGCGACAGCGTCGCCTTCCCGCCCGGTGGCTGCGCCTATCGCCACACCCATCAGGGGCCGGGCATCCGCTGCCTCATCGAAGGCGGCATCCGCATCGACACGGCCGGGCATTCGACCAGCTACGGCCCCGGCGGCGCGTGGTTCGAGAGCGGGCCCGAGCCCGTGTTCGCGCAGGCCGCCGATCGGGTAAGCCGCTTCATCCGCGTGATGATCCTGCCGCGCGCGTTGTTGGGCAAAAGCTCGCTTAAGCTCGTCGATCCCGCCGACGCGCAAAAACCCCGCGCGCAGCAGTATCAGATCTTCGCCGATCTCCCGATCACGCGGCCGAGGGATTGAGCCCGAGCTCTCTCCATTTCCCCTCCCCTTGTGGGGAGGGGTGAGGGGTGGGGGTCGTGCGACTCCTGCTGTGGTGGCGCCACCGAGCTTCACCCGCGCCACCCCCACCCCCAACCCCTCCCCACAAGGGGGAGGGGAGCAGACCGAGTTTGTCGCGCGTATTGGCGCCAAACTCTCCACCGCTCATTCCCGCGTAAGCGGGAATCTAGGGCCAAGTTCTGGGTCCCCGCTTTCGCGGGGACGAACGGAGAGAGTGTCGCGCTCAAGTAAGTATGAACGCCAAGTAATGTGGACGCGAATTAACTCGGCAGCCTTGGCGGCGGCGGTAGAATTACGACGCGAGTAAGTCCGGCGCACGCAAGCGCCGAGCATGACGGGAGGGAGCGATGCGGTTCACGGCTGCATTGATGAAGGCATCGCTCCTTGCCTGCGCAACGCTCGCCGTTGCAACCACCGCCTTCGTCAATACGAGCACGGCGGTGCGGGCGCAGACCGCCGCCCGCGCGGACACCGATGCCGAGATCGAGCAGACCGTGCGCCGCCAGGTGCAGCCGATGCTCATCCCCGCCGGCGGCATGGCGGTGGCGCTGCATATTGACGGCCGCACGCTATTCTTCAACTACGGCCCGGCCGACGTCGCGCGCAAAACGCCCATCACCTCGGATTCGCTGTTCAACCTCGCCTCCGTCGGCAAGGCCTTCATCGCCACGCTCCTCGCGCAAGCAGTGAAGCAAGGCGAAGTCTCGCTCGACGATCCCGTCGCCAAATACGTGACCGAGCTGCAGCAGGGCGGCGACATCCGCAAGGTGACGCTGGGCATGCTCGCGACCCACACCTCGGGGCTCACGCGCACGCCGCAGCAATACGAGCCGGGACACCGCGGCCCCTACAAGCTTCCCGACTTCATCCGCTATCTCAATTCCTGGCAGGCCGACGAGGCGCACCAGCCCGGCAAGCAGGACATCTACTCCAACACCGGCTTCGCGCTGCTGGCGCTGGCGCTGCAGCGCCGCTTCGACACGCCCTTTGCGCAACTGATGGAGACGCGGCTCCTTGCCCCGCTCGGCATGACCTCGACCGCGCTGCCGGTACCGCGCGGCAATGCGCGCGGGCAGCTCGCGCCCGAACTTCGCCGCCGCGCGGTGCAGGGCTACAATTCCGACGCGCAGCCCGTCGGCGAGCCGGGCAACGAGCAGGGCACCTTCAACTGGGCCGGCACCGGCCAGCTGTACTCGTCAGCCCACGATATGTCGCGCTTTCTCGCCGCCAATCTCGGCGCGCTGGGCGAGCATCGCGAACTGCAGGAGGCGATGGCCTTCGCGCAGCAGGGCGCGTTTGCCGTCAATCCGCGCTTCACCCAGGCCCTCGCCTGGCAGCGCGTGAAGAACGACGGCCTCGAGATCGTCGACAAGAACGGCGGGCTCAACAACACCGCGACCTATATCGGCATGATGCCGAAGGAGCGGCTCGGCATCGTCATCCTCTCCAACTGCGGCGGCGAGCCCGCCACCCGCATCGGCCGGCAGATCATGCTCGCGCTCGCGCGCAGCAACGCCGTGGTGAGCGAGCAGGGGCATAAGGGGGATTGAGTCGAGGGCCGCGCAGCAGCTGCGATATCTGTCGAGAGGAACCGAGCTCTCTCCTTTTCCCCTCCCCCTTGCGGGGAGGGGTGAGGGGTGGGGGTCGGAGTCGCTGGACGAGCATCGCGTCACAACAACCACCCCCCTCCCCACCCCTCCCCCACAAGGGGGGAGGGAGCAGACCGAGTGCGCGGCTCGAGGATCGAGTCACATGCGAGATGCGTCACCCGCGGGCTTGACCCGCGGGTCCATCGTTCTTCGCGAGAATTTTTTGCGAAGAAGATGGATTGCCGGGTCAAGCCCGGCAATGACGAACCCTGCTGAGAGCCCCCATCACCCCGCGCGGTTGCGCAGCACGAAGCAGGCACCGCCGGCGCGGCGGATGCTGCCGCACAGCGATTCCGCCGCCGCGCGCGTGTCGGCGCCGACGCGCACCTGGTAGAACGGCTGCGTGCCGCGGGTGCGGAACACCGAGCTGAGCAGGCTCGGATCGCGCCCGGCGAGAATCTCGGCGTAGCGCTTGGCGAGCATGGCGTAGTTGGAAAGGGCGTGATCGCGCGAGAATCCGGCGGCAAGCTGCACGCCCCACGGCGCCACCGCGACGAGGTTCACGCGCTCCTCGAGCTTCTGCACGAACGGATTGGGCGCGCGGTGGAGAAGCGCCATCAGCTCGCCGCAGCCGGGCTTGGCGATCGGCGCGGGCTCGCGCTTGCCGCTCGCCGCCCATTCGTCGACGGACATGCCGGTGATGGCGAGCACGTAGTGGCGCGTCTCTCCCGGCAGCGGCCGCCGGGCCGACAAATATTCGCGCACGCGTCCCGGCCCGGCGTTGTAGGCGGCGGCGGCGAGCCCGAGATTGCCGAACTGGTCGTAAAGCTCGCGCAGAAACTCCGCCGACTTCGGCAGCGCCTGCACCGGATCGAACGGATCGAGCAGGCCGCGCTCGGCCGCGGTGCGCGGCATGAACTGGGCGATGCCTTGGGCGCGGTCGCCGCTACGCGTGCGCGGGCCGACGACGTTCGGCTGGAAGCGGCTCTCCTGCCAGATCACGCGGGCGAAAAACTCGAGCGGCAGATTGTGCGCCCGCGCCGCCGACTCGATCATCATGCACACGGACTCGCGCAGATCCGCGCCCCCGGCACGGGCGGGTGGGGGTGGCGGGGCGGGCTGCGCGTCGGCGGGTGGTGCTTCGGCGGGCGGGGTATCAGTCGTAGCAGGCGCAGGTGTCGCGCTCTTATCGGCCGGTGCAGGTGCCGCCGACGATGGCGCACTGGTATCGCTTTCCTGCGCGAGCGCCGGCGACGCCACGAGCAGCACCAGCGCGATGATCGCAATGCGGGCCATGCGCGATAACGGGCGAGTGGGTGAGATCGTTGCAGGCAGAATAGCAGCGTGCGGGAAACTCGCGAAGCTGGCGTCGCCGCGATCATCACGGCTCTAGCGTTCTGTCGTTCCACAAACTCGGTGTGTTCCCCTCCCCCTTGTGGGGAGGTGTTAGGGGTGGGGGTCCGTCTGTGAGGCAAAGCTCGTGCGTCACCGCACCACCCCCCTCCCCACCCCTCCCCCAACGCAAGTCGGGCTTGCCCGACTTGCGCAAGATTAAGACGCGACCCGGGCAAGCCCGGGGCGCGTGGGGAGGGAGCAGACCGAGTCTGCGGCACTGACATCGAGTCACGCAGGGGGCCGTTCCAGTTGGCGGCGCTGATATGCTCTAACATCACGCAAGCTCACCTCACCCACCTTCCGACCAACCTACACACCATGCCCCTTCCCCTCTCAGGCCTGTTGGTGGTGTCGCTGGAGCAGGCGGTGGCGGCGCCGATGTGCACGTGCCGGCTCGCCGACGCCGGCGCGCGGGTGATCAAGGTCGAACGGCCGGAAGGCGATTTCGCGCGCTACTACGACAAGCTCGCCGTGCCGCGCGACGGCAAAGGCGATGGCCAGTCCGCCTATTTCGTCTGTCTCAACCGCGGCAAGGAATCGCTGGTGCTCGATCTCGCGCGCGAAGACGACAAGGCGCTGCTCGCCGCTATCATCGCCAAGGCCGACGTGCTGGTGCAGAACCTCAAGCCCGGCGCCATCGCCAAGCTCGGCTTTCCGCTCGACAAGCTGCGCCGTGCGCATCCGCGCCTGGTGATCTGCTCGATCTCCGGCTACGGCGACGCCGGCCCCTACGCGGCGCGCAAGGCCTACGACATGCTGGTGCAGGCGGAGTCGGGTCTTGCCTCCGTCACCGGCGGCCCCGAGGCGCCGGCGCGCGTCGGCGTCTCGGTGTGCGACATCGCCGCCGGCATGTACGCCTACGAGGCGATCCTCGAGGCGCTTCTCGCCCGCGCGAAGAGCGGCGACGGCGCCGCGATCTCCGTCTCCATGTTCGACGCCATGGCCGATTGGATGTCGGTACCGCTCATCCAGTACGAGGGCGGCGCGCCGCCCAAGCGCATCGGCCTCGCGCACACCTCGATCGCGCCCTACGGCGCGTTCAAGACCTCCGACGGCGCCGACATTCTCATCTCGATCCAGAGCGACCGCGAGTGGCGCGTGCTGGCGGAGAAAGTTTTGGGCGACAAGGCGCTCGCCGCCGATCCCGCCTTCGCCACCAATGTCGAGCGGGTGAAGCGCCGCGGCGAGACCGACGCCCGCGTCGCCGCCGTGTTCGGCGCCGTGGATGAGAAGGCGCTGACGCAAAAACTTACGGACAATGACATCGCGTTTGCCCGCGTCAATTCCACCGGCGATCTCGCGGTGCATCCGCAGCTCTCCCGCATCGAGGTGGGCACGCCGTCCGGCGTTGTCAGCTACCCCTCCCCGCCCGCGCGCAGCGACGCCACGCCGCGCCGCTACGGCGCCGTGCCCTCCCTCGGCGAGCACACCGCAAAAATTCGGGCCGAGTTCATGCCGGGGGCAAAGCGCGCAGGGAAGTGACTCGACCCTCGCGCCGCAGACTCGGTCTGTTCCCCTCCCCCTTGTGGGGAGGGGTTAGGGGTGGGGGTCCGCCTGTGAGGCGACGCTCGTGCACTACCGCACCACCCCCCTCCCCACCCCTCCCCCAACGCAAGTCGGGCTTGCCCGACTTGCGCAAGATTAAGACGCGACCCGGGCAAGCCCGGGGCGCGTGGGGGAGGGAGCACACCGAGTGCGCGGCACTATTGGTGCACCCAGCGGCAAGTCGGTCCGGCCACGTCGACATCGTGGAGTGCACGTCAGCTGCCACATTGGCATCGCCCGCGTGAATGCGTATTGCACACACCCCCTTTTGACTTCATGCCCCCGTCCGACTAAGCCCGAGCGAGACCGCACTGGGAAGGGCACATGGCGGGCAAACCGGCGGACGTGCGCAGCGAAACTTACCGCGACAGCGGCGTCGACACGGCGGAGGCGGATGCGGGGCTAAGCCGCATCATCGCGCGGGTGCAGAAGACCTGGCCGGCGGCGGGGCTGGGCCGCCTGGTGCTGCCGATCGGCTACTTCGCCAACGTGATCGAGCTCGACGGCATCGGCCTTGCGCTCTGCACCGACGGCGTCGGCTCCAAGACCATCATCGCCGACATGATGGGCAAATACGACACCATCGGCATCGACTGCGTCGCCATGAACGTCAACGACATGATCTGCGTCGGCGCGAAGCCCCTCTCGCTCGTCGACTACATCGCGGTGGCGGAGACGAACGCCGCCATGCTCGACGCCGTCGCGGTCGGCCTGTGCAAGGGCGCCGAGCTGGCGCAGATCTCGATCTCGGGCGGGGAGACCGCGCAGCTCAAGGACGTGGTCAAGCACTTCGACCTGGTGGGGATGGCGGTGGGCCGCGTCGACCTCGACAAGGTCATCGACGGGCGCGCCGTGCGCGAAGGCGACGTCGTCATCGCGGTGAAGAGCAGCGGCATCCACAGCAACGGCCTTTCGCTCGCGCGCAAGGCGTTCTTCGCCGACCACCGCTATGGGATCGACCACAAATTCGACGAGCTGGCCGTCACGCTCGGCGAGGAGCTGTTGCGCCCGACCGACATCTACGTGCGCGAGGCGCTGGAGATCCTCCGCGCCGTTCCCGGCGTCAAGGCGCTGATCAACATCACGGGCGATGGGCTGCTCAACCTCTGCCGCGTCGCCGCGCCGGTCGGCTTTACGCTCGACGCGCTCATTGACCCGCACCCGATCTTCGGCCTCATCCAGCGCCACGCCAAGGTCGAAGACAGCGAGATGTTCGAGGTCTTCAACATGGGCATCGGCTTCTGCTACGTGGTCGACCCCGCCGCCGCCGAGCGCACGCTTTCCATCCTCAAGCAGCACGGCCGCGCGGCGCAGCGCATCGGCACCGCGGTTTCCGACCCGCAGAAGATCGTGCGCATTCCGGCGCGGGGGCTGATGGGGCAGCACAAGAGATTTTGGCGGGAGGAAGGGGGCAAGCGAAGGGTGCGGTGAGATGCGGCTGGGAATCTCTATCGGCGAACTTGCGCCGTCGCGGAACTTGCCATAGAACCGATCCGAATCGAGTAACGAAAGGAAGAGCTGGAAGTCTTCATCTTTGCCGTTGTGCGGCGTGGCAGTCATCAGTAGTAGGTGCCGGACATGCGCCCCAAGCTTCTCTGCAAAACGAAAACGAGCCGTTTTATCGAGTTTTGTTCCGAAGTAGTGCGCCGCCAGCTTGTGGGCCTCAAGAACACGGCTAAGTCCCATCCGGCAGCGCAGAGCTTCTCTAGCTCCTCGTTCCGAGAAAGCTGGTCTAGTCGGACAATGAGTTGCTGATAATTCTCGAATGGATTTCCGCTCGGAGAGGCTTGCTCCAACAACGGCGAGTAAATAGGAAACTCAAGGCCAAATTTTTCAAAAAGTTCATCGCGCCACTGCTCGACCAAGCTCCCTGGTGCTACCACCAGAATTCGGCGAGCGTCAGCGCGCATAATCAGCTCGCTCATATATAGACCTGCCATGATCGTCTTGCCTGCGCCCGGATCGTCGGCAAGCACAAACCGCAGCGGCTGACGCGGCAGCATCGATTCGTATACTGCAGTGATTTGATGCGGCAGCGCGTCGACATTGGACGTGTGCACCGCCATCATCGGGTCAAACAGGAAGGCGAGATCGATGCGCTTGGCTTCGCAGGTAAGCTGGAAGGCTGCGCCATCCCCGTCGAATGAGAAGGGACGTTCAACTGTGGCTGCGCTGATGGAATCTTCATCGGCGCGGCCCAACAATCTCTCCTTCATCGCCCCATCGGGCGTGCGATAGATGAGCTGCAGCGCGTCCTCACCGTGGGAAATAGCGGCGACGATAGTGACGATCTGGGTAGGCTCTATCCCGGAGAGGCTCGCTCCCGCAGTGATGTCTTGAAGCCTCATGGGTCCTTAGCCTTGCTGTATAGATTACCCTTCGGATCAGGGCGTGGACGAGTTATTGTGCCAGCGCTTCCAATCGCGGAAAGCCCTCCTCCGGTTCTTTCCGGAGTTCATGGGTCGTACAGCCCATGACAGGGAAACGCCAGACGTGCTAGCCCCGCGTAGCTGTTGCCGACTTCCAAATACTTAAATACGGTCGCGAATTCTAGGGCTGGGTTTTAAGCTGTTCATGTCGACGGATACGAATTGGCTCGACTTTCTTGAGATTGCATCCGATCGCGCTGACGGGTCATGGGTATTTCGTGGTGAAGGGAATAGCGCCTGGGCTTTGCGACCGAAAGTTGGCAGGCCAGAAGTGTGCGGCCCGGCTGGGTATGGGTCTGCTGATGAAAGAATTCTGTTTGACGATTTCATACGAGAGGCACCCCGCTTCGAGAGGGGCTTGGGATTTACTACGCTCGATTGGTTAGCTCTTGCCCAGCATCACGGGCTTCCGACACGGCTCCTGGATTGGACAACAAATCCTCTCGTTGCAGCGTGGTTTGCAGTAGCTGATGAAGGCTCCGTTACTGATGGACGCATTCACATGATCCGAATGGCAAAGGATCAGATCCGTTTGGTGCCAGAACCGTTTGATTCATCAATTACCGCACCAGTGCTAGCGCGTGTCCCAGCTGTGGTTGCGAGAATCACTTCTCAGCAAGGGCTCTTTTCGATACACCCGGATCCCACGCTGAATTGGGTCCCGGGAGGAGCTCGTATCACGTATGAAACCTTCGACGTGCCAGTTAGAAGCAAAGTTGAATTCAGAAGGATCTTGCACATTTTCGGCTTCGACGCGTCCCGATTGATGAGCGATTTGGACGGCCTTTGCAAAACGCTGCAATGGCAATACGGTATGCGCGTTCCGTAGGTTTTGGATATGCCCCGCAGCGAAAGCGCAAGTTCCTACTTTAGTCTAGACGAGCTGCGTCTGTTGTTCGACATCACGGGCACCGATCCGCGTCGTTCCGCGAGACAAACGCATGAATCTGGCAGCTTTGAAAGTTCTATTCTCGGACTTGAGTGGAACCTGTGGGCGCAAGGCACTGCAAAAGCGTTTGACCTTGTTGAAGAGAACACTCGAGAAACTGGAACCGCCAATCAGAGAGCAGGGGAGAAGTCGTGTAGAAACACAGGGCGCCAAGTCCGACAATCCGAAGGATCCGCCAATGAAAACAGCGGTTGTGGACTCCAGTTCGATTGCGGCGGCAGTGCAATCACACCCGATCGAGAAAACATCATCGTGGGGGTCGATTACAAAAATGTATCCCGACGTGAAGCTCTTCGCAATTGATGCCGATCCGCGATCGTTCGATGTCAAGGAAACAGGTTCCTTTGACGGCAGAGCAGACATCCTAGTTTCAGTACCTAAAAAGACGCGGTCTGGCCGGAAAGAGAGCTTGTCATTGAGCATTCCAGCTCGCGTGTTTGGTCAGCTATCGCCTGAAGGCCGCATTCGTGTCCATGACTTCAAAAGTTTGAGCTCTTAGCAACATTGCTCAGCGGTTTGTCGAACAGTAGCACCGGGCAATTCTGCGGCTCGCAGCAGCTTCGTTTAAATATCGGTGCAGGCGAATCAGCACCCTCCCTTACCCCAGCAAATCCCGCGTCGTATAAAGCGCAACCAGCTCGATCCCCTCTTTCCCGAGATTTTCTTCGGCCCCTTCCAGCCGATCGACCAGGGTGATGATCTTCTTGACGGTCGCGCCGCGGGCGCGCACCGCGTGCACCGCCTTCATCACCGAGCCGCCTTTGGTGGTGA
>Ga0306920_100005868_pt1 | contig 15918 bp, 12 predicted proteins | sample flu12Cox44000170_FD_204666 | JGI IMG/M metagenome (GOLD analysis project Ga0306920, IMG submission 204666) | Lab enrichment of tropical soil microbial communities from Luquillo Experimental Forest, Puerto Rico - flux4day.12C.oxic.44.000.170 (v2)... | ecosystem: Environmental > Terrestrial >... | reverse complement strand
AAGAGGACTTCCAGGTTTTCGAAGACGGAAAGCCGCAAAAGATCGCGGTATTTCAGCGGGAGTCTGAGCTGCCTTTGTCCATCGTGATTGCGATCGACACCAGCTTGAGCACCCGCAATGACCAAAAGCTGGAGTTGGAGTCGGCGCGCCGTTTCGCACACACCATTCTGCGCCCGATCGACGGCGTGTCCCTGTTCCAGTTCAGCGAGGTAGTCGACCAACTGACTCCCTTTACGGCTGACATACGCGTCTTCGACCGGGGTATCAGCCGAGTGCATACCGGCGCAGCCACGGCATTGTACGACACGCTTTACCTGGGATCGGATGCCCTGCTGGACCGGCGGGGGAGAAAGGTGATGGTGGTCATCACCGACGGTGGCGATACCATGAGCAAGACCAGCTACCAGGAGGCAGTGCGCGAAGCGCAGCAGGCGGAAGTAATCCTGTACAGCATTATCATCGTGCCCATTGCAAGCAATGCCGGGCGTGACATTGGGGGTGAGCACGCGCTGATTCAGCTTTCCCGCGACACCGGAGGAAAGTACTATTACGCGAGTTCCATGGAGCAGCTCGACGCCGCCTTTCGCCAGATCAGCGATGAGCTGCGCACGCAGTACCTGATCGCCTACTATCCGAGCACCCGGCTTTCCGACTCGGAATTTCGCCGCATCGAGATCAAGATCGATCCCGCCACCAAGGATTACCCCGACCCTTCGCAACTGCAGGTGCGGCACCGCACGGGCTACTACACCATGCCATCGAAGTAAGAGCGGGCGCTCCCACCGGGGTTTCGCGCGCCTGGCTGGCCTGACCCTTGAGCACAATTCCCAGCTCAAGTGTTTTGCCCGAAGAAATCTGGACCTCGACGGTAAGAATTGTCATGCCATCGGCGATGGTGACACCCCGGTTGCTGCTGGCGGGTGCTAGCGCAATCACCGCGGGGTGGGCGCTCCCGGTGGTTTTCGCGCTCAAGCTGACCAGGCGCTGAAAGGCAAGATTTTCAGTGGGATCGGAGTCGGCCGAGAGGGGAATAGCGAGCAGAAAATCCGGATTGGCTGTGACACCCATGTGGTTGGCGTCCTGGGGGATGTACTGGTAGCGAAGGGTGTAGGCGCCGGCCGGAACCGCCTGGCCGCGAAAGTCAGAGCTGCCCTTGGAGAAATTGACGACCGCGACAAATTCGCCGTTGACCAGCTGCGGATAGAGGGCGCCAGCTGCTTCGCTGGATGTCGTCGCCAACGCTCGCGAGAACCAGAAGTCGGCTGTCCAACCGTCGTCGAGGACGACCCGGTAACCCTTTTCTTCGACGCTCTTCTTGATGCTGTCGGTAGCACCCGGGACACTCAGTGCTCCGATGCGCTCGAGGGTTGCAGCTGCACCCGGAACTGCCAGTGCGGCAACCAGAAGCCCAACAATACCCACCCGAGTGATCGGACGCATGGGCCCTCCGCCCCCGAACATAGCGCCCGACCGCGGGACGGGGCAAGCGAAGATCACCGGCAGAGATCTGCGTTGCGTTACTGCCCGGAGAGGTGTGGCTCGCCGACCGCCGACGCGGAGTTTTCGCCCTCAGTAAAGGTTCCGATGTAGGCGCTGCGGCGGCCGTGGCTGCTCCATCGCGAATCCAGCCCGTCGCCCTGAAACTCGTCGGTCATCGCCACCGCCGAAATGGCCTGATCGACATTGGTGAGAGGGGGGTAGTAATTGGTTTCGTTTCCGCAGATGTGATCGTGGTGATTGAGCGGCCGAGTAACGATCGCCGCCAGATGTCCAGCACGCAACACAGCGTTGCCCTGATGGAGATCGGCGGGAACGTCGAGCATGACCGGCACGTAATCCACGCGGACGACATTCTCCAGCAGGCGTCCGCCTTGGTGCTGCGCCAGTGCGATCAACGCTTGGCGTTGGGCTGCATTCGCCGCATTATCAACCATCAGCACGGACTGCGCGGGATAAGGATTTCCATAGGGATCTCCGAGGGTGGCCCGCGCCCGCACCGCGGCGGCAACCGTCAAACCATCCAGTCTGACGCCATTCCAAGACCCCTGCTCGACGTGCCAGGCCATCAGCGCGTAATTGCCGGTGAGCCCGACTTCGCCGTTGGCAAAGCACTGCGCTACGTAGACGTCAGTGGAACGGGATTCGATGTAGTCACCACGAAGTTGCTGGGCTTGCAGCGGAACCGCCAGCGATAATGCCAGGGCAACAGTCACAAACACGACTTTACTCATCGGGAAACTCCTCACCCAAACTCTCTTCGTATTTTAGATCAATCCGAGCAGCCGAAGTTTCCCGGAGGATGACTTCGCAAACCGGGGGTTCCTCCCCGGAAAACCGAAGTTAACTAGCGTTATTCCACACCATTGACACTTCGCCTTTTGTTCGCTAAAAATTGGGCTGGAGGCCAGCAAACATGGCTCTGACGCGCCGCCAAAGACAGGTGTACGACTTCTTAGTCCGCTTCGTGGACGAGCACGGCTACTCACCGTCGTTTGAGGAAATTGGCGAAGGACTCGGTCTGAGTTCGCTGGCGACGGTCCACAAGCACGTCAGCAATCTCGAAAGCAAGGGGCTGTTGAAGCGTGACTACAATCGCAGCCGATCCATCGACCTGCTGAAACCCCGCGGACGCCTGCGGCAGGCACTGGGAGGACCGCCAGCGGTCGCGACCGGGGTGGCGCTACCGTTAGTGGGACGCATCGCCGCCGGACGCCCGGTCGAGGCGCTGGAAAACCCGGAATCGATCTCTCTGGCCGATTTCACGCGCTCCAAGGATGTCTATGTCCTGCAAGTCCAAGGCGAGAGCATGCAGGACGAGCACATTGTGAACGGTGATTATGTGCTGGTGGAGAAGACCAACATTTCGCGCGACGGCGAGATTGTGGTCGCCCTGGTAAATGGCTCCGAGGCCACCCTGAAGCGAATCTACACCGAGGGGGATCACATCCGGCTGCAGCCCTCGAATGCCGCAATGGAACCCATCATGGTTCCGGCGGCAGCGGTGCAAATCCAAGGGCGCGTGATTGGCGTGCTACGCAAGTACTGATGCAAATCGGGCGGCCAGGCAACAGGAAACCGGAAATGTGATGCGGGCAAGAAAAAGCGCGGAAGAATTCCGCGCTTTCGAGGGTCTGTGTTACAGATTCTTGTTCAACGCCTGTTCAATAACATCCCGGGAGACATAGCCAACGATCTGGTCCCTGACTTGCCCTCCCTTAAAAATCAGCAACGTGGGGATGCCGCGCACACCGTAACGCTGGGGCGTAGCCACGTTCTTATCCACATCCATCTTGCCGATCTTGACTCGGCCGTTGTAGCTCTGCGCTACCTCGTCGACGATGGGAGCCAGAGCCTTGCAGGGTCCGCACCATGCGGCCCAAAAATCGATCATAACAGGCTGGTCCGACTTGAGAACCGCCTGGTCAAAGTTGGCGTCTGTAACTTCCATGATTGCTTCACTTCCCATGTATCCTCCTGAGGTCCGCCATCGGCCAGCATGGCTCCCTGTGGGCCCACGAACTCCATCGTAGCATCCGGAATCTGAGAACTAGAGCCACCACATTAGATGCTGTGGTAGAGGAGCGGTCGCAAGCCCGGAAGTTGGAACCAGGCTGCCTGTGACGGCTTGAATACCGGCCGTTGGCGGTCCAGGATTGAGGCCGAGGCAAGAGTGTGTGCCTCGCGCAACGTTAAAAGCGCCCTGCGTGAACCGCAGAGCGCTTAGAGGCAGCCCTCCCCCAGAACTGCCAACTTCGCCAGCGATTGTGAAGTCAAATAACTGCCAAGTAAATACACCTTCCGTAACCCAAAGGTAATTCGCAGTAACGTCCGCCGAGTGACATAAACCAATACAAAATATTGGAATTACCGGGCAGCGAGTTTTCTGGTGACTGCGATCGGGAATTTTAGGCAAGTTACTCCGTCGCCCGTGGGTTGCCCTTGCAGGTACTGGCCAGCCCCTCTGGGGGATGAAGAACCATTCTGCGGGTTCCGGCCGCAAGCTCGTCGGGGCACGAGATTCGGCCGGAAACGAGATCCAGGCCAACGAGTCGCTTTCGGCACCGCGCACCTGAGCAAGCAATCATCGCCGACCGCCACACCTCTGGGGCGATGACGCAGCGAGGCCGGCTGCCTAAGCACTTCGACGGTTCGCCGGGCGGCGTCGCAGCTACCCTGCTGCCAACCAGAATGGTAAAACAGCCGCTTTCCGGAATGCGATGGCAAACAATTTGGCGATGTCTGGGCCGGCTTGCTCGGCGTTCCCATAACAGCTGTGAGGGCTGAAAACTGCGCGCAGCAAGCATTGCAAAGATCCCGTCGTCCAGCAGGTGCTTGAGGTCGAAGCACAACATGGCCGATGCGCCAGGTTCAACGACGACAAGTTCCTGCCTTCGTCGAGGTAAGGCTCGAGCATTTTGTCCATGGCTCGCGCCTGCTGCCTGCCGTCTCCATCATTCCCTGCAACGTCGCGGCGTGTCCGTCAGGAATGGATGTGGTCAGTACGAACATCAACGCCGGATCGCCGAAATGTCAGCTCGCTTTTTTCAGCCGGTAACGGACGGCGCTATCGGCAAAAGATGGTCACAAGCAACACCCCGGGGTTCTGCTCTACAATCGGAGACGGGCGGCAGGACCTGCTGCCGGACGCCTTCAATCGCGGACTACCGCAGCAACCGAAACCCGGGATCAGATTCTTTTGCGGGCGGCAAGTTCTTGGCGCTGGCCGCAGCGGGATGAGTTGTTCGCCGACAACCCGGCCCTGCAAGCAGCCAAGACCGGCACGCGGTGGTTCAACGCGGGTGCTTACACAGTCGGCTACACGCGCGACCTGGGCATCTTCCGCGGTGTGCAAACCGGTTTGGGTGCCAACATCTCGCTGTACAGCGTTCCGGACGCCATCAAGACCTATTACGGCGATCATCCACTGGGCATGAACGCCTGTCTGCGCGTTCGCCTCAGGTAAAGCGTCACCCTGCACAATGAGATTTAAGCGCCGCTTCAGCTTGTTTTGCCTAGTGTGGATGATAATTCCCAGTACTGCCTGACCGGCGACGGGTGGGAGATGCGAGTTCTGATCGTGGAAGACGAACAACGCCTGGCAGAAAACGTGGCGCGCAGCCTGCGTGAAAGTGCGGGATATGCCGTTGACGTCTCGCTTGACGGCGAGGACGGCCTCTATATGGCCCAGTCGAACCCCTATGACTTGCTAATCCTCGACCTGATGCTGCCCAAGGTCGATGGCCTGACGCTCCTGAAGCGGCTGCGTGCGGGAGGCAGAGACACTCCCGTGCTGGTGCTGACGGCGCGCGATGAGAAGGAATCGATCGTCGCGCTGCTCAACGCCGGGGCCGATGATTACGTCGCCAAACCCTTTGATCTGGGCGAACTGCTGGCCCGGGCCAAGGCGCTTATCAGGAGGGGGAAAGGCCACAGTGCTGCGGTGCTCAAGATCAGCGACATCGAAATCAATACCGCCGACCTTACGGTGCGCCGCAAAGGACAGCTCGTGGCCCTGACCGCGATGGAATATCGTGTACTGGAGTACCTGGCACATCGTCCCGGCGCCGTGATTTCCAAGACAGAACTGCTCGAGCACCTCTACGACTTCAACTGGGAGCGCTTCAGCAATGTAATTGAGGTGTACATCTCCGGGCTAAGGCGCAAACTGGAAGACGGAAGCGAAACACGCCTGATCCACACACTGCGCGGGCAGGGGTACATGCTGCGCGGCTGAAAAATGGCAACCACCTCCATCCAACGGCGACTGATAATCACGATTGCAATTTCACAACTGGTGCTTGCGGTCGGACTGATCGACGTCGCTGTCTTTGTCACGCGGGCGCAACTACGGCGGGCCTTTGATGTCGCCCTGCAGGGCCGGGCCATGAGTATAGCGGCGCTGGTGCGCTATTCCGAGGATGAACCGCACAAGTTGATCTTTGAGCGCGACCTGGTTCCGCCCTCTCTTCAAGAGGGATCGCCCGATGTCTATGAGGTATTCGCCAACGATCACGCGCTCATCGCCCGGTCCGCTAACTGGCCGCCAAGAACTGACGTTCTTCCGCCCAGAGGCTATCGCTGGATCGCCAGCAATTCCATCAACGGCGTCCCCTATCGCAGTCTCCGCCTCGAACACGTCCCCATCCTCGACCGCGAAGGCGACGCGCCTGCGACTGACTTCCTGACGGTAACCTATGCCGCGCCCATCGATCCGGTGCTGCGTGCGGTCAGTAACGTGTTGCTTTACATCGCAGCCGGCAGTCTTGTGCTGCTGGCCATTTCCGGGAGCTTCTCGTTATGGGCGCTGCGCAGGAGTCTGCGGCCGCTATCGGCACTAGCCAACAGCGCACGGTCCATTTCGCCGTCGAACTGGGAGTTGGACCCCCCGCAAGAGGCCCGCGACACGCTGGAGCTCGAGCCCTTAACCCACGCCATGACGGCCATGCTGCACGATTTACATCGCGCCTTCACACAGCAGCGCGAATTTCTGGCTAATGCCGCCCACGAACTCAAGACTCCTGTGGCGATACTGAAGTCCACTCTGCAATCACTGTTGCAACGACCCCGCACCTCAGACGAATACCGCGCAGGATTGGAGGAGGCGCTCGATGACATGGCTCGCCTGGAGAAGTTACTGCATTCCATGTTGAGGCTGGCACGCGCGGAACAATGGGCTTCGGGTAGCCTGCGGCGAAACTTGGCTCCGGTGGACGTAGGCATGACCTGCCAGGTGGCGATTGAGAGGCTGCAGACCGTGGCCCAGCAACGTAACGTGACCGTTGACTTCAATCCTGAGGCCGCGGTTCGGTTGCCTGCGGACCCCGACGATCTCGAGTTGGTGTGGGCGAACCTGTTGGAGAACGCGATCCGCTTTAGTCCCGCGGGCGAGATGGTGCGCATCAGTATCCAGCGCAACAATGGCCGCGGCTATGTCGAGGTCGTCGACAAGGGGCCAGGCATATCGGCTTCGCAACTTCCTCACATCTTTGAGCGATTTCATCGCGGAGATGCTTCGCGGGCTCGTGAGACCGGCGGGTATGGACTCGGCTTGGCCATCTCAAAGGCGCTGATCGAAGCCTATGGGGGGACGATCGAAGCGCACAGCAGCCTGGGCTCGGGGACCCGCATGGTGGTAAGTCTGCCGGCGCAGCATTGAGCCTCGCGGTCACTTACGAATCTTCACCGGTTCAGGTTTATTTAAGGTGCAAGTAAGCATTCTTTTAACCGGGACATCTGCGTGATCCACAAGCTTGCATCGATGACCGTGATAATCGCCTGGTGTGTAACCGCCGGCGCACAAGCGCCGGCTTCCGGCGCGGCAGCCCAGCAGCCCCCGACCACCGTGGTCTTAACCCTGGCCGACGCCTTGGCTCGAGCCCGGGCCAACAACCCGCAATTTCAGGCGGCAGTCACCGAGCTGGGCCGGGCGCGTGAAGACCGCTATCAGGCCCGGGCAGCATTATTGCCGGGCGTGGACTACGACAACAGTTTTATCTATACGCAGGGCAACGGAACCGCGACTGCGCGTTACATTGGAAATAACGGAGTGCACGAATACATCAGCCGGGGCGACGCCCACGAGACCATAGGCCCTACCGAGGTCCTCGAGTATCAGCGCTCAGCCGCTGCCCATGCCCTGGCCAAGGCACGCGCGGAGATTGCGGCGCGTGGGCTCACGGTCACGGTGGCGCAAGCGTTCTATGGCTTGCTGGCGGCGCAGGCGAGAACCGTCAACGCGCAACGGGCGAGCGATGAAGGGCAGCGCTTTCTCGACCTGAGCCGCAAACTGGAGGAGGGCGGGGAGGTTGCCCACTCCGACACCATCAAGGCGCAAATCCAGGCCAACGAGCTGAGGCGCACCGGGGAAGATGCCCGACTGGCGGAGCAGAACGCGCACCTTGCCCTAGCCGTGCTCCTTTTTCCAAATTTCTTTGAGGACTTTACCCTGGTCAACGACCTTGGTAGCGCCCCCGCCTTGCCGCCGATGAATGAACTCGAGGCCATGGCGGCCAGGAACAATCCTGAGTTGCAGGCCGCATTCGCCGCCCTGACCGTGGCCAACAAGGAAGTCGGCGTGGCGCACGCCGGATATCTACCGTCGCTCTCCGTGGACATGCTGTATGGAATCGATGCCAATCAATTCGCCAAGCGGGCTCCCGATGGAACCGAAAATCTCGGCTACGGAGGCATCGCCACGCTGAACATTCCGATCTGGAATTGGGGCGCCCAGCAGAGCAAGGTGCGCCAGGCGGAGTTGCTGCGGCATCAGGCACAGGTGGAACTCAGCGCTGCGCAACGGCAGACCATCGCTGACCTGCGCTCGTTTTATGGCGAGGCCAAGCTTGCCTACGAACAGTTGCAGGCACTGAAGCAATCCACCGAGCTCGCGGAGCAAAGCCTGCGGCTGACGAATCTGCGATACCAGGCAGGAGAAGCCAGCGCACTTGAAGTCGTGGACGCACAGAACACACTGACCCTGGCCGGTAACAACTATCATGACGGAGAACTTCGCTATCACCTGGCGGTGGCCAATTTGCAAACTCTCACAGGAGCGTTCTAGATGCCCGCTCCGAAGATAAGACGGTCAATGCTCTCATCCCTCCTGGTGGGGGCCATTCTGCTGCTCATGTCGTGCGCCAAGAAAGAGGCGGAAACCGGGCCCGAGGTTACGGTGCAGGCAGCCAAGGTGGAGAAGCAATCGATACGCGAGGTGATCCGCAGCGAGGCCGTTCTGTTTCCTAAGAACCAGGCCGCCATAACCCCGAAGATTGTGGCGCCGGTGAAGGCATTCTTCGTCAATCGTGGCAGCCAGGTGCACGCCGGGGAATTGTTGGCGGTGCTCGAAAACCGTGATCTCGCCGCCGCAGAAACCGAGAGCAAGGGATCCTACCAGCAGGCGGAGGCAAACTACGGCATTGAAACCGCATCCGCCTTGCCGGAAGAGTGGCAGAAGGCTGAATATGACCTGAAGGCGGCCAAAGAGAGCTACGACGCAGAGCAAAAGATATACAACAGTCGCAAGAATCTCTACGAACAGGGTGCTCTCCCGCGCAAGGATTTCGACCAATCGACGGTCACGCTCATTCAGACAAAATCGCAGTACGAGATCGCCTCCATGCACATGGCGGCGTTGCAGTCGGCGGGTAAGAAACAGCAGATGAAGTCGGCTGAAGGCCAGCTCACTTCCGCCAAGGGCAAGTTTGAAGGGGCCGCGGCACAACTTAGTTACTCGGAGATTCGCAGTCCCATCAACGGAGTCGTGACCGATCGTCCGACCTATCCCGGCGAAACGCCACCGCCGGGCGTGCCGCTGTTGACGGTAATGGATACCTCGTCGGTAATTGCCAAAGCGCACATTCCCCAGCATCAGGCCATGCGGATGAAAATCGGGGACCCGGCCACAATCACACTGCCCGGCGAGGCCGAAGTTGCGGGGAAGGTCACGCTGGTAAGCCCGGCCCTCGATGCCAACAGCACGACGGTTGAAGTGTGGGTTGAGGCTCCAAATCCCGCCGGGCGCCTCCGCCCCGGAGCGGCCGTGACACTGGAGATGGTGGCCAAAACCGTTAACGATGCCATTGTTGTTCCGGCTTCTGCCGTCCTGAAAACTCCCGAAGGCGCAATGTCGGTGATGATCGTACAAGACGGACAGGCACAACAAGTAGACGTCGAGACGGGCATTCGCGACCGCGACCGCGTACAGATCACCAAGGGACTTAGCGGCGGGGAAACCGTCATCGTACGAGGATCCTACGGTCTACCCGACAAAACCAAGGTGAAAATTGCCGAGGCGGAGAAACCTGCGGGCGAAAAAGAAGGCAAAGAAAAGGACTGATGCGCGAACGCCTCACATCGCTAATGGATCGCATGCGCCCGCCCGCCGAGGATAGCCAGCAGTACTGGTTTGCTCGCCACGCCAAGTCGATCATCTTTCTGGTTCTCATTCTGGTGGCGGCTGGCGCATATCTTGCCTTCACCATTCCTATTTCTGTCTTTCCTACGGTTAACTTTCCCCGGGTGCTGATTGGCGTGGACAACGGTGTAATGCCCATTGATCAGATGATGGTTACCATCACGCGACCTATCGAGGAGTCGGTGAACAGCGTGCCCGGCCTGCGCCAGGTTCGTTCCATCACCAGCCGCGGATCGGCGGAGATCGATCTGTTCTTCGACTGGCACGCGAACATGGTCACGACCCTACAGCTGGTTGAGTCCGCCCTCGCCAATGTTCGCACTTCGCTGCCGCCAAGCGCCGTCATCCAGACGCACCGCCTCACCTTCGCCAGCTTTCCTATCATCGGCTACAGCCTGAGATCCGACACTGTCCCGCAGACGGAGCTGTGGACCCTGGCCACGTATGAGCTGAAGCCCCGACTGAATCGCCTTGACGGCGTTGCTACGGTGCTGGTTCAGGGAGGGCAGGAGCCTGAGTTCCAGATCACTCCGGATCCGGCGAAGTTGCTGGCTGCCGGCGTAACCGTCACCGACATTCTGGACGCGGTGAAGCGCACCAACCTGATCGATTCGCCGGGACTCCTCGAGCAGAATCATCAACTCTTTCTTGGACTGGTCGATGCCCAGGTGCACGACCCCGCGCAATTGGGCGAGATCGTGGTCAAGTACACGCCCACGGGAGTTCCGGTTAAAGTCGCAGACGTGGCGGCGGTGGCACCAAGCGTAAAGCCCGTGTACACCATCGTTAGTGCGAACGGGAAGCCGGCCGTCTTGCTCAGCGTGAACCGTCAGCCGGACAGCAATACAGTCGCCGTCGCTGACGAGGTGCATGCTGAAGTCGAGCGCATCCGGCAATCGCTCCCGCCGGGAATTCACCTCGAACCTTTTTACGACCAGTCGGGCCTGGTCGTTGATTCCATCCATAGTGTCCGCGACGCCATCCTGATCGGTGTAATTCTGGCGTCCCTCATCATGGTGCTCTTTCTCCACGATTGGGGGGCGTCGATCGTCGCCGTACTCGTCATTCCCGCGACTGTGTTCATCTCCTTCATCGTGCTCAAAGTGCTCGGCCAGAGTTTTAATCTGATGACGCTCGGCGGGCTTGCCGCCGCGGTCGGCCTGGTGATCGACGACGCCATTGTGGTAGTCGAGAACATCGCGCTTCATCGCGACGCCGGACAAGGCCGACTGCAGGCTATTCGGAGTGCCCTGAGCGAGATCACTACCCCGCTGATCGGCTCGACGATTACTCCCATCGTAGTGTTTCTGCCGCTGGTTGCGGTTACCGGAGTCACAGGAGTTTTCTTTCGCGCGCTGGCGGTCACCGTCGGCGCGTCTTTGCTCGCCTCGCTTGCCCTGGCCCTTACCTGGACCCCCACCCTCAGTCAATACTTCATTGACGGCAGGCACGCCGAGCCCTCGGCGCAGAGCGACCTCATGGACAACGAGAAGCTGCTGGCGGCCGAGGAGGCCGCCATCCGCGGCCGCTTCCGGCGGGTGGTCGACTTTTACGAGCACTGGCTGCGATTGGCCCTGCAGCGCCCGAAGTGGATGGCTGTCTTCGCCGCGGTGATCATTGTGGTATCGGTCGTGGCTTTTCGGTCTCTGGGAACCGACTTGCTCCCAGAAATGGACGAAGGCGGATTTATCGTGGACTACCTGTCTCCGGCAGGAAGCTCGCTACAGGAAACCAACCGCATGGTCAGTCACGTTGAGCAGATGTTGCGGAAAATTCCTGAGGTTGAGAGCACGTCACGGCGCACCGGGCTGGAATTGGGGCTGGCGGCCGTGACCGAGGCCAATCGCGGCGACATTGCCGTCAAGCTTAAGCGCAAGCGTGGCCGCAGCGCAGATGAAGTCATCTCCGAGCTGCGGGCAAAGGTTGAACAGCAGGAACCCGGACTGGAAGTAGAGTACGTACAGGTATTGCAGGACATGATCGGCGATCTGTCGAACGCCCCTGAGCCGGTACAGATCAAGCTATTTTCACCTGACGCTGGTTTACTGAAGCAATGGGCAACCAAGGTGGGCGACGCCATCCACGATATTCCCGGGGTGGTGGATGTGCGAAACGGAATTGAGAACACGGTCAGCGGTCCGGCCACGGTGTTTCGTGTTGACCCTTCGGTCGCGGCGCGTGCAGGATTTACCCCGGAAGAAGTAGCCGTCGACGCCAGCGCCGTGCTGGAGGGTGAACCGGCGGCCACGCCGGTGATTGCGCAGGACATCCCCTACACCATTCGGGTGCGCTATCCTGACTCTCATCGTACTTCTCTTTCCGCCCTGAGCAACACCCTGCTCAACAGTTCGTCGGGACACACGGCCACGCTGGGGTCGCTGGCAACCATCCAGGAACTGCCGGGACAAACTGAGATTCGCCGTGAAAATCTACAGCGCGACGTGGCCGTGACCGCCCGCCTTGAAGGCCGCGATTTAGGAAGCTCAATTGCCGCGGTGCAGAAAGTAGTCGAGGGCCTCCATCTGCCCTCTTCGATTCGTGTGGTCTATGGGGGAACCTACGAGGAACAACAACAGTCGTTCCACGACCTAATGCTGGTGCTGGTTTTGGCGATTGTACTGGTGTTCGTGGTGTTGCTCTTCGAGTTTCGAACCCTGGCTGCGCCGGTGGCAATTCTCTCGTCGGCAATTCTGTCAACGTCAGGGGTGTTTCTCGCCCTGCTGATTACTCGCACCACGTTCAATATCGCATCCTTTATGGGACTCATCATGGTGATCGGCATCGTGGCCAAGAACGGAATCCTTTTGCTCGATGCCGACCAGAAATTCCGCGCCTTGGGATACTCGGCTTACGATGCCATGATTCAGGCGGGGCGACGCCGTTTACGTCCCATCCTGATGACCGCGCTTGCCGCCGCTGCCGGTATGCTGCCGCTGGCACTGGCGCTGGGCGCCGGAGCGCAGATGCTGCAACCTTTGGCCATTGCGGTTATCGGCGGAATTACCATTTCCATGGTGCTGTCGTTGATCATCACCCCGGCAGTGCACTACTACCTTAGCCATGCTGAGGCTATGCTTCGCTAAAGAAAGAAAGAAGGAGAAGTCATGAAGCGATTTTTTGCCCTTGTGATTGCGCTTTCTGCCATCGCGGTGATTCCTGCGGCCGCGCAGAAGTCCTACAAGCTTGCTGATCGGGTGAAGCTCGGCGGGGAGGGCGGATGGGACTACCTTACCAATGACGAGCACGACAAGCGAATCTTTATCACGCGCGGCACGCATGTCATCGTGGTCGATGCGAAGACGCTGAAGCAGACGGGAGATATTCCTGGTCTCAACGGTGTCCACGGAGTGGCGCTGGCCCCCGAGCTCGGTCGCGGCTTTATTACCAGTGGCGGCGATAACATGCTTGTCATTTTCGACCTGAAGACGCTGCATGTGGCGGACAAGGTCAAGGTCGGCGATCGTCCCGACGGCATCCTGTACGATGCCGCCGCAAAGCGAGTTTACACCTTCAATGCCAAATCACAGGACAGCACCGTAGTGGATGCCTCTTCCGGAAAGGTGGTGGGAACGGTTCCCCTCGGGGGCAAGCCCGAAACCGCTGTTGCCGACGGTAAAGGTAACGTGTATGTAAACATTGAAGACCGCAACGAGATCGCGCGCCTCGACACTGCCAAGCTCGCGGCAGTTGAACACTATCCCATGGCGGGATGCGAAGAGCCTAGCGCACTGGCCTTCGATGCCGTCCACCGGCGGCTCTTTGCCGGATGTGGAAACAAGGTCATTGCTGTCGTCGCTCCTGATGCCGGTAAGCTAGTAACCACGGTTGATATCGGCGGCGGTGTCGACGCCGGTGCCTTTAATCCCAAGACGCAACAGATCTTCATGTCCTGCGGTGAGGGCGTGCTCACGGTCATCCATGAAGACTCACCCGACAAGTACTCGGTGGTCCAGAATGTTCCCACTGAGCGGGGCGCACGCACCATGGCCTTGGATGAGGAGTCGAGTACGGTCTATACCGTGACGGCGCAGTTCGATCCCACCCCTCCTCCGCCTGGTCAAAGACGAAAAATCGTTCCCGACACCTTCGAGTTGCTGGTAGTGCGGCCGCAGTAAACGGGTCTCAGGCATCAGGGCGGCCAATCCTGAAAGGGTCGCCCTCCTTGATTGCGCGGGAATCGGAGACCTGCGGGCCGGAATGCCACCACGACAGGGTCAAGGCAACCGGCCCAGGATCAAGAGGATACCGGACATCCGGCGGCTCATTTCCAGAACTTGCTCAGGCCCGGTACGAAGAAATGACAGAGCGAGCAGCAGGGTCGGGAGAAGGCCGACGAACACCGCCCCCACCAGTTCCCCGGAACCCGAAACCACCGCCGCACCTTCGGTTCTTTTGTCCGCAGCACAACCAAGGTGATGAATCGAGCAGCAAGCTGAATCCATAAATCGAGGATATCAAGGGCACCCAACCGCTCGAAGCCGACTCCCGGGCACACCCAGGGTTCCTATATGACTCGTCATCCAGGGTTACTTCTTCTTCGCCCCGAAGGTAAAGCCTAATCCGGTAGTAAACAGAACATTGTTGTGCTTGGTGCCGGGCACCGGCTGGTTGACGTACTGCTCCAGGAAGTTAGCGTTCGCCGTCATCCACCCGTTCAGCTTCGTTGCCATGCCGACACTGAAGTTTACGCGGTAATTGCTGGTGTCGTTCAGCGATGGCAGATAGTAGAGGTTCTGGGTGAGCGAGGTATTGGGGGTGAATTTGTGCGCGAACTCATCGCCAAGGGTGGCGGTAAACAGATTGTTGATAGTGCCGTCGTAGTAGCTTTCGCGGGTGTATCCGAGGCCCCCCAACAGGTCTAGTGTTGTAGTGCTGGTGGCGATGGCGTGGTAGCCGAGACCGGCGCCGGGCATGATGCGGTAATTCAAGAGCTGCAGGGCGTCGTACATGCCCGCGAAAACGCCGTATGCAAACCAACGCTTGCTGATATTGCGGTCATATCGGATCAATCCGCCAAAAGTGTTCGCGCTGGTAACTCCCAGCTTCTCATCGGTCGAGTAAACCGAGGCGGCCTGAACTATCCACTCGTCGTTCGAGGTCTTGCGCAGCGCGTTGAAAGCAAGCGCCAAGTTGGTAGTCTGGCTGTTGCCGCGGGCCAGGGCAAGGCCCACGCTGCCGCCGCCGGTCCAGTCTTCGAGCATGCCCGGATGCAGTGACTTCTCATAGGCGGCCTGATCGGAAGGCGAACGCATGGCCACGACATCGGTACGGGGAACCCGCTGCACGCCTTGGGCAGCAGCCACGATTATATCCGCGCCCTCGGAGGTCACCGTGCCCAAAACCAGTTGCTGATCGGTCTTGGTCACGACCAGCGACTGCTTGCCGGAAGAAAACTGGCTCACCTCACCCCAGTCGATGGACACATCTCCTGCGTAGGTCGTCTTGAGCACAAGTTTCTTGCCATCCATGCTAACGATGGTCCCACTCAAGTGGTCGCCATTTTTCAGCGAGACCTCCTCGGCTTGCAATATCGCTGCACTGCAGAGGAGGGGGAGGAAAAACAACGACAAGGCCTGTTTCAACACTGAACACCTCTTTCTTTGGATCGGGGGCGCAAGCCGTTTACTACGATAGTGCGCTGGGTTCATGTCGGTGCTGCCAACCAAGTCTTCGCGTGTCAAAGTCCGAGGCGAATGGTTCGGATCGTGCTCTTCAGGGGAACGTGCGACGTGCAGGCCAAATCCGTGAATCGTTGTCAGCAGGTTGCGGCGAAGCCGAGCCACCAGTGCCTAAGCGTGTTTCCAGTTGGGCTTGTAAACGGCACCAGCAGAACGTCGCCGTCCACGGATGATCAGCAACCCTGCAACATCATACCGATTTCTGTCAACTCCGTCCTCGTGATTCCTATCCTTTGGTCAACAGTGTTAGCCCATGACGTGGAAGCATTGTTCTCCAACTGGTCTGTCTCTCCCAGCAGGTCGAAGGGGTGGCTGACTGGTTCGATG
>Ga0306920_100005866_pt1 | contig 15925 bp, 12 predicted proteins | sample flu12Cox44000170_FD_204666 | JGI IMG/M metagenome (GOLD analysis project Ga0306920, IMG submission 204666) | Lab enrichment of tropical soil microbial communities from Luquillo Experimental Forest, Puerto Rico - flux4day.12C.oxic.44.000.170 (v2)... | ecosystem: Environmental > Terrestrial >... | reverse complement strand
CCGGCAACCGCCCCTCTGTTTTGGCTGCGGCCATGACCCGAAACTATGGACATGAAGCACCGTGCAAAAGGCAGGGACGACCCGATGGACGCGGAGCAACCCAGAACCCCAATCGAGCCGGTGAGCGGGCAGGTCCCGAACGCCGGCCAGCGCGAACAGTGGGCACGTGAAGGCGAGCAATGGGTCGCCGAAGCCGGCCGCTACGACACCATGCTCCAGCCGTTCGGCGATGCCGTGCTGGCCGCGGCCAGCCTCTCGCCCGGCGAGCGAGTGGCCGACGTGGGATGCGGGAACGGGGCCCTCACCATCGATGCCGCCCGCCGTGTCGGCCCCCACGGCACAGCGCTGGGAATCGACATCTCCACGCCCATGCTTGACCTCGCCCGTCGGCGGGCAACGCAGGCCGGCGCCGGCAACGTCGAGTTCGTGGAGGCCGACGCGCAAGTGCATCCGTTCGGCGGCGGAAGTCTCGACGCCATCCTCAGCCGCTTCGGGGTCATGTTCTTCGACGACCCTGAAGGCGCGTTCGCCAACCTCGCCGGCGCCCTGCATCCCGGTGGCCGGCTTGCCTTCGCCTGCTGGCAGGACCTGTTCCACAACGAGTGGATGCTCGTCCCCGGCGCGGCTGCTGCCCCGCACGTCGGCCTGCCCGACATGGAGCCCGGCGCGCCTGGCCCGTTCGCGCTGGCCGACGCCGACCGGATAACACGCCTCCTGACATCGGCCCGATTCCACGACGTCACGCTCGAGCCGATCGCCCGGCCGATGCGCGCTGGCTCCGATGTCGATGACACCGTCGCCTTCTTCGAATCCACCGACATCGCCCGCCGGCTCATGGCCGATGCGCCGCCCGGCAAGATCACTGCCGCGCTCGACGCGGTCCGCACCGCGCTCCTACCGTACGCGAGCGACGACGGAGTCGTCCTGAACGGAACCGCGTGGCTCGTGACGGCGCGCAAGCCCTGAATCATCGGACGTCCGTGAGCTGACCGGGGCGCAATATCGCGGCAAGCCCTCATGGTCGTCGATGATCAAGACGGTGAACTGACCAGATAAATGTCACATCGCCCCCGGCAGCCCGCACCAGGGCGAACTCTTGCTCAGTCAGACCCCAGGGCGCCCAGAACCGGGCTCTGCGCCACCGCCCCGCGGCGAAGGCAGCCGTCGCTCGCGCCAGATGCTGTTGCCGCCGCCGCAGCCGAAGAACTGGGGGATGTAAGAGGAGGGGTCGGGGTAGGCGGCCAGCCAGTCGCCGTCGACGGACAGCTGCAAATGCCTGCGCAGCGCATTGGAAATCGCGGCGGCCGGAATGTCGTGCAGGTGGACGCGGTAACCGAGGGACCGCAAGACTGTGGCGACGTAGGCGGGGAGCGCGCGCGGGATGTACGGCTCGTCGGTCCTACCCCAGACATCGACCCGCTGGCCGAGGGTTCCCGATTCGCGGACCAGGCGCCGTGCACGGGCCAGGTTGGGGGTGCCCCAGGCGCCGCCGGGGGCGCGGGCGCCGAGTGTAGGGGCAGTAGCGGCGGTAGCCGGGCAGCGCCACGGTCACCGTGCACGGCCAGACCGCGCCCGCATCCGGGTACGTCGATCGGGCTCAGGCGGGATTCGGGCTGGGAGTCGCCTGCAGGACCCATGCATGGCCATTCCAGCGCTCTGCGACCGTCAGGATGTCGGAGACCAGGCTAGGGGTCATGTTCTTGGACCCGACCGCGGTGCAGGCCTGGGCCGAGGTGCACGACACCGCGGTCAGGTTGAAACCCTGCGCCCCGGCGGGCACCGGGATGTTTTGCAAGGCCCACTTCCCCCCATTCCACCGCTGCCCGTAGGTGCCGCCGATGGCGATGCACGCAGTAACGGACGGGCACGAGACCCCGTTGAAACCCAGCAGCGCGAACTCGCCGGCGGCCATCTGCGTGCGCCACATCGTGCCGTCCCAGCGCACCGCCAGCGGGCCTCCGTTGACACTTTCGCCGACGGCGGTGCACGTGCTGGGCGCCGGGCACGATACTCCGGTCAGCCCGCTGGTGTCGTTCTGGCCTGCATTACCTGGCGGGAGCTCGGCGACCCAGGTGCTACCATCCCAGCGCATCGCCAGTGGCGCCGTGCCCGGACCCTGATCGCTGGTCCCCTCGTAGTACCCCGCGGCCGTGCAGGCCGTGCCCGAGACGCACGACACGGCACTTAGATCAGCGCCCGGGTTGCCCACCGGCGGAAGGGACTGAACGGTCCACCGGCGGCCGTTCCAGTGCTCGGCGAAGGTGTTCGGCGTGAAGCCGAGTGCGCCGAAGTCGTAGTACCCGACCGCGGTGCACGACACCGCCGACCCGCACGACACCGCAGCGAACGGAACCCCCTCATTGCCTGGGCTGGGGGTGACCTGCACGGCCCAGCTGCTGCCATTCCACCGCTCAGCCAGTGGGCCGCCGCCGGTGCTGGGATCAAACTCGGAGCCCACTGCGCTGCAGGCACCGGCCGAACTGCACGATACGCCGGTAAGGAAGCTGGCCGTGGCTCCTGGCGGATGCGCCAGTGGCGTCACAAACCACCTATGGCCGTTCCAACGCTCGGCCAGCATCGTCTGCGTTGCGCCGAGCACAACATCCCCGACGGCCATGCACATCGTGGCCGTCGGGCAGGACACGGCCATGAACTCATCCGCCGGCTTGATCACCGCCGAGCCCTGCGCCGCCGACCGGACAGGGGCGATGCGGGCAGCCGCCGCTGATGCGGCCGACGGCGGTATCAACAGCGCGCCCGCGGCCAGCAGCGCCGCGCCTGAGGCCGTCAGCCTCAGACGACGCAGCGAGGGCGAGACAGGCGAGTCTCGCAGGCACTGTGCCACCGCTTCCAGGCAGACCACAAAAAGCTTCTTCCGGCCGGCTGGGAACTGCGCGCTGTGCCGGCAGCTTGGCCGCCAGGTGACAATCGCCCGCAGGATTTGGATCACACCCGTTCCACTCATACCACCCTCGTCTCCGCCAGCCCGAACCATGACCACCAGAGGAGCCCCGCGACACACCAGAGACGGTCCAGCGGCGCAAAGGGTTTACACGCGGTAACCCACAGGCCGCGTGATGACGATTGTCTCACCAAGCCCAGCGCCGGGACCGGGGAGTGGATCGCGAGGACCGAGGCGGCACCCTCGCCCGGTTACGGCTGCCGCGCGGGCGGGATTCCGGGTGTGTGGTGGCATGGTTCTTCCTGCGTTAGTGAGGTCTTGAGGGGGGTGGCAGGCCGGGAGCGGGCGCGCAGCCGCCGGGCCGGGCGGGGCGGGGTGGCCGGATGGTCACGGCCGGGGTGATCCGCTCGGGGCGCAGCCCGGCGGGCGTCATCGCCGCGCGGACCGCGGCGGCGGTGGGGGCCTGATACAGCCAAGAGCAGGTCTCCTCGCTGGGCACAGCGATCGCGCCCAGGAAGCAGACCGGGGTGCCGGAACCGCTGGCTTGGGCGGCGGCCCGGGCGAGGTCACCGGCCCGCGGCACGGCGGCGGCACCTGGCCCGTCGCGGAGGGTGTAGGTCTCGGCCAGGAACTCGGGCATGCGGCTCACGGTGCGACGAAGAAGATGCTGGCCGAGTCGCTGGCGTAGGCGACGGTGTCGGCGTGCGGCATCCCGGTGACCGACGTGGTCGACAGGGTGATCACGTGGTGCCGGCGCAGGTGCTGCATGACCTTGGCCGGGATACCCCGCATGCCGCTGCGTTCTTGATGGGGGTCTTGTGCGGGCTGCGGCCGCGCCGCGGCCGGGGTGACCCGGTCACCGGGCCAGGCCGGCGCGCTGGCCGGGCGGGACCGCGGTGCGCGGGTGGTTGCTGGCATGGTCGTGCTCCCAAGGGGGATAGAGGGTGGCTGGTGGCGGGTAGCCAGGGCGGGGCCTGGCCCGGTCGCGGCGTGCTTGCCTGGGGTGGCGCCGGGCCCGGGTGGGCGGTGCGGGCTGGCCGGAGCGTCAGGGCGGCCCGGTGCCCGGCGGTGGCGAGGAGGTGCGGGGCGGGCCCGGTGAGGTGCCCGGGGGGCCGGGTTCCGGCGGGGGGGGCGGGGGGGGGCGGGGGGGGGCGGGGGGGGGGCCCGGGCGGGCATGGGGTGGCCGGAGCGTCACGGCCGGGGTGATCCGCTCGGGCCGCAGCCGGGCGCGGGCCATCGCCGCGCGGACCGCGCTGGGGGAGGGCGCCTGGTACAGCCAGAAGCAGATCTCGTCGTCGGGGACGGCGATGGCGGCCAGGAACCGGGCCGGGGCCCCCGGGCCGCCGGTTTGCGCGGCGGCGCGGGTGAGGTCGTCGGCGCTGGGCGCGGCGCTGGTGCCGGGGGCGTCCCGGGGGGTGTAGGTCTCGGCCAAGAACTCGGGCATGCGGCCCACGGTAGGCGCGCCCGCGCGAAGTTAAATCGTCCAAAGGGACAATCTTTGACTGGAATCGCGGGGCCGGGCGGGCTAGCCGCCGGCGCCGAGGCGCCGGGTGAGCTGGCCGCGGGAGGTGACGCCGAGCTTGGCGTACACCGCGCGCAGGTGCGCCTTGACGGTGGTGACCGACAGGTACAGCTGGGCGGCGGCCTGCTGGTTGGACAGGCCCGCCGCGGCCAGTTCGGCGACCCGCTGCTCGCTGGGGGTCAGCCCGCCCGCGGCCGCGGCGCGGCGGCCGCTGATCCGGTCCAGCTGCGCGGCGGCCGCCCCCGCCCACCCCGGGCAGCCCAGCTGCTCGAACCCGGCCCGGGCCTGCTCCAGCGAGTCGCGGGCGGCGGCGCGTTTGGTGGCCCGCCGCTGGGCCCGGCCCAACACCAGCAGCGCCCGGGCGGCGTCCCAGCCCAGCCCCAGCGCCCGGTACGCGTCCGCCGCCCCGGCCAGCTGCGCCGCCGCCGCCTGGTCGTACCCGCCCGCCAGCGTCACCACGGCCGCCGACCGTTGCGCGGTGGCCAGCCCCCACGGGTGGTCCTGGGCGGCGGCCAGCCCGGCCAGCCGCCCGGTCACCTCGGTTGCCTCCTTCGGCCGGCCCGCTTCGGCGAGCGCCTCGGCCAGATCGCCGGCCACCGGGAACACGCCGGGGTCGTCCACCCCCTCCCGCTGGGTGTGTTCCCACACCGCGGCCAGGCTGGTGACCGCCTGCTGCGGGTCGCGGGCCAGCAGCGCGGCCACCCCGGCCACGCGCAGCGCCTCCAGCCGGTCCCACTCCACTCCGTTCGCTTCGCTGACCGCGACCGCCTCCGCCGCCAGCGCCGCGGCCTGCCCTGGGTCCCCGCGCACCGCCGCCAGCGCCGCCTGCACCGACCCCCGGGTCCCGGTGATCCAGTCCAGCGCGGCCCACTGATCCAGTTCGGCCAGCTCCCGGGCCGCCGCGACGGTGTCGCCGGCGCGCAGCTCGACTTTACATAGCTGCAGGGTGAACACCGCCCCGGAGCGGGCGTCGCCGCGCTGCTCGGCGGCCGCCAGCAGGCCCCTGAACACCTCCCGGGCGGCGGCCAGCTCACGGCGGTAGGCCAGCCGGAGCCCGGCCACCATCTCCACCGAGCTGTCGAACAGGCTGGCGGTGCCCGGCGGCAGCGCCGCCGACCGCTCCAGCAGGTCCTCGATGCCGCGGCCGCGCAGCACCCGCGCGAAGGCCAGCGCCTGCAGCGCCTGCCGCTCGGCATCCGGGCCGGCCGATGCGGCCGCGGCCAGCGCCTGGCCCGCCATCTGCTCGGTCTCGGCGATCCGCCGGGCCCGGTCAGCCGCCTGCAGCAGCGCCTGCCGGGCCAGCGCCTGCGCGCGCAGCCCCGGCGCGGCGGCGCTGTCGGTGATCGCCCGCGCCAGGTGCTCCTCCCCCCCGGCCACGGAATCCGCGTTCTCGGCGAGCAGCAGGTACGCGACGGCCCGCACCGGGCCGGCCGGCAGCGCCCCGGCCCGTTTGGTCAGCAGCGCGGTCGCCCGGGCATGCTCCCCGGCGTCGATCAGGTACCGGGCCAGCGCCAGCAGCCGCCCGTCATACTCACTCGCCCCGGCCGAGGTCAGCCGCAGCGCCTGCCCGGCCAGCTCCGCAGCATCGGCGATCGCCCCCCGGGCCGCGGCCTGGGCGGCCGCGGCCGACACCTGCCCGGCCAGCGCGGCATCCGGGCCGGTGGCGGCCAGGGCCCGGTGCCGGGCGGCCAGCACCCGATCCCCTGCCACCGCCCCCAGCGCGGCGTGCAAATCCCGCCGCCCGGCCGCCGTGGACCGCCCGACCGCCGCCGCGGCCAGCAACGGGTGCGCCGCCCGCACCCGCCCCCCCTCCACGACCAGCACCCCGGCCGCCTGCCCGTCCTCCACCGCCAGCGGGTCCGTTACCGCTGCCAGCTCGTCCCCGGTCAGCCCGTGGCTAAGCGCCACCGCCAGCAGCGCCCGCCGCACCCTCGCCGGCAGCCCCGCGACCCGGGCGCCGAACAACTCCCCCAGCACCTCCGGCACCGGGAGCCCGGCGCCGATCTCCGGCACGCCATGCTCCACGACCGCCCGGCCCAGCTCGAGGGCGAACAGTGGATTGCCCCCGCAGGTGTCAAACACCAGGCGGGCCACCCGCCTCGGCAACGGCCGCCCCAGCCGGGCGGCCAGCAGCCCGCTGACCGCCCCGAAACTCAGCGGTCCTAGGTCCAGGCGGGCCACCCCGGCCGGCTCGGCCACCTTTTCCAGCTCCGTATCCCGGCCGCTGCGCCGCGCCGCCAAAAACCGGACATCCTGGTCGGCCAGCCGCCGCGCCGCGAACACCACCGCCCCGGCTGACGCCTGATCCAGCCACGGCAGGTCATCCACCGCCACAAGCACCGGCCCCGCCCCCGCCGCCACCCGCAACGCCCCCAGCAGGCCCGCCGCGACCGCCAGCGGATCCGGCGGCGCCCCCGCCGGCTCCGCCCGCCGGACGGCCACCTCCAGCGCCCGCCGCTGCGGCGGCGGCAGCCCGGCCAGCACCCCCGGCCCGGCACCCTCCACCAGGTCCGCCAGCCCGGCGTACGACAGCTGCGTCCCCGCCTCGCTCGCCCGCGCGGACCACACCGCCAGCCCTCGCGACCGGGCCACTCCGACGCCGGCTTCCCACACCGTGCTCTTGCCGATCCCCGGCTCCCCGCACACCACCAGCACCCGCCCCGCCCGGGCCGGTGCCAAGAACCGCTCCACCGCGCCCAGCTCCGCCGCCCGCCCCAGCGGGACACCCGAAGGCACCGGCCCCGGACCCTGCGCCACCACCCCATTCTCGCCCCGCCGCCCGGCACCTGGCCAGCCGGGCAGGCCGGCACCATATTCAGGCCTGGGCGCACCTGCGCGGCGTGTCCGCCAAGCTCGGCGCCGGTTCCCGCGCCCAGCTCACCCGGCGGCCGGGCGCCCCCGGGTACCGCCATCGCCCGGGGCTCGCGGTGTTACCCGCCGGCGCCGAGGCGCCGGGTGAGCTGGCCGCGGGAGGTGACGCCGAGCTTGGCGTACACCGCGCGCAGGTGCGCCTTGACGGTGGTGACCGACAGGTACAGCTGGGCGGCGGCCTGCTGGTTGGACAGGCCGGCCGCGGCCAGTTCGGCGACCCGCTGCTCGCTGGGGGTCAGCCCGCCCGCGGGTGCCGCGCGGCGGCCGCTGATCCGGTCCAGCTGCGCGGCGGCCGCGCCCGCCCACCCCGGGCAGCCCAGCTCCTCAAACAAAGACTGGGCCTGCTGCAGGCTGTCCCGGGCGGCGGCGCGTTTGGTGGCCCGCCGCTGGGCCCGGCCCAACACCAGCAGCGCCCGCGCGGCGTCCCAGCCCAGCCCCAGCGCCCGGTAGGCGTCCGCCGCCCCGGCGAGCTGGGCCGCGGCGTCGTCGTCGTACCCGCCCGCCAGCGTCACCACGGCCGCCGACCGGTCCGCGGTGGCGAGCCCCCACGGGTGGTCCTGGGCGGTGGCCAGGTGCGCCAGCCGCTGAATCACCTGGGCGGCCGCCTCGAACCGGCCCGTCTCGGCCAGCGCCTCGGCCAGATCGCCGGCCACCGGGAACACGCCGGGGTCTTCCACCCCCTCCCGCTGGGTGTGTTCCCACACCGCTCCCAGGCTGGTGACCGCCCGCTGCGGGTCGCGGGCCAGCAGCGCGGCCACCCCGGCCACGCGCAGCGCCCCCAGCCGCTCCCACTTCAGTCCGTTCGCTTCGCTGGTCGCGGCCGCCTCCGCCGCGAGCGCTGCGGCACTCCCCGGGTCCCCGCGCACCGCCGCCAGCGCCGCCCGCACCCGCACCGGGCTCCCGTTGATCCAGTCCACCGCGGCCCACTGATCCAGTTCCTGCAGCGCCCGGGCCGCCGCGACGGTGTCGCCGGCGCGCAGCTCAACCTCGCACAACAGCTGGGTGAACGCGGCCCCGGAGCGGGCCTCGCCGCGCTGCTCGGCGGCCGCCAACAGGCCCCCGAACACCTCCCGGGCGGCGGCCAGCTCACCGCGGTACGCCAGCCGCATCCCGGCCACCGTATCCACCGAGCTGTCGAACAGGCTGGCGGTGCCCGGCGGCAGCGCCGCCGACCGCTCCAGGAGGTCCTCGATGCCGCGGCCGCGCAGCATCCGTGCCCCGGCCAGCGCCTGCAGCGCCCGCCGCTCGGCATCCGGGCCGGCCGATGCTGCTGCGGCCAGCGCCTGGCCCGCCATCTGCTCGACCTGCCCGATCCGCTCGACCCGGCAAATCACCTGCAGCACCGCCCACCGGGACAGCGCCTGGCTGCGCAGCCCCGGGTCCGCGGCGCTGTCGGCGACCACCCGCGCCAGGTGCTCCTCCACCCCGGCCAACGAATCCGCGCCCTCCGCGAGCAGGAAGTACGCGGCGGCACGCGCCGGGCCGGCCGGCAGCGCGCCGGCCCGCCCGGCCAGCAGCGCGGTCGCCTGGGCATGCTCCCCGGCGTCGATCAGGTACCGGGCCAAAGCCAGCAGCCGCCCGTCATACTCCCTGTCGCCGGCTCCGGTGAGCCGCAGCGCCTGCCCGGCCAGCTCGGCGGCATCGGCGACGGCGCCCCGCGCCGCGGCCCGGCCCGCCGCCGCCGCCACCTCCCCCGCCAGCCCGGCATCCGGCCCGGGCGCGGCCAGGGCCCGGTGCCGGGCCGCCAGCACCGGGTCGCCCACCGCCGCCCCCAGCGCGGCGTGCAGGTCCCGCCGCCCGGCCGCCGTGGACCCCCCGGCCGCCGCCGCGGCCAGCAACGGATGCCCCGCCCGCACCCGCCCCCCCTCCACGACCAGCACCCCGGCCACCCGCCCGTCCTCCACTGCCAGCGGGTCTGTTACCGTCACCAGCTCCTCGCCGGTCAGCCCATGGCTGAGCGCCACCGCCAGCAGCGCCCGCCGCACCCCCGCTGGGAGCCCTGCGACCCGGGCGCCGAACAACTCCCCCAGCACCGCCGGCACGGGCAGCCCGGTGCCGATCTCCGGCACCCCTCGCTCCACCACCGCCCGGCCCAGCTCCACCGCGAACAACGGATTCCCCCCGCAGGCCTCAAACACCAGGCGGGCCACCCGCCGCGGCAGAGGCCGGGCCAGCCGGGCGGCCAGCAGCCCGCTGACCGCCCCGAAACTCAACGGCCCCAGCGCCACCCGCACCACCCCGGCCGGCTCGGCTACCCGCTCCAGCTCCGTATCCCGGCCGCTCCGCCGCGCCACCAAAAACCGGACATCCTCCCCGGCCAGCCGCCGCGCCGCGAACACCACCGCCTCCGCCGACGCGCCATCCAGCCACGGCACGTCATCCACCGCCACCAGCACCGGCCCGCCCCCCGCCGCCACCCGCAGCGCCCCCAGCAGCCCCGCCGACACCGCCAGCGGCTCCGGCGCTGCACCGTCCGGCTCGGCGCGGCGCACCGCCACCTCCAGCGCCCGCCGCTGCGGCACCGGCAGCCCGGCCAGCACCCCCGCCCCGGCGCCCTCCACCAGGTCCGCCAGCCCGGCGTACGACAGCTGCGCTTCCGCCTCGCTGGCCCGCGTGGACCACACCGCAAACCCCCGCGACCGGGCCAGCCCCACCCCGGCGTCCCACACCGTGCTCTTGCCGATCCCCGGCTCCCCGCACACCACCAGCACCCGCCTCGTGGGGGCAGCGCCGGGCGTCAGGAACCCCGCCACCGCGCCCAGCTCCGCCGCCCGCCCCAGCGGGACACGTGAAGGCACCGGCCCCGGACCCTGCGCCACAACCCCATTCTCGCCCCGCCGCCTGGCACCACGCCAGCCGGACAGGCGGCAGGCAGGCGACCGCCGGGGACTGCTCGCCTCCCGCGAACGCGTCCACCCTGACCACCGCCCTGGGGCACCGTGCAGCCGGGCGGGGTGATAGAGCTGGTCACCCCCGGCGATAACACCGGCGCGTCGAGATATGTGGGCAACTGGCAGCTCAAAACCCGCAGCACCACGGCCACGGCGCCGGTCACCATCGAGGCGGCGCCGGGGCTGGCCAGCTAGCCGGTCCTGGACGGGAACAGCGGTGCCAGCAGCAGCAATTGCTCGACCGGCTCATGTACCAGCCCCGGGGTTTGCCCGGGCTGGGCGCGGGCGGCGGCCGCCGAGCTGGCCGCGGCCGGCCTGTCCAACCAGCAGGCCGCGGAGCGGCTGTACCTGTCGGTCACCACCGTCAAGGCGCACCTGCGCGCCACGTACACCAAGCTCGGCGTCGCCTCCCGCGGCCAGCTTGCCCGCCGCCCCGGCACCGGCGGCTAGGCCCGCCCGGCCCCGCGATTCCCGGTCAAAGACTGTCCCTTTGGACGATTTAACTCCGCGCGGGCGAACCTACCGTGAGCCGCATGCCCGAGTTCGCAGCCGAGACCTGCACCTCCCGCGGCGCCGCGCCAGGCCGCGCCTTTCAGGCGCGGCTGGACGATCCCTGGCGGCATCACGGTGATCTTGGCTGTCGCCGCTCGCGGGACGCTTGCGCTTGCCTCAGCTATTTTCAGCTCACCATGCGAGGACGATCATGACCAGAACCCTGGAAAAACGGTCCGGCCTGCCCGGCAGGACCGCGAATGACCGACCGCCAGAGCCGGCCGGCTTCTTGTCCGCATATCCCGGTTACCGGGGCACTGCGCTGCTTGACCGGCTGCGATCGACCGAGTACTCCTACCTTGACTCGGGCGGGCACGTCTACCTCGATTACACCGGTGCGGGCCTGCCGGCCAGGGCTCAGCTGGCCGCGCATGCCGAGCGAGTGGCCGATGGCTGCTTCGGGAACCCGCACTCGGAGAACCCGACCTCGGCCGCGTCGACGGAACTGGTCGAGCGGGCCCGGCTGGCGGTCCTCGCGCATTTCAATGCGCCGCCGGAGGAGTACGCGGCCATCTTTACCCCGAACGCCACCGGCGCGTGCCGGCTGGTCGGGGAGGCCTACCCGTTCGGCCCGCGGACCCGGCTAATTTTGACCTGCGACAATCACAATTCGGTCAACGGCATCCGGGAGTTCGCCCGGGCCCGCGGCGCGATCACCCAGTACGTGCCGCTTAGCCCGGCCGAGCTGCGGGTCGGCGATGACGCGATTCGCCAGGCGCTAGCCCGGACCGAGCCGGGCCCGCTGGGCGCGGCGTGGCGGGTGGCGCGCCACGGGGTGGCGCCCTGGGCGAGCCGGGGATCGCACGCCCGGCGGCAGCGGTCGCTGGCCCAGGAGAGGGCCGGGGATGCGGGCCGGCCGGTGGCCGCGTTGTCCGCAGCGGCCGTCCCCGGCCGCCGCGGGCTGCTGGCCTACCCGGCGCAGAGCAACTTCAGCGGAGTGCAGCATCCCCTGGACTGGATCCAGATGGCGCATGAGCACGGCTATGACGTGCTGCTGGACGCGGCGGCGTACCTGCCGTCGAACCGGCTGGACCTGTCGGTGGTCAAGCCCGATTTCGTGCCAGTCAGCTGGTACAAGGTGCTCGGTTACCCGACCGGTGTCGGCTGCCTGATCGCGCGGCGGGAGGCGCTGGGGCGGCTGCGGCGCCCGTGGTTCGCCGGCGGGTCGGTTCACCTGGCCAGCGCGGTGCGGGGCGATTGGCACATGCTGGCCGGGGACGCGGCCCGGTTCGAGGACGGCACGGTCAGCTTCCTGCAGATCCCCGATCTGGAGTGCGGGCTGTCTTGGGTCAACGGCATCGGGATGGAACTGATCCACCGGCGGGTAATGTGCCTGACCGGCTGGCTCCTCGGCCGGCTCACTGCCCTGCGCCACGGCAACGGCGCGGCGATGGCGCGGATCTACGGGCCGGCCAGTACCCGCGATCGCGGCGGCACCGTCGCGTTCAACCTGCTCGATCCCAGCGGGCGCGTCGTCGACGAGCGCGCCGTCGCGCGAGATACCGCTGCTGCCGGGATCTCGATCCGCACTGGGTGCTTCTGCAACCCGGGCGCGGGCGAGGGTGCGTTCGGGGTCACCAAGGCAGATTGGCGCAGAGCACTGCGGGGACGCGTCCGTTCGATGGATCAGTACGTCGATCTCCTTGGCATGCCGAGCGGCGGGGCGCTGCGCGCATCGGTGGGCCTGGCCTCGACTGTCGGCGACGTGGAGCGGTTGCTGGCCTTCGTGGAGATGACCTACCGCGATCGCGTGGCCGGCACCGGCGGCCTCGCGCCCCGGCAAGGCTGCTGAGCCAGCGCATGCACGTGGCGCACTGCGTACGCGCTGGCGTTGCCACCTGTCTCTGGGAGGTCATTGTGGACGATGGACTCGGTTCCGCGCGGCGCCTGCTGGGCGTGTTCGCGCATCCCGATGATGAGGTGTTCTGCGCCGGCGGCACGATGGCCCAGGCGGCCGAGGCGGGCGCCGAGGTCATGATTGTCTCGGTCACCCGCGGGGAACGCGGGCAGATCCGCGATCCCGCCGCCGCGACGCGGCGCACGCTGGGTGCGGTCCGGGAGGCCGAGCTTTACGCGGCTGCCGCCGAGCTCGGCGTGCAGCACGTGCGGGTGCTGGCCTACCCGGACGGGGCCCTGGCGCGCCACCGGTCCGCGCTGGGCCCGGCGATCACGGGGATCATGCGGCAGTTCGACCCGGACACGGTTATCACCTTCAGCGCGGACGGCGGGTACGGCCACCCGGACCACATCGCGATTTCCGGCCTCACCACCCAGGCGTTCCGGGCAGTGGCCCGCAACCACAACCGGGGCCAGCAGCTGTACCACGCCGTCTTCCCGCCCCGGCGCACCTGCATGGCCGACGAACTGGCGCACTGGATCACCGAAGCCGGGCAGCGCGCCACCGATCCCGCCGCGCTGCAGGCGATCGCGCTGTTCGCCGGTGAGTCGGCCACCATGCGGCTGGCCCGCGACGACGTCCGCGTGCAATGGTTCCCCCCGGGCACCTACGTGATCGAGCAAGGCGAGCCCGCCGACGCGCTCTACCTGATCCTGGACGGCACCGCCGATGCCCTGCTGGAACATCCCAGCGGCCAGATAACCCACCTGAGCCGGATGCCGCCGGGCGACTTCTTCGGCGAGCTCGCCCTGGTGACCGGCGAGCACACCGCTCATGTAGTGGCCCGCGACAGCCTCACCTGCCTCGTCCTGTCCCGCACACCGGTAAGCCCCTACGCCGGGCGCGGCGCCAGCGCCCGCAGCGCAACCGACTCCCCAGCCGCCGCCGTGCCACCTGGAACCTGCGCGGTCGACGTCACCAGCTATCTCCACCGCAAACTCGCGGCGCTGGCGCGGCACCACACCCAGTACCCGATCGTCCCCTCGATGCTTCCCCAGAGCCTGCTGCAAACGATGCTCGGCACAGAGTTCTTCTGCCGCACCACCGATGACAGCGTGAACGCCGCCGCCAGCTGCCCGGCGAAGGCGCCGCGCCCCTGGATAGCCGGCGCGCTGCCGTCGCCGCGGCACCTCCGGCGGCACCGCGACCCCGCCACTCCACTCAAGGTCGCTCCTCATGCGCGCTACCTCCCGCCCACGTCCCGGACTCACCGACAGGCCAACGGTCACTCATAACCGAACCCACGCAAGCGTCGTAGCAAAAGGCGGCGGACGGTGCACCATGAGCTACGCCCGCACCCTGCCCCACCACCCCATCGTCGTCCGGCGCCCAGCACCAGGCCAGCCGGACAAGCGGCACAGCCCCGGCCACCGGACGCGACTCCCTCCCGGCGGGCCAGCCCCGGCCCGCTCCGGCCCGCCACTCCACCGCCCCGTCAAGCGCCCCGTCAGCCAGACCACCATCGGCATCCACCCCTGCGGCGCACCGGCACCAAGCCCAGCACCCGGGACCGGGCGTCCGCCACCGCCGCAGCCAGCCGACCACCCCGGAGCCAGCCACAGCGGCCCGTCGGATCATCCGGCGCTGCCGCCAGACTGCTACAGCCCTCCCGATCCCGCCATAACCAGGCATTATGCGTGGCCGCTCGCACAAATACCTATTTGATTAGTAGGCATTCATAGTCGGCGATCCGCGCGGCATTGGGCTGGGAACGGAGTCACGGTCCGTAACTCGCGCTGGTCGCCGCGCAACGCGCCAGATATCACCGGTGTATTAGCCGATCGGGACGGTTCGGGCGCAGCATTCTCGTGCGCTCGCGGCCGCTCGTTACAGGCGATTCTGTGGCGGCATCCGGGCGGTGCTCACGTCCCGTAGGAGTGCTGGCCCGCGGGCGCCCGCTGCGTTGCTCAATGCCGGGCTGCCCGGCGAGGTTGCCGGGCCCCCCGGGCGGTCTTGCAGGTCGGCCAGGACCAGGACCAGCCGCGTCCAGGTCCCGTCGTCCTGGGATTCAGCGAACCGGGCGGCGATCTGGGCGAGGTGGCCGCGCAGTTCGGCCAGCGCCTCGTCGGTCAGCCGCAGCGCAGCCCGGGTCACGTCGACCTCCCGGCGGCGGCCTGCCTGCTTGGCCTGGAATGCCGCCGTGATGTCCATGGCGGTGGCCTCCAGCACGGATCCGAGGAACGCGGCGGTCTCCTGCGGGCTGGCGTCGTCGCCGGGAGGCTCGGCTTCCGCTGCGGCGTAGATGCGCTCAGCCTTGCCCCGGGCCAGCCGCCGGTACTCGGCGACCTCGATCAGCCCCGCCTGCTCGAGCTGGCCGAGGTGGTAGTACAGGCGGTCGGCGGGCAGGCCGGCGCAATCGGCCAGCTGCCGCGCCGACCGGGGCCGCTCCATCAGCCACTCCACCAGCCGGATCCGCAGCGGGTCGGCAAGCGCCTTGTGCACGCCGTGCCACCCCCTGGGCGCAGCCGCGCGGGCCGCCGGGACCGGGCCGCCGCCGGTGCTCACCTGCTGGCAGCGGCGGCGGCCGCCCCGGCGATGATCAGGAGCCACGCCCAGGTCGGGATGCCGGCCAGCTGCCGCTGCGACAGCCACCCGCCGCCAATCCCGCGGCGGGACAGCAGCCAGTAGGCGAACCCCGCGGGCGGGCAAAGACACAGCAGCACGCACAGCAGGACCGGGTCCAGCGCCATGGTCGGCCGCGCGGGCCGCACATCCGCGCCGGGCAGGTCCGCGGTGAGGGCACGCAATTGGTCCCTGGTCCGCGCCGTGAGGGCGGCGCCCGCGCGTTCTTCGAGCTCGTCCTGGGCCAGCCGGCCGTCGGCGAAGTGGCGCTGCAGCAGCTCCACCACCTGGTCCCGTTCGCCGTCGGAGGCGCGGATGGACTGGCCGGCCTGCTGGGTGATGACGTCGCTCATGCTGGGCTCCGAGGCGGATGGCGGGTTCTGGACGGCCGGGCATCGGGCGTGCGCCAGCGACCCCGCCTAGGTGCGGTGCAATCGGCCACTCGCCCGGCGAGTCGGCCGCAGGCAGGGTCGCGGCACCATCGACTTATTTCTGGAACATCTTCCATTCATTGAAAAATATTACAGTATATGTTGCCCGTCAACCCGGCCGGGGCAGCGCGGTGGCGGTCTTGTGCCTCGCCCGGCCCGCGCCAGAACCAGGGAACCGTCATGACTGGCTACAGGGGACTCGACGTGTGCTGTATGGGATCACCGCCGAGACCAGCTCGTGCCGCACCTCGACCGGTGCCTGTCGCGCAAGTTCAGCCCGCCGACGCTGCCGGCCAC
>Ga0306920_100005864_pt1 | contig 15929 bp, 7 predicted proteins | sample flu12Cox44000170_FD_204666 | JGI IMG/M metagenome (GOLD analysis project Ga0306920, IMG submission 204666) | Lab enrichment of tropical soil microbial communities from Luquillo Experimental Forest, Puerto Rico - flux4day.12C.oxic.44.000.170 (v2)... | ecosystem: Environmental > Terrestrial >... | reverse complement strand
CACGACCGCGTACATGATCTGGCGATAGACGAAGCGCTGCCAGATCGCCCACCACAGCAGGCGCAGCCGCTCCCTGTCGAGGATGAACGCGATCACCGCGCCGAACAGCTCGACCAGCAGGAAGAACGTGTACATGAAGACCACGTGGTTCAGCATCGCAAGCGCGGCCGGCATCGGCTGCCATTCACGCGTGAGCAGGCTCTGCGTGAGCCAGGTCTGGCCGAAGCGGAACAGTGTGATCATCACCTGGATGTCGACGATCGGAGACAAGACCGGGAACAGGATCTGGAACAGCCAGAGCGTCGGCATCATGAACGTGCCGAACGCGCCCACGCGGCCGAGCGCCGCGCGGTGCTTCCACAGGCACTGCAGCGTGCCGAACGCCCAGCGGTAGCGCTGGCGGAACAGCGCGTTCAGCGTCTCGGGCGCCTCGGTGTAGGCGATCGCGCGCGGCTCGTTCTCGATCACCCAGTTCGCGCGCCGCATGCGCCAGGTGAGATCCATGTCCTCGGCGAGCGTGTCGGGGGAGAGGCCGCCGACGTCCTGCATCGCGCGCCGGCGCCACGCGCCGCACGCGCCGGGCACCACCGTGACCGCGTTCAGGAACGCGAACGCGCGGCGGTCGAGATTCTGGCTGCTCACGTATTCGATCGCCTGCCAGTAGGTGAGCAGGTTCACGCGATTTCCGACCTTCACGTTGCCGGCCACAGCGCCGACGCGCGGGTCCGCGAAATGGCGGGTCAAGAGCGCGATCGTGTCGGGGACGAACAGCGTGTCGGCGTCGAGGCACACCACGATCTCGCCACGCGCGAGGCTCAGCGCGTGATTCAACGCCGACGCCTTGCCGTGATTGCTCTGGCGCACGAGGCGCACGCGCGGATCGTCGCCGACCGCCGCGGCGAGCACCTCCGACGTGCCGTCGGTCGAGCCGTCGTCCACCACGATCACCTCGAGCGGCGGCGGCTCGGACGCCAGCACCGCGTGCACCGTGCGGGCGATCACGGCGCGCTCGTTGAACGCCGCGATCAGCACGCTCACCGAGGTCGAGGGGGGCGTGCGCATATCCACGCGGCGCTCGCGGCGGCGCGCGATCAGCGCGAGCGTCACGATCGTGATCACGCGCGCGGTGCCGAGCGCGATCGCGGCGAGGAACGCGAACGTCAGGAAGTTCTCGATCCCGTACAGCACGTTGAACGCGATGCGGTCGCCGCCGATCAGCAGCTCGTCGTTGGGATTGATCGGCGGCATCACCTGGTCGCGTGACTCGCCGATCAGCGTCGAGACCGTGACGAACGTGAAACCCTCCTGCTGGAGCGGGATCACGAACTGGCGCAGCGATGCCGCGGTGCGGGAGCGATCGCCGCCGCCGTCATGGAGCAGGATGGTGTTGCCGTGGCCGGTGTGCACGTCCTCCAGCACCGCACGCGCGACGTCGGCCGACGTGCGATTGCGCGTCCCGCCTTCCGGCAGGTCCTCGCGCAGGTTCCAGTCCTGCGGATCGAGGTACTCGCCCACGGTGAGGTAGCCGAGATCGGACGCGATCTCGATCGGCTTCACCTCCTCGGCGCTGGTCGGCTCGGCGTCCGCGTTGTAAGGCGGGCGGAACAGGCGAGTCGAGCGGCCGAGAATCGACTCGACCGAGCGCTGCGTCGCGACCAGCTCGAGCCGCGTGCGGCCCGGGGAGGCGAGGCCGAGATTCGGATGCGTGAACGTGTGGTTGCCGATCTCGTGCCCTTCCTCCCACATGCGCTGCACCAGCTCCGGCATGCGGTCGGCGTTCTGGCCGATCACGAAGAACGTGGCGGGGACGTGCAGCGCCTTCAGGCTGTCGAGGATTTCGTCGGTCCACTCCGGGTACGGTCCGTCGTCGAACGTGATCGCGAGTTGCTTCGGCTGGTAGCCGGTGCGCCGCAGCACGAACGACGTCGGGTAATCCTGGTAGCTCTCGTCGGTGCAGATTCCGGTTGTCGCATCGATGTCGAGCTGGCGATGCCCGGTCTTCGGGTGCTCCGCGACTGAGAGGATCTCGCCTTCGCCGAGGAACTCGACGTCGTACGGGAACGAGATGGTCTTGAGCCCATCGAGCGCCGGAAGACTGTCGCTGGCCGCGCTGCCGAGCAGCGTCCACACCGACGGATCCTCGGAGCCGAGCACCCACAGCGAGAACCGCCGCATGCCGAGCGCGCGCGCCACGCGCAGCTGGTTTCCGGCGGTGACGCCGTCCAGCATCCAGACCTCGTGCTCCTTGCCGGCGTCGTCGTAGTAGTTGTAAGTGGGGTTCAGCTCGTCGGGATCGAAGTTCACCACGCTGTCCGGCGCCTCGCCGGGACGCCGATCGCGCGCGATCAGGAGCGCCTCGAGATACGTGAGCGGCTCCGCCTCGCCGCCCGCCATGTTCCAGTCGTAGGCGTAGTTGCCAAGCCCCAGGACCACCTTCTGTTCCGGCACTTTCTTCATGGCCTGCTCGAGGATCACCTGGAACCAGGCCATCGAGCTGATCGGACCAGGCACGTCCACCGCGGCGTGCTGGTCGTAGGCCTCGATCACGACGAAATCGCAGGGCCTGGCGATCGCGGCCCAGTCGAGCTGGTCGTTCGTGCTCTGGATGTCGCAGCTCACGCCGAGATGGGCGGGCGCGAGCGTCGCGCGCAGCAGCGCGAGGAATTGCGGGATGCGCGGCAGGTCCTCGTCGGCGAGGTTTTCCAAGTCCACGTTGATGCCCTGGAAGTGCCGGTCGTTGAGCCAGTCGCGCAGGTTCTCCGCAAGGTGCCGCTGCAGCTCGGGCGAGTTCAGCAAGCGGTGCGCGCGATCGCGATCGAACTTGCGCTTCACCGCGTTGCTCAGCACCGGCCAGATCTGCATGTGGTGGTCGTGCGCGAGGTTCACGACCTCGAGATTGTGCGGCGTCAGCGCCGGGTCCCAGTCCCGATAGTCGATGTCCCCGCCGTCGCCGGTGATTGCGAGCCACACCGGCAGGAGATGAGTGATGTGTCCGGCGTTCGCGCGCAGCGAGTGGAGCCCGGTCTCCTGCCAGGTGGCGTAGAACGCGGCAATGATCCCGTTGTCGGGCGTCGGCGGGGCCTGGACCTTGCGCTCCTTCTCGTCCACCGCGATGCGCCGCAGCAGATCGTGGCGCGCGCGCGAGAACAGGAAATGGCGCATGCGCTGGGCGCGCTCGGAGAGCTTCGGAATCCCGGGCCCGAGGCCGCGGCGCACGTTCTCAGGAACGGTCGGCGAGGGCGGGAACGCGGGGAGAAAGATCAGGCTCAGCACGAACACGATGCAGACGATCAGCGTGAGCCCGCTCGCCACCGCGGTGAGCCGCAGCAGCCAGCGGCGCCGCCGGCCCGAGGGATCGTGAAAGACGGTGCGTTCGCTCATCGGGCGTCGGTCGAGTCGGAGGGGAGTCCGACCGCGAAGTGGGCCATCGTGCGCGCCATCATACCGCAACGCGCGCCTTGGGCCGACTTCTCCGCGCCGCTACAATTCCCAAATGTCCAAGAAGCGTCATCCGGGCGCGCGGCGCCCGCGCGGGCCGGATTCGCGCGCGCGCGTTCCGGTCGGCGCCGCGCCCGCCCCGCCCGCCGCGCCCGCGACGCCGGGCGGGCGGGCGACGGGAGCGGAGCGGGCCCGGGCTCCGCGCAGCACGGCGCCCGAATGGGCGGTGCTCGCGATCGTGCTCGGCGCGGCGCTCTGGCTCCAGCGCGGCGTGATCGGGGCGCCGTTCTTCGCCGACGATTACCTGTTCCTCGACGCCGTGCGCGGCCGCGGATTCATGCGGGCGCTGCTCTCGCCCGATCCGCTCGCGAACTATCTGCGCCCGGTGAGCCGACAGATCCATTTCTGGTGGCTGTCGCGCGTCGCGCACGAGTCACCCTGGCCGTTCCACGTCGCGAATCTCGCGCTGCTCCTGATCTCGCTCGCGCTGCTGCACCGCATCGCGCGCCGGTTCACGGGCGCGCTCGGCGCGACGCTCGCCGCCGCCCTGGTCGCGCTCCACTACATCCCGGACGTCTCGCTCCGCTGGGCCTCGGGAAGCCAGGACCTGCTCGCGCTCGCGTTCGCGCTCGGGGCGATCCTGCTCCAGCTGCGCGGGCAGCGAGTTTGGGCGGCGCTCTGCTACGCGCTCGCGCTGCTCAGCAAGGAGACCGTGATCCTGACGCCGGTGATCGCGTGGCTGCTGAATCGCGAGCTCGCGCGCCCCGCACCGGCCCGATCGCGCACGCGCGTCGCGGCGCCCGCGCAGCCGCGGCTCGCGGCGCAGCTCGTGCGGCTCGCGCCGATGCTGATCGCGGGCGTGCTCTGGGCCGCGCTGTCGTTCGCGACCCGCGCGTCACGGCCCGGTGCAGCGACGTCGCTCCATCCCAAGGCGAGCTTCCTGTCCGCGGCGCTGGTTCATTTCTTCCAGTCGCTGTTCGCGCTCGAGTGGGGCGCGGTCGGAATGGCGGACGGATGGAAGTGGCCGCCCGTGATCCCGCTGCTTCTCATCGTCGCGGGCCTCGTGTGGCTGATGCGGACGCCGCGGCCCGCCGACGAGCGGCGTCCGCCGCTCGGCGCCGCGCTGATCGGCGGGCTCGGCTGGGCGCTGCTCGGCGCCGCGCCAGTCGCGGGAGTCGCGCCGATCTGGAGCGCCTACTACTACCTGTTCGCGCTGTGCGGGGCCGCGCTCGCGCTCGGCGCCGTGCTCGAGCGGCTGCCGCGCGCGGTCGCGATCGTGGCGCTGATCGCGTTCGCGAGCCTCTGCGCGCGGGCCAGCGCGCGCGAGGAGTTCGCGACCGCGAGCGGGGAGTGGACCACGCAGTCGCATGTCACGGGCTTCTACATCCAGCGCTCGACGCGCACCGTCGCCTCGCTGCTCGAACAGCTCGAGCGGCTCCATCCCACGCTGCCGCCGAACACGACGCTGTTCTTCGGCGGCGTGCCGCCGAACATCGGATGGCAGACCGCCGACGGACCGCTGTTCCGCTGGGCGTATCGCGACACGTCGGTGCGCTCGCACTTCATCGCCGACTTCACGCGCGAGCGCGCCGCGCGCGGGCCCGATTACTTCTTCGAGCTGCCGGACGGACAGCTCAAGGAGTTGTGGACCGGCCGATCGCCGCTGCGCGACCTGGCGTTCAGCATGCTGGTCGCCGATCACGTTTCCGCGAGCCGCGAAGCACTCGGGCTCAGGCTCCAGCAGCCGGGGGTCGAGCCGATGGACCATTACCTGATGGCGTGGATCGAGTACGAAGCGGGACAAACGGATTCCGCGTATGCGCAGTTCGCGGTGCTCCAGATCACTCCGAAGCCCGGCCCGGCGCCGGAGGTTCCGGTCATCTATCGCACGCTGGTGGCGAGCCGCGACACGTCGGGCGCGATCGTCGCGCTCTCGGCCGCGCTCAGGAATCATCCACTTGACGCACGTGGGCACGGGCTGCTCGCCGATCTCCTGCTGCTGTCCATGTCGCAGACGTCGACCGGAATCGTCGAGGCCTACGCCGCGCGCGCGCTCGATCCGCGCAGCGCGCCGGTGTGGCGGCGCTGGGCGCTGGTCCAGATCTCGAAGCGTTGTTTCCGGCAGGCCGCCTGGACGCTCGATCGCTATTTCCAGCTCGGCGGGTTCGAGGCCGCGCACGATACGGACGCGATCGAGTGGCGGCGGCAGCTCCAGCTGATCCTGCCCGGCGGGCAGCTCGCGCAGGAGGGACTGAAGAACGACATCACCGTACCGGCGCCGGCGCGTCCGTGACGGCAATGCGGAGAGCCCCGGATTTCTCACGGGCGGGCCTGTCGCTTTTCCCGCGCGCGGAATCGTCGTAGGCTGCGCCGTTCGCTGTCCGCGCCCCACCTCAACAGGAGCCTCGCTCGTGCGCACGCCCGTCGCGGTTCGAATCGCGCTGCTGACGCTCGGCCTCGCCGTCCTCTGTGCATGGCCCGCCGCGGCCGACGTCACGCTGATCAACCATTACCGGCTCATCAACGGCGACACGCTGACGCGCGCCTGCTACTACTCGGGCAAGCGCGTGCGTGTCACCGGGCCCGACGGGCGCGAGTTCATGTTCAACGCGGACGGCGACACCGTGACCGTGATCATTCACCGGCGCAAGACCTACTGGACCGGGCCGCGCGAGCTCGCCGACAGCCTCGCGAACAAGATCATCGCGCAGAATCGGAAGGGCCTGTCACAGATCTCGGAGATGGATGCCGAGACTTGGCGCCAGAAGATGCAGGCTTTCAACGACTCGATCAAAGTGGTGCAGACGTTCAAGTCGCGGAAGATCGCCGGCCTGACGTGCGACCAGTGGATCCTCACCGCCGGCACGTACATGACGAACGACCAGTGGATCGCCCGCAGCCTGAGCGTCGCGAACTACGGGCCGGAGCTGCAGAAGGTCGTTCAGTCCTCGATCATGGATCCGCTCGGACGCGTGCTGATGCGGCTCATGATCGACATGCGCACGAAGTCCGGCCTGGCGCTCGCCGGGCACACGACCTTCCGCACGCTCAGCCAGTCAGGAAGCTTCGAGTTCCGCACGATCCAGGTCGTCACGGGACCGATTCCGAAGAGCGCGTGGAAGATTCCCGCGGGGTACAAGCCGACCGAGCTCTAGCCACGCGGCTTGCATCGCGGACGGCTGCGCGGGTAGGTTGGTTCGCGCTCCCGTCTCACTGCCAGCGCGGGCGGGAGTGCATCGCATCGGTGGGGCTGTAGCTCAGTTGGGAGAGCGCTTGACTGGCAGTCAAGAGGTCGACGGTTCGATCCCGTTCAGCTCCACCAAGTTACACTCCGCACACACGGCCGTGCCCGACCGCAGCAATTCCAGCACGACGCCGAGGCCCCGGAGCGGCCGGCTGACCGCGCGGCGGCCCGGCCTTAACCCTCCGCAATCCCCCGTGACGGCGATCCTCGTCCTGAGCCTCGTCTCGGGCAGCCTGAGCCTGGGCGATCAGGTGATGTGGTTCCGCATCTTCGCCGACCGTTTTGGCTCGACGAACGCGACGTTCGCTCTCGTGCTGGTGTGCTTCATCGGCGGGCTTGGGCTCGGTGCCGCGGTCAGCGGCCGATTGTCGGCATGGCTCGCGGCCGTATCGCGAGTTGGAAGCCCGATCGCGGCAGTGGGAGTTCTCGAGGGCCTGGTCGGAGTCGGCCTTTCGCTCACGTTCGTCCTCACGCCTGCCATGGTCGCGCATGGGGGAGACTTCCCGTATCGGGCCGACGCGCGAGGGATCTATGAGCCCGTGCTGGCGCTGCAGGCCGCGACGGCGCTCGCGGCGATCGCGTGCGTACTCGTGCCCGCAACGTTCATGGGCGCGACGTTCCCGATTCTCTGCGACGCGTTTCCGGGGCGAAAGGGATTCCCGTCGGAACTCTACGCCTGGAACACGCTGGGAGCCTGCTCCGGAGTCCTGCTGGCCGAGTTCGTCCTGCTCCGCCATCTGGGCCAGTTCGTATCGCTCGGCATGCTCGCGGTCGCGCACATCGCGCTCGCGCCTGCCTTCACTGCGGTGGCACGGCGCTACGAACCCGGGGCCGGGGCGGCGGCGGCACGGGCTGCCGGCGCGGCGCCGGCGTCGTCCTCTCGATGGCCGCGGCACGCGGCCACGCCAGCGGCGAGTTTCACGACGGGCACGCTCTTCGCCTTCGCGTTGCTGAGCGGCTTCCTCGCCGGCGGCCTCGAGGGCGACATGTTTCGCCGCGTGCGATTCAGCGGCGCAATTTCCGATGCGGCGATGGCGTTCACGTCGTTCTGGGCCATCGCGGGGATATTCCTCGCGAGCGCGTTCGTGCGCGCACTGGGTCGGATCCGGCCCTGGCTGATGCGGACTGCTTTCGTGCTCGCTGCGCTCGTGCACCTCGCGACGTGGCGTGCCCTGGCGACCGTGCGGGGCTGGTTCAACGCCGGCTACCTCGCGGGGATTCAAGAGCGTGCACGCGTGCTGCACATGGCCCCGGGCGGGACGCTGGTGCCGTTCGCCGGCAGCCTTCTCCTGATGCTGGGATTCACCGGCGCAATCGTGCTGCCCGCTTACTTCTTCGTCTCCCTCGTGCTGCCCGCGGTATGCAACACCGCGCAAGCCACCCCGGGCAGGACAGCGACGCTCTACGGCCTGAACACATTGAGCTTCTGCTTCGGGATCCTCGCGTTCACCTGGCTCGCACCCTCGGTCAGTTTGTTCTACGCGGTGAAGCTCCTTTTCGTCATCCTGTTCGCGGCCGCGGGGCTGGCGCTGGCCATCCGACCTGGACACGCCATGCCGTGGCCCGCCGTGGCCGCGGCCCTCGCCGCCGTGCTCGCGGGGATGCTGTGGGTGCCGCGCGGCTTCGATCGCGGGTTCTTCCCGCCCGACGAGCTCCCGGCCCGGTTTCCGGTGCGCGGCATGCGCAGCAACGGCACACACACGACCTTCGTCGTCGACCATCCCGCCGGTGCGCTGCTCTTCTTCGACAGCCACCCGATGTCCGGAACGGGCCCCGGCGCCCAGCGCTACATGCGGCTCATGGCCCACGTTCCGCTCCTGGCCCAGGCAGACCCAGAGCGGGCGCTCCTGATCTGCTTTGGCGTGGGGAACACCGCCAGCGCGATCGCGCGGCATCCGACCATCCGCGCGCTCGACGTCGTGGATCTGAACGACAAGGTGTTCGAGACGGCGCCGGAGTTCGCCAGGACGAATCAGGAAGTCTACCGTGATCCGCGCGTCCGCTTGATTCACGACGACGGGCGCAGATTCCTCGAACGCACCCACGGAACGTACGACCTGGTCACGAGCGAGCCGCCGCCGCCCCGGGAGGAGGGTGTGTACCGCCTCTACTCAGTCGAGTACTACCGCGAAGTGATGAAACACCTCACCCCGGGCGGCATGATGACGCAGTGGCTGCCCGTGCGGGAGCTTCCTCGTCGCGGCGTCGAGATGGCGGTGGCGAGTTTTCTCGAAGTGTTCCCGCACGCGCTGCTGTTCGTGGGCAACGAGGATCAGCTCATCCTGATGGGAGGCCGGGAACCGTTCGACGCTTCGTTGTTCGAGCGCCGGTCCGGGGAGTCGCCGGACGTTGTTGCGGATCTCGCGCGCATCGGGATCCGGGAGCCGCTCCAGGTTCTCGCACGAATCCTCGTGACCGATGAAACACTGCGACGGCGCGTTCCAACGGGCATGCGAATCAGCGATCAGCGCAACGACCTTGCCTGGCTCGTGATGGATCCGTTCGACCCGTCTCGTGTCAGATTGGATCGCGCCGGTGTGCTGGGGGCGCTCCGACCAGAACGCCTCGCGTGCGGGGCGCGGCTGCGCGCCGCGTTCGAGAATCCCGATGCGATGCGGGAAGTCGTTCCCGATTTCCCATCGCCCTGATCGACTCGATCGCCAGGCGCTGGCCGCTCATGCTCCCGCGGACCTTGACAGCCTCTCGATCGATTCCAGCACCGCAGCCACCGCAGTCGGGCTCGCTTGATCGTCGGACGGACGCCCGTGGAAGCTGCCGCGCAGCCGTGGCGAGAACGAGCCGGACAGGGCGGACGACGAGTCGTCGAAAATGGAGGCAATCGGTCGCAACCGGTCGACCGTTCGATCCCGTTCAGGCCCACCAAACCTTGCCGCTTATCAGTGATCCCCGCGGGCCCAACGCGACCTGAATTGACCGCGATTCGAAAGGTTGTTCTTGTGCCTCGGAGCGGGAAACTGCATGATCCTTGCGCCCACGTCCCCTGATCCAAGACGTCGGCCTCCGGTCGGCGGTTGGAATTCATCCAGCTTGCCCGGTCGTGTCCAGCCGCTCGCTAGATTTTACTGACCATGGAGGTGACCGATGAAGCGTGCAGCTTTGCTACCCCTCTGCATTGGTGCGTCACTTCTTGTATTTGCCGGGACGGCGGTCGCGGACGAGTTGCTGTTCGCCTATACCGGATTCGACTACCAGAATCCGAACTTCAGCAGCACGTATCTCGATCTTGGTGAGGGCTACAACGTCCTCGGCTTCGTGACCAGCGCCGGCCCGCTGCTCACTCCGTACGTCGACTTCAGCACCTACGAGTACACGTTCTACCTGCGCAACACGAGCGTGATCGCACGGTTCTTCGCGTTCCCGAATCTCACCGTGCAGTTCGCGAACGGCGCGCGGGCCAGCTACTACCGGGACGCCTTCCCGCCCGGCGGCACGGCCGCGACCTACGGAACGAACCCGCCGAATGCCACGGCGCCTTCGACCTTCATCGACGGCACCGAGCGCATCACCGGCCACGTCGACAATCTCGTCCTGGTCTACAACTTCAGCACGAACCAGGGCAGCTACGCCGGGAACATGACGCTCGACGGCGGCGCGGACCTCATTTATATCCCGTCGTCCCAGTACGCAGGCTGGACGCTCGGCGGACTCCTCGGACAGCCGAACCCGAGCATTCCGGCCGGTTACGATCATCAGGTGGATGGCCAGTGCAACATTCCGAGCGCCACGCCGACCGTCAGCCGCACCTGGGGCGCAATCAAAGCTCTCTACCGCTAACCCTGACCGCACCAAGTGGGAGGTCCTCCAATGAAGCGCATTCTCGGTGTGGCGGCAGTGCTCGTGGTTCTGGGGGCGGTCATGGCGGGGCCGGTGGCTGCCATCGCTCTGCCGCCTTGCCCTCCGCTCGATCCGTGCAACGGCACGTGCCCGATCCTGGCCCAGTTCGACGCGAACTGTTACGCGTACGAGACGATGTACACGCCCGCGACGTTCATGTCGACGGCGGGGAGCCAGATGACGATCGTGGGGCTCATCACGCAATTCGGCGGGCCACTTTCGTTCCTGAACGCGAATGATCCGACCAAGGAATACACATTCATCCTCAGCGCGCTCGTATCGGCGGGCACCGTCGTCGGCGCGAACGGGCCCACGCAGCTCTTCGACACCGACTACAATCAGGGGAACGCGACGTTCGCGATCTACGAAGGCTCGCCGCGGAACGCGCCGAGCACGCCCGCAGCGTGGGCGGCGAATCCGTTCGGCGGCGTCGTGGTGCCGGCGAATTTCACGGATGGCACGCTGATCCTGAGCGGGATGATCTGCGGGTTCCACACGAGCATCGCGAAGACCGGGACGATCGTGAGCGGCTCGTTCCGCGCCAACTATCAGGCCTCCGGCGGAACGCTGCTCGGCACCGTGGGCACCGGCGTCGGGTTGCTGGGCGGGAACTGGTGCGCGACGTCGGGCTGTCAGCCCGCGAACTACACCGCTCAACCGAACGGCAAGTTCGACGCGTCGGGAGGAGTGACCGCGGTCCCGCGCACCACCTGGGGCCGTGTGAAGCAGATCTACCGTTAGCCACGGCGATACTCGACGGCGACCACTCCCGCTTGCGGGGGTGGTCGCCGCTTTTTCGGGCGGAGGGGGTCGGGTGTTGCTCCGCCGCCGCGGATGAATAAGATACCGGCTCGTATGGCCGCTCGATGTGACGCGCGACTTCCTCTTCTCGGCTTCGCGGCCATGGTGCTGACCGCCTCGGTGCTCAACGCTCAGACTCCCGTTCCGAAGGTGTCGCCGAGCTTCGGCGTCGACACGACGCTCGCCGACGTCGGCGACATTTACGGCCTGGTGCGCGCGTATCTCGCGAAGCCGGACACGAGCGCGGCCGCCCGCGCGTTCTGGAGCACGTCCGATCCCGAGGGCGATCTCCACCTGCGGTTCGCTTATCAGGGCTTCCCGGCGACCGTCCTCGGCGTGACGTCGGTGGCTCCCGGCGACAGCGAGTACGTGATCAAGATCCTCTACGCCACGACCGACGACAGCGGCCGCCAGGTGATGCCGGTCGCGCTGCAGCGGCTGTACGCCGTGCGCGCGCCCGGTGCGCGCTTCGGATGGCTGCTTTCGAACGCGCTCCGCCGCACCACACGCAGCTGGCCGATGCATCGCGCCGGCCGGATCGTCTTTCACTACGCTCCGGCTCAAAGCCCCGACCCGGAGCGCGCCGCCCGCGCGGCCGCGTTCGTCGATTCCGTAGCGGCGATCTTCGCCGTGGCGCCGCCCGCGCGGATCGATTGTTACGTCACGGCGTCGCCCGACGAATACCTGCGCGCCCTGGGGCTCGACTTCTTCCCCCTGCCGTCAGGCCGCGGCACGGCGACGGGCGGCCAGACGCTTGCCGACCAGCACATCGTGCTCTCCGGCGACCCCGCGCAGGGGGAGGCCTACCTGCACGAATTCGTCCACGCCGTGCTGGGCCGGCGGATCGGCGGCGGTGCCCTGCTCGGCGAAGGTCTGCCCGTCTGGTTCGGCGGTTCGAAGGGACGCCCGGCATCCGACATGTACAAACTGCTCGCTCGATTCCAGGAGTCCCAGCCGGACGTCACGTTGGAGGCGCTGGTGCGCGGCGATGCCGGCGGCCCGCGGGCCGACGATGCGCTCCAGGCCACCGGGGCGCTCTACGTCGAAGCGATCCACAGGCGCGGCGGGTTCCCCGCCGTTCGGGCGCTGCTGGGGGCGCCGAACGACGCCGAAGGCCTGCTCGGGAGCATGAAGCAGCACCTCGCGCTGCGGGACTCCCAGGCGCTCGAGTCGTGGTGGCGGAACTCCGCCCGAGCCGCGGCCGGGGGCGCGGCGAAACTACCGGTGCCGGAGAAGCCGGCCGGGAGATAGTGCCGAGTCTCGCGGCGGCGGCGGCCCGCACCACTGTGGACGGCGGCCGAACCTTGCCGCTACACTCATTGCGCTCACCGATGCCGCGTTCATATTTCCCAGGCATGCTCGGGCCAGCAAGCCCCTCGTCATAGGGCGGGCCGCGCGAGTTCGTCCCGCGGAAACAGGGCTTCCCTGCCCTCCGCGGAATCCGGTGACGGCCGTCTTCACGAAAGTCTCCGGAGGAAGTGTGTCTCAGCAGAGCGATCGCAACGACGCCGACGCTTCCGTTTCCCCGCCGCCTGCCGACCCCAAGAGCTTCGAAGAAATGGCGACCATCGCCGCGGAGACGCAGGTGATGTCCGCCGGAATCGAGGGACCGATTCCCTCGGCCCCGACGGGAGATCTGCCGCGCTCGATCGGGCACTATCGGATCCTGCGCAAGCTCGGCGAAGGCGGCATGGGGATCGTCTACGAAGCGGAGCAGCAGAACCCGCGGCGCCGCGTCGCGCTCAAGGTGATCCGCGGCGGACGCTTCGTCGACGACGCCACGATCCGCATGTTCCGCCGCGAGGCCGAGACGCTCGCGCGCCTGCGCCACCCGAACATCGGCGCGATTTACGAATCCGGCCGCACCGAGGAAGGCCAGCACTTCTTCGCGATGGAGCTGGTCCAGGGCGACAACCTCGACGGGTACCTCGCGCACCGTCCCAAGCCGACCACCTCGGAGGAAGTGCGCTTCCGCCTCGCGCTGTTCCGGCGCATCGCGGAGGCGGTCCACTACGCGCACATGCGCGGCGTGATCCACCGCGACCTCAAGCCGACGAACATCATCATCTCGGAGGAATCCAACACCGAGTCGAACATCACGACGCTCGCGGGCGTGCGCGTGCCGGATCTCAAGATCCTCGACTTCGGTCTCGCGCGCATCACCGAGGGCGACGTGCAGGCCACGAAGGTGACCGAGGTCGGCGTCATCAAGGGCACGCTGCCGTACATGTCGCCGGAGCAGGCGCGCGGCACCGCGGACGCGATCGACGTGCGCACCGACGTGTACGCGCTCGGCGTCATCCTCTACGAGATGCTCACGAGCTCGAAGCCGTACGACGTGAGCCGCTCGTCGCTGATCGAGGCGGTGCGCGTGATCTGCGAGGAGCCGCCGCGCTCGTTGCGCTCGACCATGAGCGGCCGGCGCCGGCTCGATCCCGACATCGAGACGATCGTCGGCAAGGCGCTCGAGAAGGACGCGAACCGGCGCTACGCCAGCGCGGCCGCGATGGCGGAGGACGTGGACCGCTACCTCGCCTCACAGCCGATCCTGGCGCGGCCGCCGAGCACGGTCTACCAGCTCCGGAAGTTCGCCGGGCGCAATCGCACGCTCGTCGCCGGCATTGGCGCGACCCTCCTCGTGCTCATCGCCGGCATCGTCGTCAGCTCGTGGCAGGCGGTGCGCGCGACCCGCGCGGAAGCGCTCGCGAAGTCGCGCATGGCGCGCGCCGAGGCCGCCGAATTGCTGGCCGTGTCGCGGCGGCGCGAGGCCGATCAGGCGCGCTCGCTCGCGGTCGAGCGCCAGGGCGAGGCCGAGACCCAGAAGGCCGCGGCCGAGACGAGCCGCGAGCGCGCCGACCTCGAGGCCTCGAAGGCGCGCGCGATCAATCGCTTCCTCGAGGACATGCTCGCCACGGCCGACCCGTGGGCGGGCGGCGGCGAGAAGGTGACGCTCGACGCGGCGCTCGAGCGCGCGCAATCGCGCATCGGCTCGTGGGCCGGCAACGACCCCGAGGTCGACTACGCGATCCGCATGACGCTGTCGCAGGCGTTCGCGGGCGTCGGGAAGTACGCCGAGGCCGATTCGCTCCTGCGCGGCGGGATCGATCAGCTGAGCCAGCATTCGAAGCAGAATCGCGTGCTGATCGCGGGACTCCAGCGCGCGCTCGGCGGGATCCTGAGCAAGACCGCGCAGTACGACGCGGCCGGCGAGCAGTACCAGCTCGCGCTCGCGAATCAGACGCATGGCAGCAGCGCCACGAGCGACACCGTGGCGATGATCCTGAGCGACATGGCGGCCTCGATGGCGCATCAGGGGCGCTACTTCGAAGCCGACTCCGTCTCGCGGAAGGCGATGCGGATCGTGCGCAAGAACGCCGCGGTCACCGGGCTCGCTGCGCCGACCGTGCTGCGCACCCAGGCGTACATCGAGGCGAACTGGAAGGAGAACTACTCCGGCGCCGACGAAATGCTGCGCCAGAGCGTGAGCCTGCTGATGGCGCACGCCGGGGATCGCGGGCTCGAGGCCTCCGAGGCGATCGAGGAGCAGGCCGGCATTCGCGTGAGCATGGGCGATCTCGCCGGCGCCGATTCGCTGTACAACATGGCAGTGAGCATCCGGCGCGACGCGCTCGGCGACAATCATCCGCTCACCGCGAACGCGCTCGAGAACCAGGGCGAGCTGCTGTACAAGTCCGGGCGGCTCGATCAGACGATCGACGTGATGAAGCAGGTGCTGGCGATCCGCCAGCGCGGACTCGGGCCCGACGCCGAGCTGGTCGGGCGCACGTGGCTGAGTCTGGCCCCGGTCTACGCGCGCGCGAATCAGCTCAAGGAGGCGGACGCCGCGTTCACGACCGGCATCGGGATCCTGAAGAGGAAGCTCGGCGAGCGGCATCCGGACCTCGCCGGGGCCTACCTGGATTACGCGGATCTGCGCATCATGCAGCGCCGCTACAGCGAGGCCGAGAAGCTCGCGCGCGAGGGCCTCGCGATCCGGATGGAGAACCTGGGCCCGAACAGCGCGCGCACCGTGGACGCGCAGGTCCGGCTCGCCGGGGTCCTGTGCGCGCGGCACTCGAGCGCGAAGTACACCGAGGCGGAGGCGTTGCTCCTCGGCGCGCGGAACACGGGGATCGTCATGCGCGGCGACCGGGACCCGGGATCGGTCAAGGCGACGCAACAGCTGGTGCAGCTCTACGACGATTGGAAGAAGCCCGCGGAGTCCGAGAAATATCGGGCGTTGCTGCCGGGCGGAGCCTCCCCGGGGGCCGGACAGCAGGGGCGTTGAGGCCATAGGGCTCGGCACTCCGCGCGACACGCTGGCGCCCCAGGTGCACCTCCGGACGTCAATCCGTGCTTTACCTGATGAATTCCGCTCGCTAGACTTACATGAGCACCATCGCGGCCACGGGACCGAGATCCGGCCCGGCCGTCCCACGGGTCCTCCGCACGAGCCGACGGGGGACCGCTCCTCGTACCCGACATCCCTGCCCGAACACCCTCAGAGGAGGCCCCCTTATGCGTCGTCTGTTCTTGCTCTCCCTGGCCAGCGCCCTGGCCGGATTCCTGACCTCCGGCTGCAGCAGCAACG
>Ga0306920_100005860_pt1 | contig 15934 bp, 12 predicted proteins | sample flu12Cox44000170_FD_204666 | JGI IMG/M metagenome (GOLD analysis project Ga0306920, IMG submission 204666) | Lab enrichment of tropical soil microbial communities from Luquillo Experimental Forest, Puerto Rico - flux4day.12C.oxic.44.000.170 (v2)... | ecosystem: Environmental > Terrestrial >... | reverse complement strand
CAGCGCCATGTCGCATCACCTGGATTGCCCGCAAGCCCGCGCCGATGTCCGCCTGGACATCACCGACTACTACGTCTTCGGTGGCCGGGCCGGTACCGTGTTCGCGGTCAACGTCGATCCCTCGATCGCCGGGCCGGACGCCCCGCGCGGGTTCCACCCCGAGGCCCGCTATGAGGTCTGCATCGACGCCGACCACGACCAGGTCCCGGAGCTGACCTACCGGCTGGCGTTCGGCCCGGCCGGCCAGGACGCCTTCATGACCCACAGCATCACCCCGATCACCGCCGCCAGCGGCGGCGACAACGGTACGCGCACCGACGAGAAGGCCCCGCCTGAGCACGGCCTGTTCGCGCTGCTCGGCAAGGAAGGCCGTGGCTTGATCAGCCTGGCCCGTGACGCCCTGCACGAGACATCAGGCCTGGTGCATGAGATGCACGCCCAGCTGCACGCCAAGGACCCGGCCGATGACCGGGAACTCCAGCAGCAATTGGGCGAGGCCCTGGCCTGCCTGGAAACCACCCATAACTACCTGCGCATGCTGAGCAACGTCCTGGAGCAGCGCTGGCCACCGGACCCGGAGGACCCGGACGTCGATCCGTAGCCGGCGGAACCCGCGTTCCGCCGCGCAGCCCGCGAAGCAGGCTGATGGCCTCCTCGTGGCGGGTGCTCGATCCCCATTCCCATGGGGACCGGACCAAGAGCCGGCACAGCTCATCGCAATCGCGTGCGGCGGCCAGTTCTTCCACCGCCGGATCGCCGTAGCTTTCGGTCCGCATCGCCCCAAACTACGCCAGCCACGACAATCGAGACCGGGGATCGGCTGTGGCACCCTGCAGTGAGGGCTCGGGCGGATGCGTCATGGAGATCCAAGGCGATCAGGCTAACGACATGCTGGCACGACCGGAGACGTAAAGGTCAGCCAGGAGCTCGTCCACCTTTCCTCGGACTCCTACACACCGCGACGTCCCGGACCTCAGGCCTGACCCGGCCGACCCGCTCAGTCCGGCCAGCGGAAACGGGTCACCCTGCCGCCGTCGATGGTGACCTCGCCCACGGGGGTGTCCTCGTGTCGCCAGATGACGTAGCGGCCGGCGGCAAGACCGGGATAGACCGCCGCGTAGCTGGTGCCCGCGGCGGTCCTGCGCTCCCGGACCACCGAGTGCGTCCGGCAGGCGGCCATGGCTCCGCCGACCGGACTGATCTCGGTCTCTTGTCCCAGCAGCGCGGCCGGCGTCTCAAGGACGAGGGCGCCGACATCGTTGCCAAGTTCAAGGACGACGCTGCCCGGGCCGGACGGGCCAGGGATGGCTTCGTGCATCGCGGTCTCCTCGTCACGACGGCGTTTCGAAGCCGCCGTACGGCAGGCCGACGTACGGGAAGTGGCCGAGGAAACCGGACGGCACGCTGGCGGGGGTCAGCCCGTCGGTGACCACGCTGGCCGCCGCGTCTGGCTTGAACGTCTTGTCCACCAGCGCGAACGTCAACCCGGCGACCGCGCGCAGTTCGATCGTGACCGTGTCGTCGAACACCCGGCGGCCGTTGGGGAATCCGGCGAGGTCACCGCCGATGACGCCGAGCGGGTTGGGCTTGGCGCTCGGCGCGATCGCGGTGTTGAGACGGATCATGTCCGCCAGGACCGGGCCGGTGAAGTTCTGGAACCCGGGCACGATGCCGGACGGTATCCCGGTGAGCAGGATCGCCTCCAGGTCGGCCCGGGGCGTCCCCGCCTGCACCAGCTTGGCCAGGTTCGGGAACACGCCCGGGTAAAACCCGGGCAGGCGCGCGGCCAGCTCGGGATGGGTGACGTGCACGGCGAACTGCTTGTCGTCGGACGGCGGCAGCGTGTTCCATAGGTCTTTTTGGCTGAGCGGGATCAGGACCTCGTTGAAGAGCGGGTTGGCCAGCCGCGACACCTGGGTGAACGGGCCGCTGCTGAAGTGCTGGGCGGTCTCGGTGTCCCAGACCCGGGCGCCTTGGCGGCTCGCGGTGGTCCACACGCCGATCACCGAGCCCCGGTCGTTCACGCTGCCATGCTTGCTGCCCGACAGCAGCTGCGAGATGGGGACCTGGATAGTGATCGAGTGAATGTTCAGCTGCCCGAGCCCGTTGACCCCGGGCCCGGCCTTGGAGAACACGTTCATCCCGAACTGAGCATGCAGCTGCTGGAATGGCCGCAGGTTAACGAGGTCGAAGATCGAGCCCACGTCCACGTAGAAGGGATCGGCCCGCTGGCCGGCGAAGACGTTGATCCCGCCCGGGATGCTGTGCACCGCGGACCGCGCCAGCTGCGGGTAATCCGGAGTGGACAGCGGGCCGATATTGCATGGCGGGCAGGCCAGGCCGGAAGCCAGGGTGTGGCTCTGACCGTGCGTCACGCGGGTCACCGAGTAGGACTGGCGGCTGTTCCAGTTCGGGCTGTCCAGGGACAGGATCGGCCCGGTGTTGTACAGGAACGAGTTCTGGTCAGTCAGCGTGCTCTTGAAGCGGAACTGGTAGGTGATGTCGGCCCGGGCATCACCGTTGTTGTCGACGTGGATCTCGTAGAGCACGTCGTCGCCGAAAAAGTAGAAGTTCGGGCCGCTAGCCGGGGTCTCGAACGGGATGTAGTTGGCGATGAGGGTGACCGTGTCCGGACGGTCCGGGCTGACGAACGCGTACACGTCGGTGCTGTCGGCGACCGGGTCCTTGGCGATCTCCGGAGCTTCGCGGTGCGATGACATTCCTAACCTCCCCTCACCGGACGGCCCGCACCAACCGGGCGGCTAGGGCGGGGTCACGGAACCGCACCTTGCTGGTCCCGGCGAAAACCTCAAGCTCTCCGGTGGTAGCGTCCCGCAGGTACACCACGAGGGAACTGGCGTTCGCCTGCCTTGCGGCCATCGCCGACCTGGCCGTCTTCGTCCTAGGACGCGCGGCGGCCACCACGGCGCCGGTGCCGGTGGCCGCGGCGAGCCCGACGGTACCCACGCCAGCCGCACAGCGCAGCGCGGAACGGCGCGACATCTGAGGCGGCTGCCCGGGAACGGTAGCGGGATCCACGACCGGATCTGCGTCACTGTGCGGAGACATGATGTCCTCTCCGGGGCTGTTGTGCTGGGTTCATTTCGAGACTCGGCGATGTGCCATCAGCCGACATCGTCAAACTGTGTAGGAGTCCGGGAGCCACCTAGCAGTTGGTTAGTCAGGTCGGGGGAAGAGGCCGACGACCACGCGGCCGCCGGCGCTGGTGACACGGCACAGCTCGTGGACGGCGGCGGCTCGGCACGACGGCAGCCGGACAGGATCATGATGCGGGACATGAGCCCCATCAGGTCGGCGGCGTGTAGTCGATGAACGGCCGCGCCTGCTCAGGGGGTCCCCCGCTGCGCCTCGGGCGGGCTCTCGGGCTCCAGCTCGACGCCCAGGCACGTGTGGAGGTTAAGGGCTGGCTGAATAAAGCGTGCTGACCGGGCTTCTCCGGCGGCGCGTTGATCCCAGTGGCAGGTTCCGCCACCGGGATCCCCACGTCCGCCGGTGCGAGTGGCGCTGACCGGTGCAGGGTCACCGCGATGAGGGGGAATACCAGGACCGAGAGTACGCCCGCGCCGACCAGTGCGGCGGCGGTGGAGGGCAGCATGACCCCATCTTGCTGGCCGATTTCGACCAGCGCGATCAGCAGCGGCAGTGTGGTCGCCGTGATGAACGTCATCTCCACCCGTTGCCGGGCCGGGAGCGTACGCCGGTAGACCAGCAGCGAGGGCAGGCCGCGGACGACCAGCAGCAACGCGAAGAACAGGAGCAGGCGCAGCGGGTCCCGGGCGATCGCCTTGAGGTCCAGGGTCATCCCGGAGGAGATGAAGAAGATCGGGATGAAGATCCCGTAGCCGACCGCGTCGAGCTTATGCTCGAGGCTGGTGATATCCATGTTGGACTGGCGGGCCCAGCCGCGCATCACCATCCCGGCCAGCAGCGCGCCGAGCACGACATCCAGGCCGAACCGGCTTGCGACCGCGAGCAGCACGAACAGCAGGAGCATGGCCCCGCGCAGCGTGATCTGCGCGGTCTCGTCCTGGCCTTCCTGGACGATCCGCTGCACCACGCGGTGCCCGGTCAGCCAGGGTACGGCGGTCAGGGCGATGGCGAGCACCCCGACCAGGGCTACCGAAGCCAGCGCGATGAAATGGCCGCGCCGGGTGAGGAAGACCGCGATGATCAAGATGGGGAACAACTCCCCGACGGCACCCGCGGCGTACACGTCCCGGCCAAACCGGCCGCCGAGCATGTCGTTGTCCCGCAGGATGGGCAGCAGCGTGCCCAGGGCCGTGGTAGTCAGTGCCAGCCCGACCGGGACGTAGTCCCTGATGTAGCCGGCCGCGGTCAGCGCGGCCGCCACCCCCACCGCGATCGCGGCCGAGATCAGCCAGCCTTGGATCGCCAGCCTGCCCGGCTGCTGCCGGAGCAGCGTCGGCTCCAGCTCGTAACCGGCCATCAGGAACAAGAAGCCCAGCCCGATGTTGGCCAGTAGTTTGATGCTGGACGTTTCGGCCAGGCCGAGCACGTGCGGGCCGATCAGGACGCCGCCGAACAGGAAGATGACCACCTGCGGAACCCGCGGGCCTGGCAAGACAGCGACGATGATCGGGGCGAGCGCTGCCACCAGCGCCACGGCCACCAGGTCATTCAGCCCCTTGGTAAGGTTCACGATAGCCGCCTAGCCTGGCTTGACTATGGTCATCGCACCTCCGCGCAGGGAAGCACCTCGGCTGCACCGCCGGTTTATAGAGGTTACCGTTGCCGTCTGGCTGTGTGCCTGACCTGGCAGGTCCTGAAGGGCGCGGGCCGCAGATACCACACGTTGTGCAACCACCGAGTCGCCACCGTCTGTAGGTGAATCCGGGGGGCAGCTGCTCGCTCTCCACGGTTGTCCCCGGCCCGTTGGCGTCGGCGGGCGCGCTATGACGTGCTCGCCGACGCCATCGGTGCACGGCGGGGAATCAGGGCGTGTGGTGCGCGATGAACGCGGTGGCGGCGCCGGTGGCGGAGAAGGTGGCGCCGGCCGCCCAGGCCTCACCCGACGGCAGCGCCGATAGTCCGGTCACTGCCGTGTTGGGGTCCGATCCGGTGGGGCCCGGCAGCACGGACCAGGCGGTGCCGTCCCAGTGCAGGGTCCGCGCAACGGGCACCGGGGTGCCTCCGATGGTCTGCAGTGGGGCCTCTCCGCTGGCCCAGATGTCGGTGGCGCTGGCAGCGCTGATCCTGTCCACCGAGATCAGCCCCGCCGGGCTGGCGACGATCGACCAGGCCGTACCGTTCCAGTGCTCGATGACGGCCTTGTTGGCGACGCTCGCGCTGGTGTCGTGCACGTTGTTGAAGCCGTTGCCGACCGCCCAGGCGTTGTTCGCCGATATCGCCGTCACGCCGTTGAGCCCGGTCGGCTCGGCGGTGTTCGCCATCTTCACGATCGACCAGGCGGTGCCGTTGTAGTGCATGGCCAGCGTGAAGCGGACGACATTGACGCCCTGGATCGCGGTCGTGGTGCCCACCGCCCAGATGTCGGTCGCGGAGACCGCCGAGATCTTGGACAGCGCCGCGTTCGCGAAGCTGGTCCCGGACGGCACGGTCGGTGTCGGCACCGGAACGACCGACCAGGCCGTGCCGTCCCAGTGCTCGGCCAGCGGCCGGGCGTCCTTGCCCTGGCCTACGGCCCAGGCGCTGGCCGGGCTGAGGTCGGCGACGTCATACAGCGACGCCAGCCTGCCGCCGCTAGCCGCGGCCGGGGTGGGCACGATGGTCCACGCCGTCCCGTCCCAGTGCGCGGCGAGGGTGTCATGGCTCGCGAAGCTGATCATGTTCGTGTTGCCGACGGCCCAGGCGTCGTTCGGGCCGCTCGCGGAGACGCCGAGCAGGCGCTCATCCTGGCGGACGATGTTCGGCGTCGGGACCTGCTGCCATTGCGTGCCGTTCCAGCGCTCGGCGAAGATTTGCAGGCCCGCGTCGTCGCCGGTCCCCTGGAACTGGCCGACCGCCCAGGCGTCGGCGGCGGTACGCGCGGAGACGGCGTTAAGGGTCGTGGCGGACGGGTTGACGCTCGGTACTACCGTCCAAGTCGGCGCCGCCGCCAGAGCCGTGCCGGCGAGCAGGACGAGCGAGCCTCCCGCCGCCAGCGCCGCGGTGATGAGCCGATGTCGCATGCTGGTTCCTCCGTGGTTTGATGCAGGGCTTGGACCAGCACCCGACCGTAGAAAACACGGCTGTAACGGCGCTGACGTGGCGTTGAAACGGACGGCTCGCCCCGGATCAACGTCACCGCTCTGGTGGGCCACCAGTACATGGAACGTGGCGACAAGACATGCCAAGGATGGAATCCCAAACTTCTCACAGATCCGTGGATCAATGGAAAGTGTCCAGCCAGTGCGCTCGAGTCCGTATCCGCAGGTCATGGTCGACCGGTCGTCCAGCCTTGAGCCGGAGTCCGGTGTCGTCCAGTCCTGCCAGTTCGTGAGAAAGTTGTCAGAAGATCTCTGCCTGCTGGCCGTCATCCCGCCTGAGATGGATCATCGCGGGCTCGGCTCTTGCCGTCATCGGTGGCCATCATGAGATGATCTGCCGGTTGGGCCGCATGGTTCGGGTGGTGCGCCCGCCGGGTCATCTTCAGCTCGTCGGCCGGCTGTCCTGCTGGCCGGCCTGGAGGGGTGGTGCGATGAGAGGGCCGGGGGCAGCAGGGGGCCTGCCGTGAGCGTGTCCGAATACGCGGTCATGTTCGTGCTGGTCGCGATCATGGGCGCCGGCATACCGGGCCCGGGTGACGCGTCGCTGATCGCGGCGGGCGCGCTGGCCGGAGAGGGCAAGCTCAACATCTGGATCGTGCTGGCCACGGCCGGGGTCGCCTGGATGCTGGGCTCGGTCATCGGGTTCGTGATCGGGGCCCGCGGCGGACGCCCGCTGCTGGATCACCCGGGACGGCTGGAGAAGAGGCGCCGGAAACTGCTGGCCAAGGGGGATCGCGCCTTCGGCCGGTACACCTTCGTGGCGTCCGCGACGTTGCCGGCCTTCGTGTCTGGGATCTTCCACGTGCGGTTCTGGCTGTTCCTGCTGGGCGCGCTGACGGCCGGGATCTTCTGGATCGGGATTTACGTCGGGGTCTCGTACTTTTTGGGCGAGGAGATCGCCAGGCTGGTGGGGAAGATCGGCGCGAAGGCGCTGGCCGGCGTGATCATCCTGGTCGTCGTGGGGCTGCTGATCAGGGCCGGGGTGTCGAAGTGGCGCGCCAACCGCCAGGCACGGCTGGCCGGACAGGACCCGCCCAAGGTTGCAGCCACGCAGGATTGATCGGGGCCTCCTCGGCGAACAGGGCTTACACGTGTAACGCCAGGCCACGCTGCTGCGGCGTTGTCCAGGAATGGCCGTGGTAGCCCTTGACCCAACTCCACCTGGCCTGGCGTTTCCGCTACGTTTGCCCTTCGCGCGGGGACGGCGGTTGCGGTCAATGCCGCATCGCGCCGCGCCTCGGTTGATCCTTGGCCCGCCCTGGCGGTCTGGTCTCGGATTCCAGCCTCGTTCCAATGTTCCAGCGCGCGACGGTATCACATTTACAGGAGGCCTGAAATGCGCGCCGAACAGGCACGACCGGACGGGCGGCAACAAACTGGGTCCGAACGCAGCGAAAGGGCCGTACTTAGGAGACTGCGGTGAGAGCAACGGCGCGACAGCGAGCGCGTGCACAGGTCAGGACGTGCATGACGATCATGGAGGACCCACAGCCGAGGCTGAGTGCTCCCCGCTGAGGCGCATGCGGCTGACCGGCGCCAGCGGCGGCAGCTGGAAGAGTCGGTTTCCTGGTCCGGCCGCGAACGGCTCAGGTTTCTTTGGTACCGGCTCCGTCTGACCGTGGCGGAGATGAACCATGCGACCTGGCGGATGGTCGAACTGCAGGCGCCGTGGATCGCTGACGATCGCCCTGACCGGACCTGACGATTCCCGCTACGTTACCTCTTCGGGCGCGGACACTGGCTGCGTCCGTCGGCGAGGCAGCCCGGTTAGGGCCAGGCATGGCGTTAAGCTTGGCCAATGTCCCGGCCTAGCCGCGATGGTAGGCGCATCGTCCAACGCGCGCCGGAACCCGAGCCACCTCGGGAACTGCTCGGGGCTATCGACGTGCTGACTGTCAGTTTCCGTGAGCTGAACAATAAGCGCGACCGCCTGGAAGGTGACGTGGAGAAGTTCCGGCGTCGCCTCGCGGAAGCCGAGAGTGAGCTAGATCAGCTCCAGTCGAATCAGCTGGAGCTCTCCTGGCGGCTTCCGCAACTCGAGAAGGAGCGGCTCGAGCAGTACCGGGACAAACTCCGCGCCCATCTGGGCGCCGTCAGTAGCGAGCTGGACGCGACCAAGGCCAGCATCAGGGAGAGCCGGGCCGTACTGGTCAGGCACTATGCCGCAGCTCAACCATCGCGGCGGCCGGTGGATGCCCTCACAATGCCGTGTCCGGCCTGTGGGCAGCCGTGCATTCCTCATCGGGCCGCGGCCGCGGGCAGGGGGTGGCGCAAGGGCTGGTATGAGTGTCCCACCGATGACTGTGAGGCCGCCTGGTCGGCCAAGTGGTCAGGTGGGGCGCAACCCGCAGTCAAGATGGCGGGTTCGTGAATCCCTGGCCGATGGGCGCTCGGGCCTTGGACCCTTAACGACCATCACGCGACTAATTCACGGCCATGAGGTCACCTGGTGGGCCGACCTATGCCCCGGCGTCGGCTCCCCGGTGCTGCTGCGCTCCGGACAGGCTGTCGTGACTGGTGATACGAGCCCGCCGCCCGGCCGCCCCGGCCGCATAAGGCGTGGATGTCCCAGCCATGTTGTTCATACGACGTGGATGTGGCATCCACGCCTAACGGCCTGGACGGGACGTGGTACAGGCCGTACGGGCGGTGCCGGAGTGACGCAAGTCCGGTCTCGCGTCAGCGCGGCCGCCCGCCCCACGTCCCCAGTCTCAGCCGTCCTGTGCCGCCGCCAGGATCTCGGCCGCGAGCGGCGGGGGTGCCTGGAAATCCCAGGCCCTGAACAGCACCGCGTGCGGGACGCCCATGGAACGTCCCTGCCACGCGGTGAAGCCCGTGATCATCAACCGGGGCGCGGGATGGCCGGGGAGCGCGGCCAGGTACTGCTCGTGCGCCTCCAGGGAGGCGATGCCGCGTTCCAGCGGTTCTCCGGTGACGTCCACACCGTGGGTCGGCCGCGGGTCTCCGCCCAGGAGCAGCCACCGCACGGAGTGTGGCGGCAGGCCCTCGCCGAGCAGTTCGGGGAAGACCCAGCGGTTGCCGGCGTCCCGCAGCGCATCCAGCGCCGCGAGGCCCGCGACCCGGTGATCGGCCTGGTTCAGCCCGCCGCCGAACTCGACCTCCCAGGACCCCACCACCACCGCGTCCGGCTTGCGGCGCCGGATCGCGCGGGCGATGTCGCGGCGCAGGCCCAGCCCGTACTCGAGCATGCCGTCCCGGTGATCGAGGAACTCGACGTCGGTGACGCCGACCGCCTGCGAGGCCGCGATCTGCTCCTCGGTGCGAAGCTGCGCGGTCCGCTCCGGCGGGCTGCTGTCTATGCCGGCCTCCCCCCGGGTCAGGAGCAGGTACGCGACATCCAGACCGCGCGCCGTCCAGGACGCGACGGCCGCCGATGTGCCGTACTCCACATCGTCCGGGTGCGCCACGACGCACAGCACCCGGCGGAAGGCATCGTCGGCGAACGGAGGGACCAAGTCAGCGGTCATGCCCGAGAGCGTAGTGTGTGCCCGCAGATCCAGGACAGGCCGCCCCCGGCGTACCCATAAGAGCCATAAGACCCATAAGACCCATAAGACCCATAATCCGTCGCCCCGCGTGTTCGGCCCACCCGCCCCGCACTCCCTGCTCGGCACCGCCGAGCAGCTTCTGCACCTGTCCAAGCTGGGGCAGGCCGCCTCGTCCCCGATGATGAGCAAGGCGTTCAACCTGTAGCGGCCGGCGCGTCGCGGACGGCGCGTTCCCGCAGGTCGGGCAGATGGCGTGCGGCGGTGGCGAAGTCGCTGTCATCGTGCAGCACCACGAGGTCATGGTGCGCCGCGGTGGCGCAAATCAGCAGGTCCACGGCTGACAATGCCCGGTGCGCGCCATGCCGCAGCAGCCGGTATTGCGCCGACTCTATCCACCGCCAGCCGCCCGTGGGGACCGCGGCATCGGGGTAGAGAGCGTCGAACATTTCCGACATCTGCTCGTACTCGTCGAGCGTCCGGGCCGAACGGCGGAACTCAACACGCTGAGGTTGACACGAGCCGATGACACCCAGGGAAATGACCTCGGCCCAGGACGCCCGCAGCGAGGCTTCGCACAGAATGCGCCACAGGGCGGACGAGTCGAGCAGATAGCGGATCACGCGGCCGGGTCTTTGCCAGCCGCCCGCTGGCGCTGCCACCCCTCGTAGTCCCAGCCTGCCGCCAGCGTGGCGTAGTGCTCCAGGGCTGCCGCCCGGCGGTGCCGGGCGGCGAACTCCCGCAGCGCCAGGTTGACGGTGTCCTTCTTCGTCTTCGCGCCGGACAGTCGCATAGCTTCGCTCAGGGCGTCTTCGTCGATGTCGATCTGCGTCAGCGCCACCGCGAGCCTCCACTGACATGGACAATGTACATAGCAAGTGTACATTATCAATATCAACTGCCCGGGCCGCCGCGGTTATGAAGGATGCCCGCCCGGACCTACAGGTCCAGCACGAGACGGGCGGTGCAGGACCGGGAGACGCAGATCATCATGCAGTCTCCGGCCCTGCGCTCGTCCTCGGTCAGCACCGAGTCGCGGTGGTCGGGCACGCCGCCGAGCACCGCGGTCTCGCAGGTGCCGCAGGTGCCCTCGGCGCAGGACGACAGGACCCCGACCCCGGCTTCTTCCACTACGTCCAGGATCGAACGGTCCGGCGGGATCGTCAGGGTGAGCTCGCTGGCGGCCAGTTCCACCTCGAAGGCTTCGGCCCGGACCGGCGCGGTCAGCGGCCGGGCGCTGAACCGCTCCACGCGCAGCGACCGCGGTGGCCAGGCGCGGCAACGTTCCTCGACCGCGGCCAGCAGCGGCTCCGGCCCGCAGCAGTAGACCAGCGTGTCCGGCTGCGGCAAGCCGAGCAGCGAGTCCAGGTCGAGCAGCCCGGTCTCGTCCTGCGGGGCGACGGTGACACGGTCACCGTACGGAGCCAGCTCGGACAAGAACGCCATCGACGCCCGGTGCCGCCCGCCGTACAGCAGGTGCCAGTTCGCGCCGGCCGCCGAAGCCGCCGCGATCATCGGCAGGATGGGCGTGATCCCGATTCCGCCGGCGATGAACTGGTACCGGGGCGAATCCAGAAGCTCGAAGTTGTTCCGCGGACCGCGGACCCGGACCGTGTCGCCGGTCCGCAGCCGGTCGTGGACGAAGCGGGACCCGCCGCCGCCGTTGGCGTCGCGCAGGACGCCCAGCCGCCACAGGTGGTGGTCGGCCGGGTCGCCGCACAGGGAGTACTGCCGGGTCGGCGCCCTGTCCAGGATCAGGTCGACGTGCGCGCCCGGCGCCCACGAGGGCAGCGGGCTGTCCGCGATCTGGCGCAGGGTCAGCGCCACCACCCCGTCGGCGACCTCTTCCCTGACCTCCACCCGGACGTCGGCCTCGAACTCCCGGGTAAGCACGGTCATGCTGGTCGAATCGCGCCGTACGGTCTCCACGTGCGGGCGGTGCCCGGCGGCCGCGGCGACCGGGAACGCCAGGTGCAGGTGGTCCCAGACGTACATGTTCGGCGTGGTCCGGTAGCGCACCGGCGGCGCCGCGATCGTGTAGTCGCCGAGCGCGGGCAGCCCTTCCTCCAGGGCGACCTTCGCCTCGAGCCGGGCCAGCGGCGCGCCGAGGCAGCCGTGCATCCCTTCGCCGAACCCCAGGTGCCGGAACCGGCCGCGGGTCACGTCGAACCGGTCAGGATCGCGGAACCGCCGCTCGTCGCGGTTCGCGGCGCCGTAGACCAGCACCACCCGGCCGCCGGCCGGGATCGTCACCCCGTGCAGCGACACCTCGCGCGACGTCGTGCGGCCGACCAGTTGCAGCGGGGTGGCGAGCCGGATCGCCTCCTCGACGGCGTCCGGGATGAGGGCCGGGTTCTTCCGCAGGATCGCGCGCTGGCCCGGGTTCTCGGCGAGCAGCTTGAACAGCGTGCCGATGAGCCCGGCGGTGCTCTCCACGCCGCCGAGGAACAGCACCATCATCAGGCCGAGGACCTCCGAGGCGGGCCCGAAGTCCTCCTCGGCGAACGGCGCACCGTCGATCTCGGCGGTGACGATGTGGGTCACCAGGTCCGCGCGCGGCCGGGCGCGTCGTTCGTGCAGCAGGTCGATGAAGTAGGCCTGGATGCCGGCGGTGGCGGCCTTGGCCACCGGGGTGAGCCGGGAGTCGTCGGGCCTGCGGTCTTTGAGCTCGTGCACCCACCGGTTGAGCTGCTCCCGGCCCTGCGCGCGGGCCGTGGGCAGGCCGAGCAGGTCGAAGAACACCTCGTTCGGCGTCGGCCAGGCCAGTTCCTGGGCCAGGTCCACGGTGCCGCGGTGCCGCCAGGCCTCGATCAGGCCGCGGACCACGGCGCGGACCGCGTCCTCCCGCTCGGCGATGCGGTTGGGCAGCAGCTGCGGCTGGATCATCCGGCGGATCTGGTCGTGCCGCGGGTTGTCGATGTCGGGCAGGAACCCGGGGCCGCTCTGGTCCTTCGCGGTGTCGTCGATATCGATGCCCTCGTAGGACAGGAACGTCTGCGGGTCCGTCGCGGCCGCGCGGACGTCCTCGAACCTGGACAGCGCCCACCAGTTCCACTTCTCGCTGTAGAACACCGGGGCCTCGTCGCGCATCCAGCGGTACACCGGGAACGGGTCGGCCTGGAACTCCTGGCTGAACGGGTCGTACTCCATCACCCGTGACGTGCTGATGCTCATCGCTCGACCTCCGCGACGCAAGCCTCTATTGGACAGAGTTGGAATCTTATGGATCGTTCCAATTACGTACAGAATCCCTCGCCTAGCGGCCAATGTCAAGGTCCCGACGGCGGATTCGCGCGGCCAAGCGCCTGCGTTCGCCCCCAGGCCCGGGGTGAGCGGATGAGCTAAGCTTCGTTCGGTAGATCGTTCCAACGGCCACCACGGAGGTACCGGATGTCGGCCAACGGTGAGGAGCCCGGTCCCCGGCCCACCATCCGTGACGTGGCCGAACGTGCCGGAGTCTCCAAGTCCCTGGTCTCGCTCGTGCTACGCGGCTCGCCGAAGGTCAGCCCCGAGCGGCGGGCGGCCGTGGACCGAGCCATCGCCGAGCTTGGCTACCGGCCCAACGCCGCGGCCCGCACCCTACGGGAAGGGCGCAGCCGGGCCATCGGGGTGCTGCTCAACGACGTCCGGCACCCTTGGTTCGTGGACCTTCTCGACGGCCTGATCTCCGTCCTTGAGGCCGACGGAAGGCACCTGGTGCTCAGCGGCGGCGGCCGTCTGGACCGGCGGATGGACGATTCGGTGCTGCGCGGCTTCTTCGAGCTCGAGGCCGACGGCTTCATCCTGGCCGGCACCCAGGCGAACTCACCGGTGATCGCCGAGATCGCGAGCGCCGTCCCCACGGTCACGGTGGGCTGGCGCGACATCGACCTGCCGCGGGTGGACGCGGTCGCGAACGACGACCTGCTCGGCGCGACGCTGGCCACCCGCCACCTGATCGAGCTCGGTCACCGCAGGATCGCGCACATCTCCGGTCGCGTGTCCGGGACCAGCAACGTGGTCCCGAAGCTGCGCCAGCAGGGCTACGAGGACACGATGCGGGCCTGCGGACTCGGCGAGCACATCAGGATCGAATCGGCGGACTTCACCGAGGACGGCGGCTACCGCGCCACGGTGCGCCTGCTCAGCAGCGCCCAGCCGCCGACCGCGATCTTCGCCGTCGACGACCTGACCTGCGTCGGTGCCCAGTCGGCCGCCTCGGAGATGAACGTCGGCGTGCCGGGCCGGCTGTCGCTGGTCGGCTACGACAACACCTATCTCGCCCGGCTGCGGTCGATCTGGCTCACCAGCGTGGACAGTGCCGGCTTCGACGCCGGGCGGCTCGCCGCCCGGACCCTGCTGGCCCGGGTGGCCGACCCGGCCCGCCCCGCCGAACTCCACCTGCTGCCCCCGGCCCTCCAGGTCCGCGGCTCCACCGCCCCCCCGGCCTAGCCCCTGGCCTACTCAGCCTCTCGCTCCGGCACGGCGTGATCCCCGGAGCCCCATTCGTACCAGCTGACAATTAATCATGGAAATAAGTAGAAATTCAGGCCGTAATTCGCTATTATATTCCATATAGATCATTATGCCGAACGGGTGGTGGTACATGCCTCCGGAACCGGTTCCAGCGCAGCCAGAGTGGGATGATGATCCCGCCTGGTCGCGGCCGGATCCGATGACGCCGGAGGAGCGGGAGGCCTGGCTGGATCACCTGGCCGAGCTCGACGAGCCGCCCGACCTCGACGAGGAGGAAGACCCGGAGGACTGCGAGCCGCTGACCGCCGGGGAGCTGGCCGAGGTCGAGAGGGCCGCCGGCGATGACCTGCTGGCGGTGGAGGCGGCCACCACCGGGCGGCGCGGCCCGGGGATGCCCGGCTCGGGGCGGGTGTTCCCGGGCGAGTCGTCCAGCCGCGCGGCGTCGTTCGGGCCGGGGATGCCGCTGGATGTGCTGCCGGGCTGCGCGCAGCTGGCGGTGGCGGCCGATGCCGCGGTGCCGGAGGACGGGTTCGCCGGGGTCTCCGAGGCCGAGCTGATCGGGGTGCTGTGCGCCTGGGACCGGGTCGAGGCGCACGCCGCGGCGCGGAAGCTGGCCGTGGTGGCCGAGCTGATCCGCCGCAACCCCGAGCCCGGCAGCGAGCTGGCGGGACCGGCCCGGATGCCGGTGATCTGGGATGAGTTCGCCGCGGACCAGCTGGCGTACGCGCTGGCCGGGTCCCGCGGCCAGGCGGAGGACCTGCTGGGCCTGGCCCAGGTCCTGCAGACTCACCTTCCGGGCACCATGGCCGCGTTCCTGGACGGGACGATCTCCCGGCACAAGGTCGGGCTCATCGCCAGCGCGGCCCAGTCCCTGGACCCCGCCGAGGCCCGGGCCGCCGAGGCCAGGGTGCTGGGCCGGGCGGGCCGGCTGACCCCGGGCGGGCTGCGCGCCGCGGTCGCCCGCGCGGTGATGGAGGTGGCTCCGGGGAAGGCCCGCAAGCGGCGGGAGGCGGCGGCGCGGGACGCCCGGGTGGAGCGGTGGGCCGAGGATTCCGGCAACGCCGCCCTGATGGGCCGCGAGCTGCCCCCGGATGAGGTGCTGGCGGCGGATCAGCGGATCCGCTGGTGGGCGGGGGAGCTGCGCGAGGCCGGGCTGGCGGGCGGCATGGACGAACTGCGCGCCCGCGCCTACCTGGACCTGCTGCTGGGCAAGGACTCCCGCCCCCGCTCCGGCACCGGCGGCGGACCGGGCGGCGGCGGACCAGGCCCGGCAGATCCGGGCGGGCCGCCGCCTGCCGCGGGGCCGCCGCCTGCCGCGGGACCGGCGGGCAGCTCGGTACCGGCCGGGTTCGCCGGACGGGTCACCCTGACCGCCCCGCTGGCCACCCTGGCCCGCCTGGCGGACCGGCCCGGCGAACTCGCCGGCCTCGGGCCCATCGACCCGTGGCTGGCCCGCGACCTGGCTACCGCCGCCGCGCACGACCGCCGGTCGACGTGGTGCGTCACCGTGACCGACCAGCATGGGCACGCCATCGGACATGGCTGCGCCCGGCCCGTGCCCAAAAGCAACCGGAAACGCGCCGGGCCCGGGCCACCGGGCTTCACCTTCACTCCCGCCAGCCAGGACGGCCCGCCCGGCGGATACGGCACCTGGCGGCTCCGCACCCCCGGACCCGGGCCAGACTGGCGGGTCACCCTCGACCCCATCGATACCGGACCGTGCGA
>Ga0306920_100005859_pt1 | contig 15935 bp, 10 predicted proteins | sample flu12Cox44000170_FD_204666 | JGI IMG/M metagenome (GOLD analysis project Ga0306920, IMG submission 204666) | Lab enrichment of tropical soil microbial communities from Luquillo Experimental Forest, Puerto Rico - flux4day.12C.oxic.44.000.170 (v2)... | ecosystem: Environmental > Terrestrial >... | reverse complement strand
GGCGACCACACTCTGTAGGCGCACAGCTGCCGTTTATGGACTGGTTGGCTGGATGAGACAGCCAGGGTCCGGTTTGCCCGGGTTGGTTGCGTATCTCGAAGCCAACGTCGACCTGAGAACCCGCTGTCAAGCTGCATTTGCCACTCTGCTCGCCAAATTGAACTGCGTCCCCTTATTCGCCGAGGCGGGAATACCGTCAGATCACAGCTTCGTGTCTGAAATTGGGCTGCGAATATCCGCCCGCCTGTTGCCCTCCGCGCGAGAACAGTCGGACGCCGCCAAGCTCCTGGTGATGCTGTATCCGACGGAGCGAGACGTAAAACGATTCCTCTCCAATCCACCGGAGGTATTCCAGCGGCTCTTTGCGGCGTTAACTCCGCCGGCTGATGCGGAATTTGCCAGCCACGAATATCACGATCTACAGGAAGCACTTCGACTCCTGGGCTCGCGTGTGAGTGCGCTGGGCCTTGAGCCGGAGGTCAGGGCGCGTAGTTCATCGCCCGGCGTTTCCGACTCACCCTTCTATCAGATTCTCTCGGCCACCGAAGACCTCATCGCTGCGTCCGAGCCCGACGCCGTTCAGGTAGCACTGGCACGATGGAGGGGCGTCGTTCATCGCTGCCGCACAGAAATGGTGCAGGTCCACCAGCACATGGAGTCCGCCGGCGTCAGCGTCGAACTGATCTTCGACCTGCGAAAGATCGCTGCGTGCCTCGCACGAATGGAAGCCATGATCGAGGTGCTGACGGCAGCCAGTCATGATGCCAGGGTTTTATCAATACATGGGTTGCTTGGCCAGCTCATGGAAGGCCGCCTTTCCGACCTTAGCCTGTCGTCCCTGCTGCGCGACAATCTCAATCTGATTGCGCGGAAGATGGTGGAACGAACTGGCCACAGCGGCGAGCATTACATCGCTCACGATCGCAAGGAATACTGGCACATGTGGGCTGCCGCGCTCGGCGGTGGCTTGTTCACTGTCATAACGGCTGCACTAAAACTGCGCATCATTGACGCCCACTTGCCGCCCTTCGTGGAGGGATTCGCCAGCGGGACCAACTACGCGGTCAGCTTCGTCGTGCTACAGGCCCTGGGGCTCGTCCTCGCAACCAAGCAACCGGCTGCGACGGCCGCGACCTTCGCTGGGATTATCCGCGAGAACCGAGGCGTCGAGCGTGAGAGTAAGCTCACTGATTTTGTGTCGCGTATCACCAGCACCCAGTTGGCCGCCGCCCTTGGGAACGTCACTGCCGTCAGCGTTGGCGCTTTGTTCTTCGAGAAATTGTGGACCATGGTGTTCTCGCAGTCCTACCTGGCCCACGAAACCGCCACCCATGTCTATGAAACACTGCATCCGCTGGCCTCTGGAACCGCGGTTTACGCCGCCATCACTGGAGTCATCTTGTGGACGGCAGCGCTTGCGGGAGGCTGGGTTGAAAACTTCGCGGTCTACTATCGGCTGAGCGATGCGGTTGCGCAACATCCTCTGGGATCGGCCATCGGCGAAGTGCGACTGAAAAAATTCGCCCGCGTGTTGAATCGTAATCTCGGCGGTTGGAGCACGAGCATCGTGCTGGGGTATCTGCTGGGATTCACGCCTGTAATTGGTCACTTCTTCGGTCTACCGCTGGATGTGCGTCACGTTACCTTGTCGACGGGCACGTTGGCCCTGGCGGTCGCCCACTTCGGAACGCGAAGCTTGAGCCACAACTGGTTTTACACGGCGGTAGAGGGGATCGGCGTCATCTTCATCCTCAACCTGTTCGTGAGCTTCAGCATTGCCGCGTACGTGGGACTGCGGGCGTACGACGTCAGTGGCCGTGAGCAGCTTCAAATCCTGCGGTTCCTCGTGGTCGATGGGCTAAAGTCGCCGCTACGGTTCATCTGGCCGATCTACATGAGCGAATCCAGCGAGTGCGAATCCCTGCCTGCCAAAGAGCAGGGCTAGCCGTCAGGGCTGTCCTCAACGATCGTGGAATCACGACGCTGCGTACGATTAGCGCCTCAGGTTGGAGCTGAACACCGCGACCAAATGCCGGACTTTGGCGCAGCCGCAAAACAACTGGCCACGAATTGATGAGGAATGCGCGCCTGTCGCGGCGGTTCTGGCGTCCTTTAGGCCACCTGCGGGGAGCGAGAGCGGATATGTGACACAGCTCGGTCGATGACCTGGATTACCTCGACTGCAAACTCGGGCTCGCGATTCTCGCGCAAGCGTCGCCTAGCCTTCTCGGCATTGAACCAGGTCGGATTGCGGTGATTTTCTTGGGGCGAGACCAGGCGGTCCACCTCACAGAGGTGCGCATGGACGGGCACCACTGCACGGCCGGAGCGAAAACGGTCACGCTTCGAATGGAAGTACCGGTGGAACGGTTTGCGTTCGATCCTGCCTTTTACTCCAGCCTCCTCGAACGCCTCACGCGCCGCAGCCTCGGCGTTAGTTGCATCGCCGTCAACCCCACCTTTGGGAAATGTCCATCGGCCACTCCGGGTACGAACCAACAGGAACTCCGGCTCGTCATTCTTCAGCCGATAGCAAACTGCAGCCACATGAATGCGTTCGCCTGTGGATATCGAGCGCAACTCTTCCGGCCAACGAGGTGCTCGGGACCTTCGTCGATAGATCGAGTTCGCTGCTACGGGCATCCGCGTTCCCTACCAGGCTCCAGCTTCCGCGGCCGCTTGCTAACTAACTAGTATCCCCCAAGTTGGCGAATTCCTTCGTGAAATTCCTGTTAACGTTCTTGGGGCCGAATCTGGGTAGTGAATGCCCTTAGCCTCTGCCTGCCGAAGCGCAACTGGTAAAGCAATGTAGAAAGCCGGTCGAATCGGGGATGCACAGGGGAGCAGCGAATATTGAATCTCTGCCGCTCCCGGATGTGATCTATCGGGCGGAGAAGCGGAATGTGGTGACGGAGTGAAAGGTCTCGCCGGGCCTCAACTTCGTAGTGGGAAACTCCGGATGGTTGGGCGAATCCGGAAAATGTTGCGTCTCCAGGCAGAAGGCGTCGCGCTTGTTGTATACTTTGCCGCCTTTGCCGGTTATCGTGCCATCCAGAAAGTTCCCGGTGTAGAACTGGATTCCCGGCTGATCGGTAAGGACCTCCAACACACGACCGGTCGTCGGCTCGTAGGCTTCCGCGGCAACTTCAACCTTCCTGCCGTCCCCATCGAGTACCCAGTTGTGGTCATAGCCGTGCGCGAGCTTCAGTTGCTGGTTGTCGGCATCAATTCGCAATCCAATGACCGTTGACTTGAGAAAGTCAAATGGGGTCCCGGCCACCGGCGCCAACTCGCCCGTCGGAATCAGGTTGGCATTCGTCGGTGTGAACCGGTGAGCATTGATCTTCATCTGGTGGTCGAGGATGTTGCCATTCCCCTGCCCCTTGAGGTTGAAGTACGAGTGATTTGTGAGGTTGAGAACAGTGTCCGCGTCGGTGGTTGCCGAATACTCGATGCGCAACTCATTGCCGCTAACCGTATAGCGCACCGTCGTGGTCAACGTCCCGGGAAACCCTTGTTCGCCATTTTTGCTGACATAGGTCAACTCGACGCCGTTGTTGATCTCCCTTGCCTCCCAAACCTTCTTGTTGAACCCAATCAGGCCGCCGTGAAGAGCATTGTCGCCGTCGTTCCTGGGCACGTGAAAGGTCTTGCCATTCAGCTGAAACGTGCCACCCGCGATGCGATTGGCGAAGCGGCCGATGATGGCTCCCATGTAGGGCTTGTTTCCAGTTTTGATGTAGCCGTCAAGCGAGTCGAATCCCAACACGACGTCGGCCGGCTTGCCGTCGCGGTCTGGCACTTCCAGCGACACCACGATGCCGCCGTAGGTCATGATGCGTACCGTGAGCTTGCCATCCTGCAGCGTGTACAACTCGACCGGGGTTCCGTCCTCGGTCTTGCCGAAGGGTTGTTTCGTCACCTTCGACTGCGAGGTTACGGTCATGGCGATAATCACCCATAGGAGAAGAAGCGTCGATTTCATTGGATCTCCGAGTGCGCAGTATAACTCCCTGATACAGCAGACAGGCAACGGTCGCGGCTACGACGCTCGGCGCGGCGAAAACCGCAGACTGTACATGATCCCGAGCAGCAGCAACACCGCACCCCACCACACGTTGGCGTGGAACCGGAACAGCACCACCGGGTTCGCGGGAGGATAAACCAGTTCCCATAGCCCCGCTCCCAGAATCAGCGCACCATTGACCAGGAGCGAGACGCCGACAAAAAACCAGATCGAGATGCCGCCACCACTTCGCATAATCGCTCTTTACCACAACACAATGTTGAAAATCACGAAGACCCCAGCCACCACCACGGCCCAGAAGGTCGGGCGCTCCCACAACGGCACATCCACCTCGTGGGGAACCGGCGTCACGCCATAGACCAGTCCCACCAGCTCACTGTCAGGTTTCGGTTCGGTCATCACGCTGACCACCACGGTGACAAGGACGCAAACCACCCATGACCACAAAGCGCGATACATGTTTTCTGCCATGTCACGCGCGTTCGGCGAAAGCGCCACATAGCGCAGCGCCGTCGGATCGACCTTCACCCACGCCCACATGCCAATTGATGACAACGTGCCTGCCAACAGGCCCCAGAAACCACCCTTGGGGCTGGTGCGCTTCCATAACATTCCGAGAACCACCGTTCCGAACAACGGAGCAATGAAGAAGCTAAAGAGCGCCTGCACGTAATCCATAATGCTCAAAAACGACATCACCAGGTAGGCCGTGCCTACCGAGATCAGTACCCCAACGATGGTGGTCCAGCGCCCCATCTTCACATAATGCTCATCACTGGCGTCTTTCCGGATCAGCGCGCGATAGATGTCGTACGTCCATACGGTAGTAAACGCGCTGACATTGCCCGCCATACCTGACATGAATCCCGCGATCAAGGCCGTAATACCCAGTCCCAACAAACCGGGTCCGCAGTAGCGGGCCAGCATCAGAGGAAGAACTTCGTTATAGCTGTGTCCTCCCGTGGCAACCGCCGCTCCTTCGCCTACCAGCTTCTGCGGCAGAACCGCCAGCGCCAGTAGTCCGGGGAGGATCACGATAAACGGAACGCACATTTTGAAGGCTGCGCCGATGATCGGCGCCATTTTCGCAGCGCGCAGGTCTTTGGCTGACAGGACACGCTGCACCACCAGGAAGTCCGTCGTCCAGTAACCGAACGAAATCACGAAGCCCAGACCCAGCACGATGCCGGTCCAATGAATGCCCATTGGATTGTCCTTAAACGATCCCAGCGTCGACCACAGGTGCGTGTACTCCGACGAAGCTCGCACCGCGATCTGCGCCTTCAAGTTCGACCAGCCGCCGGCTTCAATCAGCCCCATCACTGGAATTACCAGCGCGCCCGCCCAGATCAGGATGAATTGCAGCACCTCGTTGAAGATGGCCGAGCGCAAGCCCCCGAGCGCCACATACACAGCCACCGTGACGGACGACACCCAAATGCTGAAGTTGATGTCCCAGCCCAGTACAACCTTCATAACCAGCGCCATTGAGTACATGTTGATGCCGCTCATCAGCACCGTCATGAAGGCGAACGAAACCGACGACAAAGTGCGCGCCGACTCTCCGAAGCGGAGCTTGAGGTATCCCGGAACCGAGTGCGTTTTGGAGATGTAGTAGAACGGCATCATCACCAAAGCGAGAAACAGCATCGCGGGAATCGCGCCGATCCAGTACCAGTGCGTCGCTAGAATGCCGTACTGGTAAGCCGCAGCTGCCCAACCCATGAGTTCCAGTGATCCCAGGTTTGCCGACAGGAAGCTGAGACCGGCGATCCACGCTGTCATCTCGCGACCGGCCATGAAAAAGTCTTCGCCGGTATTCGACTGGCCTTGCAGATACCATCCGATGGCCAGCACCAGCGCGAAGTAAAACGCGATAATCACTACGTCGACCGCAGACAGATGGACCAGTCTTGGCGCGGCTACCATCGACATCAGTGGAATCATTTTTGCTTCCTACCTGACCTAATAAGCATGGGTTCCGTGCTTCCCGAGGCAGTGCCTGTCCCGAAGCGTTTGCCAGATCGCTCCCGGGTCCCGATCGATCCGATCGTCAGATACGCAGCCCGGGCTAGCATCTCCAGGACGACTGCGGTCTGCACTGCCGTCATGGCGTCCGGGTCCGCGCGTAAAGGGCCCGTGACTCGCCACCAGCACTGCCGGGGACCGCTGCGTAGTCTATCTCATCGAAGCTTTGTGCGATCACGTCACCGGTGTTTCTCTCCTAGTCGGATGCAGTCTTGTTGTCGTGCATAGGCCGAGTAACTGACACCACCGCGTAGCAGTAGTGGGAATGGGTCGTACCGAAACATCGCATCGGTTGCCGTGCCTGCCCACTCCGTCGCATATTCTGAGTGGGTGTGCGCGATTCCTCCAGCGCTGGCGAATTTCCTGTACAACACGAGAGATTCCCGATGGTCAGGTCGTCGTAAGGCGCGCCTCTGGGCTTGATGACCACCGGTCCTTGGCGACGAGAGATGCCGCTGGCATTCCCGAAGGTGTACAGGGCCAGACCTTTTTGTTGCGGTTCGACGTTCGCTTTGAGGACCTGATGGCGCAATTCTTTAAGCAGCATACCGCGGTGTCGCCTCTCGGAGCTATCGTGCAAAATCCCTTATCGTGTACGTACACGATAACGCTATGCGTCGGTTGCGGGTCTGTCAATGATGATCTTTCATTCCCGGGTAGGTCGGCCCACGAAGGCACCCCAAAAGGAACTCACCTCCGACCATGCCCGAACCGCGTGCCCTGACTATCTGTCCGTTATGATCTCAGGATGAGCCTGATAGCGGCCAGCGCCATGCTCTTTGACCTCGACGGGGTCTTAATCGATTCCACCCCTGCCGTTTCCCGAGTGTGGACGCAGTGGGCGATCAAGCATGGCTTTGAGCCCGACAAGACTGTCCGCGAAGCCCACGGACGCCCCAGCATCGAATCGATACGCGAGCTTTTGCCTGACGCCGATCATGAGGCCCTGAATCGCGAAATGGAGCGCCGCGAGATCGAAGACCTCGGAGGCGTTATTCCTCTTCCCGGGGCGCTTGAACTGCTGACTTACCTGCCGCTACATCGCTGGGCGATTGTCAGCTCCTCCACTCGAGCAGTGGCTGAGGTTCGGATTCGTGTCGCGGGACTCCCGGTTCCCCCGACCATGATCACCTCCAACGACGTCACCAACGGCAAGCCCCATCCCGAGCCGTACCTCGCGGGAGCACGCGCGCTCGGCTTTGATCCTGCCGATTGCATCGTAGTTGAGGACGTCCCCGCTGGAATTCGTTCCGGAAAGGCGGCGGGCGCACGGGTCATCGCCCTGCGCACGACCGCGCCTGACGCCGATCTGATCGGGTCTGGTGCGGATTGGCTGTGCGACGACTGCCGTGCCATTACCGCCGAGGAAGAAACGCAGTGGGATGCACTCCGTATCAGACTTCGCTGACCGCGACACGATTGCGCTATGACCAACAGCCAGCGGCATTGAGCTGCCGGGGCTGTTCTGCTAGCTTTGACAGTCTCTATGCGCGTCAGGAGATCGCATGCTCCGCTTTCGCCGTGCTCTCATCATATGGGCGGTCCAGATGGCTGTTGTCTCGCCTTTTACGGCCATCGGGCAACCAACATCGCCAGCCCTTCCAACTAAAATGTTTGCCCCCTATGTCGACATGAGCAAGCTGGCGAACAGTCTTCCGCAAGTTCAGTCGGCTTCAGGAATCGCGACATTCACGCTTGCCTTCATTGTCTCCGGCAACGGCTGCGTACCGGCCTGGGGAGGCACGGTTCCCGTCTCCACCGACGTCAACATCGCGGCAGGGATCGCAAAGCTTAGAGGGGCCGGCGGCGACGTCCTCATCGCCTTCGGTGGATATGACGGGATCGACCTCGCCCAGTCCTGCGGCGAGGTACCCAGCCTTCAGGCCGCTTACCAAGCGGTGATCGACAAGTACAAGGTCAAGATTCTCGACTTCGACGTGGAGCACACGGCCATCGAAGATACAGTCTCCATCGATCGCCGCAGCCAGGCCCTCAAGGCGCTCGCAGCTGCCAATCCCGGACTCCAGATCAACTACACTCTACCCGCCACTCCAGCGGGGCTAACAGCTCTGTCGGTCAATGTAGTTATGAGCGCGGTTAAACATGGGACGCCCGTCGCCGTGGTGAACCTCATGACCATGGACTACGGCTCGCCCGTTCCCAACGGAGCGATGGGACCGAATGCCATAGCAGCCGCATCCGGGACAATGTGCCAGTTGAAATCGCTAGGATTGGAGGCGCGTGTTGGAATCACGCCGATGATTGGCGTTAACGACACGCAAGGCGAAACCTTCACGCTCGACGATGCGCAGGTCGTGCTCAGCTACGCGCAGGCCAACAGCAATGTCGTTGCCCTGCTGGCATTCTGGTCGGTGGGACGCGACAACGGCAGTTGTTCTGGCATCGTCTCGCCGTCGTGTAGCGGCATCGCGCAGAAAGACTGGGACTTTACCCGCATCTTCCAGAAGTTCCCGTAACCATGAAACGGCGGCCCGCTGCAAGGCGGACTTCTGAAATTACCCGTGGCCATGTCGATGGTGTGCTACCCCATCGTCACCACGACTTGATTCACCGAGCCAGCCTTCTGCGCCGGTATCGGCATCGAAGTCAGCCGTCCGTTGAGCGTCGCCGACTTCACCCCCTTCTGCACCCCTTCCGGATTCTTGACCGTGATGCGGTACGTCGCTCCGCGCCACTGGCGATTGATTTCAAACTCCTTCCATTCGGCAGGCACACAAGGATCAACCATCAGGCCCTCGAACGTCAAGCGCACGCCGAGAATCCAGCGCGTAACCGCGGTGTAATTCCATCCGCCGCTTCCCGTCAGCCACGGATGCCGCGCGCGGCCGAATGCAGTGTGGTCCTTGCCCATCACGAATTGGCAGTACGAGTACGGCTCGGCCTCGCGGGTCTCGATCTTGTTGTTCTGGTTGTAAGGCAGAAGCGAGTTGTAGAACTTCATGGCGCGATTCCCGCGCCCCAGCTTGCACTCCGCGATCACCGCCCATGGGTTGGGATGGCTGAAAATCGCAGCGTTTTCCTTGATGCCTTTGTACACGCGACCCACGAACCCGATGTCGTCATTCGGTTTTGAGAACGCCGGCCACAACAGATGAATTCCATATTCCGAATAGAGGTGCTTGTCCACCGCATCCATAGCCGACTTCCCACGCTCAGCAGAAGCCACATCGGAAACGACTGCCCAAGTGTTGCTCTCGAGGAAGACTTTGCCTTCATCGTTCTCCTTACTCCCGACCTTCAGCCCCTTGGCCGTGATGCCACGCAAGTACCACTCCCCGTCCCAGAGTTCTCGCTCGCAAGCCGCACGCACGCGGTCGGCCATCGCTGAATACCTCGCCGCGTCTGAGGTTCGTCCAAGGTACTGGGCCGCCTCAACAAATGCCCGCAGCGCCCAATGGTGCATGAACGACACCATCGCACTCTCGCCTCCACCCAGGTTGAGGCAATCGTTCCAGTCCGCTCGCAGCCCCTTGCAGATACCGGTCGCGCCCACCTGCTGCGCCGAGAAGTCCAGCGCGCGCCTGAGGTGCTCGTACACCGATGCCTCGCCCTTATCGGCAAACGGAACCACCTCGTCGAATCGCGCGACATCACCCGTTTCCTTTACGTACTCGCAGATCGTCACTACCTGCCACAGTGCGTCGTCGGAGCAAGTATGTTCCAGCCCGTGGATCATCGTCTGGCGATCGGGAGCATGCGCGATCGTTGGCGACTTGAACGTTGGAGCCTTTTGTTTCTCCGGATCAAACCAGTCAGGGTCGAACAGGTGCAGCCCATAACCCGTACTCACTTGGCCCTTCAGCAACTCGATGATCCGCTGGCGGCATTTCGTGGGATTGGTGTGCACTACGCTCATCACGTCCTGCGACGTGTCGCGATAGCCCAGCCCGGTTCGTCCGCCAACCTCGATGAACGACGCAAACCTCGACCACACCACACACGTCTCCGCCTGGTAGAGCGTCCAGATGTTGGTCATGGTATCCAGACCTTCGTTCGGCGTCTTGCACTGGAACACCGCAAGCTTCTTCTGCCAATAAGCACGCAGCGCCTCAAACCCGGCATCGACAGCGGCGGGGTCCGAGTACTTGCGCTTGATCTCCTTGCCCGTCGCGCGCGGTCCCACGCCCAGCATGAACGTCACTCGGGTCTCGTCTCCCGGCGTGATGACCAGACGCTTGTGGAGCGCCCCACAGTGATTTCCGCCCAACTCAAATGTGTTCTGGCATTGGCCCCGCTCGACCGCGATGGGGTTCGTTTCCGTCCGATAACTGCCCAGGAAGCGGTCGCGCACGCAGTCATAGCTGTCCGGCTCGACACTGGAAGCCAGGTAATGAAAAGTCCACGGCTCGTAGAAAAAGTCGTATTCAATGACGCCGTCTGCGTAACTCGACCCCGCCGCATAGAGGCTCATCTGCAGGTTCTGGTTGTCGATCTCGACATGGTGGAATGAAAATTCAACATAGGAAAACACGCTCAGCTTGCGTGGCTTGGTACCCGTATTCTGAATCCGTACGTCCCACAGCTCGACGTCATCCTCCATCGGGATGAACAGCCTTTGCTCTGCCTTGATGTCTCTGTACTTGCACGAGAACTTCGAATACGACAGCCCGTGCCGGCACTCGTATTTCGCGCTCTTCAGATCTTTACCCACCGGCTGCCAAGAGATCGACCAATACTCTCCCGAGTCATCGTCGCGCAGATAGACGTAATGTCCCGGCCGGTCTAACGGCACGCCATTCTGGCGAAAGCGTGTGATGCGATAATGCTCGGCATTCTTATAGAACGAGTACCCACCAGCATTGTGGGAAATCACCGTGCACATGTCTTGCACCCCAAGATAGTTCGTCCAGGAGACCGGCACGTCTACTCGATCGATTACGTATTCCCGGTTTGCATTGTCAAAGTACCCGTGTCGCAACCCTTGCCTCCGCTCGTTCTTTTAACTCGGTTGCTGTCTACTAGCCATTCTCCGCGGTCACGAATTGCCGCAGCCACTGCAACAATTCCTTTGCCTTTTCCGGAGTGTCGGCTTCCACCGTCAGCCGCAACACCGGCTCGGTACCGGAAAAGCGCAGCAATGCCCAGTTATCGTTTTCCAGCAGCAACTTCGTGCCATCCAGGTGCGAGATATTGGTTACCTTGTACGGACCAATATGGCTGCTAGGCGTTTCCTTCATTCGCTTGGGTACCGCAATCCGCATCTCCGGAGTCGCGGGTAGGCTCTCTTCCACGTAATACAGCCGCCCGGTCAAGCCATACACCCGCTCCAGCAGGTCCGACACCGTTTGCCCAGTCTTCGCGAGCATTTCGACGACTAGCGCGCACGCGAAAATTCCATCTTTACCGAGAATGTGACCGCGAATCGTTAGTCCGCCGGACGACTCACCACCCAGCAGCGCGTTGTGCTCCAACATTCCGGAGACAATGTGCTTGAAGCCCACCGGCGTCTCGTAACACTGCTCGCCCAACTTCCTGGCCAGCCGATCGAGCATGTGCGACGTAGAAAGATTCCGCACCACGCCTCCGCGCTCCCTGCGAATCTCGTGCAGGTACCAGTACAGGAGCAGCAGAATGTCGTTGATCGAGACGTATTCTCCGCGCTCGTCCAGCATGGCCACGCGATCGGCATCGCCGTCCATGGCCAAGCCGAGATCGTAGTTTCCTTCCTGCATCTCCGAGCTCAACAGTCGCAAGGCCTCGGCATTGGGCGCCGGCGAGCGCCCGCCGAACAGCGGGTTATGTCGCTCGTGGATAAACGTCACCCGGCATCGAGCCTCGGTCAGCACGGTGCCAAGCGTGAGTTGGCCGACCCCGTACATGGGATCGACGATCACCTTCAGCCCGGCCTCGCGAATCTTGTCAAGATCAATCAATGCCTCCACGGCATCGACGTATTCATTGGTGAAGTCGCGCTTCTCGACGATGCGGGCGTCCAGCGCCAAATCCAGCTCAAGCTTGATGACATCGTTTTGGGTCAGCGCATTGGCCTCCTTCTCGATTTGCCGCGTCTCGTTGTCCAATAACAACGAGCCGTCTCCGTGAAATACTTTCAACCCGTTCCACTCCGGAGGATTGTGACTGGCAGTGAAAGCCAGCCCGTAGGCCGAGTCCTTGATCGCCGTCGCGTAGGTAATCAGCGGTGTCGGAGCATCCTCCGTCAGCAAGACAGTCGGAATGTCATTGCCTGCGAATACCTCGGCCGACGCCTCGGCTGCCTGCTTCGACAAGAAGCGGCGATCGTAGCCGATGATGACGCCGCGCTTTTCCACCGACTGCCGGGTGATTTCGTTCGACAGCGCCTGCGACAACCGGCGCACGTTATGCAGCGTGAATCCTTCACCTATTAGCGCCCGCCAGCCCCCGGTGCCGAACGCAATCAGGTTCTGCTCCTCTTGGCGTCGCGGACGATACAGGCGCTTTGCCAGAATGAATTCCGCATGTGCGAAGTCTTCGTCGGAGTTGATGCCCTGCACTTCGTCCTGATCGTAGAGCTGGTAGTTCTCCACCTTCAGTCCCGACCTAATCAACTGGTGCACGCAGTCGGTGAGGCGATAATCGCCGTCCAGGGGCGAAGGCGACAGCTTTTGCAGCGCCGTCGAAATCACCTTTGCGTTTACGACGTAGGCTCCAACATTGATCTCGCGAATGGCGCGCACCTCGGGCGATGCCTCGGTGTCTTCGATGATGTCGATGATCTGCCCACCCGCGTTGCGAATGATTCGCCCATACGGCAGGGGCCGGTCGACCACCGCGGTGAGCAGCGTCAGGTGAGCGTGTTTCAGGTGATGGCGATTCAGCAGTCCCAGGATCGACGCAGGACGAAACAGGGGCGTGTCGCCGTAAAGGATCAGCAAATTGCCGTCAAATTCCGGTAACGTGTCACACACTTTCCGCACCGCGTCGCCCGTCCCCAGCGGCATCTCCTGTTTCACATAGTGAAACTTCGGACCGAGGTGATCGCGGACTTCCTGCTGCCGGTATCCCACCACCACGTAAATGTCTTCAGGCCCGACGACCTGCAGGGCGTTTTGCACGACATACTGCACGACGGTGTGGTCGCCCAGCTTCTTCAAGACCAGCGACTGACCTTCTGCGGTGGTCGCATCCTTGCCTGCCGCGAGGATCACGGCTTTCAGCGGCGCCTTGTTACTATTTAATCCATTCGACATGACAGAGATCCCTGTTCTTCCTGCAACACGAGGCGCGAGAAATGCTGGCTGGCATTACTCCGCTGCTTTGAATTCGACCACATCAACCGTCGAGGGTCGCACCGCTGAACCACGAATCGGGACAAATTTTGCCAGGATCATCGCGGGCACGGCAGAGATCAACACCCATAGAAAGAAGTGCTGATACCCGAGCCTCATCTGTATGCGTCCGCTGACAATGCCGGGCACAATCAGCCCAAGATTCATCAGAGAATTGGCAAAGGCGTAGTGCGCGGTCTGAAATTTCCCCGGCGCAATTTCCTGCATCATCAGTAGAATCACGCCCACAAACCCAAAACCATAGCCGAACATCTCGAGCGTCATCGCTGCCGTGATCAGGGCGTGGTTCGTCGGCATCGCCGTGCTGAGATAGAAATAGGTCAGCATCGGCAGGTTCATTACCAGGATCAGCGGCAACAGGGCGCGTTTCAACCCCAGCCACGCCGTGAAGTATCCGCCGAGCACGCTTCCTAAGATGAAGGCGCCGGTACCGAACGTGCCGTAGATGGTGCCGAACTGCGCGGTACTCAGGCCAATGCCGCCCTGATCGCGCGCCGCCTTCAGGAACAGCGGGCCAACCTTCACCACCTGCCCTTCACCGGCGCGGTACAGAAGAATGAAAAGCAGCAGAAACCAGATATTGGGCTTCTGGAAAAAACTGACCACCACATCTCGGAATGTGGCCAGCATCTTACGCAGGCTACCGGAATGCCGCTCCTCGCCCCCTGACGGCAACACACGCGAGTGAAACAGGCTGAGGACAACCAGCATCAGTCCGACAGTTGCGAAGATAATCATCCACGCCCGGACCACCGCCATCCGGGTCTCGAGATAGCCGGCAAGGATCAGCAGTCCACCTTGGGAAAAGAACCGGGCCACGTTATAGAACCCGCCCTGCCATCCCGCATACGCCGCCTGCTGCTTGGGAGTCAGGCTGGCGATGTACAGCCCGTCCGCCGCGATGTCGTGCGTGGACGAGCAAAATGCAACTAGCGCTAAGAAGGCAACACTATAGCGGAAGTATCCCGGCAGGGGCAGACACAGCGCTAGAAGACCCAGGCTGAGTCCGCCTACAAACTGCATCAGCACGACAAAAAACTTCTTCGTCTTGTACATCTCGAGAAACGGGCTCCACAGCGGCTTCAGAGACCATGGCAGACCGAGCAGGCTGACCGTTGCGGTGATCGTACCGTTGTCCAGGCCCATACGCGAATAGAAGATCAGCGCCATCATGCTGACGGCATAGAACGGGAGACCTTCGGCAAAATACAGGGTCGGCACCCATACACTGGGGCTTACGCCGGTCTGTCTTGCTATGCTGGTCATCGATTCCTTTCGTGCTTCGCCGCAGGACTGCGACCGACTGGAAGACTTCCAGCCCAACGAGCACTGCCACCATACAAGACCCGCGGCAGACGCTCAACCACCGTCATCTCATCGTAATCGATCATAAACGATCATATTCGAAACTACTCCAGTCGCAGCATGAATGGCAAGCACGAACCCCAGGCAGGGTCGCCCTAACTGCTATCCTCAGAATCACTGCTAGTAAAGGAACTACACTTACTTGCCGCCCATTCTGAATGCCCAAGGCCTGTCCCAAACCTTCGGGGAGACTCCCCTGTTCGAGGGCATCTCGTTCATCATCGGCGAAAAGGACCGCATTGGCCTGATCGGGCCGAATGGATCGGGGAAGTCAACGCTCCTCCGCATCCTGTCGCGCGAACTGCCTTCTGACACCGGAGAGGTTGCCTTGCGTAAGCGCACACGCCTCAGTTACGTCGAGCAGGAGTCGCAGTTCCAGCCTGGCAAATCAGTTCGAGAAGTGATTTTCACAGCACTACAGCAAGCCACCGTAGCCGAATCTGAATGGGACGGGCGTGCCGCAGAGGCGCTCGGCCGTGCCGGCTTTGAAGAGTTCGATCACCAAGCTTCAGCTTTGTCGGGTGGATGGCAGAAGAGACTGGCGATTGCCGAGGCTCTGGTTAAGCAGCCCGACATTCTTTTGCTTGACGAGCCGACAAACCATCTCGATCTGGCTGGCATTGAGTGGCTGGAACGGTTGCTGCAAAATGCGTCGTTTGCCTCTGTGGTCGTCAGCCACGACCGTTATTTCCTTGAAAACGTAGCCACGAAAATGGTCGAACTAAGCCGTGTGTATCCCGATGGCTTCCTGCGGACCACCGGCAGCTACCGTGCCTTCCTCGAGAAGAAACAGGAATTCCTTCATGCTCAGGCAAAACGCCACGAGGCTTTGGAAAACCTGGTGACTAACGAGATTGCATGGCTTCGCCGCGGGGCTAAGGCACGCACCCGGAAATCCAAGGCCCGGATAAGCCAGGCGCACCGGTTGATGGGAGAACTAGCCGATTGGAATACTCGGACCCGCCCGGGCAGTGCCGAAATCGATTTCTCGTCCACAGAACGACAAACCAAACGGCTCGTCGAATTAGATGGCGTGGCTTACACCACCGCTGGCCACACTCTGTTTTCCAATCTTGATTTCACGATTACTGCCGGGATGCGCGTAGGACTGGTCGGCCCGAACGGAAGCGGCAAGTCCACGCTCTTGCGTCTCCTGCAGGGCGAACTGTCTGCGACTAGCGGCAGCCTCCGTCGTGCCGATTCCCTGCAGATCGTATATTTCGACC
>Ga0306920_100005858_pt1 | contig 15935 bp, 19 predicted proteins | sample flu12Cox44000170_FD_204666 | JGI IMG/M metagenome (GOLD analysis project Ga0306920, IMG submission 204666) | Lab enrichment of tropical soil microbial communities from Luquillo Experimental Forest, Puerto Rico - flux4day.12C.oxic.44.000.170 (v2)... | ecosystem: Environmental > Terrestrial >... | reverse complement strand
CGGCGTCTCCGGCATGGCCAACGCGGCCAATCAAGCAACCCCGGCCCTGCAAGGGCTGACCAGCAGCACCACCGGGGCCTCGAGCGGGCTCACCGGCTTCGCCGGCATGCTCGGCAACCTCGGCGGGCTGCTTGGCGGCGGCGGGGGCGGTGGCGGCGGCTTCGGCGGTATCGGCAGCATCTTTGGAATGATCGGCGGCCTCTTCGGCCTCGAGAAGGGCGGCGTGATCCCATCGGCTGCCGGCGGCATGGTCGTCGGCGCCGGCGGTGCGGTGCCCGACGGCAAGGGCGGGCGGCTGATCGTCGCGCACCCGCAGGAGATGGTCTTGCCGGCCCGCCAGGCGCGCGGTCTCTCGAACCTGCTCGGCAATTTCCAGGCGTCAGCTCCAAGCGAGGGCGGTCTCGGCCGGATCCTCAGCATGCGGATGATGACCCCGAACGTCCCGCACTTCGCGCAGGGCGCCTGGGAGATCGACCGCGACATGCTCGGCATGCTGCACCAGGGCGAGGCGATCCTGCCGACCTCCTTTGCCGCAGGCCTGCGGGCGATGGGCGGCGGTGCGCCTACCACCTCGAGCCCGTCGGTCACCTATGGCGACACGCATGTGCACCTCTCGGCGATCGACAGCCGCAGTGGCGCGCAATTCCTGATGGCGCACTCGGACACGATCGCCAAATCGCTCTTCCGCGCACACCGCAACAACAGCCGCTTTACGCCCGGAGGCTGAGCCATGAGCCAACGGGTCTACCCGGTCTTTCGCGGCCTCGCTTACAACATCACCAAGACCCCGAATTGGGGGACGCGCATGCAGCGCGCGGTCAGTGGCCGCACACTGCGCACCTCCGACTACGTCAACCCGGTGTGGACCTTCAAATTGGTCTACGCGATCCTGCACGACTTCCCGTGGTGCTCGTACACGAGCCCGACCGAGCTGCGCGCGATGATGGATTTTTTCAATTCATCGGGCGGCGCGTTCGACGCCTTTCTGCTCGACGATCCGAGCGACGACCACGTCACCGGGCAGGTGCTGCCGGCGGCGGTCAGCTCGGTCGCCACGGTCGCCATCAACACTGCCGGCACCAACTACCAGGGCGGCGATCAGGTATCGCTCGCCGGCGGCACCTATGCGGCACCCGCCACCTGGACGGTGGTGAACGTGGACGGCAGCGGCGGTCCGACCGCCTTGACCCCGATCAACCCGGGATCTTACTCGATCATTCCCGGCACCAGCAGTATCGCGACCACGACCACCGGATCGGGCGACGGGACGCTGACCCTCAATGTGACTTGGCTGACGACCGTGCAATTGGTGCGGCAACTGGCACCGGGCGGCTTTGCCGAGGCGATCATCGCGCCCAACACGGTCGGCGCCCTCTATTTCGACGGCACGCCGCAGAGCGGCTGGAGCGTCGACCCGACGACGGGGCTGGTGACTTTGCCGAACCCGTTCTTCAGCACGCAGCCGGCGATCAGCGCCGACTTTAGCTATTACTTCCGGGTCTACTTCCCCGACGCGCTCGACTTCGAGGAATTCGCCCACGGTTTCTGGGAAATCAAGCAGGTCAAGCTGACCTCGGTCGTGCTGTAGCCCATTCGCATCTGTTCACGTCGCGTCGCGCGTCCTCGCGCGGCGTCGGCTTTTCTTCGCAGTGGAGGTCCCTCTCGAATGAGACCAGCGACCACTGCACTGCAGGCCCTCCTCGCCTCGTGGACGCCCGACACCGACATCAAGATGGCCGATCTCTACACCTTCACCCTGCAGGGTGGTGAGGTCCTGCGGTATTCGGGCATTCAAACGGCACTCAGTGCACCGGCACCAGATACCGACCTGCCGCTATACGGCTTTGCTCTCGGCCCGCCGATTGAGCGCACCAAGATTACCGAGCGGATCGGGCTCGACGTCAGCAGGGTCGACATCACGGTCTATGCCGGACCCGATGACACGCTGGGGCTCGGCGGCGGCATGACCTGGCAGGCGGCACTCTGGGCGGGGCTGTTCGATGGCGCCTGGTGTCGGGTCTGGCGCGGCTACATCACCCCACCGGCAACCGTCGTCGGGACGATCAGCCGGTTCTTTGGCCGGGTCGGCGAGGTCGAGGTCGGCCGCACCAAGACCAGGATCCAAGTCAACGGTTTGACCGATCTCCTCACCGTACAAATGCCGCGGCGCCTGTTCCAGGCCGGCTGCATGCACGTCTTTGGCGGGCGCGACGCCAACGACTCAGTGATCGGCATGTGCGGCTATGACCGGGTCCACGGCCAGAATGCGCTCGGCGACGCGACCGGCATCGGCGAGCAGATAATCACCTGCCAAGCCAGCACGGATGGTGCGCACGTCTCGGACCAGAGCGTCATCTACACGAGATTTCAGCCGAGCCCCTCGACGGTTTACGACAACGGCTCGATCATCGGGGTCACCGGGCAGAATGCCGGCTACACCCGCACGATCGGCAAGATCAGCCCCACCTTCTTCACCGACGGCATCGGTGCGCTCTACCCGATCTATTTCCTGAAGCCGTTTGTCTTCCCGGTGGTCGCCGGCACCGATCAGTTTCAGCTGTTGCCGGGCTGCGACCACACGCTGGCGACCTGCACAAACACCTTTCAGAACCAGCTGCGCTTTGGCGGGTTTCCCGACATTCCGCCGCCCGAGTCGGCGATTTAATAAGGCATTTCTCAAATGGTAATGATGCTGGCGCCGCCAGGCGCGACGGTTGGCCAATCGGTCAAGGTGCTGTCGGGCGCGACCTATACCATCGACAGCTACAGTTTTGTCTCGGTCACCTCACAGTTCGATGTGGTCTACCTGCAGAACCAGGGGTTTTCGCAGCTGCCCGGCGGTCGCTACAACTTGACCGCAACCACCGACCCGGCGGCTGGCAGTGACAACACCCAGGATTTCGCACCGGGCTCGCTGTGGATCAACACCACCGCTTCACCCAATCGCGCCTGGCTCTGTGTTTCGGCCGCGACCTCGGCGGCGGTGTGGCTGCAGATCTCGATCGGCGCGCTGATCGCGACCGCCAACGATGCCAACCTCGCCAATCTGACGCTGACCGCGCTGCTGACCCAATCGGCGGCGACCGCGGTCACCCCGTTCAATGGCGGCGGTCAGGGCAGTGCCACCGCGCTGACCACGTTTATCAGCAACGTCAGCTCGTCGATCGGATCGTCGGCGCCCTTTGACAGCACCAAGCTGCAACCGGCAGCCGCGGGGCTGTCGCAGATCGTGCTCAATACCTCGAGCCACTCGATCGCCTTGTTCCCGAACGGCTCGGACGCGATCGTCCTCAACGGCACCAATTTCGGGGCGTCCGCCAGCATCGTGATCCCCGTCAACTTTGTGTTCATCGGCTGGGTCACCGCGAGCGGCGTCTGGACCGGGCTGCTGTTTGGAACAACCGGCGATGTCAGCGGGCTCGGGTTCACCGTCAACTTCATCTTCAACACCAACAGCGCGACCTCGGGCACGACCTTGACCGGCGCCAACCTCACCGGCGCGCTCCAGGAAGTCACGCTGGACATGACCGGCACGATGACCGGCGACAGCAACGCGCAATTGCCGACCGTCGCCAATCTGGTCGCGGCGATCCCGAACCTGATGAACGGCTACGTCTACAAATTGCGGATCATCAATTCGAGCTCGGCCAACCACGTCTGGACGGTGACCACCAACACCGGCTGGACATTGAACGGTACGATGACGATCGCGCAGAACACATGGCGCGACTACTTGCTCACACTGACCTCGAGCTCGGCCGCGGTGTTGCGAGCGATCGGCACTGGCACCTTCTCGTAATCGATCATATCGCGCCCAGTGTCACCCGGATCGTGACCGCGACCGAATAGCCGTCGCGCCGTTCGACGCGTCGCGACTCGATGAACCCGCCCTCTGCCTCGGCCGGCAGCCGAATGTCCTTGTTGGCTTTGGCGAAGGCCGAGATCGCGGCACCTCGTACCGCGTCGTCGTCGTCGGGCGTCTGCATGGGGGACGAGCATGCCCGATCTCGATCCGCGCCGCCAGGCGATCATCGCCGAAGCCCGCACTTGGCTTCACACCCGGTTTCACCACCGGGCCTGGGTCAAGGGTGCCGGCTGCGACTGCCTCGGGCTGATCTATGGCGTCTACCGCGCGGTCGGTCTCATCGACGAAGTCAAGATCCCGTTCTACCGGCCCGACCAGATGCACCACCGCAATGAGGAAACCTACTATGAGGGGCTGCTGCAATACGGTCATAAGGTCGCACACCCCGAACCCGGCGATGTCGCCTTGTTCCGCTATGGCCGCCTGCTCTGGCACGGCGCCATCGTCATCCTGTGGCCCCGCCTGATCCATGCCTTTGCCGAGCGCGGCGAAGTGTGCCTGGGCGACGCCGACCAGGGCCGATTGCGCGGCCGCGAGGTCGTCTTCCTCTCGGTGTTCTGATCGATGAGCCTGTTCCGCACAACCACTCCCTTTTTGCAGAACAACGCCTGGCAGCATCAGTCGCAGAACGCGCTGCGCTACAACACCAGCCAGGTCGGCTCGGTCCTGCCCTTGTGCTTTGGCACGGTGCGCCAGCAGGTCAATCTGGTGGCGCTCGGCGATTTCATGGGTCCCGGCGGCGGCAAAAAGGGCAAGGGTGTCGGACCACTGCCGATCGCCGGCACCAACACCGTCGCGGGCGGCAAGGGCGGCGGCGGCAAGGGCAAGGGCAAGGGCAAGAAAAGCCAAGACTTTTCGGTCGACCTCGCGGTCGCCCTGTGCCAGGGCCCGGTCACCTTCAACGCGAACAACCTGGTCTTTGCCAATTCCTCGGTCGAGGCGTTCTCGGCGACCGCCTCGGGCGCCGGCAAGGGGAGTTCCGGCAACCAGCTGAATTTTTACATCGGCGACGACGGCCAGGACATCACCCACCCGGTCGGCAGTGTCAATTATTCCGGCACCTGCGTCGTCACCGCGACGCCGATCGACCTGGGGCCATCGCCGGCAATCCCCAATCTCAGCTTTGAGATCAGTGCGCTGTTATACACCACCGGGGGAGCGGGTTTCCCGGCCGATGCCAACCCCGGCGAAGTCGTCACCTCGTTTCTGACCGACCCGCGCTTCGGTGCCGAATTTCCGGCCGCCAACCTCGACGATTTGGTGGGCAGCGGCCAGGGCACGACGTTTGGCGAATACTGCAAGACCTTTGGCCTGCTGATCTCGGTGTCATTGGACGGTCAGCAGAAAGCGGCGCAATGGCTCGAGGGCATCTCTCGCCTGCTCAACACCGCGCCCGTGTGCTCGGGCGAGCTGCTCAAGTTCATCCCCTATGGCGACATCCCATTCGCCAGTAACGGTGCGAGCTGGAACCCGAACCTGGTGCCGGTCTACGCGTTGACCGATGCCGATTTCATCCCGTGGCATCCGCATCAGGACGGCGCCGACCCCGAAATCGGTCAGGACGATCCGATCATCCTGACGCGCAGCAACCCGGCCGACGCGTTCAATTGGTTTTCCATCGAGTACCTGGACCGCGCCAACTTCTACAATTCGACGGTGCTGGCGGTCTATGACCAGGGGGCGATCGACCAGTATGGCTTGCGCATCGGCGACAGCCTGCCCGGCAAGTGCTTTGCCAATGCCGGCTCGGCGCAGGTCGCGGCCCAGCTCTACCTGCAGCGCACGCAATACATCCGCAACACTTATAAATTTCAGATCGGCTGGGACAAGGCGCTGCTCGAGCCGATGGACATCGTGCTGCTGACCGGCAGTGCCGGCGACGCCTACCTCTCCAATGAGGCGGTGCGGGTGACGTCGATCGAGGAAAACGACAATGGTGATCTGACGGTCGAGGCCGAAGAGGTGGTGACCGGCAAGCAATCGCCGACACCAACCGCGGTCACGCCGAGCGGGCCGATCCCGCCGGCAAACCCGGAATGCTCCGTCAATTTGACGGTGCTCCAAGAGACGGTCTTCAATTCGGACCTTTCTGACAACATCAATGAAATCGTCAATTCGGGCGGTTGTGTCGGAGGCGGCGCGCCTCCCTATACCTGTTCTTACCTGCACCCAGACGGGTCGGTCATCCCGGGTCATATTGGGGTGGGCGGCATCGACTCGGGTGGCTGCCCCTGTGTCGTCCTCGTGTTTGTCGCTTTCGGCCAGTACCAGCGGACGGGGACCGTTGACGGCAACCAATACGACACCGACCCGGAAACGCAACAGGTCTCTACCCCGAGGCTGGGCAACTTCCAGCGCCGCGGCGTTCAGACGATGTATGCGCCGATCAAACAAGTTATCGGTGGCGATCCTGGCGAATTGTATCCCGGTATATTCAAGCAGGAATTGTGGTGGGCACCAGCGCCCGATGGGGTGTTCGGCGACCCGGTCGAGGACCTAGTGCAAGTGGTGCTGAGCAGCTGGGTCAGTAACGTTCAGATCTGGACGATTGCGGTGACGGGCTTTAGCGCAGCGGGTGTCATGAACCCGTGGGGCCAGAACGCGACGATCTACAACGCCAATTGGAGCTTCGACGGTACGCAAATCGTCGTCGAGCATGAATATACCGATGCCCCAGGCGACATGGTGCTGCGTTGGGCGGTCTCGGTCTTCAATGTCGCGAATTGTGAATATCCCACCGGCTATCGCGACGGGTTTTTGTACCAAGAGGTGCCCCCTACCTTCCCCCTTCCCTGCAGCAGTGGCGTTGGCGACCCTTTTCTGATCACCGGTATAGACTACGGTACTTGCGGCTTGCCGGGACCGGGCTCGACCTATATGGGCGACGGCACCTTCGCGGGCGGCTTTCGAAGCGAGATCAGTTACGGCGGCGGCGGCAGATTCGCGCCGCAGCAGGTCAATCAGAGCTCCGGCTTTATGTTCCCGCAATCGGGTCAGTGGTACTTGTGGCCATTGTGGATGGCGCTGGTCGACTCGATTCACTTTAGTTGAGGGGGGCGCCAGGATGGCATTGCCCGCGAGACCGATCAATGCGCATGACTGCGGGCAGTGAGTGATGGCGCTGGCCCCGATCTCGCCAACCGGTGTGGCGACCGCGTTTCTCTACGCCAGGCAGACCACGACGACCGGCACCGGCATCGCACCGCAATTGAGCGTCAGCCCCGGTTATACCAACCGGCCGATCATTTTCGAGCCGCCCGGCAAGCTCTCGGGCGGCGTGCTGAAGGTGTGGATCATCGCCACCGGCCAGAACAGCAATTGGGGCGGCTGCTCGGTCTGGGTCAGCATCGACAACACGACCTATACGCCGATCGGGACGATCCTCACCGGTGGCATCCAAGGGGTGCTGAGCTCGTCGTTTGCGAGCGGCTCCGACCCCGACACGACCGATACCTTGTCGGTCGATCTGACGATCAGCCAGGCGCAGCTGATCGCCGGCACGATGGGCGACGCCGATGCGTTTTTGACCCTGTGCTATTGTGATGGCGAGCTGATCGCCTACAGCGACGCGACATTGACCAGCGCGTCTCACTACGATCTCGACACCTATATCCGCCGCGGCTGCTATGGCACGACGATCGGCGCGCACGATGCCGGCACCCAATTCGGGCGCATCCTCGCCTCGACATTTGCGTTTGACTTCCCGGAAAATCTGGTCGGCGACACGATCTACTTCAAATTCCCGGCGTTCAATACCTTTGGCGGCGGTGCGCAGGCGCTTGGCGATGCGATCGCCGTCCCCTATACGCTGACCGGGGTCGGCGTGGTCAACAACAACGCCTGGTATCAGTCGTTCTCGGTCGGCGGCGCGTTCACCGATCTGCCGATTGACCCGTGGGACAGCAATTACGAGATCTTTGACATCCAGGCACCGGTGGCGCTGACCTTTGCCGTCAACTTTGCCGGTAGCCAGACGCCCGGTTGCGAGATCGCCCCGACCGCGGACGTCACCTTGACATTCCAGACGATCCATGCCGGCACCGCGACGACCGTCGGCACGATGACGATCAGCTCCGGCATGACGACCGGCAGCTACACCGTGGCGTCAGGCTTCACATTGCCGGCCGGCGACCGGCTGCGACTCTACGCGCCGGCCGGGGTCAATACGCACATTGCCGGCGCCTTTGGGACGATTTACGCGACCCGCTGAGCCCCCTGATTTCTGTTTAAGGAGTTCTTTCCGTGACTATTGAAAAGGTCATGACCGTTCTGCTCGTCCACGGCGAGGGCGACCGGGCCACGGTCAACGCGTTGCAGCGTCATCGCAACAACGTCGAGCTGTCGAATTTCGCCCGCTTCAATGCCGGCAAGCCGGTGCCGCAGCATCTCTCCGCCGAGCCCGACGAGCCGCCCGACGTCGTGGTGCTGCTGGTCGACGCCGATGGCCGGCGCGTCGAATGGCCGGTCAGGACCTGGGACGAGGTCGAGCAATGGCAAGCGCTCGCCGGCTGGGATCCGGAGAAGCGCCACTGGCGGCACGGTGCAGCCGTGACGCTCGCACTGAGCTAAGGAGCGCATTCCAATGTCTGCAGGGCGTACTTACACGATCAATTTCCGCGCCGTCAGCATTTCGGCGGTGCAGGATCTCTGCGCCGCTTATGCCGGCGCCAGCATGGGCATCGAGGTGGTCTCGATCACCTTGGGCCAGGTCACGCAGACCGCGGTCGAGGAGTGTGCGATCTCGATCAAGCGATTGACGGCGGCGGTGAGCGCCGGCTCGGGCGGCAGCGCGTTTACGCCGACCCTCGACACCGACACCGATGCGGCGGCGACGTTTACCGCGCGGATCAACGACACCAGCCAGGCGACGGGCGGGGCGACAACCTATCCGCATGTCGATGTGTGGAACCAGGTCAACGGCTACCAGTGGATCTTTCCGGAGCGCGCGCGGCCAAGCTGCAAGCTCTCCGAGGCGCTGATCTTCTCGCTGGATGGGGCGCCGGCGGGGGCGCGCACTGCCTCCGGCAGCATGAAGATTCGCGAACTCTTCTAGCCGGTGGGGCGCGACGATGGCTGTGGTCTTCATCGACGGCTTCGACAAGTACGGGGCGCTCAACGCCGTAACCGGCAATGTCGGCACGCTGCTGCTCGAAGGCGAATGGACCAGCCAAGCCGCGGGCTCCCCGACCATTGTCGCCGGGCTCAGCTCCACCGGTTCGGCGATGCAAATCGTCTACGGGGCCAGCTCCGCCGCAGATCTGATCAAGACGTTCAGTTCGACCTGGACCCGGCTGATCGGCGGGATCCGGTTCAACGCCAATCTGGTCGGCCAAAATAGCGGCTTTGGCTTTGCCAGCAATGGCACGTCGGCCTGCACGATCACGATCAACACCGCCGGCACGATCAGCTTGCGGACCGGGAATAACGGCGGGACGGCGCTCTCGACGTCATCATCGACCGTCAGCGCCAACGCGACGCACTACCTCGAATGGGACATCACCTTTGGCGCGTCGTCCTCCTACCAGGTGTGGCTCGACGGCGTGTCGATCTTTAGCGGCACCGGCAACACCGCCAACGGTGTCAGCAATGTCAACCAGTTCCAGTTCTTCGGGCAAAGCCAGACGATCATTTTCGACGATTTCTATCTGTTCGACTCAACCGGCGGCACCAACAACGCGGTGCTCAACACCAACCCGCGGATCGAGACGCAATTCCCGACCGCCGACAGCTCGGTGCAGTTTTCCTTTGGCGCGGCCATTCTGGGCTCGGCCGAGCAGACGACGGTCAGCACGGCCAGCCCGGGCGCCAACCAACTAATCCTGCGTACCTACACGCCGACGGTCGCCTGTGTCCTCAATTCGGTGGCGTGCGTCCCGAACACGACCAATGGCGCCGCCAATTTCAAAGGGGTGCTCTACGCCGACAGCGCCGGCGTGCCCGGATCGTTGCTCGCCACCGGAACCCAAGCCACCGGCACGATAGCGGGCAGCACGCTGACGAGCCCGTTCTCATCGGGTCAGACATTGACCGCGAGCACGGCCTATTGGCTCGGCTTTATCACCGACACCAGCATCACCTTCCAGGAGTCGGACACCAATGCTACCGGGCGGTCAAAGTCCAACACCTATGCCTCGGGTCCGCCCAACCCGGCCGGGTCGACCACCGGCGGGCAGGCGTCTTTCCTGATCTACGGCAACCTGACCGGGGTTGCGGTCGACTATTACGAGGTCTCGGTCAACCCGCCGCCCGGCGACATCAGCTATGTCTTCGCGTCGAGCTCGGGGTACGAGGATTTGTACTCGTTCCCGGCATTGTCGACGACGCCGCTCAACATCTACACGGTGGCGGTCAAGGGCAACATCAAGAAATCCGACACCGGCGCGCGCACCGTCAATCTGCAGTGCAAATCGAGCGGCACCGACAGCGCCGGCAGCAATAGCGGGCAGGCTCCCGGCACGACCTATGGCTGGCTCGAGTCGTTTTTTGACACCGACCCGAATACCGGCTCGGCGTGGACCGCGAGCGGGCTCAACAGCGCCACCAGCGGCGTCAAGATCGCCTCATAGGAGCCGGCGCGATGGCTTTACTGTTCTGCGACGGGTTTGACAAATACGGCAACGCCACCAACCAGAACGTCCTCGCCAATGTGACCGCGGCGCTGACCGCGGGTGAGTGGACCAGCACGACCAGTCTCATCAGCACCACCGCGATCGTGGCGGGGCTCAGCGCGATCGGCTACGCGCTCCAGTTCGTCTCTTCGTCTCAAGGCCTCAATGTGTTGAAGACGCTGGCCACGAACTACTCGCGGCTGATCGGCGGCATCCGCATCCAGTCGTCGCTGATTGGGGCTTGCGGCGTGGGGTTTGCCGATAGCGGCAGTTTCCAGTGCGGCATCCAGATTCTCACCACCGGCCAGCTGTCGCTGCGGACCGGAGCCAGCCTCACCAGCGTGACGGCGACGTCGACCGTGGTGGTCAGCGCCAATTCGACCCATTATCTCGAATGGGACATCACCTTTGGCGCGTCGGCCGCCTACAACATCTACCTCGACGGCGTGTCGATCATGAGCGGCACCGGCGCCACCAAGACGACGAGCAACAGCACAGCCAACCAGTTCGTCCTGTTCGGCACCGGCTCGGTGCCGGCTGTCGTCGACGACCTCTATTTGTTTGACAGCAGCGGTGCGACCAACAATGCGGTGCTGCTGACCAGCCCGCAGATCGAGACGCAATTCCCGACCGCCGACAGCTCGGTGCAGTTTTCCTTTGGCGCGGCGGTGCTGGGGCAGGCGACGCAAGGCGTCTCCACCACAAATGCGCCCGGTGCCAACGAGCTGTTTCTGCGCAAATATACCACCGGGCCGAGTGCGACCCTCGCCTCGGTGTCCTGCATACCGGGTGCCACCAATGCCAGCGCCAAGTTCAAGGCGGTGGTTTATGCCGACAGCAGCGGGCCGACCGGGTCGACCTTGGCGACCGGTGCGGAGGTCACCGGCACCACCAACGGCACGACGCTGAGCAGCACTTTCGCCAGCCCGCCGACGCTATCGGCGAGCACCCTCTATTGGATCGGCTTTATCACCGACACCTCGGTCGTTCTGCAGGAATCCGACGCCGCCCTCAGCGGTTCCTCCAAAGCCAACACCTATGGCTCGGGGCCGCCGAGCAGCCCGGCGATGACCGCCAACCAGGCGTCGTGGGTGATCTGGGGCAACCTCAACAGCACCGGCGTCAACTGGTACGAGGAGAACATCGACCCGCCGCCCGGCGATGTTTCCTATGTCACCTCGAGCACGTCGGGGAACGAGGACCTCTATTCGTTCCCGGCGCTGACCACGCCAAACCCGACCACGATCTATTCGGTCGTCGTCAAAGGCTACGTCAGGAAGACCGACTCGGGCACGCGCACGGTCAGCCTTCAGTGCAAATCGAGCGGCACCGACAGCTCGACCAACACCGTGGCACCGAGCACGACTTATGCCTGGATCGACGCCAATTTCGACACCGATCCCAACACCAGCTCGGCGTGGGGCGCCACCGCGGTCAATTCGGCGACTTCGGGCTTCAAAGTAGCGTCCTGACATGGCGACGAGCGCGCGGTCTGGCGGTGTCGTCCGCGAGGTCCTGCGCTTCAATACCGGCGGGCTGCGGGCCGGCGGGGTCGTCCGCGAGATCATCCGGGCCAGCACTCCGCAGGCCCGGATCAGCGGTGTGGTCCGCGAGGTCCTGGTCCAGGACACGACCAGCCAGGTCAGGACCGGCGGGCTCATCCGCGAGGCGCTGGTCAACGGCTCCAACAGCAGTGGCGCGACCCGGGCCTATGTCGACGGATTGGTGCGCGAGGTCCTGGTCTTTGGCTTCGGGCCCGCAAAGCCGGTGCCACCCGGCCAGGCGAAAAAACACCACGTCCTCGCCGAGCTCGATCGCCACACGCAGTTTGAAGAGGAGTTTTTCCCCGGCTTCACCAAGCGCGTCGTTATCGTCGTCCCGGCGCCGGTGCCGCACATCAAGCCGTACCACCACGTTGCGCGCTACGAGGAACCCGAACCGGAATGGTCGCCGCTGCGGCGACCGCAGGCGATCGCGCCGCTGCCGGTGCCGCACATCAAGCCGTACCACCACGTTGCGCGCTACGAGGAACCCGAGCCCGAATGGTCGCCGCTACCGCGACCGCAGGCGATCGCACCACCGCCGCTCCCGCTCTACCGGCCGTGGCGACACGGCATTCTGTTCGAGGATCTGCCCGAGGCCGAGCGGCGGTCATTTGTACCGCCAACGCCGCCGCCGCCAACCGCCGTCGTCTTGACGCGACCGCCGCCGATCTTTGCCCACGACGAAGACGAGGCCGACTGGTTGCCGCACCGGCCGTTTGGATTTGTCGCAGCGCCAACGCCACCGCCGACGCCCGAAATCACCGAGAGGTATTTCATCGCCAATATGGGCCGGCTGATGAACCGACCCTGAGAGGACCGCAGCATGGCGACGAGCGCTAGGGCCGGCGGGCTCGTCCGCGAGGTCATCCGGATCAGCAACGCTTCGCTGATCGCCGGCGGTGTCGTCCGCGAAGTCATCCGGGCCAGCACCCCGCAGGCCCGGATCAGCGGTGTCGTCCGCGAGGTCCTGGTCGAGGACGTACCACAGGCCAGGGTCAGCGGTGTCCGCCGCGAAGTCCTCGTGGAGGACCAGCCGGACAAGTGGGTGCTCGGGCCACGTTGGCCGCGACGGATGGCGGTGATCGAAGAACCGGAAAACGACCCCGACTTTGAAGCCTTGGCTCTGGTCCGTCACAGACGCGCGGTCGCCGTTGCGCCGAAGAAAAAAGTCCTGCGCCCGTTTGTGTCGATCAACATCTAGCCCGTAACTCCCAACCACCCGGAAGCCCGCCGCTGGCGGGTTTTTTTTTGCCCAAAAGGGGGCCGCCCCAATGAGTAAGCTCTTCATCACTGAGTACGCGAACGTCGTGTTCGACGCGCGCGGCGAGTCTGTATTGGCGCCCGAAGAGCCGGCGCTGGCCGACCAAACCCCAATCGATTTCTCCGATGGCATGCCGCATCCGAGTGCCGTCTTCAACAGCCAGACGCGCTACGTGATGATCCACACCGATGCGATCTGCTCCTATGTCGTCGGCGCCAACCCGACCGCCACGGTCCTCAATCGCCGGATGGCGACTAGCGAGACGCGGTTCTTTGGGCTCAAAGCCGGCGGCGGCCTCAGCCTCTCCGTCATCGCGAACACGTAGGAGAGCGACGATGCTGGGATCGCGCGGGACGACGCCGCCGGATGTCGTCGCCGGGCTCGGGGTATTGGCCGAGCTGTTAAAGAACATCGATCAGACCTTGGTCGGGCGCCTCGAGGAACTACAGGCCGAGGAGCGGCGCATCAGCGAGCAGCGCGCCGCACTACAGACGGCCGAAGCCGAGAACCAAGCGCGCGTCGGGCAGTTGGAGCAGCGCAAAGCCGAGATCGCCGCGGCCGCCGCCGAGGTCGCCGCGGCCGCCACTGCCGTTGCCGATCGCGAAGCCGAGACGGCACGCCGCGAGGCGAGCGTTGTCGATCAGCGCCGGGTGCTCCAGGCGCGCGACGCAGCCTTGGTCGAACGCGCCAGACAGCAGGATCAAGCCGAGCGCGACTCTGCCGACGCTTGCCAGAGCGCGCGCGACAAGATTGTGGCCGAACACCAGGCGGTGCTGGAGCAGATCGCCAAGGACCGCCAGCAAGCGGCGACCGCTGCGCAGGAGGACGAGGCCACGCACGTCGCCCAAATCGGGCGGCTGCACGAGGTCGCCGTTGCCGAGCTCGATCGCCAGAAGCGCGAGCTGCTGCAACGCGAGGCCGCGCTTGCCGACCGCGAGAAGGCCATTCGCGACCGCGCCGCACAGCTGCGCGCCGCACTCGGCGAGTGATGGAGGACTGCGGCAACTGTCACGCCTGCTGCGATCGCCTCGAGGTCGTCGATCTCGAGCCGCCAAAGCCGTTTCTGGTGCGCTGCCCACACGTCCTAATCGGCCGCGGCTGTGAGATTTACCCAAACCGACCCAAGAGCTGCCGCGTCTTTGCGTGCACCTGGCTGACAAGCCAGAGCGGCCGAGGGCCGAATGGCGAGGCCTGGGACCGGATGCCGCCCGAGATGAGGCCCGACCGCTGCGGCGTGATTTTCGCCCCGATCGACGAGTTCAAACCCAGCACGCGGCTGCATGTGCACGTCGATCCGAAGCGGCCCCGGGCGTGGCAGCGCCAGGACGTCAAGCGTTGGCTCGAGCGCATCGTCAACCGCGGGATCCCCGTCCTCCTGCGTGTCGGCCACAAGAGCACCGTGCTGCGCCGAGATCTCCCCAACATGCGCCGCCGCCCGGCGTGAACTCCGCGAGAGACAAGCCCATGAAGCTCGAAGCCTGGCACAGCAGCGAAGACAAGCGGCGCTGGAAGATCGTGCGCACCGACAATTACACCGATGTCCCCGGCGAGATCGTCACCGCCGACGAGGCCACAGGCGAGTGCAGCATACATGTCGGCGGTGAGACCAAGACGCTGAGCTTTGGGCCCGGCGGGATCCGCATTGTCGGGAGCGGGCGAGGATGAACACCATCGAGCCGCGCCCGGGCAACGCCCATGACAACAACATCGAGATCGCGGATTTTTACGATCTGCGGGCCGAGCTGAGGACGCACAGCGCGACCGATGCGCTGCAGTTTGAGCAGATCAAGCTCAAGCTCGACGAGATCGGCAACATCGTCAGCCGCATCAGCTGGGCGGGCTGGCCGATCGCGATCGGCGTCTTGACCCTGCTCTACCACACCTTCGCCAAATGAAATGACCTAGCGCGGAACCTTTGCTGGGTTCGACACCGCGCTTTGACTCCGGCCCGACTCCCTCGACATGGGGGAGTCGGGCCGGTCTTTTTTTGTGCCTTGGGGGACCTATGACCATCGAGCGGCTGCTCTACGTCACCAGCGCGCTGATGACCATGGAGTGGTTCTGGTTCACGCTCGCCGGCGGGCTGATGGCCTGGCTGGTCCTCTGGGCGCTCTGGTCCCGCAGGCGCTTTTGATCAGCCGGCAGCGGCTTGCGGCTGAGCCTCCGTCGCGGATGGACTCGCAGCCCGGCGGGCGCGCGCGGCACCAATTGATGTCGGTTGCTTGGTGTTGGCGTTAATCCCGGCCGTTGTCGCGGTGAACGGCCCGATCTTGGGCTCGCCGGTGATGTACGCCTTGTCCAACAAGTGGCGAAGGGCGGTGCCGACAATGTTCTCCCGCATACCCGGGACGCGCCGACGCAGCATGTCGACGCCGATGGGGCTGCCACTTCTGATGATCGCCGCGAGGACCCTGCCGTCGGACGCCCCCAGCGAGCCGGCCGGGGTTCTGACCCGCTGCGGGGTTGGCGTGGCTGCTTGCCGCCGTTGCTGACGGGTGGCCGCTGCCCCGGTGCGCTGCCGCGAACGGGGGGGACGCTGCCGCTGCGCCTGCGTCTGCTGTGTCGAGCGTGGCCGCCGCCGCGGCTGCGTCGTGGTCGGCGTCTGCACCGTGCGCACCGCGCCCACCGACACGGCGGTGGCCTCACCGCTCGTTTGC
>Ga0306920_100005857_pt1 | contig 15935 bp, 13 predicted proteins | sample flu12Cox44000170_FD_204666 | JGI IMG/M metagenome (GOLD analysis project Ga0306920, IMG submission 204666) | Lab enrichment of tropical soil microbial communities from Luquillo Experimental Forest, Puerto Rico - flux4day.12C.oxic.44.000.170 (v2)... | ecosystem: Environmental > Terrestrial >... | reverse complement strand
CCGTGGCGGTGGTGTCACGCACCTGGCGCATGCGGGCCGCCACCGGGTCGCGCGCCGTGACCACCTGGGACCACAGCGTGTACGCCGCCAGCGAGACCGCCGCGAACACCAGCAGACTGAAGGTCAGAATCATCATGTCAGACTCGGATGCTCACGATCTTCTTCACCGCCAGGATGCCGGCCACCTGCATCAGGCCGGCGCCCCACAGCGCCATGCGGCCCTCGGGCGATTCGAGCATCGGCCGGAAGTAATCGGGAGTCACCATGAGGGTGAACAGCGAAACGAAGATCGGCAGGCACACCAGGATCAGTCCGGTGAGCTTGCCCTGCGCGGTATAGGTCGCGATGTCGCCCAGCACGCGGAAGCGGTCACGGATCAGCGCGCTGGTATTGGCCAGCACCTCGGCCAGATTGCCGCCGGTCTCGCGCTGGAGCAGCACCGCGGTGACGAAGAAGCGCAGGTCGAGCACGTCCACGCGGCGCGTCAGGTTGAGCAGCGCTTCGCGGGGCTCGAGCCCCAGCGACTGCTCTTCCACCGTGACCGCGAATTCGCCGCGGACCGGCTCGGGCGCCTCGTCGGCCACGATCTGCATGGCCGCGGTGAACGAGAGTCCCGCCCGCAGCGCGCTCACCAGCAGGTCGAGGGCGTCGGGGAACTCGCGCGCGAACGCCCGCATGCGCTGCTGCTTACGGAACCCCACGTAGGCGAGCGGTAGTGGCGCGCAGACCGCCATGCCCACCAGCGCCGGCAGCAGCCGGTGGAGCAGCAACAGCCCGGCCACGTAGCCGCCGGCCGCGAATAGCGCGCAGGTGAGGATCAAGGTGCCGGCGCGCATCCCGACCGCCGCCTGGTAGAGCGTCATCTCGAGGCGCTCGCCGACGCGCATCGATCGCAGCAGGTTGTCCATCCACGGCATCACGCTGTAGCGCCGATCGCGCTCCAGCTCCGGGCCCGGGCCGAGGCGGCGCGGCGCGATGCGGCGCAGCCGCTCGCCCAACGCCCGCGCGGTCACGCTGCCGCGGCCCAGGCCGATGCCCAGCACCAGCGCCGCCACGGCCAGCGCGATCAGGAGGGTGAATAGGAGGTTCATGCCGCCCTCATCAGCCGCCGGCCGCGCTCGAACAGCGAAGTCGGCAGCTCGACGCCGGCCAGGCGCAGCCGCTCGAGGCAGCGCGGCACGACGCCGTTGGCCTCGAAGTGGCCCGTGATCTTGCCCGCCGAGTCATGACCGCTGGGCAAGTAACGGAAGACCTCCTGCATGGTCACGACCGGACCTTCCATGCCGAGCAGCTCCTGGATGGATAGCAGCTTGCGCGTGCCGTCGGCCATGCGCGAGACGTGCACCACCAGATCGAGCGCCGAGGTGACCTGCTCGCGGATGCCGCGCTCCGGCAGCTCGTGGCCGGCCATCAGCACGAGGTTCTCGAGCCGGTGCAGGGCGTCGCGCGGGCCGTTGGAGTGGATGGTGGTGAGCGAGCCGTCGTGGCCGGTGTTCATGGCCTGCAGCATGTCGAGCACTTCGTCGCCGCGCACCTCGCCGACGATGATCCGGTCGGGCCGCATGCGCAGCGCGTTGCGCACCAGGTCGCGCTGGTTGATCTGGCCGCGTCCCTCGATGTTGGGCGGCCGGGTCTCAAGCCGCACCACGTGCGGCTGCTGCAGCATCAGCTCGGCGGAATCCTCGATGGTGACCACGCGCTCCTCGTTCGAGATGTAGCGCGACAGGATGTTGAGCAGGGTGGTCTTGCCCGAGCCCGTGCCGCCGGTGATCAGCATGTTGAGCCGGGCGCGGATGCAGGCGGTCAGGAACTGCCCCATTTCGGGTGCCAGGGTGCCGAACTCGAGCAGGTGGTCGATCGACAGCGCGCTGCGGCGGAAGCGCCGGATCGAGAGGATCGGTCCGTCGATCGCGGCCGGTGGAATGATGGCGTTGACGCGCGAGCCATCGGGCAGGCGCGCGTCCACAAGCGGCGACGATTCGTCGATGCGGCGCCCGACCCGCGAGATGATGCGCTCGATCACCAGGCGCAGGTGCGCGTCGTCGCGGAACGCCACCTGCGTCAGCTCCAGCCGCCCGAGGCGCTCGATGTAGACCTGGCGGTGCGTATTGACGAGGATGTCGCTGATTTCCTCGTCGAGCAGCAGCGGCGTGATGGGCCCGAGGTCGAAGGTGTCGTGCATCAGCTCGGTGATCAGGCGCTCTTCGTCGGCGCGCGTCAGGCGGATGTCGGACTCGACGATCAGCCGGCGCGCCACGCGCTCGACCTGAGCGCGGCGCTCGGCATCGTCCAGCGTCTCGAGCATGGCGAGGTCGAGCTTGGCGATCAGCTCGCGGTGCAGGCGTGATTTCATCGCCTGGTAGCGGTCCGGTCCCTGATCGGACGTCCGCGCGGGCGCCAGCGGCCCCGCGGCCCCGGGTGCGCCGCTCTGTTCCCGCCCCAGTCGTTGACGCAGATTCATGCCGCCCTCCTCTTGCCGAATGGCCAGAGCCCCGGCTTGCGCGGCCGCGCTGCGTCCGCGGGCTCGGCCGCCGCCTGCTCCCCGCGGGCGATCGCGCGCGCCAGCGCGACGATGTCGCGAGCCGCGAGTCCCGCGGTCGCCTCCGTGCACATCGGCCGGCCCAGGTTCACCGCCCGGCTGGCGGCCGCGTAATCGTTGGCGACGCGGCCCACCACCGGCATGCCGAGAGTTTCCTCGAACTGCGCCAGCGACACGCTGCCGGGCTCCACGAAGCGATTCACCACCGGCCGCACGCGGTCGGCGGTCACCAGGTAATTGAGGCGATGGAAGACATCGAGCGCCCGGCGCGCCGCGCGCGCCGAGGTCACCGACAGCTCGGTCACCAGCAGGATGACGCTGGAGCGGTCGAAGATCTCGAGCGCCACGTCGCTGAAGCCGTGCGGCGCGTCCACCACCACGTAGTCGAACATCGCGCTCAGCACCTCAAGCACGCTGCCCACGTCGCGTGGCGCCATGGCGTCGGCACGATCGAGCTGCTCGGGCTGGGGCAGCACGCACACCCCGCTGGGATGACGCGCCAGCGCGTCCTGCACCCCCGCCGAGTCGAACCGTCCGCCGCCCAGCACGTCGGCGATCGAGCGGGTGGGCTCGAGGCTCATCATGAAGGCCAGGTCCCCGGATTGATGGTCGAGGTCGGCGAGGGCGACCTCGAGGTTGGTGTCGCGGCGCAGCGACAGCGCCAGATTCACGGCGAGGCTGCTGCAGCCCAGGCCGCCCTTGTTCGAGAACACCGTGATCACGCGGTGTCCGGCCGAGGTGCCCTGCTTGCGGGCGTTGAGCGACGTGACGCGCTCGATCGCCGTGCTCAACGCGCCGCGGTCGATCGGCCGGCGCAGGATCTCCTGCACCCCGATGCGCATGGCGCGCAGGAGAGTGTCGGGATCGAACAGGTCGGTGGCCAGGAACAGGGCGACTTCCGGGTGCTCCATGCGGTACTGCGCCGCCGCGTTCAGGGCGTCGTCGACGGGGGCGGCCAGCTCCAGCACCAGGACGTCGGGGCGGATCTGACGCGCCAGCGCCAGGCCGCTGCGCAGGTCGGGCCGCTCGCCGGCGATCTGCACGCCGCTCAGCGCCTCGAAAGCGGCGCGCAGCTGCCCGCGCTCGTGGTCCTCCCCGTACACCAGGATCACCGACAGTGAGTGACTCACGTGCACGCCCTCTAGGGATTGGGGACCAGGCGCAGGCTGTACGTGACCGCGCCGCTGCCCGAGCCGCCCCCGGTGCCCGGGATGGTCTTGTAGAGGAACTCACCGGTGAGCGATTGATTGACACCGCTGCCGACCCGCGCCCGGAGGAAGAAGGCCGCGAAGCCCTGCACCGTGACGGTCGCATTGCCGGCCACCGGCGTGGTGAGCGGCACGAAGACCACGCGCTCGCCGTTGCCCCCGGCCGCCAGGTAGTCGTCGTAGCAGATGTCCTGGGTCTTGACGACGTCGTTGTCGAACAGGTAGTTGATCGCCTGCTGCGTGGGCCCCGACATGCTGCCCGACTCGGTGTTCAGCACGTCGCCGATCGAGACTCCGCAGCAGTAGCCGTGCTCGAGCAGGCAACGGAAGGTGTTGGCACCGGTCGCAGGCATTCCGGCGCAATCGCCCTGGTCGCCGCAATTGGGGAAGTCCACCGCTCCGTACTGGCCGTTGGTGCCCGCGCCGCCGCCCACCTTGAGCGTGTAGATGTTCGAGCACCCGATCTGGAAGGTCTGGCCGGCCGGCGGCGTGCATCCCAGCGGCACGATGCCGCACAGCGCCGTGCCGGTGGTATCGACCTTGGCGGTCGCGGTGGCGGTCATCTCGAGCCGCGTGATGCCAAGCACCTGGGCGAGCGTGGTCACCACCGACTGGTCGCCCTGGCGGCGGGTGGTGACGCGCACCATGCCCGGCCCGGGAAACGTGACGTCGGCGGCATCCAGCACGATCGGCTGCGGATCGCTCACGAACGCCTTGTTGCTGAGCGCGGCGACCTGCGCGCGCGGCACCGCCACATCGGTCTGGATCAGCCCGGTGTTGGGATCGAGCGCCGAGGCGCCCGCCAGTGCCGCCGCATCGGCGGCGTTCTGGAGCTGGGTGCGGGTGGCTGCGAGCTTCGCGACGTCCACGCCCAGCGAGCCGAAGGCCAAGAGGAGGAGCAGGAAGAGCGCCATCCAGACGATGATGGCGCCGCGCTCACTGCGCGCTCCGGATCCGAGGGGCGGCACCTTCATGGCCTCAGTGCGCTCCGTCCGGTCGGTCGGTCGGCAGCACCGGCTTGGCGGCCGACGCCGCGATCAACTCGGGCGCGACGACGATCATGAGCTCGTGATCCACGTTGTTGGTGATGGTGTGCGAGAAGAAGAAGCCAACCAGCGGGATCACGCCCAGGATCGGCACGCGCTGGACGGTATGGACCCGGTCGGTCTGCTTGAGCCCGCCGATCACCAGGTTCTCGCCGCGCTTCAGGTTCACCGTGGTCGAGACCAGGCGGTCCACGATCGCCGGGATCTGATAGCCGGCCGAGGTCAGCGCGTTGCTGTAATCCAGCTGGCTCACCTGGGGATCCACCCGCAGCGTGATGCTGCTGTCTTCCTCGACGATCGGGGTGAAGTCCACCAGCACGCCGTAGTCCTTCCACTCGATGGTCACGGTCGGGTAGCCGTTGCCGGACGTGGTGGTCGCCACCGGGACCGGGATCTGACCGCCGGAGCGGAAGGTGGCCCTCTCGCCGCTGCGCGCCACCAGGGTAGGTTGGGCGAGGACGCGGATGTCGCCCTTGTCCTCGAGCGCCTTCCAGGTGGCCTGAAGCTTCAGCGACCCGTCGCTTTTCTCGTACCTCGTGAAGCCGTCGGCCTCCGGGCCGACGGTGAAGGGCGCCAGCGGATTCGTCACCTTGGCGGTGTACAGACCCCCGGTGAGCACGCCCTTGAGGCCGGGGTTGCTGACCGTGCCCAGCAGGTCGAAACCCAGCTCGCGGCGGGCCTGATCGTCCACCTCGGCCACCTTGACGCCGAGCCGGACCTGTCTGCCGCCGTTGGGCACATAGACATCCACGTCGTAGACGCTGAAGCGCGCGCCCTGCCCGTAGATCACCAGCGTGGTGATCCCGGGCGCCTTGCCGTTCACCACCACCGTACGCGCCGAGCCGACCGCCGCATCGGCGATCTTGGGCTCGGCGATGGCCACGGTACGCACGTCGTCATCCGAGGTCACGACCTCGGCCCGCCCGACCGCGATATGGATGCGCTCCCGGCCCTCGGCCCGCGACGAGACCGCAGCGCAGGTCAGCGCCATCGTGGCGGCGACCGCGATCAGGCCCGGCTTCAGTCTGTGGACGAACATCGTTGGTTCCTCCCTGGTTCAATCCGCCGTGCGACGGTCAGCTCGCGCTGCTGTCGGTGACGGCGGGCGACTCGGTGACGTTGGCGTTGCGGATGATGCGAACCTTCCCGGGCTCGCGCTTCGAAACGGCGGGCGTGTGGGCGACGGGACGTGCCTTGCCGACCGGCCGTGGCGGCTCGGCCACGCTGATGCCCATCATCTGGTGAGTGGAGACCGCCGGCACGGTCACGTGGGTCGCGTCCTCGGGATTGCGCAGCACCAGGCTGATCTCGCCCTCGTGGCCGGCATGGGCCAGGACCTCGGCGCCGTCCGGATCCACCAGCAACGTGACCGCCTGCACATTGATCGGCTTGTTATCCTGTTGCTGGGTCTTCTGCCCCGCCGCCAGCACTTCGACGTTCTGGAGCAGGGTGCGGGTCACCGCGTCCTCGCTGTTGTGCGGATCCACCGTGCTGAGCACGTCCACGCGATCGCCGGGGAGCACGAAGCCCGAGACCCCGGAGACCTGGTTGACCTCGATACTGGCGGCCCGCATGTGGGGATGCACGAGCATCGAGAGCCCGCCGCCGCGCGACGAGAGCTTGATCGCGGTGACCGGCTCGCGCGCCGACATGAACACCTTGGTGGTCTGTCCCACCACCGAATCCAGGGCGGAATAGGCCCCCGAGGGGACGGCCTCCTTGGGATAGCGCACCACCCTCAGCATGGTGGGCTCGAGCTTGGTACCGAAGGTCATGTCGGCCGTGCACACGACGACATCGCGCAGGTTCGCCTTCTCGCCCGCCGCGGTGCGCGCCACGACTGTGCTCAGGCCCAGGTAGCCCACCACTGCGGCCGCCAGACCCAGCGCCAGCGCGAGCATCATGAGGATTTTCCCGTTTCGCATCATGACCGTCATACCCTCCGAAGCTTCAGGCTCCTTCCTTGCGCATCCACGCCGCGCCATTCAGCGTGGCAGGATTCGTGAAGGATGCACCCAGCCAGTCGAACAGGCCCAGGAACAGCCAGTTGAATTGAACTCCCACCGTCACACCCATCATGTGGTCGCTGGTCGGCCCCGTGATGGTGAGGCTGCCCAGCGTCACGTTGGCCGACTGCGTGACCTGCAGGACGCGCTGCCGCACTGTGGCGCTGTCGGAGGCGCTCATCACCACCAGCTGCCGCACGCCTTCGCGCGCCGCCTGGTAGGCGAGGTTCTTGACGAAGAACGCCCGCGACAGGTCCACGACCGTGAGGGTCAGCACCAGCAGCAGCGGAAACACCAGCGCGAACTCGATCAGCGCCGTGCCCCGCTCGTCGGCATTTTGCCTGCGAGGGCCCGTCACCATGCTCCGGGGGTTATCGGCCCTCACGCGCGGATCCATAACGACCCGACCGAACCGGCCAGGACGGCCACGGCGAAGGGGAAGCGCACGCCCGATCCGGGCGGCGGTGCGCCGGCGCGGGCGGGCGAGAACATCCAGGCTCCGAGCGCGGCGGTGTTCCAGAGCGTCTGGCGCAGCAGGCCGCGTCGCAGCGCGATTCCCGCCGCCACCACGCCCCCGGCGATCAGCGCCCCCAGGGTGGCGAACAGGGCATGAGGGAACGCCAGCCAGGCGCCCAGGGCGGCCATGAGCTTGACGTCGCCGGCGCCGGTGAGGCGCAGCAGCCAGCCGGGCAGCATGACCCCGCCCGCGATCAGCATTCCCGCGAGCGCGCCGCGCAGCCCCAGCGGGCCCTCCAAGAACAGGTGCGCCAACAGGGCCAGCAGCAGAGCCGGCCCGGTCAGCGCATTAGGAATCTTCCGCGTCCGAACGTCCGCCCAGGCCGCGATCGCGGCGAGCGCTGCCACCGGAACTGCAACCCAGAGCGGAACGTTCATGACGGGTCCTCTCGTCCTACGAGTTGTCGAGGGCGGTCTTCGCCTTCGTGTAGGCCTTGATCAGCGAGCCCTTGATGCCGAGCGGATCCGCGATGATGACTGCGGTCGCCACTGCCGCGACGAACGCGCACAGCAGCCCGTACTCGATAAGGTCCTCGCCGCTCTCCTCGCGCAGGAAGCGGGTGACGAGGGCATTCATTGGATGAAACCTCCTCTGGTGAGAGTGACGCGGACGCGGCACCGTAAAGGCCCGTCGCGCGGGCCTCGTGAAGCGCGTCGTCGCGGTATATCCGGGCGATCGCTCACGTGTGATCCCTGACCCACCCCCGTGGTACGCAAGAGGCGGGCCGCTTCGGCACGGTCGAAGGTCGTGGTGAAATGCGCGATCGGCATCGTACTGGGGGACCGAATCGGGCGACCTGCACGAGGCGGGGAGCGGCCCGGGGGCGGATGCGAGCCCTCACCCGCGGAAAGACCCGAAGGGTGAGTGGGATGGCGCAGGCGCCGCAGGTGGTGGGGGGGCGGGAATCGGGAGCGATCGTCGCGGAGCGCCCGCGCGGCGCCGCCGCGGGCCGCGCATCACGCGATAATCGAGCGAACCGCGCAGCGCCGGGGTCCGGTCCGCGAGGGGGGCGACGTGCACCACCTGGGTGCCCGAGCACTTGCGCGACAGGTCGCGCAGCCCCGAGCGCGAGGCCGGCGGCGAGCGTGATCGCGGTGGCGAGCACGGATACCGGCGCTGGCGGCACGCCGCCGCTCGATCGCACCCGCGGCTTGCGTTAGCATAACGCGGCCGATCGCGGGACGGTGCGGAGGGAGGCACGCTGGAAGGTCCCGCGGGGAGGGCCCCTCGCGGCTGGGTGCGCAACAGCCGGGCGATCTTCGGAACGGAGGAACACATGCGCTGGCTGCCGATGCTTCTACTGATGACCCTCCCCGCAGCCGCGTGGGCCCAGCACGCCGGCGACCGCCAGCTCACCGGACAAGTCGGATGGCAGTGGGGCGGCACGCAGACCTACAGCACCTACTCCGCTTATCCGGCGGGCGACGTCCACGCCGAGGCGGCGGTCAACTACGGCGGGACGTTCACGGCCTTCGTGCGCGAGGGCGAGGCGCTGGAGATCGCCTACAGCTACCAGCCCACCGATCTCATCCTGCGACCCAACGGCATCCCGAGCTTCAAGATCGCGGACCTGGCCTGCCACACCCTTCACCTGAACGGCTTGCGCGCGCTGCCCGCGGGGGGCGGGAAGGTCGAACCCTACGTGCTCGGGGGACTCGGCACCACGGTGTTCTCGGCCCAGGGCTACACGTCGCGCTGGCTATTCTCGATCGCGGCGGGCCTGGGCTTCATGGTCCCGGTGAACGAGCGGCTCGGCCTGCGGGCCCAGGGCCGCATGATCGTGCCGATGTCGTTCAATTCGGGCGCGTTCTACTTCGGGGGTGGTGGAGGCTCGATCTCGGTCAGCGGCCAGGCGTTGCTGCAGGGCGACGCGTCGATCGGGCTCTCACTGAAGCTGGGAGGCATCTGAGCCTAAGGCGTGGGTGAGATAGCAGACGCTCGCCCGTTGCTTGTTGGCGCCCGCGTTGTCGAGCTCCCACGCCCGGTCACCGCCGGCTGCGCGATGTACCACCACAGGCCGCGGTCGTGGGTGCGTAGCACGACGCCATTCGCGCCCACCACCCAGCCCGTGTCACGGTTGCGAACCCTGCGTCGGTGAGGTTCTCGCTGGCGTTCGAAATCACCCGCGTCGAGGTCGCGCCGCCATCGATGGTCTGCAGCACTGCGCCAGTGGCACACGGGGGGTAAGCCCCACGGGATTGTGAGGAGGGGGTCGAACCTCACACCGGCTATTCGATCGGACCGTGCTCGGAAGGTGCGGGCGGTTCCTTCCTGGATCGAAGCACGTCATTGATGTACCGCGCAACGCCAAGCATGAAAAGGAGCCCGACAACAAGGCAGAAAAGCGCAAACCCCCACTGCTTCTCTGAAATGAATCGGATCGCTCCGAACAGAAAGAGCACGCACCAAAAGGCCGTGATCACGATCGCCACAATGCGCGGAATCGGAATCGGAACGAGCATTGAGCAACGTCCCCCTTGGGAGTGGTTCGCGGCGAATCGGATCGGAGCGCCCGGCCCCGGAGTTCTCTCGTCGGCAACCTCTCCCGACCCGAGCCCGGCGCGCGTTGCTCCCAGGTCGCGCGTCGGTTTCGTTCTCGGCGACACTCTCGGCAACGCCGCTCTCTCGCTCGACTTTTCGCGACATGGTGCCGGAGGTGGGGGTCGAACCCACACGGGGGGTGAGCCCCACGGGATTTTGAGTCCCGCGCGTCTGCCAGTTTCGCCACTCCGGCACTTCAGCGTCCGAGAGCGGGGGATCATAGCGTGACTCGTCGGTCGTCGCGAGGCTCCCCCGTGCTTCGCGCGAGGCACCGGCGGGTCAAGCGCTGGGTGAGATCGGCGAGGAATCCTCGCTGAGCGGCAGGATGTACTCGGGCCGCTCGCGGAGCGGTGGCAGCTGAATCGCGAACACTTGAGGCGGTGGTAGAGATCCTCGCGGAAGGTGCCGCTCGATCGCCGTGTGCAGATTTCGATTGGTGGCCGCGATGAAGCGGACGTCGGCCGAGAGCACCTTCCTGCTGCCCACTCGCTGGAACTTCCTCTCCTGAAGCACGCGCAGGAACCTTGACTCGCACGGAAAGGTTCATCTCCGCGACTTCGTTGCGGAGCAGGACGCCTCCGGCGGCGAACTCGGTCTGGCCGGGCAGGCGTCGAGGTCGGGATTTCCGATGACGCACCACAGCGGGAGCGGTAGACTGCTCCGCGGGCGTAGACGCGTTCCTCCCTTCAGACACCGCGCGCCCCCCGCTCGTTCCGTCATCGTTTCCCCAGGGCACGGAGGCCGCCATGTCAAGATCGTCCCTCTCTCGCGCATTCCTGGCGCTCGTTTTCGCCCTCCTCACGGCCGCGTCGTCTTCGACTTCGTTCGCCCAGAGCAGCCCGCCAGCCCTGAGGCTCGACTCATCGGGCATGATCGCGGCGCCGAACTCGCCGCCTTGCGGATTCGGCTCGCGGACGACTCCCAACACGGTCCAGCGTGAGAGCGAGCGGCCGGGAGCCACGGTCGACGCCTGCGGCCGCCTGCAGTTGGCTGGGTCCATCTCGTCGCTGTCGCCACCATTGCTCGACGTGACGGCCATGGCCAATGCCCGGATCGACAGCATGACCGTGACGGCGACCGTGTTCGGCTATCCCGAGCAGTATTCCTCGGACCCGTTCTACGGTGGAAACCTGACTCTGACGGTGTTTGCCGAGGTGTACTACCTCAACAATGGTTCAAATTGGTCCAGCGGCGCTGGGACCGGATATCGGGCCTCGGCTCGCCTCGATCACGTGGAAGCCTCGGGTGAGACTCTCCGCTACGTGCTCACGCCTCCCGCCGACGGCGTCCTGTACCGTCAGACCGACTTCGACGCGGGGGATCATTCTTCGCAAGGCGAGATCGCGGTCGAAGGTCCGCTGGTCATCGTGGCACTGGCGGGCTCGACCCAAGGAATGCTGATGGGTAAGGGCCGCATCACGTCGAACGACGCCACCTACTACGGCGAGCCCCGCTTCAACTACTTCAACGCTCCCGTGGGCTCGATCGTTCCCTTCCGCATGCGCTACCAGCTCCAATCCGGCGCAACCTTCACTGCCGATCTCTTCTCACACGACTTCTATTACACGGGACATGGAGCGATCGACTTCGTCGATGCGGTCCACCCACCGCTCGTTGCCCTCGACGTGAAGGGCCCAGCACGGATTCCGGACGCGACCACCGTGCCCTACCGGGCCATCGCTCGCTACGCGACTGGAACGCTGGTGGATGTCACGGCACAGGCCACCTGGAGCGTGAGCCCGAGCACGGCTTCCATTGCCTCAGGCGCGCTCACGGTTCCCACCATCGCGGGTCAGCAGACGTTCACGATTCACGCCACCTATGATGAAGGCGGTGTGCACGTCGAGGACGACCTCGACGTTGTGTCGCGCCATGACTTCTTCGCCTCCGACCAAACCTCGTGGCCCATGTACCAGGCGGACAGCAGGCACACCGGGTTCCTGCCCGTGACGCCCACTCCGGCTCGCTTCCGACCCCTCTGGCAGCGCAACTTTGGTGTCCCACTCAATCCGGTCACCGCGGGTGACAACAAGGTCTTCTGCACGCCGGTGACCTACTTCGGGGCCAACAGTCCACTCGAGGCAATCGACGCTTCGAGCGGTGCCACCCTGTGGTCGATGAACTTCGGCAGCGTGTTCTCCGTCAATCCGCCCAGCTACTCGTACGGCAACGTCTACGTGCAGACGGTGAACAATGGGGGCGACACCTGGCTCCACTGCTTCGACGGCGCCACCGGTGAGCGCCTCTTCCGCTCGGCTCACGGCGCGCAATGGGAGCGTTACTTCGCGCCGACCATCCAGGACGGCAAGGTGTTCGTCGACGGCGGTACCTATGGCGGAATGTACGCGTTCGACGCGCTCACCGGCGCCCAGCTCTGGTTCCGGAGCCTGCCGCAGTACGACCAGTGGACGCCCGCCATTGGCGGCGACTACGCATACGCGTACGTGGGCTCGTACAGCCCGGGGCTGTACGCGATCCAACGCAGCGACGGGCAGGCGGCGTTCATGATCCCTGACCTCAACTTCCAGTGGGATGGATGGAGCATGAATCTCGCGCCGGTGGTGGGCGAACATGACGACGTGGTGGCCATCCACGATCATCGCTTGATCAGCTTTGACGTGGCGAATCGTCGGATCCGCTGGCAGATGTCCAGTGCATTCCAGGGACAACCGTCGGTGACCGGCAACGTGATCTACGCGATCGACGGCGGCGCGCTCACCGCGCTCAACGAGCAAACCGGAGCACGGATCTGGTCATGGACGGCTCCCTCGGGTCCGTTGACGAACGAGCTCATCATCACCTCGAGCCTCGCCTTCGTCTCCACGGGGACGAATATCTACGCCGTGAGCCTCGACAGTCAGAGTGAGCTCTGGTCGAATCCGGTGGCTGGCCATCTCGCGATCGGCAACGGCGCGCTTTACGTGGCCTCGTCCTCGGGTGCGCTCAGCGCGTTCGAGATCGGCATCGGTCCGCCGCTGGTGGCCCATGCCGGGAACGACACGACGCTTGAATGCGCCGCTGCCGTGGGGGGGACTCATGCGACCCTGAATGGAACGGCTTCCGAGGGTCCAGATCTCTCCTTCGAATGGGCAGCGCCCGGCGTCACGTTCGACGATCCCCACTCATCGACTCCCACCGGGACGTTCCCGCTGGGGGTGAACCAGGTCGTGCTCACCGTCTCGCGCGATGGGAACACGGATCGTGACACGGTGGTCGTCACCGTCCTGGACCGCTTGCCTCCCAGCTTGGCCCTCGGTTTCGAGCCCGCCGTCCTGTGGCCACCGAACCATGAGCTAGTCCACGTGCACGTCGTTGCGACCCCCACCGACGCCTGTGACCCCACGCCCGAGGTGACACTTCTCTCGGTCGTCAGCAGTGAATCCGATGGTGGTCCCGGAGATCCCTTCCCGGTCGACATCCTGGATGCTTCCATCGGACAGCCGGACTTCGACGTGTGGCTGCGCGCCCAGCGGAGCCCCAGCGGAGACGGGCGCTACTACACGTTCTGCTATGAGGTGCGCGACGACGCGGGGCACGCCACCCAACAGTGCGCGCCCGTGGTCGTTCCGAAGTCGGAGGGGCGCGCCCGGCTGGAAGCCGGCACCCCCGTTCGTCTGATCATCTTCGGTGATCCTGGCGTTTCCCCGGGGGACATCGACCCCGGCTCGATCGTCGTGAGCACGTGGAGCGCCGATCTCTTCCGGGCCGAGCTCGGACCAGGCGAGGAGGTGGATGCCGATCAGGACGGCAGGATGGACCGCAGGTGGGCCCTCGTTCCGATCCAGGATGCCCCGCCCGCATCGCCGGGCGAGACGCTTTACGCACGCTGGCGCCGCGGCAACGATGGCTCATATGCCGAGCTGCCCTCCAGCGGCGTGGCCGGCGTGGAAACCGCCGGTGCACAGTTCGAGATCCGTCTCGCCGCGAACCCGGTGCGTGGAAGCGCGCGGCTCGCCTTCCAGATTCCCGTGGCGGGGCTCGTGAGGCTCACCGTCTACGATCTGGCCGGACGTGCGGTCGCCAAGCTCGTGGACGGCCCCGTTGAGGCGGGTCGTCACGAAGCCACGTTCGAGCCGCGAGGATTCGTTTCCAGCGGCCTGCTGTTCTACCGACTGGAGTGGGAGGGGCAGCGCCGCGGCGGGAGCTTCGTCCTGTTACGCTGAGCCGATCGCTGCGCCGTCCTCGCTCGGCTCCGGCTCCCCGCTTTGAGTCCCGCGCGTCTGCCAGTTTCGCCACTCCGGCACGTTGGCCAAGACCGCGGACGGCCTCGCGCGCGGCGGGCGTCGGACTCGTGGTTGGCGTCGCCGCGCTCGCGGCAACGGCGACGTGTGCGGTCGCCGCGGGCTCGGTCACTCGGGCGTCCATCCGCTCTGCGGCTCTCACGGCGCGCTCGCCCAGCCAGTGGACGCACGAACTCGGCTACCGGAAGGCCGACCTCCATCCACTCGTCATCTCGCCTTCGACGGGCGCCCCTGAGATCGGGATCGCGATCGCCGGCGTCGAGGTCTCCCTGGTGCTCGATACCGGCACCGCCCGCGGGTTCATGATCACCGACCACGCGCCGCATCTCCCGTGCACGGTCGAGGGGATCGTCGAGGAACGCAACGCCGACGGCAGTCCTCGCGGTCAGTCCGAGGACATACGCGTCGACTCGATGGAAGTCCTCGGCGCCCGGTACGTGGCCGTCAAGGGAACGCGAGCGGACTGGAGGAGGTACTCGTCCGCACCCTTCGACGGGACGGTGGGGCTCGATTTCTTCCTGGAATGGCGTCTCACGCTCGACTACGGCGCGCGACAGATCGCGGTCACGGACGCCCCGCTTCCCGAGCGCCTCGACTCCGCACGCTGCGTGGTCCTCGGCCTGCTCGATCCGCCTCGCGACCAGGGGCACCTCCTCTACGTGAGGGCGGTCGTCAATGGCCGTCCGGCCATCGTCTACGTGGACACGGGCTACAGCTCGTCCTGGCTCGACCCGGCCTTCTGCGAGGGACTGCAGCGCGTCGATCCGCAGGGGAGCTCACCGGCGCTGCGGCGTGGCGTTCCCGTCGAGCTCGGGGGCCATCGGCTGGTCCTCGACGACGTTCGCGAGCAGGAAATCCGACGCGGCAGCGGGCTGGACGCGCCGGTCGCGCTGGTGCTGGGGAGCGACATCCTGTCCCGCCTGGTCACGACGATCGACCTGCGGGCGAGAAAGGTCGTCTTCGCCCTCGCGAAGTAGAACCGCGGCCGGCCGGGTCCGTGAGTGGCCGCGAGGCCTGCCCGCGGTAGTTGTGATAAGGCCATGCTGTGGGCGTATTGCGCGTCACCGGGCTCCGTACGGCGTCTCGAGTCCGGCGCCTCCGCGAGCGATGATCCTTGCCGGCGTGGCCGCAGGCGCCGACGGTCGAGTTCTGAGAACCGTTCGTGCCTTCCTACCGGCCGGCCTCCAGTCGCCTGCTCAGGGTGTGCATCGCGAGGCCATGCTTCATGTACGAGCGCTTGATGTTCATCCCCTTCGCAAGGTAGAGACCGAGCGCCGGCGGGTTCGCGGAGTCCACGTTGAGCTCGTAGTAGGAGATCCCGGCCCGGCGGAACCAGTCCTCGGCCGCATCCATCAGGGTCGCGCCGTGGCCCTGGCCGCGGAACCGCTCGTCCACCGCCAGGTACACCAGCTCCGGGACCGTGGGGATCTGCGCCGTGCCCGAGGTGATCTTGTTCCGCACCGCCCGCAGGAGCCCGAGGGGGCTGACGCGGAAGAGAAAGGCGGCGAGATCGCGCGGGCCGTCGAGCAGCGACCTGGTGAACAGCGCGCTTACGTCGCGGGTGACGAGCACGAAGCCGACCATCCGGCCGGTCCGCTCGCAGACGATCACGGTGCCCAGGCCGCGCGCGATGACGTTGGCGTAGAAGCGCGCCACGATGCGCCGCCCGAGCGCCGTGAAGTCGCTCGCGGACTCCGGCAGGCAGCGCATGTGGACCGCGGCGACCTCGGCGGCGTCGCCCGCGGCCGCGTTCCTCAGCTCCGCGCTACCTGCGACCCGATCGTTCACAGGTCGGCCAGGTATCGGCACAGGGGAGGCCCTGCGACATTCACGATGC
>Ga0306920_100005855_pt1 | contig 15937 bp, 14 predicted proteins | sample flu12Cox44000170_FD_204666 | JGI IMG/M metagenome (GOLD analysis project Ga0306920, IMG submission 204666) | Lab enrichment of tropical soil microbial communities from Luquillo Experimental Forest, Puerto Rico - flux4day.12C.oxic.44.000.170 (v2)... | ecosystem: Environmental > Terrestrial >... | reverse complement strand
AAATTCCATCACCCCTTTTTGCGCCTTAACCGCCTTTGCCGACTTCGTGTGAACCACCATCCCGTCGGCCGCCGGCATTGCGCAGGAGGCGATCGGCTTAGGGGATTTTTCCACTTCGACCAGACACATCCGGCAATTCCCGGCGATCGCCAGACGCTCGTGGTAGCAGAAATGCGCGACCTCGATCCCGGCGTGCTCGCACGCTTGAAGAATCGTCGTGTTCGCCGGCACCTCGACTTCGAGTCCATCGATTGTCAGCTTGGGCATCGTCAAGCCGCCCGTCTTTGCCGGTCAGCGGCGCCACGGTACTCGGCAATCCGCTGCTCCATCTCTGGACGGAAGTGACGAATCAGCCCTTGTACCGGCCATGCGGCGCCGTCTGCCAGCGCGCAGATCGTATGACCCTCGATCTCGTAGGAAACGTCGAGCAGCATGTCCACCTCTGCTACCGAGGCGTTGCCCTCGACCATGCGTTCCATGACCCGCCATACCCACCCGAGACCCTCGCGGCACGGCGTGCATTGGCCGCAGCTCTCGTGCTTATAGAATTTCGACAGCCGCGCGATCGCCTTCACGATATCGGTCGACTTGTCCATCACGATAACCGCGGCGGTTCCGAGCGCGCTCTTGACGGCTTGCAGGCTGTCAAAGTCCATCAGCACCGTCTCGCATATTGATTTCGGCAAAACCGGTACCGACGAGCCGCCGGGAATAATCGCTAGCAGATTGTTCCAGCCGCCCCGCACGCCTCCGGCATGCTTTTCGATGAGTTCGCGCAGAGGAATTGCCATGGCCTCTTCTACATTGCACGGCGCGTTCACATGGCCAGACAGGCAAAAGATCTTGGTGCCCGTATTTCTGGGCCGGCCAATCCCGGAGAACCAAGCGGCACCGCGCCGCAGGATCTCCGGAACCACTGCGATTGTTTCGACATTGTTGACGGTGCTTGGGCAGCCAAAGAGTCCGACCTGTGCCGGGAAGGGCGGCTTCAGTCGAGGCTGGCCCTTGCGTCCTTCGAGACTTTCGAGAAGGCCCGTCTCCTCGCCGCAGATGTACGCACCTGCCCCGCGATGCAGGTAGAGATCGAAGCGATAACCGGAGCTGCAGGCGTCCTTGCCGATCAGACCGGCCCCATAGGCCTCGTCGATGGCCGCTTGCAGACGCTGTGCCTCGTTATAGAACTCACCCCGGATATAGATGTAGCAATCGTGGACTCCCATCCCCGCCGAGGCGAGCAGGCACCCCTCGACAAGCTTGTGCGGCTCATTCCGCAAGATGTCGCGGTCTTTGCAAGTGCCCGGCTCACTTTCATCGGCATTGACGACGAGATAGGTCGGCCGGTCGCTTTCTTTCGGCATGAATGACCACTTCAGGCCGGTTGGAAAGCCGGCGCCGCCCCGTCCACGCAGCCCTGATTCCTTGACCTGCTCGACGATCCAGTCGCGACCCTTGAGGATCAGCTCCTTGGTACCGTCCCAATCGCCGCGCCGCCGCGCGCCGTCGAGCCGCCAGTCGCTCTGGCCGTAGAGGTTGGAAAAGATGCGATCCCTGTCGGCGAGCATCGGCTTCCTTTCACCCGAGCAAGGTTGTGCGGCCGCCAACCGGCTCGGACCCGCGCCGCCCGGCTACCGAACCCGGCGGGGGCGGCTTCCCCTCACGCAACGCGTCGAGCAATGCTTCCGTCGCCGGTCCGTCGAGATCTTCGTAGAAATCATCGTTGACCTGCAGGATCGGCGCATTGACGCAGGCGCCCAGACACTCGACTTCGACCAGGGTGAACATCCCGTCTGGGGTCGTGCCGCCAATGCCGACGCCGAGCTTCTTCTCACAGACGTGGACTACCTCGTCCGAGCCGCGCAACCAGCAGGGTGTCGTCGTGCAGGCCTGCAGCAAATAGCGACCGACCGGCCGCAGATTAAGCATCGTGTAGAAGGTCGCAACCTCGTAGACCCGGATCGGCGCCATCCCGAGCATCTCCGCGACGCGATCCATCGCCGCCTGCGGCAGCCACCCGCCATGCTGGCGTTGCGCGAGATCCAACAACGGTAGAACGGCGCTCGCTTGCCGTCCGGGAGGATATTTGGCGATATGCGCTCGCGCCCGATCGAGGTTTTCAGGGGTAAAATCGAAGCTCGCGGGCTGCTCGGCGGCGTCGAGCGGCGCGCTCATCGGTCGATCTCGCCGAAGACGATGTCCATCGAGCCGATGATCGCGACGACATCGGCGAGCATATGCCCACGCGTCATGAAATCGGTGGCCTGCAGAAAGGCAAAGCCTGGCGATCTGATCTTGCAACGGTACGGCCGGTTGGTTCCGTCGGAAACGAGATAGACGCCGAACTCCCCTTTCGGCGCCTCGACTGCCGTATAAGTCTCGCCAGCGGGCACGTGGTAGCCCTCGGTATACAATTTGAAGTGATGAATCAGCGCTTCCATTGAGTGTTTCATTTCGCCTCGCGGCGGGGGAGCCACCTTGCGGTCGTCGACCTTCACCCGTCCCCCGGGCATCTGCGCGAGCGCCTGCTGGATAATACGCACCGATTGACGCATTTCTTCGATCCGGACGAGATACCGGTCGTACGAATCGCCATTGCGTCCCACGGGAATGTCGAACTCCATCTTGTCGTAGGCATCGTAAGGCTGCGCTCGACGGAGGTCCCAAGCGACGTTCGAGCCGCGCAGCATCGGTCCGGAAAATCCCCAATCTGCAGCCTCCTGTGCAGTCACCACGCCGATGTCGACAGTGCGCTCCTTGAAAATACGGTTTTCGGTCAGTATCCGCTCGATGTCGTCGATCGTCTGCGGAAAGGTATCGCAGAAGGCGAGGATGTCGTCCGCGAGGCCAGCGGGCAGATCCAGATGGACGCCGCCGGGGCGGAAATAGTTGGCGTGCAAGCGCGCGCCCGAAACGCGCTCATAGAATTCCATCAGCCGCTCGCGTTCCTCGAAACCCCAGAGAAACGGCGTAATCGCTCCGACATCGAGCCCGAACGCGCAGATACAGAGCAAGTGGTTCAGGATCCGGGTGATCTCGGCGAACATCACCCGGATGTATTGCGCCCGGGGGGGCGGCGTGATCCCCATCAGCTTTTCGACGGCGAGCGCGAAAGCATGCTCCTGGCACATCGGCGATACGTAGTCGAGCCGATCGAAATACGGGATCGCCTGGAGGTAGGTCTTGTGTTCGATCAGCTTTTCGGTGCCGCGGTGCAACAGACCAATATGCGGATCAGCGCGCTCAACGATCTCGCCATCCATCTCGAGAACTAGCCGCATCACGCCGTGCGCCGCCGGGTGCTGCGGTCCGAAATTCATCATGAAATTCCTGATGCGCGGCGGGCCTTCGAGCTCGCTGTCAGCGGCCGGTCGCCGATCGCTCATCGCTCGCCCCCTTCCGGAGCTTCACCTTCCGCCGGCTTGGCTTTCTCGTCGCCGGGAAGGATCTTGTCCATACCCTCCCAGGGCGACAGGAAATCAAAGCTTCGAAACTCTTGCTGTAAGCGCACCGGCTCGTAGACGACGGCCTTCTGATCCTCGTCGTAGCGCATCTCGACAAAGCCTGTTAGCGGGAAATCCTTGCGTAGCGGATGCCCCTCAAAGCCGTAATCCGTCAGGATGCGGCGCAGGTCCGGATTATCGGCGAAATAGATCCCGAACAGATCCCAGGCCTCGCGTTCCCACCAGCCGGCGCTGCTGAAAAGGGCTACCGCGGACGGCACCGGATGCTCCTCGTCGGTTTCTATCTTCAGGCGAATGCGCTGGTTCAGGCGCATACTAAGCAGGTGATATACGACCTCGAAGCGCAGGGGCCGATCGGGATAGTCGACGCCGCAAATGTCGCAAAGCACGGTGAAGCCGCATCTCGGATCGTCGCGCAGAAACCTCAAAACCCTGGGCAAGGCTTCGCGCTTGGTTCGGCAACACAGTTCGCCCGCCCCAATCTCAGTGGCGATCAGCGCATCGGAGAGCGCCGCCGAAACATACTCAGCGAGGGCCGGGAGCTTTTCGTCCATCGGATAGGCTAGCGGGCAAAATTACGGGTGCGCTTGATCTTCTTTTGCAGCAAGAGAACGCCATAGAGCAACGCCTCGGCTGTGGGTGGGCAACCCGGCACATAGACATCGACCGGCACGATCCGGTCGCAGCCGCGGACCACCGAGTAGGAGTAGTGATAATAGCCGCCACCATTGGCGCACGAGCCCATCGAGATGACCCAGCGCGGCTCGGCCATTTGGTCGTAGACCTTCCGCAGCGCCGGCGCCATCTTGTTACACAGCGTGCCGGCAACGATCATGACGTCGGATTGGCGCGGGCTCGCGCGAAAGACCACCCCGAAGCGATCGAGGTCGTAACGGCTGGCGCCGGTATGCATCATCTCGACGGCGCAACAGGCCAGACCAAAAGTCATCGGCCATAACGATCCCGTCCTTGCCCAGTTGACGAGGTTGTCGAGTGTAGCGACAACGAAACCCCTGTTTTGCACTTCGCCAGTCGCGGCTTTCAGCAGCAGGTCTTGCTCGCCGCCGGGCGGGATCGGGCGCGAGGGTGTCTCGATTATTCCCATTCCAGCGCACCCTTCTTCCACTCGTAAATGAAGCCGATGGTCAACACAGCGAGGAACACGATCATCGACCAAAAGCCAAACGCGCCGAGATCGGCGAGCGAGACCGCCCACGGAAATAGAAAGGCTACTTCGAGGTCAAAAATGATGAACAGGATCGCCACAAGGTAGTATCGTACGTCGAAGCGAATCCGGGCATCGTCGAACGGCTCGAAGCCGCACTCGTAGGGCGACAGCTTCGCTGTGTCGGGTCGCTGCCGGGCGACCAGCAACGAGGCTGCGACCATTGCCGCAGCTAGGCCACCGGCGATAGCCAAGAACACGAGGATCGGAAAGTAGTCGCGGAGCAAGCTTTCCATTGAGAGATCCAGCTGGCCGCATTACGGCACGGCGGCTGCGCCGGCAGGCGAGGCTCGTCTCCGAGCCTGCCGTTAGATATAGGCTAGATCGTCCGAACGCAAACCGGTCGCGGTACCGTTTGGTGCGGCGCACAAGGTTTGGCGCTCTCCGGTCGATGGCGGGAGCGACGGGGCTCGAACCCGCGACCTCCGGCGTGACAGGCCGGCGCTCTAACCAACTGAGCTACGCCCCCGCGGCCCTCGACCTGCAGCGGGCACTCCTACCGTTCCCCCCAAGGGGTGTCAAGCACGCCCGACGATGCGGCTTGCGTTTGGTCGGAATGGTGGGCGATGAGGGATTCGAACCCCCGACCCCCTCGGTGTAAACGAGATGCTCTGCCAGCTGAGCTAATCGCCCCGGGCCGCTTCGTCGTCCTGCGCCGGCGCACCCCGTTTCGCCGGGCCGGCGGGCGTCAATTCAGCGAGTCGCGCAGCCCCTTACCCGGCTTGAACTTGGCTTGCTTCGATGCTGCGATCTTGATCTTCTCGCCCGTGCGGGGATTCCGCCCTTCAGAAGCTGCGCGCGAGGCGACCGAAAAGGTCCCGAAGCCGACAAGCCGCACTTCGTCGCCGCCTTTCAGCGCCTCTGCAATCGCGTCGAAAACCGCATCTACTGCCTTGCTCGCCTCCGTTTTTCTCAGTTCGGTCTTGCCGGCCACTGCGTCGACGAGTTCGTTTCTGTTCACGGGTAGCCCCCTGCGCGAGTGTGCTGGATCGATGCTGCAAATTCGCCGAGGAGTTTAGAGCGCGCCGCTCGACGGGTCAACCATCCCGCAGACAAAGAATCGAAGCGATTTGGGACATTACAGGGCGTTCCGGATGCGCCATGTCAATCCGCCTCCGAAGCGAGGTAGTGCGATCAATGCGTTAGAAGTCCTGAGCGCTCTTCGCCACTTGCGGGAATCACCGGTTCCGTTTCGCTGTCTTCAGACCATGCCATCGGGGTCAACTGCGCCGCCAGCGCCTGACCGAGCAACTCGTCTACCGTGCCGACCGGGATGATCTTTAATCCTCGCTTCACGTTGTCGGGAATCTCCGCCAGATCCTTCTCGTTCTCCTTTGGGATCAGCACGGTTTTCAGGCCGCCGCGAAGCGCCGCGAGAAGCTTCTCCTTGAGCCCGCCGATCGGCAACACCCGACCGCGAAGCGTGATCTCTCCAGTCATCGCGATGTCACGTTTGACCGGGATTCCGGTCAATACCGAAACGATCGAGGTTACCATAGCCACGCCGGCTGAGGGCCCATCCTTTGGTGTAGCACCCTCCGGCACGTGCACGTGGATGTCTTTCTTCTCAAAGAGTGTCGGTTTGATGCCGAAGGCATAGCTGCGTGACTTGACGAAGCTTTCCGCCGCCTGGACCGACTCTTTCATAACATCGCCCAGCTTGCCGGTCGCCGTCACCCGTCCCTTTCCGGGCAGGGTGACCGCTTCGATGGTCAACAACTCTCCGCCAACCTCGGTCCACGCGAGACCGGTCGTGATCCCGACCATGTCCTCGCTCTCCGCCTCGCCGAAGCGGAAGCGCCGAACTCCAGCATATTTTTCGAGGTTGCGTCGCGTTACCGCCACCCGCTCGCCCTTTTTCATCAGGATGTCTTTGATGGCCTTGCGGGTCAGATTGGCAATCTCGCGCTCGAGGTTACGAACTCCGGCCTCTCGCGTGTAGTAGCGAATTATGTCGCGCACCGCTTCGTCGCTGATGCTCCATTCGTGCTTTTTGAGCCCGTGGGCCGCCATCTGCTTGGGGATCAGATGACGACGCGCAATTTCGACTTTTTCGTCCTCGGTGTAGCCAGGGATACGGATGATCTCCATACGGTCCATCAGCGGCTGCGGTATGCGCAGCGTGTTCGCCGTCGTCACGAACATTACATCGGACAGATCGTAGTCCACTTCGAGATAGTGATCGTTGAACGTCGAGTTCTGCTCAGGATCGAGCACCTCGAGGAGGGCCGAAGACGGGTCGCCGCGCCAGTCCGCGCCGAGTTTATCGACTTCGTCGAGCAGGAACAGCGGGTTCGACGACTTTGCCTTCTTCATTCCTTGCAGGACTTTGCCCGGCATCGAGCCGATATAGGTGCGCCGATGGCCGCGGATCTCGGCTTCGTCGCGCACGCCGCCGAGAGACATCCGCACGAAATTACGTCCGGTGGCACGCGCGACTGACTTGCCGAGCGAGGTCTTGCCGACCCCCGGCGCTCCGACCAGGCAAAGGATCGGACCCTTCATCTTCTTCATGCGCTGCTGAACAGCGAGGTATTCGAGGATGCGCTCCTTGACCTTTTCGAGGCCAAAATGGTCGGCGTTGAGCACCTTTTCGGCGCCTTTGATGTCCCGTTTTATCTTAGTCCGGTTGTGCCAAGGTACCGAGAGCAGCCAATCGAGGTAGTTGCGGACGACCGTCGCTTCTGCTGACATCGGGCTCATGCTCTTGAGCTTCTTCAGCTCCGCCATCGCCTTGTCTCGCGCTTCCTTCGAAAACTTGGTCTTGTTGATTTTGTCTTCCAGCTCGGACATCTCGTCGCGACCGTCCTCGCCCTCGCCGAGCTCTTTCTGGATCGCCTTTAGCTGCTCATTTAAGTAGTATTCGCGCTGCGTCTTCTCCATTTGACGTTTGACCCGGTTTCGGATCCGTTTCTCGACCTGGAGGACGCCGATCTCACCCTCCATATATCCGAATACCTTTTCTAGCCGCTCGGAAACTGCGGCAGTCTCAAGCAGTTCTTGCTTCTCGGGGATCTTTAAGGATAGGTGCGAGGCGACCGTGTCGGCGAGCTTGCCGGGATCCTCGATCTGGTTGATCGATACCAGCACCTCTGGCGGGATCTTCTTGTTGAGTTTGATATATTGCTCGAATTGCGAGACTACGGTCCGGGCCAGCGCTTCGGTCTCCTGTTGCGCGCCGGTGCTCTCTCCGATGGTTTCCGCAAACGCCTGGAAGAATAAATCGTTGTCGGCAAAGCGCTGAATCCGGGCGCGCTGCCCTCCCTCAACGAGCACCTTGACTGTGCCGTCAGGCAGCTTGAGCAGCTGGAGTACGGTACCGACAGTGCCCACCATGTAGATATCCGAAGTGGTGGGATCGTCTTGCGCCGCGTTCTTCTGAGTGACAAGAAGGATCTGCTTGTCGTCTTTCATCACGTCCTCGAGCGCCCGCACCGATTTCTCGCGGCCGACAAAAAGCGGCACGATCATGTGCGGGAAGACGACGATGTCGCGAAGGGGCAGAACTGGATAGAGCGCACCGCGCGCAGGTTCTAACATGAGCCCTCATCTGCAAAGGATCATCCCGGGAGGAGCCGGGAGGGCAAGAACGACAACAGGATCTTAAGGTTGGCCTCGTTTCGCCGGCAGTCAAGTCGCGATGCGGCGCCCTTGACCTCCTGTTGCCGGGCGTCCTCAGTCGCCGGTGCCAACATCGCCCCGGCGATCGGAGTAAATGTGGAGTGGTTTTGCCCGACCTTCAACGACCTCGCGGTTGATCACGATTTCGCTGACGCCAACGAGGCTCGGCAACTCGAACATCGAGTCGAGGAGGATCGCCTCAAGGATCGATCGCAGCCCCCGAGCGCCTGTCTTGCGCAGTATCGCCTTGTGGGCAACTGCCTTCAGCGCCTCTTCGTTCAATTCCAGGCGAACATCTTCCATCTCGAACAGCCGCTGGTACTGCTTGACGAGGGCATTCTTTGGTTTGGTAAGGATGTCCACCAACACCGCCTCATCGAGATCATCGAGCGTCGCTACGACCGGAAGGCGGCCGACGAACTCGGGGATCAGGCCAAACTTCAGGAGATCCTCAGGCTCGAGATCCTTAAGGATCTCGCCGGTTTTGCGCTCGTCGGGCCCGCGCACTTCCGCGCCGAAGCCGATCGAGGTGCCCTGGCGGCGCTGGGCGATGATTTTTTCGAGCCCGGAAAAGGCACCCCCGCAGACAAACAGAATGTTGGTGGTATCGACCTGGAGAAATTCTTGTTGCGGGTGCTTGCGACCACCTTGCGGTGGCACCGAGGCGATCGTCCCTTCCATGATCTTCAGAAGCGCCTGCTGGACGCCTTCCCCCGACACGTCTCGGGTTATCGACGGATTGTCGGACTTTCGCGAGATTTTATCGACCTCGTCGATATAGACGATGCCGCGCTGCGCACGCTCGACGTTGTAATCGGCGGCCTGCAGCAGCTTCAGGATGATGTTCTCGACATCTTCCCCGACATAACCGGCCTCGGTCAGCGTGGTCGCGTCTGCCATCGTAAACGGCACGTCGATGATCCGCGCGAGGGTCTGCGCGAGCAGCGTCTTGCCTGATCCGGTCGGCCCAACCAGCAAAATGTTCGATTTCGCGAGTTCGACGTCGTTGCTCTTTGCTCCATGGGCCAAGCGCTTGTAGTGGTTGTGCACGGCGACCGAGAGGACGCGCTTGGCATGGTCCTGACCGATCACGTAGTCGTCGAGCACCTTGCAGATGTCGTGCGGTCCAGGAACCCCGTCGCGCGACTTGACAAGCGTTGTCTTGTGCTCCTCACGGATGATGTCCATGCAGAGCTCGACACATTCGTCGCAGATGAAGACGGTCGGCCCAGCGATCAGCTTCCTGACCTCATGCTGGCTCTTGCCACAAAACGAGCAGTAGAGCGTATTCTTTGAGTCGCTACCGCTGGATTTGGTCATCGCCACTCCGTCACCGGCGGCCCAGCCCCCCGGTTCCCCAAGTATATGTGCTCCTGGCCGATCAACAACCAGTTAATCATACGGGGCGGCGCTTATAACGCACTCGTCGTCAGGCCCGCGCCCTCGGCTATTTGAAACCTCTCTCCGATTCGTCGCGGCCGGGCCGGTTTTCCACCACCTCGTCGATCAGGCCGAACTCCTTTGCCTCGAGTGGCGACAGAAACTTGTCGCGCTCGAGCGCGGCCTGGATCGCTTCAAGCGGCTGGCCAGTATGCTTGACGTAGATCTCGTTTAGGCGCGCCCGCAAGGCTAGGATCTCGCGCGCTTGGATCTCGATGTCGGTAGCCTGCCCCTGCGCTCCTCCCGAGGGCTGATGGATCATGATTCGCGAGTTCGGCAGCGAATAGCGCTTGTCCTTGGCACCGGCGGCCAGCAGCAGCGAACCCGCCGAGGCCGCCTGGCCGATACACACCGTCGCCACCGGCGAGCGGATATACTGCATCGTATCGTAGATCGCGAGGCTTGAGGTCACGACGCCGCCGGGCGAGTTGATGTAGAAATTGATATCCTTGTTCGGGTTGTCCGCTTCGAGGAAGAGTAGCTGGGCGCAAATCAGGCTGGCGACGGCATCGTGGATCGGGCCGACCAGAAAAATGATCCGCTCCTTGAGCAGGCGCGAATAGATGTCATAGGCCCGCTCGCCCCTGTTGGTCTGCTCGACGACCATGGGCACCAGGTTGTTCATGTACTGTTCAAAATGTTCGGACATTCAAGCCCTCCTTGGCAGAGCCGCGCGCTCGGCGCTCGGCTCGGATTGGGTCAACTCGGTAACGCATCCTCTCCAGGGTCGGGTTCACCCAACAATTCCTGCGGCGTGACCTTGCGTTCTCCGATTTTCGCCAGCTCGACGATAAAGTCGATAACCTTATCCTCGAAGATCGGCGCCCGCAGAGTGTCGATAGTGCCGGGGTTCTGGCGATAGAAATCGAGGACTTGGCGCTCGTGACCGGGATGCCGGCGCGCCTCGCGGGTGATCGCCTGGTTCACTTCGTCCGCGGTAACAGTAATATTGTTCTTGCTCCCGACCTCCGCAAGCAGCAGGCCGAGCCGTACCCGGCGCTCCGCAATCCTGCGGTATTCGGCCCTTGCCGCCTCTTCGTTTTGGCCCGCGCCGCCTGGTGTTAGGGCGGTTGGGACCGCGTCGGCGTCGGCTTCCCCGGCGGTTGGGACCGCGTCGGCGTCGGCTTCCCCGGCGGCTGGGACCGCGTAGACGCCGGCTTCCCCGGCGGTTGGGACCGCGTAGACGCCCGCTTCCCCGGCGGTTGGGACCGCGTCGGCGTCGGCTTCCCCGGCGGCTGGGATAGCGTCGGCACCGGCAACCGCCGGCGGCGCTTCCCTCCGAGCCTCGTATTGCCTCCAGATATTGTCGAACTCGAGATCCACCATGCCCGGTGGGACCGGGAAGTCGTGACCCTCCGCCAGCTTGTCGAGCAGCGACCGCTTCAGACGCAGACGCGATGCTGCGTCATAGTCGCGCTGCAGCCGCTGCCGTAGCTCCTGGCGGAGTTCGGCAAGGTCCTCGAGGCCAACCGCTTGGCCGAGCTCGTCGTCGATAGCGATCGGCAAGCGCTGGCGGACTTCCTTCACATCAACGTCAAAGTCCGCATCCTTGCCCGCGAGATCCGCAACCGCGTAATCCTCGGGAAAGGTGACGCGGACCTTACGGTGCTCGCCGGCGGTCGCGCCGACCAGCTGGTCCTCGAAGCCCGGAATGGAGCTGCCCGTCCCTAGCACTATTTGGCGATCCTTGCCGCGCGCGCCGGGGATTTCCTGCTCGCCAATCCTCCCCTCGACATCGACGAGAAGGATATCGCCATTCTCGGCAGGGCGCTCGACCACCTCCGATTTCCGTTGCTGCTCGGCGATCCGCTCGATAGCCCGGTCGACCTCTTCTTCCGGGACTTCGACAACGAGGCGTTCGATATCGAGATTGGCAAAGCTCGGCTCCGGGATCTCGGGCAACAGCTCGATCGCCATTTTGTATTCGAGATCGGCCCCCTCGTCGGCCGATACGATGTCAACTTTGGGCGGCAAAGCCGGTCGCAGCTTGCGCTCGCTGATCGCTTCGGCCGAGCTGGCTTGAAGGGTAGTCTGCAGTACCTCGCCGCGCACCGAGGGACCGAACCGCGTGCGCAAGATCTGCATCGGCACTTTGCCGGGGCGGAACCCGGGCAGCCGGACCTGTCGGCCGATCTCACCCAGCCGGCGTGTTATCTCCTGCTCAAGATCGCCAGCCGGCACGGTGATCGTATATTCACGCTTGAGCCCCTCGGCGCTGGTTTCTGTCACTTGCATGGAACAGAGCCTATGATGATCAACTCTTTGCCGCGTGGGCCGCGCCATGGTGCGGGCGGGGGGATTCGAACCCCCACGATTTGCATCGCTGGAACCTAAATCCAGTGCGTCTGCCAATTCCGCCACGCCCGCCGCTGTTGCCAGAGCGGCCATTGCGACCCGCTGGGGTGTTCTTAGCACAGCCACCCCCTCCAACATAGTCGAGCATGGTGGATCGCCCGAACCGTGGCTGGACCGCGGAGGCGACAAGAGGCACGATGGATTTTCAGCCGGCTCGCAACAGGTTGCGGATCGCGCTCGAAGCGGCGACCCGCCCCTCACCGCGATAGGCTTCGTGATTGGCCTCGATCTCAGATAGGCGATAGAGATAGTTGACCATGATGCCGGCGGATTGCTGCAGGCCTTTGGGGGAGGTATCACCAAGCCAGTTCAACCGCTCGACCCGCGCTCCATTGCTGAGATGAAAATGAGCGACCGGGTCTAACGCCCGACCGGAGGGTGTGCGTTCATGCAATAGATAACGGGCGCACAGCCGGATCAGTGGATCGCGCAACGCGGTAGCGACCCGCGGATCGACATGGCGATCCAGCAGCGCCGCGAGGTCGCGCTCGGGCGCTTCTCCGCCGAGGGCCTCGATCGCCGACCGCTCGGCCGGCAGCAGCAGATCGCCGTACGCCGCCCGGCTCTGCCGCTCGAGCCACGCGCGGAAGCCGGGCACCGGGGACAGCGTCGCGAACACTCTGAGGCGCGGCAGCTCGGTGGCCAGCGCATCAGCGACGCGCTTGATCAGAAAGTCGCCGAAACTGATCCCGGCAAGACCGAGCTGACAGTTCGAGATCGAGTAGAAGATCGCGGTGTCGGCGAGGTGCGGATCGCCGATCGGGGCCGCCTCGTCGAGGAGGGCGTGAATGTCGCCGGTCATGCCGGCGACCAGCGCGACTTCCACGAAGATCAATGGCTCGTCGGGCATGCGGGGATGGAAAATCGCAAAGCAGCGACGATCGGCCTCGAGCCGGTTCTTCAGATCGGTCCACCCGCGGATCTCGTGCACGGCCTCATAGGCCATCAGCTTCTCGAGCAGCGCCGCTGGCGATTCCCAGGTAATCCGCTTGAGCTCGAGAAAGCCGATGTCGAACCAGTTGGCGAGCAGCCGCTTCAAGTCCTCTTCCAGGCCGGCGAGCAAGGGATCGCGTTGCTTCAGATCGATCAGCTCGGCCCGACGGTCGACAAGGAACTTTACCCCTTCGGGGAGCGCGTTGAACTGGCGTAGGAGGGTGATGCGCGGCGGTTCCAGTGCCGCGCGCAAAGCCCGCTCTGTGGCCGCCCGCTGGTCCGCTTCGGAGGCGTTGATCAATGCGTTACAGCAGCGGTCGATTTCGTGACGGTCGACATCGAATTCGCCGGCGAGCAGCTGGAGAAAACGCTCGCGCCCCTCGGCGTCCAGTGACAGATAGGTACGTCCGAGATCGGCTGCTCGAGCGCGCGCCGTGACCTCGCCGCCGCGCCCGTCGAGGCAGCTCAGCATCTGTTGACGCAGCTGGTCAGCGTCGGCGTCGGCGTTCTCGGGTCTGGGAGCTCCGGCCAGAACACCGCGCGCGGATTCGGCGATCTCGCGCCACGCGTTCCGAAGATTGGTCAGGGTCCGGTCGAAGACCCCTTCGAAGAAACCGGCGTGCGCAGGATCGGTCATAGCGGCTCTGGTGGCCCCAGGGTTACCTCGGACGAGACGCGAGAACGCCAGCGCCGTCAATCCCCAAACACGGTTACCGCGGATTTCGGAAAATTCCCGGCGACCCCGTTATACAGCGATATCCGCAAACCGCCCTGCCGTGGCGCCGAACCGCCCCGAGAATTCTCGATTACATCAGGGGCTTGCGCCCCGAATTCCCTAATTTAGCGAACAGGGACATTTTGTGAGCCGATCAGGGAACTCGCGGCGCCCGAACAGGGAAGGGTTTCCGCCCTTTGCGGCCTGTCAGGGAACCACCAGGGAACCGCCCCGCGCCAGGTCGCGGAGTGTCGGCGCCAGCGTCTCGAGGAGATCCTCCGAGATCAACCCGGGTCCGATCCGACGAGCGGCATCGCCGTGCATCCAGGCCGCCGCCGCCGCCGCGGCGAACGGCTCCATGCCCTGCGTCAGGAGCCCGAGCACGATCCCGGCGAGGACATCGCCGCTGCCGGCCGTCGCCAGCTCGGGCGGTGCGTTCGCGTTGATCGCGACGCGGCCATCGGGAGCGGCGATGACGGTATCGGCGCCCTTCAGCAGGATCACCGCGCCGCTTTGCCGCGCCGCGCGCCGCGCCCGCTCCGGCTTGCTGCCGGCCGCGTCGAAGAGCCGCGCGAACTCGCCCTCGTGCGGCGTCATCACGCAGGGCGAGCGGATCGCCGAGAACAACGTCCCGGGGTCGTCGGCGAACGAGGTCAGCGCATCGGCGTCGAGCACGGCTCGTTTCTCCGCTTCGAGGGTCGCCAGGGTCTTGTCGTGGGTCTCCGCACCCACCCCGGCGCCTGGTCCGATCAGCACGGCGTTGCGCCGTTTGTCGACGAGAAGGGCGCGGAAATCGTCGAGACCGGCGATCGAGTGGACGATGACCCCGGTCAATCCCGCGGCATAGATCGGGAATGCGGCCTCGGGGGCCGCGAGTGTGACGAGCCCGGCGCCGGTTCGAAGGGCGCTCTTCGCCGCCAGGCGGGCCGCGCCGGTCATCACCGCGCCGCCGGCCACCAGCGCATGCCCGCGAGTGTATTTGTGGCTTTCGAGGCTCGGCCGGGGAAGTCCGGCACGCCACCATAGGGGGTCGTTGGCGGCCGTGTCCGGCATGACGCGATCGAGCACCGTCTCGGGGATGCCGATCTGCACGAGGATGATCTCGCCGCCATGGCTGCGCCCGGGCAGCAACAAATGGCCCGGCTTTTTGCGAAAGAAAGTGACGGTCGCCGCAGCTCGCGGTGCCGCCCCGCGAACCTCTCCGCTCGCGCCGTCGACCCCGCTCGGGACATCGATCGCGACGACCGGCAGCCGGCGCTCGTCGAGCGCCTCTATGACCGCCCGCGCCTCACCCTCGACCGGGCGGGTCAGCCCGGCGCCGAAGATGCCGTCGACGGCGAGGGCGGCGCCGTCGAGCGCCGCTGGCGTCAGCGGCTCCGCGGTCCGGCACCACCTTGCGGCAGCCTGGGCCGCGTCACCGCGCAATGCCGCTACCGAGCCGAGCAACGCCACGCGCACCGGCCAGCCGCGCTCCGCCAACACGCGCGCCGCGACAAAACCGTCGCCGCCATTGTTCCCAGGCCCGCACAGGACGACGAGCGGCCCCACCGGCCAACGCCGCGAGACTGCGTCGGCGACGCCGCGGCCGGCGTTCTCCATCAGCGCGCTGCCGGCAACCCCGCCGGCGATGGTCAGGCGATCCGCCTCGCCCATCTGCTGCGGCGTCAGCAGCGCGTGGCGCCGCCAACCCTCCGGGGAAATCGTCATCGGCGAGATGTGGGCACGTGCTGGTGCCCAGCAAACCCTGCGATCCCGGCCTTGACGCCCCGCCCGCAAGTCGTTACCTCCAGCGCCGGCGGCGGGTGTAGCTCAGCTGGTTAGAGCGCCAGATTGTGGATCTGGATGTCGCCGGTTCGAATCCGGTCACTCGCCCCAGAAACCTTGGCGCCAAACATGCCGGCTGAATCGGACGTTCTCGATTTTCTCCGCGCCAATTTCGCGCGTGTTCATGAACGGCTCGACCGTATCGAGACCCGCCTTGGTGAGCTGACGATACGAGTCGCCGCGATCGAGCGCGACTTGGCAGCGATGAAGGTCGACTACGCCTCGACCCAGCTACGCCTCGACAATATGGATCGCCGGATCGAGCGGATTGAGCGGCGACTGAGCCTGATTGAGGTGTAGATCCCGAGGGTCGGGAACTGCTCGGATCTCCCACATCTAGGCCGGCATCGCGATGCGGCGCCCGGC
>Ga0306920_100005854_pt1 | contig 15938 bp, 16 predicted proteins | sample flu12Cox44000170_FD_204666 | JGI IMG/M metagenome (GOLD analysis project Ga0306920, IMG submission 204666) | Lab enrichment of tropical soil microbial communities from Luquillo Experimental Forest, Puerto Rico - flux4day.12C.oxic.44.000.170 (v2)... | ecosystem: Environmental > Terrestrial >... | reverse complement strand
GTCAGGCAGATCTTTTCCTGATACGATTGGGAGTGAATTGAGATCTTTGCCTGTTTTGTTGCCGTGTTCGTTACTGTTGGCGGCCGCAAACCGGCGGTCAGGTGTGTTGCAGCAAGGTCAACCTGATCGCGTTCCGCTGTGAACCCCCTACTTCTCTTTTCCGGCCTCCGTGGCCGCCTTGCCTCTCGTTCAGCCCCAGCGTGGCGAACGACCGGAGGGCCGGCGCGCGAGCGGTTTCCACGCTCGCGCCTTTGAACCGTATTAAGCGATTTGAGTTAGGAAATACATGACGACGATTCTTCTGAAGGAAAACGAGCCGTTCGAAGTGGCGATTCGCCGCTTCCGCCGTGCAATCGAAAAGAACGGCCTGATCGCCGAGCTGCGTGAGCGTCAAGCTTACGAAAAGCCGACGGCTGTTCGCAAGCGCAAGAAGGCAGCTGCTGTGAAGCGTCTGCACAAGCGCCTGCGCAGCCAGATGCTGCCGAAGAAGCTCCACTAAGCTTTTTCGCCTTTCGGTGTTCCGCCAGACGGCGGCGCATGCTTCGCAAGAAGCTGCGCCGCCGTTTGCGCTTGTGCGTCGCTTGTGCGTCGTTTTTGCGTCGTTTTTGCGTCCCTCGGGCCGCGGCGAGCGCCAGAGGGTGAGATCACGCGGCGTCTTTCAGGCGTTCAGGCGACAAACCGAACTGCGCGGCAATCGAGCGCAAACGCTCCCGCCACTCCCACACGCCAAAAACGTCGTGGACGTTCTGCAGGCAGCTCAGCAGATCGACTGTGGCGGGATCGTAGATGTTGATATGGGCGCGCAGCAGCGCCTTTTTCAATGCGGCGACACCGACGTCCATATAGAGCGGAACGTCGTTCGTCTCGCGGCCGATGAAGCGCACGGGAATCCCTTCCATGGCGCTCATATAGTCGCGTGGCCGGATGAAGCTGCCAACCGGGCACCCGCCGTAGCTATGCGCGCTGCCGTTACCGCCGCCGCAGCCGCCGCCCCGGTATGCACCGCCCCCGCGCGGCAGGAGCGCCGCGCGCCCCTGGCCAAAGAGATGGGCCACCGCGCGGTCGAAGATTTCCTGATGACTCAGGAAGTGGACGTTTTTCATTTCAGCCCCCTGTTGCCCAGGAGCCGGGCACAGGTTGATTCCCTTCTAATGCGGCGCCGCCGGCCTTCCAGCTGGCATCACTACCCATTCCCCTGACACGCCTGCATTCACTTTTCGTTATAACGGCACGCCGCAGGAAAACCGTTGGGCGGCGCACGGTAGCGATGAGAAATTGACCCCGCCCGCGCCGCGCACGCTGTTCGCAACGCTCAGGCGCGCCGCTTCTTCTTGCCTTGCGCGGCGCAAGCGGCGCGGCACATGCAGTCGCGCTCGTGGTCGTTGACCATGCCGACGGCCTGCATGAACGCATAACAGATCGTCGTGCCAACGAATTTGCAGCCGTACTTCTTGAGCGCCTTGCTGAGGGCGTCCGAGATTTCGGTGGAGGCCGGCGCATCGCGATACGACGCCCAGTCGTTCTGGATGGGCGTGTCGTTCACGAACGACCAGACGAAGGTTGCGAGCGAGCCGTGCTCGGCCTGGATCTGCTGCACGGCGCGCGCGTTCACGATCGCGGCCTCGATCTTGGCGCGGTTGCGCACGATCGAGGCATCCTGTACGAGCGTTTCGACGTGCCTGGGCGTGAAGCGCGCGACCCTGGCGATATCGAAACTGGCGAAAGCGCGGCGGTAGCCTTCGCGTTTGTTGAGTATCGTGGACCATGAAAGTCCAGCCTGTGCGCCTTCGAGCACGAGCATTTCGAACAGATGCTGGTCGTCCCGCGATGGCACGCCCCACTCCTCGTCGTGGTATTGCACATACTGCGGCGACGCGCCAGCCGATACCCAGTTGCAGCGGTGTTCCACGATCAATTCTCCTTGCGGGACGTCACTCAGGCCACGCAAGCATAGCGGAACGGGGCCGCGCCGCCACCCTGGCCAGATGGCCGATTGTGCGAACACAGGGAAGCCGTTAGTCTCTGCGGCACGACATCAATTCCGGCTTTCGAACCGGATTCGAAGAGGCGCCAAGCGCGGCAGACATCATGCAGAAATACACCTGGTTGATCGGCGTGGACGGCGGCGGCACGGGCACACGCGTCGCGCTTGGCGACGCGAGCGGTATCGAACTGGCGCGCGCGGCTGCGGGCCCCTCGGGTCTCGGGCTCGGAATCGAACGCGCCTGGCAGTCGATCGAGGAAGGCTGCCGCGCTGCGTTTGCCCAAGCGGGCCTTGCGTTCGACTGGTCGCAATGCGTGCTTGGCTGCGGGCTCGCTGGTGTGAACAACCCCGAGTGGCTGGCGGCGTTTCGTGCCGCCGAGCCGCCGGTGGCAGGACTCGCGGTGGAAAGCGACGCCTACACGACGCTGCTGGGCGCGCATGGCGGGGCGCCGGGCGTGGTGGTCGCCCTCGGCACGGGCAGCATTGCAGCGGCGCTCGGTGAGGACGGCCAGTGCCGCATTGCAGGCGGTTTCGGCTTTCCTTCGGGCGACGAAGCGAGCGGCGCGTGGTTCGGCCTGCGCGCCATCGTGTGGGCGCAGCAGGCGCTCGATGGACGCGTCGCGATGGACGACTTCGCGCGTGCGCTGCTCGCCCAGGCGCGCGCGACCGATCGCGACAGTCTCATCGTATGGCAGTCCGCAGCCAACCAGACGGCTTATGCGAGCCTCGCGCCGGTCGTCCTCGCGCATCGTGAGCATCCGTTTGTCGCGAAGCTGCTGGCCGAGGCGGGCGTGGAGATCGCGAAGCTCATTGCCGCCCTCGACCCTTCGGCCAGCCTGCCGGCGGCGCTGTCGGGCGGTCTCGGGCAGCCGCTGCGCGAATGGGTGCCGCAAGCGGTGCGCGACCGTCTGCGCGCCCCGCTCGCCGATTCCACCACGGGCGCGCTGCGGCTCGCGCAGCAGGAGGCTCGCCGGCTGGAAGGCGCCGCCGCGGGCAACTCGTGATGAAGGGCGCGAACGGTGGCGCTTTTGCTGCGCGGGTGCGCCTGGCTTCGGGGTCGAACGCGCAGATTTGCGCCATCGCGCAGGGAACGTAGGTCAAAGGCATGGCCTGGCGGCAAATGCTACGATTGCCCGTTTCCCGCTAGCTGTCTGATCACCATGTACAAGGTCATCGCAACCGATCTCGACGGAACGCTGCTCAACAGCGACCATCAGGTCGATCCGTTCACGGTTGCCACGCTGGGCGCGCTCGACGCGCAGGGTCTGCCGTTCGTGATCGCAACCGGCCGCCATTATTGCGACGTGGCCGGCATTCGCGACGTGCTCGGCATCCGGCCGTATCTGATCACGTCGAACGGAGCGCGTGTGCATGCGCCCGACGACACGCTGATGCACGCGAGCGATCTTGCCGCGCCCACGGTCGAGCGTCTCGTTGCGGCCGACACCGTGGGTGGGCACGGCCGCGTGATCGTGAGCCTCTTTACCGACGACGCATGGTTGATCGACCGCGACGCTCCGGAGCTGCTCGCGTATCACCAGGACTCGGGCTTCGAGTACCACGTGGTGGATCTGCGCGCCCACGCTGACGCAGGCATCGCCAAGGCGCTGTATATCGGCGACCCGGCCGATCTCGCGCACGTTGCCCACAATCTCGCGCGTGAATTTGGCGACGCGCTCTACGTCACCTACTCGCTGCCCGATTGTCTCGAGGTGATGGTGGCCGGTGTTTCGAAGGGGCGCGCGCTGCGCGTCGTGCTCAGCCGGCTTGGGTTGGAGGCCGCGAATTGCGTTGCCTTCGGCGACAACATGAACGACATCGATCTGCTCGAAACGGCGGGCTATCCGTTCATGATGAACAACGCCAACCCCGATCTCATCAAGCGGCTGCCGTCGGTGCCGCGCATCGGCAACAACTTCGAGGCCGGGGTCGCGCATCATCTGCGCAAGCTGTTTGCGATCAACGACGAAATCGCTTCGTAATCCAGAAAGGCGCGACCCCAAGCGTGGCAATCGCGCCGTCATGACTCTTGCGACGACTGCTGCCTGGCCTTACTGCGCGGCAGGCAGTTGCGCGCACGGACAATCGTCCGCGCGGCCGTCGAGCCCTTCGCGCTCGTGCGAGAAACGCGCGCGTGCCGTGTCGCCGCTCCAGTCGATGCGCACCACATAGATGCTGTCGAAGTCCGCGCTCTCCCAGCGCGGCACGTCGCTCGCGCTGCCGCCATGCGCGGCGACGACGCGGCGCACGAGCGCCTCGATTTCCCGATGCTCCCAGGCGACGAGAACGGTGCGCCCGCGCCACTGCGGAGCGACGAGCGTTGTCTGCAGCGCGTCGCTCTGCGATTGACCGTACGGCGTCTGGATCGGCATGCCGAACTGGATCGCGGTCGGCTCGATGGTCGCAAGCGGGCGCACGTAGTAGTACGGCTGGCCGTTGTCGTCTTTCTGATCGGCGGGATCGGGCGCGTAGATGGCGTCGGGCTTGCCGTACTTCGCCGCGATCACGGCCGGCAGTGCGAGCGCGCGGTTCAGCCCCTTGCAGTTGAGCTGGCCGAGCCCTTCCGGCGGCTTTTCTCCGTGCCTCACGAATATGAGCGTCTCCACGTTGCGCGCATCGTGCGTATCGTGCGCGCCTTGCGAATTCGTCGTGCCGCTCGCGTTCGTGTGCGCCGTCTCTGCGGCGCCGCCGGCCTGCGGTAGCGGCGCGCAGGCGCAAACCAGCGCGCTCAGGCCTGCAGCGAGCGTCGGGGCGAGCCGGAACGGCCTGGGTCGTGAGCGCTTCATGCTGTGCGTGATGTTCCGGGAGATGGTCGCCCGATTCTAGCAGCGCAGTCGCCATGATCCTGCGCGCCGATGCACGCGCCACCGCAACGCAAACGAGCGCCGAAGCGCCCGTTGCCGCGGCATGGCAAGCATCGCGGCCCGCGAGGGGCCGCGGTGAAGTATCAGACCGTCTCGCGCACCGCGCCGGCCGCGATCGCTTCGCGGCGCCCTGCCACCGCCGGATACACGATGCCCGCGATCACCGCGCCGACGATCGGCGCTACCCAGAACAGCCAGAGCTGCGAGATCGCCTCGCCGCCCACGACGAGCGCGGGGCCGGTCGAGCGAGCCGGGTTGACCGAGGTGTTGGTGACGGGAATCGAGATCAGGTGAATCAGCGTGAGGCACAGGCCGATGGCGATCGGCGCGAAGCCCGCTGGCGCGCGTTTGTCGGTTGCGCCGAGAATGACGAAGAGGAAGAACGCCGTCATGACGACCTCGCACACGAAGGCGGCGCCCATGGCGTAGTGGCCCGGTGAGTGCTCGCCGTAGCCGTTGGTCGCGAAGCCGCTCGCGACGAGGTCGAAGCCGGGCTTGCCCGTGGCGATCAGCGCGAGCACGAATGCGCCGATCGCCGCGCCCACCACCTGTGCGGCGATGTAGGGCACGAGGTCGCGCGCCGGGAAGCGGCCGGCCACGGTGAGGCCCACGCTCACCGCGGGATTCAGATGGCAGCCCGAAATATGGCCGATCGCAAAGGCCATGGTGAGCACGGTCAGGCCGAACGCGAGCGACACGCCCACGAAACCGATGCCGAGGCCGTGAACCGGGCCGGCGAAGTTCGCCGCGAGCACGGCGCTGCCGCAGCCGCCCAGGACGAGCCAGAAAGTGCCGATCAACTCGGCAATGAGTCGCTTGGATAAGTGCATTGTGTGACACCTCGAAAAGTCGATGTTTGAAGGAGCCGCGAAAAGCACCGGCACCGGGAAATGCCAGATTCTAGGCAGTCGCCCATTTGGGAGGTGTCAAGGATTGTCAAATTTGACGTAATTGATCGAATTATTGCGATCGCTGCATACGCAAATGCGCCACAATCGGGCGCTCGTTATATTGGGATATGGCGTGATAAAGCAGTATTAACAGTGATTGCGAATTCCGTTATTTACGTCTAATCTGCGTTCGAGTTGGTTTAACGGGCAATGAAGGGGGGATAGAAATGTCGCAATATTCAGAACTGAAGGCGCAGATCGCAAGACTCCAGGCTCAGGCTGAAGAGGCGCGGCGCACGGAGATCGCGGACGTCATCGCCGCGATCAAGGAAACGATTGCCGAGTACGGCCTCTCCGCCCAGGACCTGGGCTTTGCCGAGGCCGCGCGCCGCGGCCGTCCGCCGAAGAAGGCGCCACTGCCCCCGCGCTATCAGGACCCGAAGAGCGGCGCGACCTGGAGCGGGCGCGGCAAGCCGCCCAAGTGGATTGCGGGCAAGAATCGCGAGCGCTACCTGATTGCATGACACAGGCTCGCTTGCCGGGAATCGCGTCGCCACCGCGTCATCACGAATGCAATAAAAGAGCCGCATGGAACATGCGGCTCTTTTTTGTGCGCGTCTCGTAATCAAGGCGTAATGGCGCTATTCGAACCCACGCAAACGATTCACGCCATCAATTTGTCTGTATTTATCGCGAAATCTGGAATGCCTCGTACTCAGCCAGCCGCGACACGGCGCAGTACCGGACGCTGTGCGGCTTCGATGAGCGCGCTATAAGTGTCGACATAATTGGCGGCCATGATGTGCGACGTGAATCGGCGTTCGAACTGGTTGCGAATCGCTTCGCGGGAAAGCGAATCGATATTCTGAAGCGCCGCCACGGCGCCTTGCACGTCCTCGACGACGTGGCCCGTGACGCCCGGATCGATCACTTCCGGCACCGAGCCGCGATTGAAGGCGATCACCGGCGTGCCGCACGCCATCGCCTCGATCATGACGAGGCCGAACGGCTCGGACCAGTCGATCGGAAACAGCAGCGCCTTCGCACCCGAAAGGAACGCGGGCTTCTGCGCTTCGTTGATCTCGCCGATGAATTCGACATGCGCCTGCGAAAGCAGCGGCTCGATCTCCGTCCTGAAGTAGTCCTGGTCGACCTTGTCGACCTTGGCGGCGATCTTCAGCGGCAGGCCGGAGAGCGCGGCGATCCTGATCGCCGTGTCCACGCGCTTTTCCGGGCAGATCCGGCCAAGGAACGCCAGGTACTCGGGCTTGCGGCCGGCTTGCGGCGTGAGCAGGTTCTGCGGCAGACCGTGATAGATCGTGTTCTGCCACGCGGCCTGCGGCAGCGGCTGGCGCTGCGAATCCGAAATCGAGATCACGGGGGCGTTCGGGAACTGCTCGAACACCGGCTGCAGCTCGGGCAGGTCGAGACGGCCATGGAGCGTCGTGACAAACGGCGTGTCCATGGTCGAAAAGAGCGGGAACGGCAGGTAGTCGAGGTGAAAGTGCAGCACGTCGAACTCGTGGGCGACGCGGCGCACGCGCTCGAGCAGCACCATATGGGGTGCGAGCGCGTCGCGGATCGTCGGGTCGAGGCGTAGTGCGCGCGGCCAGGCGGCTTCGAGATTTGCCGAGGTGACCGAATCGCCGCTGGCGAACAGCGTCACGTCGTGGCCGAGGTCGACCAGCGCTTCGGTCAGGTAGGACACGACGCGCTCGGTGCCGCCATAAAGCTTGGGCGGAACGGCTTCGTAAAGTGGCGCAATTTGTGCGATTCGCATTGTTCGATCTCCTGGGCGAAAGCCGCGTGTGCAACGAATTCGAGTGATGCGGCACTGCGGCGGAACTACGGTATCGGGTTATCCCGGAGTCCGATTATGGCCATTTCCCGGCCCGAGACACGCGGTTTTGCAAACGCTTAAAGTTGTTACAGCGGGATACAGCCGGTGTGAAAGGCCATCGCAAGGCGTGACGCGGCATGGGGGCGCAATGCGCAAGCGGCGTGCCCGGCGCGGGTTTCCGGCTACGCCAACGAGGGCGGGCACGCGAGCGAGGGTCTGAGCGCACGCGAACGTGACGCGCCAATGAAAAAGCCTATAATCCGCCGATCTTTGAGCGGTTTATGCGCATGACATGGCGCGCGCCGCTTCCCGCCGCAGCTCCCGCCCCCTTGTCAGAAAAATTCCTACACGGTTGCGAAGGTTTTTCTCGCAACGCGTCGCGGCGTCCGTCCGATTTTCATTTGTTCGCGCCCTGGCCACAATGCAATCACGACCATAAACAGGCCGTCCAGCTGCTTTCGTACTGCAGCTGAACGAGCAAACGTTTTCCAGAGGCGGACTGACCAGCCGCCGCGTTTTGATTCGGGGGAATCCATGAGCGCGACGACGCATAGCGACATGCTCAATGAGATCAAGGATGTGAACCTGTCGTACCTGTTGCTCGCGCAACGTCTCTTGCGCGAAGACAGGCCGACGGGCATGTTCCGGATGGGCATTTCAGAGCAGTCCGCCGAGGTACTCGCAAGCCTCTCTTTCGCACAGACCGTACGCCTTGCCGCATCGAACCAGCTGCTTTGCCGCTTCCGGTTCGACGATCACGCCATCCTCGGCGCGCTCGCCGACAAGGGCAAAACCGCGCTGACCCACTCGGCGATCATCATGGCGGGCCAGGACGTCGAGCAGATCGGCTGAACCGGCCCCGCGCCGCAGCGCGCGGCAGCGCATTGCACTGGGCGGCCCGCGGGCGGCACCAGCGGCAGTGCGCATTCCTATGCGGCTTCCAACGGGTGTCTATGGCGACAAAGAGTGTGGTGCAGGAGGTAAAGGAGATCGCGCTGGCGATCGAGCTCATCGAACTGGGCGCGCGGCTGCAACTGCTCGAGGCGGAGACCTCGCTCTCGCGCGACCGCCTCATCCGGCTATACAAGGAAGTGAAGGGCGAGTCGCCGCCCAAGGGCATGCTGCCGTTCTCGACCGACTGGTTCATGACCTGGCAGCCCAACGTCCATTCCTCGCTGTTCTACAACACGTTCGTGTTCATGTGCCGCCACGCGCGCTGTGAGCCGATTCACGCCATCGTGAAGAGCTACCGGCTCTATCTCGAGCACCTGCGGCTCCACGACGAGACGCCCGCACTGAGCCTCACGCGTGCCTGGACGCTCGTGCGCTATTTCACCTCGGGCCTCCTCCAGATGACGCCGTGCAGCCGCTGCGGCGGCCACTATGTGGCCCACGCGCACGACCCGCAGCGCGGTTTCGTCTGCGGTTTGTGCCAGCCGCCTTCGCGGGCGGGGCGCACGCGGCGCAGTGCGCTCGCGTCGCAGATCGCCGCGTGAGGCGAACCGGCGCCGGCTATCCGGGGCGCGCACCCGGATAAACCCGGCCCAGCCCCGGAACATGTCGCGGCGTCGCGCCGGCCGCAGGCGGGCAGCGGCATCGCGCACGCGCTCTGCAATCGCCGGGCGAAGCCCGGAGAACCCCTTCCCGTGGGGTTTTGCGAACCGGCCCCAGATTCGTCCGTCACGCCGGTCAGCGGCAGACGACAGGCGCCCGGCGAGCGGGCGCTTCAGGGCTTGCTTCGCGGCCATCCAATCCCAAAGTTTTTCGCGCCGTTGCCGTAAACCCAGCTAAGGGCGCGGGCCGACGGCGGTTCGCGATGCATTTCAAGTGAGGACCCGGCTGTGCTGATTATCGTTGGAACACTCGTGACGATCCTTTGCGTCTTCGGCGGCTATGCGCTCGAGGGGGGCCATCTGGGCGCCCTGATGCAGCCGATGGAGCTGCTCATGATCGGCGGTGCTGGCGTCGGCGCGTTCATCCTCGGCAACGGCGTCAAGACCATCAAGGCCACCTTGCGCGTCCTTCCGACGCTCTTCAAGGGCGCCAAATACAACAAGGACGTGTACATGGAGCTGCTCGCGCTGCTCTATGTCCTGCTCGCGAAGGCGCGAAAGGAAGGCACGCTCACGCTCGAGGCGGATATCGACGATCCGCAGAAGAGCCCGATCTTCACGCAGTACCCCAAGATCCTGGCCGACCACCACATCGTCGAATTCCTTACCGACTACCTGCGGCTCATGGTGGGCGGCAACATGAACGCTTTCGAAATCGAAAGTCTCATGGACGAAGAAATCGAAACGCACCACGCCGAAGGCGAAGCGCCCGCGCATGCGCTCGCGAAGGTGGGCGACGCGATGCCGGCGTTCGGTATCGTCGCGGCGGTGATGGGGGTGGTGCACACCATGGCCTCCGCCGACAAGCCGCCCGCGATCCTCGGCGAGATGATCGCCCAGGCGCTGGTGACGATACTCGCGAGCCTGAACGGCTACGCGCCGGCCATCGCCGTGGAGTTCGGCCGCAAGGTGCTGTTCTCGACCGAGCGTCCGTCGTTCACGGAGCTCGAAGAGCACGTGCGCCGCGTGAAGGCAAAGTAAGGAACGGGCGATGAGCAACAACAAGGACCGCGCAATCGTCATCAAGCGCGCCGCGCCGAAGAAAGGCGGCCACCACGGCGGCGCCTGGAAGCTCGCCTATGCGGACTTCATGACCGCGATGATGGCGTTCTTCCTGCTGATGTGGCTGCTTTCGTCGGCTTCGACGGTGCAGTTGAAGGGCATCGCCGACTACTTCAACCAGCCGATGAAGATCACGCTCTGGGGCGGCGATCGCAGCGCCGAAGATTCGAGCATCCTCAAGGGCGGCGGTCGTGACATCTCGTCGCAGGACCAGGGCGTCACGCGCCGCAGCGACGGCTCGACCGCGCGCTCCGAGCGCAACCAGTCGAAGCACAACGACGACGACGCCTCGAAGCAGCTCGAAGGCTCGCTCGAGCGCAAGGAGCAGGTGCGCCTGCACGACCTGCAGGTGAAGCTGATGGCGGCGATCGAGGCGAACCCGGTGCTGCGCCAGTTCAAGCAGCAGATCCGCATCGACTCCACGCTGCAGGGCCTGCGCATCGAGATCGTCGACTCGCAGAAGCGCCCGATGTTCGCAACGGCGCGCGACGTGGTCGAGCCGTACATGCGCGACATCTTGCAGGCGATCGGCAAGACGCTGAACGACGTGCCCAACCGCATCGTCGTGCAGGGCCACACCGACGCCGTGCCCTACGCGGGCGGCGACAAGGGCTATAGCAACTGGGAGCTTTCCGCCGACCGCGCGAACGCTTCGCGCCGCGAGCTGATCGCGGGCGGGATGGACGAATCGAAGGTGTTGCGCGTGCTCGGTCTCGCTTCGACGCAGAACCTGAACAAGGCCGATCCGCTCGACCCGGAGAACCGCCGCATCAGCATCATCGTATTGAACAAGAAGTCCGAAGACGCGCTCATGCACGACGACTCGACCACCACCACGCTCTCCGACGACGCGGCAGGGTCGGGCAGGAGCCTGCCCGCGCTCACGCCCGACGGTATGCCGGGCAAGGCGGCGCCGGTGCCGGTCGCGCTCGCGCCGAAGGTGGTGCCGGCAGTGACGGCGGTGGCGCCGGTGCAGCCAACGGCGGCAGCGCAATGACAACGAGGAACGGATGATCAGACACATTCTGGCGATCGACGATTCGGTGTCCATGCGGGAGATCCTGCATGCGGCGCTCGGTTCGGCCGGCTACGAAGTGACGGTGGCGAGCGACGGCGACGAAGGGCTCGAGCACGCGCTCGCCCAGCGCTTCGATCTCGTGCTCACCGACCTCTATATGCCGCGCATGGGAGGGCTGGACCTGATCAAGCAGTTACGGGCGAATCCTTCGTACTTCGAAACGCCCATCCTCGTGCTGACTACGGAATCGGACGAAGGCTTCAAGGCAGCCGTGCGCGATGCAGGTGCGACCGGCTGGATCGAAAAACCGGTGGACCCCGAGCTGCTCGTCGATCTGGCGAGCGCGCTCGGCGAGGCCCGCCCTTGAGGTGCCGCGCGGCGACCCGCCAGGCACCCCCCAGGCATTTAACGCGGTGAAAGAGCAATGACTCTCGACATCACTCAGTTCTATCAGACGTTTTTCGACGAGGCGGACGAGCTGCTCGCGCAGATGGAGCAGCTTCTCCTGAACCTGAACGTCGGCCGCCCGGATCCCGAAGATCTGGCGGCGATCTTCCGCGCGGCGCACTCGATCAAGGGCGGCGCGGCGACGTTCGGCTTCACGGCCTTGACCGAGACGACCCACATCCTCGAATCGCTGCTCGATCGCGCGCGCAACAACGAGCTCGTGCTGCGCAAGGACATGATCGACACGTTCCTCGAAACGAAGGACGTGCTTTCGGACCAGCTCGGCGCCTACCGCGCGAGCGCCGAGCCCGACGCGGCGGCGGCTGCCGCCGTACGCGGGAAGCTCGAGCACCTCTATGCGGAAAGCCGTGGCCTGCCGACGCCGGCTCCTGAACCCGCACCGGCGCCGGCGCCAACGCCGGCTCCCGCACAGGCTCCCGCTCTCGATTCGGAAGCGGATCTCGAAGCCGCCTTCGAAGCGCACAGCACGCTGGCGAGCGGAGCGGGCGCGCCCGAGCACGTCGTGAGCGAGGCAATCGATGCAGCAGGCACGCCTGCGGCCGCGAGCGCGCAAGCCGGCAGCGAAGGTCCGCACCTGCGCGTCACGCTGCGCGCCGTCGATGCGAAGGACCAGGAGCTGCTCGTCGAAGAGCTCGGCAACCTCGGCCGCATTCTCGGCCAGGTGAAGACCGGCGACGATCTCACGCTGTGGCTCGAAACCGACGTGACGTCCGACGACATCATCGCGGTGTGCTGCTTCGTGATCGACGAGAAGCAGATCTCGATCGGCCGCGGCGCCGCACCGCAAGGCGACGCGCAACCTGCAGCGCCAGCGGCGCCGGCACCGGCCGCGCCCCCGGCTGCACCGGCCGCTCCGGTCGCCGCCGCGCCCGTGCCAGTCGCCAGCGCACCCGCCGCGGTTCCGGCCGCGCCGCCTGCGCCGCATCCCGAACACGAAGCGCCGCGCCCCCCGGCGAGCGCTCCTGCGCAAGCCGAAGGCGAGCGCAAGGCGCGTCCGGGCGCAGCCGCGGCATCGGCGGAAGGCAGCTCGATTCGCGTGGGCGTGGAAAAGGTCGACCAGCTCATCAACCTCGTGGGCGAACTGGTGATTACGCAGGCGATGCTCGCGGAAACCACGAGCACGTTTGACCCGGCGCTCCACGACCGCCTCTACAACGGCATGGCGCAGCTCGAGCGCAACGCGCGCGATCTGCAGGAAGCGGTGATGTCGATCCGCATGATGCCGATGGACTATGTCTTCAGCCGCTTCCCGCGCCTCGTGCGCGATCTCGCTGCGAAGCTCGGAAAGCAAGTCGAGCTTGTCACCTTCGGTCAGGCGACCGAACTCGACAAGAGCCTCATCGAGCGCATCATCGACCCGCTCACGCACCTCGTGCGCAATTCGCTCGACCACGGCATCGAAACCGTGGAAGCGCGCCGCGCCGCGGGCAAGGACGGCACGGGCCAGCTCGTGCTCTCCGCCGCGCACCATGGCGGCAACATCGTGATCGAGGTGAGCGACGACGGCGCGGGCCTGCGCCGCGACAAGATTCTCGCCAAGGCAATCAAGCAGGGCATGCAGGTCAGCGACAGCATGTCCGACGACGAAGTCTGGAACCTCATCTTCCTGCCGGGCTTCTCGACCGCCGAGCAGGTGACCGACGTGTCGGGCCGCGGCGTCGGCATGGACGTGGTGAAGCGCAACATCCAGGCGATGGGCGGCCACGTCGAGATCACCTCGCACGCGGGCAAGGGCAGCACCACGCGCATCGTGTTGCCGCTCACGCTGGCGATCCTCGACGGCATGTCGGTGAAGGTCGGCGAAGAAATCTTCATCCTGCCGCTGAACTTCGTGATGGAGTCGCTGCAGCCGCGCCACGAAGACATCTACACGGTCACCAACGGCGACCGCGTGGTGCGCGTGCGCGGCGAGTATCTCCCGCTCGTCGCGCTCCACAAGGCGTTCAACGTGGAAGGCGCGCGCACGGACCCGACCCAGGGCATCGTCACCATCATGGAAACCGAGGGACGCCGCTTCGCCATGCTGATCGACGAGCTGGTCGGCCAACAGCAGGTCGTGGTGAAGAACCTCGAAACGAACTACCGCAAGGTGCACGGCATTTCGGCGGCGACCATTCTCGGCGACGGCAGCGTCGCGCTGATCGTCGACGTGGCTGCGCTCAATCGCGAGACGCGAGCCACGCACGGGGTAAGCGCCAGCGCAAATTCGGGCGCGTTCGCCGAATTCGCGTGATCAAAGTGAAGTCCGGACGCACTCAACTATCCAACTCCCAACCGTTCAGGGGCTAACGTGGCAGAAGTCCAATCGATTCAAGGCGGCGGCGCGCACGGCGCGGCGCTTGCCGGCGCGCAACGCCGCGACGCGCAGCAGGCCGACGCAGGCGGTCAGGAATTCCTCGTCTTCACCCTCGGCGCGGAAGAGTACGGCATCGACATCCTCAAGGTGCAGGAAATCCGCGGCTACGACAGCGTGACGCGCATCGCGAACGCGCCCGATTTCATCAAGGGCGTGATCAACCTGCGCGGCATCAACGTGCCGATCGTCGATATGCGCATCAAGTTCCATCTGGGTCGCGTCGAGTACGACCACCAGACGGTCGTCATCATCCTGAACGTCGCGCACCGCGTGGTCGGCATGGTGGTGGACGGCGTCTCGGACGTGCTCACGCTGCAGATGGAGCAGATCATGCCCGCGCCCGAGTTCGGCGCGACGCTCACGACCGAGTACCTCACGGGCCTCGGCACCGTGGAAGGCCGCATGCTGATCCTGATGGACATCGAAAAACTGATGACGAGCCGCGAAATGGCTCTGATCGAGGCGCTGGTCTAACGCGCCGAGAGAAAAAACCGGGGGGCCGCGAGGCCAGAGTGAGAGAGAGCGGAAAGCCGCCGCCGAAGAGCGGCAAGCCGCCTTCATGCTCGCACGCTTCGTGTGAGGCCTGAGGCGTTGCCGCGCCCGGCCCGATAGCCCGACCCGTTTCGCACAGGACAGGAGCAAACGAGATGCTGCAAAGATGGTCGATCCGCACGACGCTCACGGGCGTCGGGGTCATTCTGGTTGCGCTGACCGTGCTGGTCGGCGCGCTCGGGCTCGTCGCGCTCGGCCGTGCGAGCGATGCGTTCACCGAGATCGTGCGAGGCGATCTCGTCGCGATGCATACGCTCAACGATGCGTCGTCGTATCTGCTGCGCACGCGCGTCGCGATCGACCGCGCCAGCGCGCTCACGGCGGCAGGCCAGGCCGACGACGCGAAGAAGGTGCTCGATCGCGCCCAGCAATTGCTTGGGAAGTCCAACGAAGCATGGCAGGCCTTCCAGGCCGCGCCGAAGGGCGGTCTCGACGCCGCCACGCTCGACGTGCTCGCGGCCAAACGCGCCGCGCTCATGCAGGACGGCGTGCAGCCCGAATTCGCGGCCCTTCGCGCAAACGATCAACCGGCCTATCACGCGATCGCCGACACGAAGATCAGCCCGATGTTCGTCGACTACGACAACGTCGCAGGACCGCTTGCCCAGGCATTGCAGGACGGCGCGCAGGCCCGTGAGGTCGCCGCGAGCGAGAAGATCGCCGTGATGCGCATCGCGATCGGCGTGGTGATCGCGATCGCGCTCGTGCTCGTGGTGGCGATCCGCTTCGCCATGCGCGGCCTCATCGTGCAGCCGCTCGAGGACGCCGTGTCGTGCTTCGAGCGCATCGCCCAGGGCGACCTCTCGCAGCCGGTCGTGGTCCACAGCAACAACGAAATCGGGCGTCTGTTCGGCGGCATCAAGCGCATGCAGGAAAGCCTCGTCACGCTGGTGAGCGCGGTGAACACGGGCGCGAGCTCGATCGATGTGGGCGCGCGCGAAATCGCGATGGGCAACACCGACCTCTCGCAGCGCACCGAGCAGCAGGCCGCGTCGCTGCAGGAAACGGCGTCGAGCATGGAGCAGCTCACTGGCACCGTGCGCCAGAACGCCGAGAACGCGCGCCAGGCGAGCCAGCTCGCGGTGAACGCCTCGGACATCGCGACGCGCGGCGGCGAGGTGGTCGGCGAAGTCGTGAGCACGATGCAGGACATCGCCGGGAGTTCGGCGAAGGTCGTGGACATCATCAGTGTGATCGAAGGCATCGCGTTCCAGACCAACATCCTCGCGCTCAACGCGGCCGTGGAAGCGGCGCGCGCGGGCGAGCAGGGCCGCGGGTTCGCGGTGGTGGC
>Ga0306920_100005852_pt1 | contig 15941 bp, 15 predicted proteins | sample flu12Cox44000170_FD_204666 | JGI IMG/M metagenome (GOLD analysis project Ga0306920, IMG submission 204666) | Lab enrichment of tropical soil microbial communities from Luquillo Experimental Forest, Puerto Rico - flux4day.12C.oxic.44.000.170 (v2)... | ecosystem: Environmental > Terrestrial >... | reverse complement strand
ACCACGCGCGCGGGCAGAAGGTCGGTCACCGAGCGGGTTTGTTAAGTCCCGCGGCACCAATCAGGGTTGTTCTATCTTTGCGCGCTTTTAGCGTTTCTCCGTAGAATTCCGGCCGTTAGAATGCTGTCGCGGCGGAATAGGAACCCGCAGATTCTGCCCGCGCGGAGGCTTCAATGATTCCTTCTTCGATGCGCAGCTGGCTGCACTTGCCGAGTAGGATCGCCCTGCTTTTCGGGCTGGGCGCGCTCTCGGCGGCCGGCGCGAACGCCGATACGGGGGCGGTTCGCTCCGATTACGGCCCGGCGCGCGTACCGCAGCACAGCGTCAAAACGTTTGGCGATTTGCTGGTGTGGAGCGAAGGCGGGCGGATTTACACCGCGGAGCCTGGAAGGGAAGTTCAGGAGCTCGCGCTGGGCGATACCCCGGAAGCGCGTCGTTTGCGGCAACTGCTGGAGCGGGATGGCGTAAATGTCGCGTCCCCGCGCGCTCTGCGCGACCGCATCATCCTGGTCGGCGGCGGTGGTGACGGCTTTCACTGGGCACCACCGAGCCAGGTGAATGGTCGGGACAAAACCAACCGCTCGGCAACCCGCGCGGCGGGCAGGCCCACCGACGCCGGCCTGACAATGCCTGTCGGACGGTCGAGGGTGGCAGAAAAGCCTGGTGCTACCTCGAGTGGCACCAAAAAGTGACGTCCTGAGCCGGGCGATCCGCTATTGTTGAACTCCGTTCGAGCCGCCGCGTTGGCGGTCTCGAATCCAATCTCGTTCGATCGGGTTCTGCACGAGAGGCTGCCAAAGCGGTTTCGCCGCGGCACGCATCGACTGGCGGCACCGGGCGAGACCCTGGCCCGCGTCCGTCCCCTCGCCCGGCGGATGGGAATCACTCGGCTCGGTAACATAACCGGGCTCGATCGGATAGGCATTCCGGTCGCGGTGGCGGTGCGGCCGAATTCCCGCTCGGTGTCGGTATCGCAAGGCAAGGGCGTCGAACTGCCGCAGGCGATGGCGTCGGCCTTGATGGAAGCCTGTGAAGGCTTTCATGCCGAGGAGATCGGTCCCGTCCGGAATACGGCCTACCGGGATCTTGCAAGGTCGGAGACTGTCGTCGACCCTGCGACGTTGTGCGCCGGTCCCAGACAATTCGATACCGCGGCCGCGATCTCCTGGGTGGAAGGCTACGACCTGCTGCGCGGCGAACGTTGCTGGGTTCCCGCCGAGATTGTCCACACCGATTATACTTTACCGCGGCCGGATGGCTATTTCCTCGCCGGCTCGAATGGGCTCGCCTCGGGCAATCACCTGACCGAGGCGATCAATGCGGCGCTCTACGAGCTGGTCGAACGCGACGCGGTCGCCTTATGGACCGCCCGGCCGGTGCGCCCCCGCGCCGCATGCGCTCTCGACCTCACCTCCGTTGACGACCCGGACTGCCGCGCGCTCCTCTCGCGGTACGAGGCAGCCGAAATCGCCGTCAAGGTTTGGAATGTGACAACCGATATCGGGATCCCCGCGTTTCTCTGCGAGATCCGCGATCTCTCGGGCGGCGATCTGCGAGAACCAACCCGCTTTCACGGCTCCGGGTGCCATGCTGATCGGGCAATTGCGCTGGCCCGGGCCTTAACCGAGGCGGCGCAGACACGGCTCACTTACATTGCCGGGATCCGCGACGATATCTCGCCGGCGAGATACGAGGCGGATCCGGACGAAGACATCTACGAGGCCCTGATCGATGCAGTGGCGCGCGAGACCGAGCCGATTTTGTTCGCCGCGCTGCCGAACTTTGCCACCGATGATCTCGCCGAGGATCTGCGGTGCGCGCTGAGCCGCCTTTCCGCCGTAGGGATCGACCAAGTCATTGCCGTCGACCTCACCCGACAGGATTTCATGATTCCGGTCGTCCGGCTGGTGATCCCTGGACTCGAATGGGACCCGCACCACCCGAATTATCAGCCCGGGCCCCGGGCCCGGGAGGTGGCAGCGCTATGACGGTCGTTATCTTCGCCGGCCCGTCATTGCCACCCAATGCGAGGCCCGATCTGGGGTTGGAGATCGACTGGCGCCCCCCGGTGCGTCAGGGGGAGCTCTATCGCGCCGCGCTCGACCACCCGGCCGTGATCGGCGTCATCGACGGCTATTTCGAAGTCACGCCGACGGTCTGGCACAAGGAAATCCTGTGGGCAATGGCGGACGGCATCCACGTCTTTGGCGCTTCTAGCATCGGCGCTTTGCGCGCTGCCGAGCTCGATGTCTTCGGTATGAAAGGGATCGGCCGGGTTTACGAGGATTTTCGCGACGGCGTGTTGCAGGATGACGACGAGGTCGCGGTCTTGCACGGTCCCGAGGAGCTCGGCTACCTGTCACTAACCGAGGCCATGGTCAATATCCGAGCGACGCTCACAGCCGCGACGACTACCTGCATTGTGTCCCACGAGCTTGCGGCTGAGCTGACCGCCTTTGCTAAGGCCTTATATTATAAGGAGCGGAGCTACCAAGCGATGCTGAATGCCGCCGCCGTTGCAGGACTGGATGCCGTCAGATTGGCGCGGCTTCGCGACTGGTTGCCGCGGGGCTGCATCGACCAGAAGCGGCTCGACGCATTGGCAATGTTGAACGCGATCCGGGCTCATCTGGAGTCCGGCGCGCCGCGGTTGCGGGTGACCTACGCGCTCGCTGAGACCGTCGCGTGGCAAGCGGTCGTGAGACGATGCCTATGGGCGATGAGGATTGAACAAAGTATCAAAGCACTTTAACGCCTTTGACAGGCGTTTTCGCTGAGAAATCGTCGCCGGGATATCCCTGATCAATCCAGGGGAAACTTGCAGCGGGAGAGAAGTCAGAGGAGTTGTCGCACCCATCAAGGTGTAAAGCGTGAAACTCTCGACAAACTGCTCGTTGGCAGAAAATGCGCCTAAGAGGCTCGGAAACGGACGCCCTAGCGCAAGAATGCGCCACAATATTCTGTGAGCTCTCGCAACGTTGTGTTGGAGCGCATTCCACAGTTTCAGGACCTTTGCTTCTGAAGGTCCTGGATCGCCGAGAGAAGGAGGATCACTGGGGTCGTCCGCGATATTTGCAGGGTTGGTGTCCCGATCTTCGAAAGCTGTCCAAACCGCAAACTGTAGGCCGCCGCTCCAAGCTTGGGAGAGTATCCCGCTACAGAAGCGACCGGACTGGGGAGGGGTGAACCGCGGAGAGATTAGAATATCAGCCCAAAGAACGTGGCCAAACTCATGTGCAAGGGCGGCGAGTATTGCCGCATTGTTCGGCGTCGCTGGAAGATAAATCGGTGGGGAAGCAGTATCGATCTGAGCTGTCCAAGATAGCGGCGGCCCGAACACTCGATTTTCGTACTGGTCCAGGGTGAGTGCCGTCGGCGGGTTTCCCGACCACAAGGTCGTCGAAAGCGCAATATAGCGTTTGCCGTCGTTTCGGTTGCGATAACCCCAAGACTGTGGGCCAGGCGTAAGAAAGATGCCGTCCAATCCGCACAGCTGATTTTGGAATAAGGGTGCGGATGCGTACGCTGCTTGAATATCGGCCTGGAAGCTGGATGGAGCCGGACCGGTTGCGACCGGGGTGCTGTTCGCGTCGGTCGGATCGAATGACGCCGGGAGCATACCGACATTCGCAACAACATTGCAGACCGGAGGCTGCGGTGAGGGTGGCGGCGGCGGAGAGGGCGGCGGTGGCGGTACGGGAGCGCAGGCAAAACACGCTGCCATCAGGACGATCGCACAGAGTAGGAATGTGCTGCGGATCATGCAGGGTCTCCCCGACGGTGCCTTATGCCTGCGGAGGACAGGTGCTCCGCGGTCAACACCGTTTACGATCGTTTATCGTGCACGCTTCTACCTTACGCCGCAATTCGAAATTGGAGCCGCCGCGCTGAAAGATTGTCCGGGCGGCACCCATGAGCGTTTACTTCACGGGGTCGCCAGGCGCGCCCTTCCGGGTCACGGCCAGGGTCGGGTTGTGATCGAAGAAGCCATAAGGCACCAACGACACGCTGTGCCACATCGTCGGCAATGCCGGCCAGTCTTCGGGTCGCGGCAGATGGTGAAAGCCCATCGTGTACCACAGCACGATATCCGCGTTTTCGACTGGAAGATGCTGCGCGGCGTAGACCGGTAGGCCGTCGCCACCCTTGCTCTGGTTCGGATAGGGGCCGGCGGCATAAAGCTCATTCGGGTCGTAGGCGGTGATCCATAGCGGTTCGGCCGAAAACCCGGCGCGGCGCTGCGGGAGATCGTCGGCCGCGAGCAATGAGGTCACCGAATGCCCGGGCCGCAGCTCGTAGCCGGGATGCTGGCCGAGACGGTTCGTCAGGTTCGGGTTGACGATCCGCCAAACCTCATCCCCGTCGTGATCACCGGCGCCAAGCGGACCTTCCTCGGCGACGTCTTCCTCGGCGAGGTGCCACAGGCTGTGGCGGCCACTGCTGTTGTCGAGACGTTGCTGCACCAGGCTCTGCCGCACCAGCGTGTTCTCGGGCCCGTCGATATCGACGTCGAGCCGGAACGACAGAAAATGGTCGTGGTTGACCGCCACCAGGTTGGGCGCGAGCAGCGTCCCGTAAGCCGTATCATGCGCGGCGGAGGGATCGGTCATCGTGCGCGACGCGACACCCTTGACTTCGTCGATGCCGGTAGCCCCGACATCGATGCGAACGGCGCCCGCCGGGGTCAGAACCCAGTCGATGATATAGTCGTAATTGCCGACGCTCGGGATTGTCCGCAACACCAGCTCGGTCGCCAGCCGCCCGGCATAGGCGCCATTGACGGTCTCGGCATGCCGCCACAACGGCGCGTCGGCAGAGCGCTCGAACAAGCAGATTCGTGATCTACCGATTTCGGGCTCGCCACGATCGTTCGGCAGGGTCGCGTCGATAAACACCGCGCGAGCCGGACAGTCGATTCCTCTTATCAGGGGTGACGACAGCAGTCCAAACCCGTATTCGCCGACATCCATATAAGTGCGGAACGACCAGCCGCCGTCGGGATCCATGTAGGGCACAAACATCTCCGCGATCGATCCGCGATACAGCACCATGCGCTGGCGTCCCTGATCCGCAATGCGGAGCAGCGACAGGATCAGCCCGACGCGCCGGTCCATACGAAAGTGGAACGACCATCGGTGCCAACGCACCTGATTGCCGTCAAGAATAAAGCTCCGTTTCGCCGAGCGCTCGGATGCCGGCAGCGGGAGCGACTGGGCAAGCTCATGGGTGTTCGGGCTGACCGGAACGGCTCCCGTGTCGACAAGCCGGAACACCTTTTTCTCGTCGAGATCGACGACGGCGTAGAGCCCCTCGATCGGCCGGGCCCACAAATTCGAGCGGCTGCCCGCCGTATCGAAACAGGTTACCCTGAGGAGGCGGCGACCCTCCTCTGCCGGGTCGGCGAAATAGCCGGCCGAGAGGGGGGCGCAAAAGAAGTGGTCGAAATCGATGTAACCGCGCTTTCGCATCGCCGACCGCCATCCGGAATCGGCGCGCGTGATTTGCTGAGCCTCCTTCCATTCTTCAGCCAGGATCGCGCTCTGGACGTTCGGAACCGCCTCCCAACGCTCCAGCTTGCGCGCGCTGAGATCAACGACTGCTTCGTACACCGTGCGGCGGCGGCGAACGACGATGAACGCCTTCCGGGCAAAGGGCTGGCCCGGCTTCCACGCAAGCACATCGGCTTTAGGCGGCTCGTCGAGATCGATGAGAGCAAACCGGGTCGCCGCGTCGATTTCGCCGGCTGCACGCAGCACCCCGACTGCAGTCACCATCTCCTTGCCCGATAGGGGGTCCAGGGGATGAGCGGCGAGGCCACGCACGCCCTGCAGAATAATCAGGGCTGCCGCAAGAGTCCGGTACAAAGTCATATTGCTCATCGAGCTCGGCCAATGACCGCGTCAAATCCGATTTCCTGAACAGATCTGAAGCGAAGGGATTCGGACCCCCGAGCACCTTTTACGCAAGCCAGAAATTGACATGCGATCAGCGCGCGCCAGTCAGCTCTTCTGGTGGTGAAGACGACGGTGCCTTTGCGATGGGCTCTCCCGCAATTATCGGATCAGACCGCCGCCTCCTGCGCTAACCGGCTGTCGGGATCGACCCTCACCCACCCTGCGTTCAGCAGTGGTGCGGCGTCCGATTCCGTCATCTCGACGGTACCGTCGTTGGCGACGGCGCGGTGGAGGCCAGAAAACAGCTGGACATGGCTGACGCCGCGCGGGGCGCGCAGGCGGACCATAGGGCCGGGAATCTGCCCGCGGCGGATCTCTTCCGCCCACTGCCGGTAAAGCAAGAAGATCCCGGCATTGGAGCTCGGCACGTCGCCGTCCTTGAACCAGTCGAGCATCTGTGCCGTCGAATCGACCTGGTCGTCGTGCCGGCCGTTGGGAAAAACCGTCATCTCGTCCAGGTATTGCGCCAGCCACGGCGCCTTATCGGGCAGCCGGACAAAGCCATTTTCGCCATGGCGGTCTGCGCATGCATGCGCATTACCTTGTCAAATTGCGGCTTGTAGCGGGTGACCGCGTGGAGGCCCTCGCGGGTCAGCTCCTGGATCAGCTGGGTCCCCGAGGCCCTGTCCTCAATCAATACGACACTGGGCCTGAACCGCTCGTATTGCTCGCGCACCGCGCGCTTCAGTTCCGGATACTCCAGGCGCCTGCGCAATACGTCGATTAGATAAAGCTCTTTGCCCTTGATCCCCCAGCTCGTGCAGACACTGAAATCGCTGAGCTCGCTCGCCTTGTTGGCGGTGTCCCAGCTCTGCACGACGCGGTCAAAGCTCTGCGGCAATTCACTGGGCGTGTATTGCCGGAACCAGGCCGGTTTGACCAGACCGCCGCCCAATGGCGATGGGGCCTGCTGGTATTGGCCGGCGAAATTGTACTCGCCGATCGTGCGGCGGATCTGCTCGAGCATCTCGGGCGGCTCGCGCTCGGGGTGCAATGCCTCGCCGGGCCGCCGCGTGAACCGCCGCGGCCCCCACACGGTCTCGACTTCCCAAATTTCGTCCACCTCGGCGAGCGCCGGAAAGCGCACGACCTCCCAATCCTCCTGGCCCATCACATGCCGAGGTCATCCTCGTGCAGCCGGTGCATGATCAGCACGATCGCCCCATCACGCTTGTCGTTGAGGCGAGAGTAGAGCGTGTGGTCAAACCACTCGTTGGCCGCCCGCCGCTGGGCTTGCGACAACGCTTCCTCGGGCTTCAGCGGATCGTCGATGATGATCAAATCGGCACCCCGGCCGGTCAGCACCCCACCGACCGAGGTGGAGAGCCGGCAGCCCTGCGCCGTCGTCTCGAACTCCGGCACCGCCTGACGCTGCGGCGACAGCCGGGTCGGAAAGGCGCGCTGGTACCAGTCGCACATCATGATGCGCCGGCAATCGCGCGCGAGCTTGTCGGCGAGGTCCTGTGCATAGCTGACGCAAAGCATCTGCGTGACGGGCCGGCGGCCCAGGCACCATGCCGGAAACGCCACCGAGCCCTGCAGCGATTTCAGATAGCGCGGCGGCACATTGACGATCAGCCGCCGGACCTTGCCTTAGTACACGGCGGTGAGGTTTGCCGCCATGACCTCGATGTGCCAGTTCATCGCGAACGGGGTCAGCGGGTTGAGCTCGCGAAAGCAACGCTGGGCAAAGGCGGCAAAATCGAGCCGCAGCTGCGCGTCCTCCTCGCGCCGGGTCAGTGCCTGTCCCCCAATAAGACGGGTCATCTCACGGGAGCCTCACCCCGTCATTCCCGCGCAAGCGGGTATCCAGGGCCCGAGTATCCAGCATTCGTCCTTGGGCCCCTCCCCGGGCGGCCGGCCCGCAAGGGCCGTCCCGGGGATCCGCGGGGGTGATGGTCGTGTGGCGCGTCATTTCTTGGTGGCCATCTCGTCGCGGATGGCACCCTCGAGCCGCTCCTTGAGCTGGGCCAATACCTCCTCGTCATCCGGGCCGATGGCGGGAGTGGCCGGGGCCGCGGAAGACGACCGCGCCCGGGCCTCGAGGTTCAGCATCAGGTCGAGCAGGATCTTCAGCGAGCGCGCCTCGGCCGAGGCCGATTTGTTGACGAGCTGCTTGATGACCGCTTCGCGCTTGGTGATCTTGCGGCGCCGGCCGTTCTCGGTGACCGTCACCGTTTCGTTGAGCGCGTCGTTCAGCAACGTCGTCAGGTTTTTCGAACCCGGCGGCCGGCCGCGCGGGTTGCCGGATTGTCCCTTCTTGAAGCCGCAGCCGCGCGGCGGCTTGCCGTAACCTATCTCATAGTCGCCCTTTGTCCGGGTCGGCATCTTGTCCTCTCATCGTCAGAGGGGACTTGATATAGACGAAAACTCGCTATATTGTCAATAACAAAATTGCTAATATGCTACGACATAATGTTCCATTGTTATTCGATTGTTAGCCCAGCGAAATTGGTTGATCGGTGCGAAAAATTCCATTGTTCGGCCCGGCTCGCGAATTTGGCTCTAACCCTTTGATATAACACGCAGCTCTTGGCATCGAATCGGCAGCTAAGGGCTAAGAATCGCGATTTTCGCTGTATTTCGGGGCGCGGCCGGGCGCTATGAAGCGAAACCGCATCACGTCGCCGTCCTGAACGACGTAATCGGCGCCTTCGAGACGCATGCGGCCGGCGTCCTTCGCCCCTTGCTCGCCGCCATAGGTGGCGAAGTCGGCAAAGCCGATCGTCTCGGCGCGAATAAAGCCCTTCTCGAAATCGCTGTGGACCTTGCCAGCCGCCTGAGGCGCCCTGGTGCCGTGCTCGACGGTCCAGGCATGCGCCTCCTTTGGGCCCGCGGTGAAGAACGTAACCAGGCGCAGCAGCGCATAACCGGCGCGGATGACGCGGGCGAGGCCGGTCTCCTCGAGCCCGAGCGAGGCCAGGAATTCACCCCTGTCGTCGGCATCGGTTAGCCGCGCCAGTTCGGCTTCGATCGCCGCCGAGATCATGACCGAGCTGGTGCCGCGCGCCGCAGCATAGTCGGCGACCCTCCGGCTCTCGGCATTGCCCGCGGCGGCACACGCCTCGTCGACATTGGCGATGTAGAGGACGGGCTTCGCGGTCAGCAGCTGCAGCGCCATCAGGGCCCCTTGCCGCCCGGGGTCGATCATTGCCTCCCGCGCCGGCTTGCCCTCGCGCAGTGCCGCCAGCACCGGGTCGACGACAGCGAGCAGCACTTTTGCCTCCTTGTCGCCGCCGCGCGCACGCTTGAGCATATGCACGGCGCGCCGTTCAAGGCTTTCGAGGTCGGCGAGCATCAGCTCGGTCTCGACCGTCTCGGCGTCGCGGACCGGGTCGACGGAGCCCTCGATATGGGTGACGTTGCCGTCGGCAAAGCAACGCAGGACATGGGCGATCGCGTCGACCTCGCGTATATGCGACAGGAACTGGTTGCCAAGCCCTTCGCCGCGGGCGGCACCACGGACGAGCCCAGCGATGTCGACAAATTCGAGCTGGGTCGGGACGATCTCGGCCGATTTTGCGAAGCGCGCACAGACCGCGAGCCGCTCGTCCGGCACCGCGACCCGCCCGACATTGGGCTCGATCGTGCAGAACGGATAATTCGCGGCGTCAGCCGCGGCGGTCGCGGTCAGCGCGTTGAACAAGGTCGATTTGCCGACATTCGGCAACCCGACGATGCCGCAAGCAAAGCCCATGCGCTATTCGTTCAAGACTGTCCGGAACCGTCCGCCGCGTCGAGATCGGGCGGGGCGAAGCGGCGCGCCACCTCGCTCATAAAGGCGTCGGGCGCGCCCGACAGCAAGAGCCCGATCGTCTCCGCCACCGCCTCGAGCAATGGCGCCACCCAAAGGGCTACCTCCTCGCTCGAGAAATTCTGCAGGACATAGGGTTGGACGAGCTCCTTGACGCCGGGATGGCCGACGCCGATCCGCACCCGCCAGAAATCCGATCCGAGCAGCGCGTCGATCGACCGCAAGCCATTGTGGCCGGCAGTGCCGCCGCCGCGTTTCACCCGAAGCTTGCCCGGCCGCAAATCGATCTCGTCATGGATCACGACGATCTCCTCCGGCGAGATCTTGAAGAACCGCGCCGCCTCGGCAACCGACTCGCCGGAATCGTTCATATAGGTTTGCGGCTTCAATAGGAGCTGCCGCTCGCCGCCGATCACGCCCTCGGCAAGCTCGCCCTTGAAGCGGCTGCGAAAGCCCGCGACGCCGTGGCGGCGGGCGATCAGGTCAACCGCCATAAAGCCGACATTGTGCCGGTTGCGGGCATAGCGGGATCCCGGATTGCCAAGGCCAACGACGAGACGCATCGCCGCCCGGTCGAGAGAGCCGCCGCGTAACGCCAGGGAGCTCAGGTCGGGGCAGGCTGCGGCTCGGCGGCGGGAGGCGGCGCACTGGCGGCGGCAGCCGCCTCCTCGCGCACAGCCGAAGACGCGGCGATGCTAGCGATCGTAAAATCGCGATCGGTGATTGCCAGCCGTGAGCCCGCAGGCAACGTCACTGCGCTGATGTGGACGCTGTCGCCGATGTCCAGACCGTTGAGGTCAGCCACCAGCTGCTCGGGGATGTTGTCCACCTGACACACCAGTGCCACCCCGTGACGGACGATGTTGAGGATGCCGCCGCGGCGCAGGCCGATCGACATCTCGTGGTTTATAAAGGCGACGGGCACGGTGACGGTGACCTCGGTGTCGACGCCGACCCGCATAAAATCGACATGCAAGGGCTGATCGGTCGCCGGATGGTATTGTACCTCGCGCGGCAGAGTGCGGTGCACGGCATCATCCACTCTGAGCTCGACGACCGTCGCGAGAAAACCGCGTTTGGCGAGAACCCGCGACAACTCGCGCGGTTCCAGGCTGATCGGCATCGGATCTCCTTCGCCGCCATAGATGATCCCGGGGACACGCCCCCTGCGCCGGATCTCGCGGGCGGCGCCCTTGCCGGCCCGCACGCGCCGCTCGGCGCTCAAGGTGGTGATATCGGGCATCGACCGTCGCTCCTTTTGCGCAGGGCCGGTATCATCGGCCCATGCAAGGCTTGACCTGTCGGGACCGATCCCAGCCCGACAGCAGGCCGTTCATGGCTTCCCGACCAATATTGGCAGTACTCAATTGAACAGGCTGGAGACCGAGCGCTCCTCGCTGATCCGCCGGATTGCCTCGCCCATCAGCGGCGCAATAGTCAACTGGCGGATATTGTGGGCGGCCCGAACCGCGTCGGTCGCGACGATGCTGTCGGTGATGGCCAGCGTCCCGATTGGCGAGGCGGCGATGCGCGGCACCGCAGGCCCCGACAATACGCCATGGGTGACATAAGCGTGGACCGCAGAAGCGCCGGCTTTGCTCAATGCCGCTGCGGCATTGCACAGAGTTCCCGCGGTGTCGACGATGTCGTCGATCAGGATGCAGCGGCGTCCGGCGACATCGCCGATGATATTCATGACCTCGGAGACGCCCGCCCGTTCGCGGCGCTTGTCGATGATCGCAAGGTCCGTATCGAGCCGGTCGGCAATCTCGCGGGCGCGCACGACCCCGCCGACATCGGGTGAGACGATGATCAGATTTTGGGTGGAATGGTGGTCGCGGATGTCTTTCACGAACACCGGTGCCGCGATCAGATTGTCGGTCGGTATGTCGAAAAAGCCCTGGGTCTGCATCGAATGGAGATCCATAGTCAGCACCCGGTCGGCGCCGGCAGCGGTGATCATGTTGGCGACGAGCTTGGCCGAGATCGGAGTGCGCGGAGCGGACTTGCGGTCCTGCCGGGCGTAGCCGAAATAGGGGATCACCGCCGTCACCCGCCGTGCCGAGCTACGTTTCAGCGCGTCAAGGCTGACGAGCAGTTCCATCAGATGGTCGTTCGCCGGATAGGAAGTCGACTGGACCACGAAGACGTCCTCGCCGCGCACGTTCTCGTGGATCTCGACAAACACCTCCATGTCGGAAAACCGGCGCACACTGGCCTTGGTGAGGGGCAGGTCGAGATAGTTCGACATCGCCTCGGCAAGCCGTCGGTTGCTGTTGCAAGCAAGGATCTTCATTGACCTGTGGACAGGCATCCGCGCCGCCAGGCGACCCAACGGCTTTACGTATCAAACAATGTAGCTATGCGCTCTCCGGTTGGCAATCTCCTGGGTTAGGACTTGCCGGTCGGAGGCGGCGCGCCGCGAGCGACGAGCTGCATGATGCCGTCTTGCGCCGAGACGGCAACCATGTAGGCAACATCGCCCCACGCGCCGTCGAGCAGCCCGGCCGGGACGTCGTTTTCCTGACCGACGGTGCCGATCTCGCTGCCGTCCCTGCGGCGCACGCGCCAGACGATCTTGACGTTCTGCTTGCCCCCCTTTGGCTTTGCGATGACGACATCGGCGTCGAGGACGAGGTCGGCCTTTGCCTCCGGGTCGCCGACGATCACGATATCCTGGCGCTTGAGGACCTCGGTGATGGCCCTGGGCAACGACTGCCCGCCGTCTCCGGGGGCTCCCTCGACGCCACCGATCAGCAGCCGCGTTTGTGCGCCCACTTCGGCCTCGGCCTCGGCCGAGGTGTCATCCTGCAGCAAAGTCGCGAGCCGATCGGCGCTCGCTGCGGCAAGGCGCGCCACCGCATCGTCCGTCCCTTGCTCCCAATCGTGCGCCGCGGCCTCGAGGCGTTCGGTGCGCTCGCCGAGCGACTGGCCCGAGGGATCGCGCAGCTCCCACACCGCCACGAGCGCCGCCTTGTCTCCCGACGGCGGCATCTCCTTGATCTTGCCGACCAGCTCATAGCTGGCGATGCTTGCGGCCTTATCGCTGGCTGCGATCTCGCGCTGCTGCAGCGCGCTCGCCATCGCCGGCCCGAGCTTTTCGGCGGTCGCCCGAGGGGTGCCGTCGACCGGCGCGATCGTCACGCTGGCGCTGTCGCGCAGGGTCAGAATTGGCGATCCCGGTGCCGGCACGTCGTTCGCAAAGGGATGCGGCAGCGGCTGGCAAGCCACCAGTTGTATGACCACCCCTACCACCGCCGCAGCGCGGGGCGCACGGCACGGCAATCGGGGCGCCATCGCCACTATTCCTCGAGCGCGATTGCCGAGAGCCCGCGTCCATAAGCGCGTTCACCGCGCAGACAGGCACGCCGGTAGCTGAAGAACCGTTCCGCCTCCTCGACCGTGTCGCCCTGCATAACTTCGACCGTCGCGATTTCGGCCCACGCGAGGCGGTGCGCGATATAACCCGCGAGATCAAACAGGAATCGGCCTGAGCGGGGTGCCGACGCGAAAAAGCGCATGTTGCCGGGATCGTCTGCGGCAAAGAGGTGCGGAAACTCCGACCCGACCTCGTATGACCGCCGCCCGATGCACGGGCCGACCGCGGCCCGAATTCGCGGGCGCTTGGCGCCGAGCTCGGCCATCCGCGCGATCGTGGCATCGACGATCCCGCCGAGGGCGCCGCGCCAGCCGCCATGCGCCGCGCCGATGACCCGAGCAACCCGATCGTGCAGCAGGATCGGCGCACAATCGGCCGCCAGCACGCCGAGCGCAATCCCGGGGACAGCGGTCACGAGACCATCCGCCGAGGGCGCCTCTTCGCGGCGCCACGGCCGCTCCACGGTAACGACCTTGGCGCTGTGGATCTGGCGGGGCGTTACCAGCCGATCGGCGGGCAGGCCGAACCATTTCATCGCGATTGCCCGGTTGTCCGCGACCTTCTGCGATGCATCGCCTGCGCCGAAGCCGCAATTCAACGATCCGAACAGACCCTCGCTGACCCCGCCCCGGCGAGTGAAGAAGCCGTGACGGATACTTGTATCGGCGCCGAGCACGCCTGACGTGATCAGCTGTTCGGTCTCGTCCGTCAAAGGCCGGCGCCAAAGCCCGGTGGCGTCGACAGCTCCGGAGAAGCCAGCACTATGGCCTTGAACAGGCTTCCCATGCCGCCGGGGTCTAGCAGCCGCTCGATGCCGCTGTCGAGCACCTGCTGTTGGCTCGGCATGGCCCTCGCGCCGAGCGCAGCGGCACGCTCCCTAGCCCCAAGTGCCTCTAGCAGCCGCGCCTGCACCACGGGCCCGTGAACCATGGCACCGCCGGCGCGGGCGGCCTCGGCGAACGCCGTAAAATCCACATCGGCGCTGAGATCGGCGGTTCCCGGTGCGGCCAGCACGGAAACTGCGCGATGGCGATGGAGCGCGCGGAGCGTGGCGCCCGGAGCGCTCGGGAAATAGCCGTAATCGATGAACAACGCGGCACCCGGCTGCCGCGAAAAACGACCGCCGAGTGCCGCCGCCAGGGCGAGGGCCGCCGGACAAATCTCGACGACGGCACCTTGCACCACGCTGTCGCGCAAGGCCTGCGGAACCAGCAGCCTCGCGGCCGGGCTCGGCGGTCCCTCGACGAAGACGAGCCGATGCTCGTCGTCCAGAGTCACCATTCGCTCCGCCCAATCGGCACCGCGGCGGACGAACTGCCGAACCGGCAGCGCGTCGAGATACTCGTTGGCGACGAGCAGCATCGGGCCGCCAGGCAGCTCATCGAAACGCGATACCCAAATGGGGTTAAATTGTGCCAGCCGGCGTTTCTGCGCGGCCCGGAGTGGTGCGCTGGCTTCGACCAAATGGAGGCGCAGCGCGCGACAAAAATCCGGCATGGTTGCGGCGGCGCGCAGCAGATCGGCGATCATCACGCCGCTACCCGGCCCCAGCTCTGCCAGGATGACCGGATCGGGTCGGCCGAGCTGAGCCCACATCACGCCACACCACAGCCCGATCAGCTCGCCGAACACTTGGCTGATCTCGGGTGCGGTGATGAAGTCGCCTTGCGCACCGATCGGGTCGCGCCGCACATAATAACCAAAGTCCGGATCGTGCATCGCTACCGCCATATAGGCGGCGACCGATAGCGGACCCTCGGCGCGAATGCGGCGAGCGATCTTTTGGCCGAGCGCCTCGGCGATCAAGGCCGGGCAGGAACGGGCGCGCGTTGCGCCCACAAGATGATGGCGACGCCGGCGATCAACAGCGGTACCGACAACAGCTGACCCATCGTCGTTCCGAACAGCAGGTAGCCGAGCTGAGGGTCGGGCTGGCGAAACAGCTCACCCGACATGCGGGCGACCGCATATCCCGCGAGAAACAACCCGGTGACGATACCGGGGCGCTGCCGCGCGCCGAGGCGCTCAGCGATGAACAGCAGCAAAAACAGCAGGATGCCCTCGCAAAAGGCTTCGTAGAGCTGGCTCGGGTGACGCGGCACCGCGCCACCATTGGGAAAGATCATCGCCCAGGGGACGTGGGTCGGCCGACCAAACAGCTCACCATTGATGAAGTTCGCGATCCGGCCAAAAAACAGGCCAATCGGGATCGCCTTGGTGATGATGTCGGAGAACGCAAAGAGCGGGATCTTGCGCGCCCGAGTAAACAGTAGAATGGCGATCGTCACGCCGAGCGCGCCGCCGTGGAACGACATCCCGCCATGCCAGACATAAAGCGCCTCGAGCGGGTGCAAGAAGTAGTAGCCGGGCTTGTAAAAGAGGACATAACCAATGCGCCCGCCGAGGACGACGCCGAGTGTCGCCCACACCAGAAAGTCGTCGACGTCTTGGCGGCCAACGAGGCAGGGCGGCCGTCCGGCGAGAGCGAGGCAGTAACGCCACCCGATCAGCAGACCGACGATATAGGCGAGCGCGTACCAGCGGATCGCGATCGGACCGAACGAGATCGCGACCGGATCGATCGCCGGAAACGGGATCGCAAGAAGCGGCATCAGCCTATGAGCATACCAGGGCAACCGGCAGGGTCGTTATAGGCGTCCGCTGTGGGATCGCCAAGAACGACAAGTTCGATGGCCCACGCCGATGGCCAAAAACAACGTAAGTCTTAATCGACACGGTCAAGTCCGCTGATTGCTGGATAAATGCGATTGGGGCGCGGTGTTTGGCAGTGTATTACGGGCGGTGAAGTCCTTGTCGATCTCCTCACGGATTGCCTTGAGCTGGCGCTGTTCGA
>Ga0306920_100005850_pt1 | contig 15944 bp, 11 predicted proteins | sample flu12Cox44000170_FD_204666 | JGI IMG/M metagenome (GOLD analysis project Ga0306920, IMG submission 204666) | Lab enrichment of tropical soil microbial communities from Luquillo Experimental Forest, Puerto Rico - flux4day.12C.oxic.44.000.170 (v2)... | ecosystem: Environmental > Terrestrial >... | reverse complement strand
GCCGGCGCGGGGATGTCGTACTCATGCGAACACCCCGTGTACGAACCATTGTGGGATGACGCCCTGCCCGTAAAGGCCGGCGCGGTAGAGCCAGAAGCGGCGGCCCTGCGCATCCTCTAGGAGGTAGTAGTCGCGTGTGCGTTCGGCCGTGCGGCGCCACCACTCGGGCGCGATGCGCTCCGGACCCTGAGCTTCGGCTACCTGGTGCAGCACGCCGCGCCAGCGGAAATGCCGCGGCGGTCCGTCGGGCACGACGGCCAGCACATCGGCCGGCTCGGGACGCTCCAGCAAGAGCAGCGGGCGAGGAGCCGCTGTGCCCTCTCCCCATATCTCCTCAGGCATGGTCTCCTCAGGCATGGGAAGAGGGTGAGGGGCGGTCACAGCAGCCGCTGGAATTTGTCGCCGCCTCTTACCTTGATCCGCTCCCCGTTTGTCCAAGCGGGCAGAGGGAGAAGCGGGGCGCGCACGCACGGCGCGCTCAGGCGTGTGGCTTTGGCGAGGATGCAGCTGCCGCACGGCGCTTGTGCCCAGGCGCTGTTGCAGCCTGTCGATCAGCCGCGCCAGCTCCCCGGGCGGGGCCCGGCCTTCGTGAAGACCGAGGGGGGCTTGGCGCTCGGCCAGGCTCTCGGCATTGAGCACGTGCACGGCCGCGGCCTCGAAGCCGAAGTCCGCCTCGAGCTCGCTGCCGAGACGATGCAGGCGCAGATCGATCAGCTGGGCGATATGCCGGGCATCGCGACTGGGCGCCGCGAGTCCGAGCTCCAAGGACAGCACCTTGCCATCCACCCGAAACAGCAATAGCCGCAGCAGCCGCACGCCGGTTGCGTCACGTTCCAGGTCGTGACCGAGCGCCTCGAGCAGGTGCGTCGCCGCCTCGAGCACATGCTCCTGGGCCATGATCGGCTCGGCGAAGCTGGCCTGCGCACGATAGACAGGCGGCTCGACGACCGGCACCAGCGGCTCGGGCGCACGCCCCAGCGCCTGGTCGAGCCGGCGCAGGAACTCGGCCTGGAAGCGGGCGGCAAAGGGCGCGCGCGGCTGGTGCATCACCTCCGCGATGCGGCGCAGGCCCAGTCGGCGCATGAGGAGATGGGCATCCTCGCCCAGGCGGAGCGCGGCGAGCGGCAGGGTCTGCAGGGCGCGCGCCTCATCGCCCGGGGCAACGATGATGCCGTCCTTCTCGCCATGACGAGCAACTGCCCAGGCGGCCCCTGCCGTATCGGCTATCGCCATGCGTGGGACGAGCCGGAAGGCCTTGAGGCGGGCGGCGAGGTCGGCCAGCAGCCGCTCCTCCCCGCCGAAGAGATGCGCGCAGCCCTCGATGTTGAGAAACAGCCCGTCGGCGCCATTGGCCTCATCCCACGCCGCCACGCTGGGCGTGTAGCGCAGGCACCACAGCGCCAGCCGGCGCAAGGCGTCGCTATCGGCGACCGGATCGGCATCGCGCACCTGCAGATCGAGCACCTTGGAGCGGGCGTTGGAGAGAAGCGCGTCCTTGGCGAGGCCGGCGCGCTGGGCGGCCCGGTTGAGCGAGACGATGCGCGTCCCGCCCTTGGCAGGTGCAACGAGCACGAGCGGCCGACGCGGATCTATGGCCGCGTCAGCCGATGCGCCGGACGCCTGCACACTCAACAGGCGTGTGATCGGCCACGCCTTCAACCAGACAGAGACAATGCGCGACATGGTCCCACTCGATAAGCCACTTGCCTGTGCGTCCATTGCGGCAGCGCTCCAGCGCCGCGGTCCAGCGCGGGCGCGCAAAAGCGCCGAATGGGTCACGGGCCGCCGGCGCGGAGGCGATGCGCCAGCGCGTCGCCGCAGCGCTGCCGGCGGAAACGGAGCTGCGCAGGAGCACGAGCGGCGTTGCACGGGGCGCGGCGGCAAGGTTCAGCCGGCGGCTCGTCGTCAGATCAAGACCGCCTGCGACGACGCCGGCGACCATGGCGAGGCATGCGGGCGATCGGAGCGCCTCCTCGAGTGCCCACAGCGCGTCCCGGTTGCTCCGGGTCTCGACGATGATGAGGCGGGCGGGATCAAGACCCCACTGGACGAGCCCATGACCATAGGGGGCGCCAAAATCCATGCGACAGCGCGTCTGGAGGACGAGGACGGCAAAGCCTGGACGCGAACGGAGCGCCACGGCCATCAAAGCAAAGATGAAGCCGAAGGCCGCCGGCGTATCGCCGTAGGCATCCGCGGCGATCTCGTTGAGAACTCCACAGGGGAGGCCGGGCTCCGGCAGATGGGCATGCACCTCGCCCGGCCCGAGCGGCAGGTGCGCGCATGATCCCCTATGCGCCCCCTCCAGCCTCGCCAGATCACAGCGCAGGGCCTCGATGCGGGCTGCCTTCGCGGCCTGTCGATGAACGGGAGGGATGGGGTCTGACGCCAACGCCGCTCTGCCTCGGCCACCGGAATGACTGGAATGACCGGCCTCACGAACCAAGCCCCCCTCGTCCCACCCCTCTCTCCGAGCAGAAAGGCAGATGCGTGCGCCTGCCTGGTGGTAATCGGCGCTATGAGGTGCGAAACGCATGAGAAATCAGGATCTTGTGCGGACACGAGCGAGTTTGTGATGCGGGGCAGACTATAAGAACAAAAGACGAACAAGTCAATGCAAGATCTGCGTGGCCTTTGGCGCCCGCGCCATCGTCCTTGCGAGCGAAGTTTTCCAACCAAGCGCCCCCATCACGGGTTGGCCGCAGGCTCCTGATGCTTCAGGCGCTGCGCCGTCGTCTTGGGCCCTCCGCTATAGCGGCGGTGAGGATCGGCGCCTCCATGCCGCAAACGTCGACGATCAGCACTGGGCCGGCATCGCCAGACAGCCCGCGTAGCGGCGACGTCCGACGCCATGACAATCCGGAAGTGGTCTGGAGGTCCTCGATGCCCAAAGGCGTGGTTCAGGACGTGGTTCAGGACAGGGCGTGGTTCAATTCGTGGCGGCGAAGGTGAACAGCACCAGTCCGGAGGCGATCCGCAAGCGCTGCGCCAGACTGCCCCGAAGCGAGATGTGCATGGGACCATGCGCTCGGCGCTATCCCACCTCAGACGCCGCCCTTGAGGCCAATGCGGCGGCGATGACGAGCGGGGGAAGGCGCCTCGGTGTGCCAAAGGCAACGCCGGCCATGCTAAGCGATGAACCCAGCAACGGGCGCCGGCTCCTCGGAAGCTTCCAGGCGGTGCCGGCGCGCGATCAAGGTGTAGACGGCAGGCGTGACGAACAAGGTGAAGAGCGTGCCGATGGTCATACCCGCGGCGATGACGATGCCGATGGAAAACCGGCTGGCGGCGCCCGCTCCGCTGGCCGTGAGCAGCGGCACCATACCGACCACCATGGCCGCAGTGGTCATGAGGATGGGGCGCAGCCGGATGGCGGCCGCCTTCTCGATGGCGGCGCGGCGGTCGAGCCCCTCGCCTTCCTGAAGATGGTTGGCGTAGTCGACCATCAAGATGCCGTGCTTGGAGATGAGCCCGATCAGCGTCACCAGCCCCACCTGTGTGTAGATGTTGATGGTTGCAAGCCCGAGGTTGAGCGGAATGAGCGCGCCGAACATGGCGGTGGGGAGCGCGATGAGAATGATCAGCGGATCGCGGAAGCTCTCGTACTGCGCGGCCAACACCAGATAGATGATGATGAGGGCGAAAATGAAGGTGAAGACGAGCGTGCTGCCCTCCTGCACGTATTGCCGGCTTTCGCCCTGAAAGTCGTAGGAGAATCCCTCAGGCAGCTTCAGCCGCGCCGTCGTCTTGAGGAAGTCGATGGCCTCGCCCACCGTGCGGCCCGGGAACGGCACGCCGGTGAGTGTCGCGGAATTGAGCTGCTGAAAGCTCGTCAGCGCGTTGGGCTGTGCCGATTGACTCACGGCGGCGATGCTCGACAATGGCACCAGCGCGCCGGCCGCGGTGCGCACCTGATAGCGCTTCAGCCACTCGGGCGTCAGCCGGAACTCGCGCGGTGCCTGCGGAATGACCTGATAGCTGCGCCCGTAGAGGTTGAAGCGATTGACGTAGTTGCCGCCGAGCAACGTCGCCAGCGACGCACCCACGTCCTGCATGGTGATGCCGAGCCGGTTGGCCTTGTCGTGGTCGAGCTTGAGCTCGATTTGCGGCGTCTGGAATTTGAGATCGGAGTCCGTGAACATGAAGAGCCCGCTCTTGGCCGCCTCCGCCTGCAGGTCGGCCAACACCTGGGCGAGCTGGGGATAATCGGCGGTCGTTGTGATGACGAACTGCACCGGCGGGCCGCCGGTCGACCCGGGCAACGAAGGCAGCGCGAAGGAGAAGGCCTGCGCTCCCGCGATGGCCGCCACCTTGGGCTGCAGGCTCTCGAGGATCTGGGCCTGCGTGCGCTGACGCTGCTCCCATGGCTTGAATAGAATTCCGGCGATGGCTTGGTGAACATCGTTGCCGAAGCCATTGATGGTGAAGACGTGCTCCTTCTCGGGCACGGTCTTGAACACCTTGCCCAGCTCCGCGGTTGCCTGCTCAAGGTAGTCGAGATTGGCCGTCTGCGGCGTCTTGACGATGTTGAAAAGGATGCCCTGGTCCTCCGTGGGCGCCAGCTCCTTTTGCGATGTGGTGTACATGATGCCAACCGCCGCGATGACGCCGGCGAGGATCAGCAGCGTTGCCGGCCGGCCGTCGAGCGTGCGGTGGAGACGGCGCTGATAGCGCCGCTTCAGGCGCTCGAAGGTTCGGTCGAGAAATCCCACGAAGCGACCGCCCGAGGTCCCAGGCCTGAGCAGCTTGGAGGCCATCATCGGCGAAAGGGTGAGCGCGATGACGCCGGACACCACCACTGCGCCGGCGAGCGTGAAGGCAAATTCACGGAAGAGCGCACCCGTCAGCCCCGAGACGAAGCCGATCGGTGCATAGACCGCCGCCAGCGTGATCGTCATGGAGATGACAGGCACGGCGATCTCGCGTGCGCCTTTAAGGGCCGCTTCGAAGGGTCGCATGCCCTCCTCGATGTGCCGATAGATGTTCTCGACCACCACGATGGCATCGTCGACCACCAGGCCGATGGCGAGCACGAGCGCCAGCAGGGTGAGCAGGTTGATGGAATAGCCGAGCGCCAGCAGGGCGAACATCACGCCGATGAGAGACAGGGGAATAGTGACGATCGGGATCAGCGTGGAGCGCAGGTTGCCAAGGAACAGGAAGATCACCGCAATCACGATCAGCGCCGCCTCGAGCAGCGTCTTCTCCACCTCCTCGATCGACGCGTTGATGAACTTGGTGGCGTCGTAGGCGATGGCCGACTCCACGCCGGCCGGCAGCTGGCGCTGGATATCGGGGAACGCCTTGCGCACGTCGCCAATGACGGTCAACGGGTTCGAGGTGGGCGTGGCGAAGATGCCGATGAATACCGCCTTGAGCTCATCGAACACGGAGGAGGAATCGGCGTTCTCGGGCCCCAGCTCGATGGTGGCGACGTCGTCGAGGCGGATCAGCACGTCGCCGCGGGCGGCCACCACGAGCTTGCCGAAGGCCGGGGCGCTGTCGAGCGAGGTCTCGGCGTTGATGTTGGTCTGTACGAAGTCGCCCTTCACCTGCCCCGCCGCCGTGACGAAGTTGTTGGCCGCTAGCGCGTTGCGCACGTCCACGGGTGTCACGCCCAGCGCCGCCATCTTGTCGGGATTGAGCCAGATGCGCATGGCGAAGGTCTGGCCGCCCAGGATCTGGGCGTTTGCCACGCCGTTGATGGTCTGCAGCCGCGGCTGCACCACGCGCGTCAGATAGTCGGTGATCTGCGACGCGCCCAACACCTTGCTGTTGAAGGACAGGTACATGAGCGCCGTCGTTTCGCCGGTCTGTTTGATCACAACCGGATCTTGCGACTCGCGCGGCAGCACGCTCTTGACCTGCTGGATCTTGGACAGCACGTCGGCCACCGCGCGGTCGGGGTTGGCATCGAGGCGCAGATTGAGCGTGACGACGCTCACGTTCTGCTGCGACGACGAGGTGAGGGTGTCAATGCCCTCCGCGCTCGCCACCGCCTGCTGAATCGGCACCGTGATGAACCCCTTGATGAGGTCCGCATTGGCGCCGGGATAGATCGTCGTGACGGTGATCGTCGTGTTGGTGATCTTTGGGTACTGGCGTACCGACAAGTTGAACCCGGAAGCCAGGCCCACCAGCAGGATGAGCAGGCTCACCACACTGGCCAGCACGGGGCGGCGGATGAAGATGTCGGTGAACGACATGACGCACCTACAGCTTCGGTCGCTCGGGCGGCGGCGAGAGCGCCTGCGATTTGTCGATGTGAATGGCCGCCCCCGGATTGAGCTTGAGCTGGCCGGTGGTGATGACCTGCTCGCCGGCCGCCAGCCCGAAGGTGATGGCGATGCGATCCTCGCGCACCTGACCCGTGCGCACGAACCGCCGCTCGGCCACCAGTTGCGCGGCGGCCTCGCCCGCGGCCGTGGCGCCCACGGCGCTGGCGTTCCCCTGCTCCACCGCCGGCCTCGCCACGTAGATGCTATCGCCGTAGAGACTGTGGGTAACGGCGGTCCTGGGCACCGTAACCACGTCGGCAGGTTGGCCCACTAGCACGCTCACGTTGGCGAACATGCCCGGCAGCAATTTCCGCTCCTTGTTGGGCAGGATGGCGCGCACCAACAGCGTGCGCGTGTCCTGGGCAACGCGCGCGTCGAGCGACTGGATCTCGCCTTTGAACACCTCGCCCGGATAGGCATCGACGGTGAGCTCGATCGGTTCGCCCACCCGCAATTTGCCAATGTGCTGCTCGGGCATGGGAAAGTCGGCGCGGATGGGGTCCAACGCCTGCAGCGAGACCAGCGCCATGCCGGCGGACACGTATTGGCCCTCCTCCACCTTGCGGATGCCGACGCGCCCGCTGAACGGGGCGGCGATGGCCTTCTGGGCGATGACGGCCTCGATGCGTTTGACCGCCGCCTGCGCGGTCTCCTGCTTGGCGCGCGCGGTGTCGAGGTTGGCCTCGGAGGTGACCTTCTTGTTCATCAGGTCGGTCTGGCGCGCGTAGGCAACCTCGGCCTCGCGGTGGGTGGCGATCGCGCTGGCGAGATCGGCGACTTCCACGGAGGTGTCGAGCTGGACGAGCTTGGTGCCGTGCTCCACCTCGGTGCCGCTTTCGATCAGCACCTCGGTGACAATGCCCGCAACCTGGCTGGTGACATCCACGCCCTGCGACGCAATGAGCGTGCCGATCGAGGTGAGCCGCTCGATCCAGCGCTCGGCGCGCGCCGGCTCCGCCGCCACCGTCGCCGGGGGCGGCTTCATCTGTCCCAGGAACGAGCGGATCATCTGCGGCTTGAAGACGAACTGGAAATAGCCAAGGCCGCCCAGCAGGGTGGCGATCACTACGGCCGTGATGATGAAACGTCGGCTCATCGCAGGTTCCACGCATCCCAAGACAACGTTTCGGCAGCCCCGGCAGGGGCGAGCACGCCGAGGCCCGAGCATGCGACCGCAGGGCGGTCGACAACTGCAGATCAGAACAGGCAATTCCCTCGCACGTCCCTCGGGTCGCTAGATAGCCGATTGGCGCCGAACCCACAAATTGGGCGGCTTTGGAGCGGGTTTGTGTCCGAGCCCGCCGGCGCCGCAGCTCCCATTGGCCTCAGATCGGTCGGATCGGGTTGGCCGCGAATCGGGTGGGCCATGGATCGGGTGGGCCATGGATCGGTTTCGCCATGGGTGGCGGGATGCGAGCCCGTCATCAACGCCCCACGGGTTTGCCGCCATAGGCAGGCGCCGGCTGGGTGAGGCATAGCAGCCCGCCGAGAGTGTCATAGCGCCAGATAGTAAGCCAGCTTATTATGAGCCGATGAAGCAACCGGCGAACTCGCGGCGTGAGGTGCTGTTCCTGCTCTCGGACGTGGCACGCACGATGCGGACCTACATCGATCAGCGCGCCCGCGAGCACGGCATGACGCGCGCCCAGTGGGGTGTGTTGGCGCGGCTGGAGCGGCGGGAGGGCATGACGCAGGCCGAGATGGCGGAGGCGCTCGAGATCCAGCCGATCTCGCTCGTGCGGCTGATCGATCGGCTGTGCCTGCATGGCCTGGTGGAGCGGCGGCCGCATCCACGCGACCGGCGGGCCAATCGGCTCTACCTGACGGCGAAAGGACGCGCGACCTTCACCCGGCTCATCCCGCTGGGTCGCGCGGTGGCCGGCGAGATCCTGGCCCATCTCGGCGAGGCTGAGGTCGCCGATCTGCTGCAGAAACTCTTGCTGATCCGCAACAACATCCGCCATGCGGTGGGCCGGCGCGACGCCGCCAATGGCGCGCAAGGAAACTGGCATCAGGAACATCCGTGATGTCGGTGAGCACGTCGACCCAGCTGCGGGCCTCGGCTGCAGAGGCCGTACGGACGCCGTCGTTGCGCGCCACGCTGTTGGTGCTCGTCCCGGCGATCGCCGCCGTTGTCGGTCTCTATCTCTATCTCGTGAGCGGGCGCTACGTTACCACCGATAACGCCTTTATCGCCGCCCAGAAGGTGCTCATCACACCGGAGGTGTCGGGCAAGATCGTCCGCATCGCCGTGGTGGAGGGCCAGCAGCTTATGCCCGGCGAGGAGCTGTTCTCCATCGACCCCGTGCCCTACCGCCTGGCGGCCCAGGAGGCGGAGGCGCGACTGGCCCGCGTCAAGACCGAGTTCGATACCCTCAAGAGCTCCGGCGTGAGCCTCGCCAAGCAGATCGAGCTGTCGCGCGAGAGCGTGGCCGCCAACCAGGCCGACTACGATCGCAAGAGCGCGCTGCTCGGCAGCCGTATCAGTACGCCGGCCGACGTCGACAGGTCGAGGATGACGCTGCTCGCCGCCAAGGCGCTACTGGAGCAGCTGCAGCGGCAGGAGGCGACCGTTCGCAACCAGCTGCTGGGCGACATGGACCTGAGCGTCGACAAATATCCTCCCTACATGGAGGCCACGGTCGCCTTGCAGCGCGCACGTCGCGATCTCGGCAATACCGTGCTGCGCGCGCCCATCGCCGGCATCGCCACGCAGGTGACGAGCATACAGATGGGGCGCTACCTGACGGCCGGCATGGCCGTCTTTAGCATCATCGGCACCGATGCGGTGTGGGTGGAGGCAAACCCCAAGGAAACCGACCTGACCTACTTGCGCGTCGGCCAACCGGTGGCGATCACGGTGGACGCCTTTCCGTCCCGACTGTGGCGCGGCATCGTCGCTGCCATCAGCCCGGGCACGGGAGCACAGTTCACGATCCTGCCGCCGCAGAACGCGGCCGGCAACTGGATCAAGATCGTGCAACGCGTGCCGCTGCGCATCGAGTTTGAGCCGGGGCAGGACCTGCGACGGTTGCGCTCGGGCATGAGCGCTGTCGTCGAGATCGACACGGGTCACCGCGGCCGGCTCGCCCAGCTGTTGCAGTCGCAGGCCGTGGTTCAGGATCGCGAGCCATGACCATCCAGAGCGCCGCGCGTGACGCCCCATCGCCGCACCGGCTGCTGGTCACCGTCTTCATCATGATGGCGACCATCATGCAGGTGCTCGACATCACCATCGCCAATGTCTCGCTTCCCTACATGCAAGGCAGCCTTTCGGCCACCCTCGACCAGGTGAGCTGGGTACTGACGTCCTATGTGGTAGCGGCCGCCGTCATGACGGCCCCCGTCGGCTGGCTCGCGGCTCGCTTCGGCATCAAGAAGCTGCTCGTCATGTGCGTCAGCGGCTTCACCGTCGCTTCCATGCTGTGCGGCATCGCCCAGACCATAGAGGAGATGGTGCTGTTTCGCGTGCTGCAGGGCATGTTCGGCGCGTCGCTGGTGCCGCTGGCGCAATCGGTGATGCTGGAGATCTATCCGCCCCACCGGCGGGGTTGGGCGATGTCGCTGTGGGGCATGGGCGTCATGATCGGGCCGATCATGGGGCCGATCCTCGGCGGCGTTCTCACCGAGTACTACTCCTGGCGCTGGGTGTTCTTCATCAACCTGCCCGTGGGCATCGTCACCACCATCGGGCTTTTGACCTTCATGGGCGAGACCGAGACCAACCGCGGGCTGGCGTTCGACTGGGGGGGATTCGCCGCGCTCAGCGTCGCCATCGGCGCGCTGCAGCTGCTGCTCGACCGCGGCGAACAGCTCGGCTGGTTCGATGCCAACGAGATTGTGGTGATGGCCATCGTCTCGGCCGTCGCCTTCTATTTCTTCATCGCCCATTCGCTGACGACCGAGCGGCCGTTCATCTCCATCGAAATATTCCGCGACCGCAATTTTATCGTCGGCCTAATCTTCATGTTCGTGTGCGGAGTGATGCTGGTAGCAAGCATGGCGCTGATGGCTCCCATGCTGCAGGGGATGATGGGCTATCCCATCATCGATGCAGGTCTGCTGCTGGGGACGCGCGGCGTCGGCATGGGGATCTCAATGCTCATGGCGGGCCGGATGATGACGCTGGTCGATCCGCGACTGCTGCTCTTGCTAGGGCTTTCCTGCTGCGTAGCCTCGCTCGACGCCTCGATCGATTTTACGCCCGACACCGCGACGCACACCATCGTGTGGGTCAGCATCCTGCAGGGTTTCGGGTTGGGCTTCATGTTCGTGCCGCTCAACATGATCGCACTTTCCACCCTGCCCATTATCTTGCGCACGCAGGGCACTGCCATGTGGACGCTGATCCGCAATCTCGGCAGCTCGGTCGGGGTGTCCGTCGTCATCGCCAACCTCACCAACAAGACGATCACGATGCACGCCCTGCTGGCCGAGAGCGTGACCCCGTTCAACCAGGCGATGGCGGACCCTGCCGCGGCCATGCTCGATGCCAACACTGATACGGGCCGCGCCCTCATCGAGAACCTTGTCACGCAACAGGCGACCATCATCGCCTATGCCAACGACTTCAAGCTGATGCTGGTGATGACGCTGCTGTCTTATCCGCTGGTGCTCCTAATTCGCACCAGCCGGCGCCAGTTCGCCGACCCCGCTGCGTAGAGGTCAATATCCCCGCTTGCGATCAACCACGTTCTGCAGCGGCTCGCCCCGGCGCTGGGCGGCAATCTGCTTGAGCGCGTAGCGCACGATTGCCGTGGGTGCACTTTCGGCGGCATTGTGCGGCGTGACGACCACGCGCGAGTGCGACCACAGCGGGCTCGAATGCGGCAGCGGCTCGGCCTCAAACACGTCGAGCGAGGCGGCGTAGAGCTCGCCGGCCTCGAGGCTGGCCAGGATGTCGGCGTCCATCTGTAGCCCGCCACGGCCGGCGTTGATCAGCACCGGTCCGGGCAACCGCGCTTCACGCCCCTGGCGCGACAGCTTGGCAAGCAGGCGGCGGTCGAGAATGCCACGCGTGTGTGGCGTCAGCGGCAGTAGCACGACCAAGATGTCGGTCTCGCTCAGGAACGCATCGAGCTCGGCATCGCCAGCGAAGCAGGCGATGCCGTCGAGCGACTTGCGCGAACGGGTCCATCCGCGCAGCCGGTAGCCGAAGACGCGGAGCGCCCGCGCCGCGGCAGAGCCCAGCACGCCCATACCCATGAGACCAACGCGCACCTCATGGGCGGCGGGCTCGGCCAGGTATTTCCATACCTTGCGCGCCTGCAGCTCGCGGAACTCGCTCATGCGGCGGTGGTGGTAGAGGACGTGCAGCGTCACATACTCGCTCATGCGGCCCGTGAGATCGGCATCGACGAAGCGTACCATCGGCACGGGCGGCAGATCGGGATCGGCGAGCAGCGCGTCGACGCCGGCACCGACCGAGACGATCAGGCGCAGGTTCGGCAATGCCCCGAGCAGGCCTTTGGGCGGTTGCCAGACGAGCGTATGCTCGATCTCAGCGACATTGCCGAGGTCGGGCGCCACGCGCACGTCCAGTGCCGGATCGAGGTCGCGGGCGAAGTCCGCGAACTCCTGCGCGCGCGAGCTGCAGGCGATAAGCAGGGCCATGTGCGTTCCTTGCGCTCCCGACCGCAGAATAGCGCAGGCCGGCGTGTCTCTGCTATTGAGCTCCACAATCGATCATATGCGACGAGGCGGTTATGCCAGAGACCGCGACGATGGCGACGGTGGAACTGGAAGCGCTGATCACGGCCGCGCTCGTGGCCTCGCGCACGTCCGAGCCCAACGCACGCTCGGTCGCCCAGGCGCTGACGCGGGCCGAGATCGACGCACAGAAGGGGCACGGGCTCGCGCGCGTTCCAAGCTACGCGGCTCAGGCCAGGGCCGGCAAGGTCGACGGGCACGCGGTACCGAGCGTCCGTCAGACGCGCCCAGGCACCCTGATGATCGATGCCGCTCACGGCTTTGCGTTTCCGGCCGTTGAGCTGGCGATCGGGCGGCTGCCCACGCTCGCCGCGCAGACCGGCATAGCCGCGGCGGGCTTCGTGCGGTCGCATCACTTCGGCGTCGTCGGCCACCATGTGGAACGGTTGGCGCAGACAGGGCTCGTTGCGCTGGCTTTTGCCAATACGCCGAAGGCCATCGCGCCGTGGGGCGGCAGGCGGGCGTTGTTCGGCACCAGCCCGCTGGCGTTCGCGGCGCCGCAGCGGACCGCGCCGCCGCTGGTCGTCGACATGGCGCTGAGCCAGGTCGCACGCGGCAAGATCCTGACTGCCGCCCAGCGGGGCGAACCCGTCCCCGCTGACTGGGCCGTGGACGAGGAGGGTCGTCCCACCACGGACGCGAAGGCCGCGCTCAAGGGCGCGTTGCAGCCGATCGGCGGTGCCAAGGGCGCGGCGCTGGCGATCGTGGTTGAGCTCCTGGCCGTGGCGTTGACGGGGGCGCATTTTGGCTTTGAGGCGAGCTCGTTCTTCGACGCGGAAGGCCCCCCGCCCGGGGTCGGCCAGCTGCTGCTCGCGGTCGATCCTGGCGCCTTCGCCGGCCGCGAAATTTTCCTCGACCGCGTCGCCGGCCTCACGCGTATGATCGAGGCCGATGTCGGCGCCCGCCTGCCCGGCTCGCGCCGCCTGGCCCTCCGCGCCAAGGCGCAGCGCGAGGGCGTGATGGTGGATGCCAAGCTTGCCGCAGCGGTGCGGGCGCTGGCAGGCATGTGACCCCACGCCACGATCCATGCCGCGTGCCACCCGGCGCCGATCGAGGGACGGTTGGGCGGGCTCGTCGAGCGGGCAGTTGACGCTGGCGCCCGCACATTGTCGGGTGCGCCCCTTCGGCGGGTGGCTCCTGTGGCGCGGTGCGGCAGGCGCACCACGCGGCGAGCGCCGGGCAGGCGATTGCACGGCGCGCCGAGGCGGCCTTTGCGCGGGACCTGCAAGGGCCTAATGTGCCGCAAACGTCAAGCTGCAACGCCGGGAGTGACGGGAGAGACCATGACCTACCAAGCGCCGGTGGACGACATCCTGCACGCGCTAAAGACCGCGGCTGGTCTCGACGAGCTGATGCTGACCGGCCTGCTCGATGGGGTCGATGAGGATATTATCCGCGCAGTCATCGGTGAGGCCGGCAAGTTCGCTGCCGAGGTGCTCGACCCCCTGAGCGCGTCGGGCGACCGCACGGGATCCAAACTGGTCGACGGCAAGGTGGTCACGCCGCCCGGCTGGACCGAAGCCTATAGGCTCTTCGCCGCAGGTGGTTGGGGCGCGCTGGCCGCGCCCGAGCAGTGGGGCGGCCAGAACCTGCCGCAGGTCGTCGCCACCGCTGCCGGGGAGGTGTGGAACGCCTCCAACCTGGCGTTCGGCCTCTGCCCGCTGCTCACCTTCGGCGCCATCGACGCGGTGGAGGCGCAGGGCAGCGAGGAGCTGAAACGAACCTACTTGCCCAAGATGGTGGCGGGCGAGTGGACCGGCACCATGAACCTGACCGAGCCGCACGCCGGGTCCGATCTCTCGCAGCTCAAGACGCGCGCGGTCAAGCAGGCCGACGGCAGCTATCGCATCACCGGCACCAAGATCTTCATCACCTACGGCGACCACGAGATGACCGAAAATATCATCCATCTCGTGCTCGCGCGTCTGCCCGAGGCTCCGCCCGGCACACGCGGCATCTCGCTGTTTCTTGTGCCCAAGTATCTCGTCAACGCGGATGGCTCGTTGGGCGCGCGCAACGACGTGATCTGCGCCGGCGTCGAGCACAAGCTCGGCATCCATGCAAGCCCAACCTGCGTAATGAAGTACGGCGAGACGGGAGAAGGCGCGGTAGGCTATCTCATCGGCGAGGAGAATCGCGGCCTCAATGTCATGTTCATCATGATGAACGCGGCGCGGCTGGCGGTGGGTGTGCAGGGTGTCGCCGTGGCCGAGCGGGCGACGCAACTGGCCACCGCCTACGCCAAGCAGCGCCGGCAGGGCCGCTCGGCCAAGAGCAGCGGCGACGACATGGCGCCCATCATCGAGCACGCCGACATCCGCCGCAGCCTCATGACCATGAAGGCGCTGACACAGGCCGCGCGCGCCATCTGCCTCGTCACGGCCAAGGAAACCGACATGGCGCGACGCGCAAAAACGACGGCCGAGCGCGCCGCCGCGCAGGCCCGCGTGGCGCTGCTCACGCCCGTCGCCAAGGCCTTCTCCACCGACATCGGCTGCGAGGTCGCCTCCATCGGCGTGCAGGTGCACGGGGGCATGGGCTTCATCGAAGAGACGGGCGCCGCCCAGATCTATCGCGACGCCCGCATCCTGCCGATCTACGAGGGAACCAACGGCATTCAGGCCATCGACCTGGTGACGCGCAAGCTCCCGCTCGAGGGCGGCAAGGTGGTGGAGGCCTTTATCGGCGAGCTCACAGAGACCGTGGATGCGGTGCGTGCCTCCAACCGCCGCGAGTTCGGCCGCATGGGCGAGCGATTGGGCGAGGCAGTCTCGGCGCTGACCGAGGCGAGCCGCTGGATGGGCGGCGCGCTGAACACCAATCCCGAGGCCGCGCTTGCCGGCGCCGCGCCCTACTTGCGCCTCTTTGGCCTGGCGGCAGGAGGGGTGTATCTGGCCAAGGGCGCACTGGCGGCGGTGCGCGCGGGAGCTGCCAATGAGGCCGTCGCCGTCGCTCGCTTCTTCGCCGAGGGCCTTGCCACCGCAGCGCCAGGGCTGAAAGAGACCGTGCTGGGGGGTGCCGATGCCACCCTGGCCATCGCGCCCGAAGCGCTGTCGGCCTGAGCCTCGGTCAACGCTCCCTCGCGCGACATGGGACCACCCACGAACGCACCCAACTCGCACGCCGAAGCTTGCCGCCGGGACCCCCTACACGCGCGTTGCAGCACGCCGCGGTCTCGATCTCACCAAGCGCCGGGATGATAGGAAGCCGGTTGTTCGCAATTCCCACAGGATTGACAAGGCACGAGCGGTGATGCGCCAGAATGGATGGGAGCTAGGGCGACGTTGGCGCGCGCTGACGGATCGGTTCGGCAACCTGCTTACCATCGCCAATGCGCTGGTGTTGATGCTGGCCTCGTGGGCGCCCGGCAGCTACGTGGTGCGCAGCGGCATCTTCTCGGGCCACGTGGAGCACATGGTCGCATACGCCCTCTCCGGCGCTCTCATGTATGCGGTGCGGGTGGGGCGCTGGGCGGCTTGGCAAGTTGCGGTGATGCTGTCGGCCTATGCCGGCGTCCTTGAGTGGGGACAGATTTTCGTGCCCGGCCGCCACGCCGGCTTTGACGATTTTCTCTTCAGCGCGGCCGGGGCTACCGCTGGCGTCTTTGCGAGCGCAGCGCTCCTCAAACGCGGCGCGTAAAGATCGCGGCACAACTGGCCATGGATGCGCCGATCCCGGCCGGCACGGGGGAGCCTGCGAGGGCGCAGGCAAATGCCACTTGCAGAGGGGGGCCTCGACCGCGGCTCCCTGCGTTGCATGCGCGGGCGCATCGCTTCGACAGAGGACTGTGGGCAGTGCAGTCGGTCCGGGGTCCTGCGGGATATGGCAGTCAGCACGAGCAAAATCGCGTGTCCGGCTGACGCGGCGGGCGGAGGATGACGGTAAACGCCAAGGGGGGCGAGCCGGCCTTGGCACGCAATGAGCATCGGTTGCTGGCCCGGTTCACTCCCTTGCCTG